>WNFI01245470.1_pt1 | contig 13114 bp, 11 predicted proteins | sample 5400471 | NCBI WGS metagenome assembly WNFI01 (sample SAMN13153348, study PRJNA577476) | soil metagenome | isolation source: 100 cm saprolite on Douglas fir-dominated hillslope | place: USA:California | collected 2013-09-17
GAGGATGTCGGGGTTCTTCTTCAGCTCGAGCGTCAGCGACTCCCCTGCTGACTCCTTCTTGATCTTAGTCCCTGCGACTGTGAGCGGCGCGTAGTCGGCAACGGCCGCGGCCATGATCACGATGCCGTGCGCGCCGAGGCGTTGGAGGACGGCGTCATGCATCTCCCGGGCCGTGAGCACCTCGACCAGTTCCACGCCCGCGGGCGGCGGGAGGGCTGTGGGGCCGTCGTCCGCCGTTGTCAGGAGACGTCCGTAGGATGAAGAAATAGACACCCCGTTAGACACCTTCATCTAGGCGCCAACCGCAAGCGGCGTTCGCCGCGTTTGACCTTACGAACAGGGATGAAACCCAACCTCGGCTCCGATATCCTGACGGCAGGAAGGATAGGAACTCGCAAATGCCCAAGCCTCCCCTGCTCGTCCACCTGCTATTTCATCCCGACTCCCTATCGGCGCGGCATGTTCACCGACAACTGAACGAGGACGCGGTCGTTCCCGGACTGCGCGTGCCGACGGCCTTCTGCCCCTATCACGGAGCGTCGGCGCCGCCGGAGGTCGACCACTTGACGCTCTCCGAGCGGAGCTTCGTGGCCATTCTGGCCGGGGAGCGGCTCAAGGAAGAGGTCTTCGACTCGATCGACCCGACGCGCATCGTCGAGCTGATCCTCGCCGGGTTGGGGAAACTACGGTGATGGATCTGGAAACCGCGCAAGGGGTGAAGCGGGAGTTGCAAACCTTTCTTGATTCAGAATCAGTGTCGTCCCGCGGCGTGCGGATTGGCTTGGGAATCGCCCCGGCTTCGCGACCCGGCCAGTACAACATCGCTGTCCGCGCCCGCTCCGACGACATCTTGCCCCGCGACATCGTGGAGACGCTGCGCGTCAAAACGGCACACGAGATCGACGTTCGGGTGACCGGGACCATCAAAGTGCGTCTGCCGGCGGTCATCGACACGCCACAACCATTCCCTACTTTTATGTTCCTTCCGCCGAGACCGGCCGGATTCGCCGATATCCTCGTGCGCGGGAGTGGCGGCTCAGGCGGTGATCGCTTGACCATCGGCGCATCCGTTGGTCACTACCGAACGAGCGTGACCATCGGCGCATCCGTTGGTCACTACCGAACGAGCGCCGGGACTCTCGGCTTCTTCGCCCGCCGCCGCGCGGATGGCGCCGTCGGCATTGTCTCGAACAACCACGTGCTCGCGGCGGAGGACCGTGGTATCGATCGTGACGACGTCCTCCATCCCGCCCCCGCCGACCGAGGCCAGCGCCCGAAAAACGTCGTCGCCACACTATGCGGTACCTATCCCCGTCTGAAGGGAGGCGGCGCTGCGGTTGACTGTGCGTTCGCGGTGTTGCGCCGGGAGGTGACCTATGACCCGAGCGCGCTGCACATGGGGCAAACGCTGGGCAGTGTTCTGTCTCCGGCTGAGGGGCAGGGGGAGGTCTCCAAGATCGGACGAACGACACTGCGAACGCACGGCCGCATCACAGCATTCGAGCTCGATAGTGTCGATGTCGACTATTCCTTTGGCCCGCTACGTTTCGGCGCTCAAATAGAGATCGAATCGAGCAGCCGTTTGCCATTCAGCCGGCCGGGCGACAGCGGCTCATTGATCTTCGGGCCGGAGGGCCACGCACTGGGACTCCTCTTCGCCATGTCCGCGATCGGCGGTACCTTGAGCACGGGCCTCAGCTACGCCCATCCGATCGGCGCAGTCCTCGATGCATTGGACGTTACCCTCTTCACATGACCCGCGCCGCGCTCGACCCACCCGCGCGGCGAGGTTGAACGTCAATCGCACCTCGTTCGGCGTCACGGCGTGCAGCAGCCCGTGTTCGAGCAACTCGTGGAAAGGCCGATGGGTCTAGCCCGCGCAAAGAGCAGGTGGCGCGAGGGAGAGGGCGGCACATCCGCGACTGCCGGCGGCTCAGTCAGCCGCACCGGACGCGAGCAGAGCTTCTCGTAGATCCGGAAGTGTCCATTCTCAGCGACCACTGAATCATAGCCGCCGAGGGCCATGTTGGTGACCGCAATCTCCGTTCCCGCCTCGATATGGATCGTCCGTTTCGCTGAACCGTCCCGGGGAGTGACGAAGATCTCGATGGCGCCGTCGTACGGTACTTCGAGCTGGGAAATGACGGCCTCTCCGCCGGGCACGCGATAGGCACGTAGTGTTCCTTGACGGATGTCGAGGCGCCCGATCGTCTGGGCAGTGCGCGGATCGATCTCAAAAGCAGGATCGATACGTCGTAACTCGGGCAAGAGTCCGTCGTGAAGGCTGGCGTCGAAGGTCCCCGGGACGTCTGCCGCCTGGATGGAGATCGAGCAGGGGTCGAGTGAAAAGATGCCCCGCTTCACCTCCTCCTCGTTCGACCACCCGGTTACCTCCCGGACCGCGTCCGGAGCGACGACGATCGAGCCGTAGTGGGGCTCGATGCCTTCGCCTGGGTTGCGGCCGTCGGGCAGGAACACCTTTCGCCCCCCGTTGTCGCGAAGAAAACATACCAATCCCACAAACTGAACCTTGTAGGGCATACATCCTCCTGTCTCTCAACTACCGATGACCTGGACCGCCGCCCACATGAACGGCGATGCTTCACGGCTGGTGATGGATTCCAACTGGGCGAACCGAAGGGCTTCCGCTGGTGAAAGACCGCGCGCGAGATGACGGTGCAAGCGAGGAAAAAAGTCGGCTGCGGCGCGATCGTCGATCGGCCAAAGGGTGGCTATGACGCTCGGTACGCCAGCAGCTATGAAGGCCCGCGCCACGCTGATGCTTCCCTCCCGCGCCCGCTCTTCGCCCTCGGCGGTGCTGCAGGCTGCCAGTACGACGACGCGCGTGTGTCGAAAACGCGAGGAGGCGATGGTGCCTACGTCCAGGCGATGCTCGCGTCCGTCGGCACCGGATGTGAGCAGGGCCGCTCCTCGGGATTCATCTGCCGTTGCATGTCCGATGAAATGGACGACGTCCGAATCGGAGGCCCCGGCCTGGAACGCGTCGAGCTTACCGTCGCGAGGAGCGATCCGTACCACCTCCCGGTACACCGCTTCGACCGCATCCGCCTCGCGATCGGCGCTGGACAGGTACCCGAGCTCACGCTGGCCAGCCTTGACGCCGGCCACAAGCAAAAGGCGAAGATCGCGCTTCGGTGCGATCTGCCGCGCCGCCAGCTCGATGTAGACAGCCGCGCTGGGGGCGACGACGCTGCCGTGCTCTTCCAGCAGGTAGCGACCGGACGAATTCACAAGCGCCGCAAAAGCGACATCACGGAGCGTCGCATCGGGCACGAATACGAGCCGCGTTCCAGGTCGAATGCTCCCGGCGACCGGCGCGATAAGAGTTGCATAGAGCCGCAACGACGCTCGCCGGAACTCCGCCCGGTTGCCGGTCACGGCGTCATCCGTGAACCGCTCTACTTCGTCCTGGAGCGTGGTCCGCCCCACCGGTTCCCGCACGACACGCAGCGCTCCGGCTGTGCCGACGAAGATCACCAGCTCCGATGGCAGCGACGCGTACTCCACGATGGTGACGCCGAGCGGGGTCCTGTGCAGGGCCGCGTGACCACGGCCGATCGACTCGAGAAGCCCGCGTGCCCGCCCACGTTCGGAGTATGCGTACGCGCGGGCCGTGTCGCCACTTGAAAGCGCCAGGGAGACTGCCTCGTCGAACAGTTCGTCCGCCGCGGCAAACATGCCCCAGCGGTTCTCGCCCGAGGCGAGTGTCTGACGCTGGGCCTCGATCTCGGCAATGCCAGACTCGAAATCAGACGCGGCTTCGGTAGCGCGCCCGAGTCCTGCCAGGGCCATACCGCGATGGAGGAGCAGCTCGGGAAGAAACATTCGTCTGCCCTTGACCCGCTGGTAGTCGATGGCCTGGCCTAGAAGAGTGACAGCCTCGAGCGGCGACCTGGCAAGACCTGCTTCGACGGCGCGGTACTCCGCTTCGGCGCGTTCAACGAACGTGGCGTCGCGAAGATGTGCGATCGCAGCTCTGGCCCGCGCGAGATCGGCGTGGGCCGAGGCGGGTTGGCCCAGCCTTCTCTGTAGTTGCGCCCGCAGCAATAGCGTTTCAACGTAGAGCAGGTCATCCCCTCCTCCACGAGCCATCTTCAGTTGGAGGCCGAGCAAAGACACGCTGACGGGCCAGTCGCGGTTGGCGGCAGCGGCCCGAGCCGAGCCGAAGATCGCCGCCTCGAGTCGCAGACTCTCAGTACGACCGAGCTCCTGCAGGGCCTGCACCCGATGATGCCATGCGGCGCGGGAATCACCGATCCGGTCGTAGACCTCCGCGAGGATCTCGCGAACAGACGTGGCGTACGTCATCTCGCCGAGGCGTTCGAAGGTGTCCATGCTGTCATGCAGAGCGTCCATGGCCTCGCCCCAGCGGCCTCGCGAGGCATACGCCAGTCCGAGTTGCCATTCGAGCTGCGCGCGATAGGCGGCAAACCCCGGGGGAGCGTCGGCAAGCAGCGCTTCGAGACGAGAGCGCGACTCGTCGATCTTCCCCTGGTCGTAGAGTGTGTTGGCGGCGAAGTAGCGGGCCAGCAACGCCACGGGGCTGTTCGCGAGCTCGAACCCTGCTGCAGCTTGTGAGAAGACCCGCTCGGCCTCTGCCGGGCGCCCCGCGCCGTAGGTCTTTTGTGCCGTCCGGAATCGGAGGTGTGCATCGGCGAGCTCCGACAGGTGAGCGGGACTCACGTGCTCCGCTGCGGCGACGGCGGCCAGAAGCAGCGACTCGCCCCGGCTCCCGGCAAGCTCCTCGCCGAAGAAGCGAGCGATGCGCAGGTGGCGTTCCGCTGCGTCCGGATCGTTACGCTTTACGGCCTCGGCCCAGCGTCCGAGGATCTCGGTCTCGCACCATACCCGACACTCCTGGGGGAACCGCGCGGCGAAGGCGTGTGCCAGAGCCCGGCTCGTTGCAAGTTCGCCATAGTGCCGCGTCAGCTCGTCGCGAAAGCTGGCAGGGGGAGCGAGTCCGTTCAGGTGTTGGCGAGCTTCGCCCGCCCAGGCGCTGTCCGGATCGATTTCAAGGTAGACCTGCCAGGCCGCGCGAGCCTGCTTGCGAAGGCCCAGGCGCTCCACGATAAGGGCGCGGTTGAAGAGTGCCTCAGGCGCCTTCGGATCGATCCGAATGGCTGCATCCACCGCGGCAAGCGCTTCCGCGAGTTGCCCTGCGTCATTGGTCTGCATGGCCAGCGCATAGCGAGCCGTGGCGAGATCGCTCAAGGAGCTCGAGTCGTCGGGTTTCGAACGGGTCAGAGCGGTCAAGAGCCTCGCAGCGTCCCTGGCCCGACCCGCCACGAGATACGCGACCGCCACTGCGTGGCGCGCATGCGGCGACGGATCGCCGGCGTTCTTCTCCAGTACCGCGCCTGCCGCTCCGACCAGCTTCAACTGGCCGGCATCGAGCGGCTGCGCATCGTCACGCCGCATAGACCGCAGCGGCGCCCAGGGGAACCCGCCGCTCAACCGTGGCTCCAGATAACGTCCATCGCGGGGGGCCGCGTCGACGAGAACGGCGATCGGGCTCCTCTCCCTGGAAGGGCCACGCCACACGAGAGCTGCGTAAAGCAATCCCAACAACGCCGCTGCCGCCGTCGCGAGCCACCAGGGAGAGATCCGGCGAGGCGCCTTGTCCATCGCCAGGTCCGCTTTCCGATCGACCCGGGATGCTTCCCCGACGATGAAGCGGCAGTCTTCGCAGGTACGCAGATGGGCGGCGGTCATCTCCAACTCTTCATCCGAGAGCGTTCCCGCGACAAACGCGGCAAGAACTTCAGGGTCGTGGCAGCGGCTCCAATCTCGTATCACGGGGTCTCCTTGGGCCGGCCCGCTGCCCCGCTCTCTTCTTCTTCCGACGGACCCGGATCTGCATTTTTCAAACGAAAATCGAGCTGCACCGTGTCTTTCCCGATCAGGTCAGCAACATCTCCCGCCGCGATACCGGCGCGACCGAGGGCCTTGCGCAACTCACCGAAGAGCTTGCGCAGCCGCCGATACAACACCTGTTGGTCCAGGTGGAGCGACCGCGAGATCTGGGCGACGGACATGTCCGAATCGAAGCGCAATCTCAGGAGCAACTGGTCCTCGTCGGGGAGCTTCGCGATGTTCGCGGTGACGACGGCCGAGATCGTCTTCCCTGCACGAGCCCGCTCGACCGTCCCATGGTCATCGATCGTGCCGACCGTGAGTGCTTCGTCGAGAGCGACAGTCCGGCGGCGCACCCGTTTGGGGAGGCGCAGGGCCAATGCGTCGACTTCGGCACGGCAGATGCCGGAGTTCTTCCTGGCCAGCTCGGCAAAAGCCTCATCGAGCGAGCGGCCGTCACGGTGGAGATACCGCTCCAACTCCACAGCCGCAGCGCCGAGCCGTTCGGCTTCGGCCGACGCGTGCCACTTCCCCCACTCGTGGTTCCGGTAATCGAGTAGGAGATGGGCCACCACGGCAGCCATGTACGTGGCGAAACTGCTTCGCCCCTGATATGCGCGGATGATGGCGTAGTCGTCGCTTATCAGCCGGAGCTTTACGTGCGCCGCAAACTCTTCGATCGTGGCCGCGTCCATACTCTTCCGGCGACCCATCGAGGCGATGATTTCCTCGATCTCTGCCAGGTTTTCGAGAAGAACCTTGTCGGGTTCGGACATGACGGGGGCGGGTCCGGCGCAGACGGCGCCCGCGCCGAGGCCGGTCGTGCCTGAAATCGGTGTGCGAAAGTACACCACACCACTCATGTCCGCGTCCATCTGGAACTAAGCACAGATGGAAGAAGGCACGGCAGATGGCATGCCTCCTCATAGAAGGACGGGGCACGAAAAACTGCGAAAAACCGGCGTGTCCGGTCGTCTATCCGCCCATGGATTGGCAATCACGTCAACTCGAGCAGGCACACCCCTCCCTGACTGGACGGTCGCTATGAACCCAAGCTGGCTCTCGTATCTGTTGTGCCTCATCGTCTGGACCGGCGCCGTGTTCGAACTGCTGCTCATCGCCGTGAAGGCGGTCACGGGGACGCTGGCGAGCGAGCCGCTGGTCGGGACCCTGCTCACGCGCTCCTCCGGAGCCGACCGCGTGGCTCCCATCACAATCCTGCTACTCCTCGCGTGGGTCTTGATCGAGTCGCTCCTGCACGCACTGCGCGCCCGGCGTGAGGCTGGAGCTGTGCGGCAGTTCGTCGCAGCAGTCGATGGTAGCGGCAGCGCACAGGGATTTCGCGAGGTGACGGGCCGAACGCGAGCGGCTCGGCGAGCCCGTCTCACCGGTGAGCTCCAGCTTTCACCTGAGGCGCTTCATGACATGTTGCCCGGCACCTCCTCGCTGGACGGGCAGGAAATCGACGGCTTCTACGGTCATCTGCGGGTCTATGTCTGGACGCTCCCAGTGGTCGGGTTCATTGGCACGGCATGGGGAATGTCTCATGCCATCGCCGGTTTCAGCGACGCCCTGAGCCAAAGCAGCGACGTGAAGGTACTCACGGCGCGGCTAGGGCAGGTGGTAATCCCCGGTCTTGCCAGCGCCTTCAGCACGACCATCCTCGCTCTGACCGCCGCCGTCATCGGTCATTTCTGCACGTCGGTGCTACAGGGGCTGGAGCAACGGCAACTCGATGAACTGGACCAGGCCAGCGTGCGTTTGCTGGCACGCCTTCCCCGCGTCAGGCGCGCGAAGACTCTTGAAGAGAATCCCGACGCCTCCGGGCTGACCAACTTCACCCGGGCTCTGGTCGAGCTCACCGCGAACATGGAAAAGCTCCGGGACATTCGCGACGTCTCCGCCGTGTGGCAGGAGACCCTGAACGTGACCAGAGACATACGCCAGATCGTGACCGAAATGCACGTCGTGGATGAGCGGCCTTACCAGGTGACGATCACACGTGGAGCGGCTGCATGAGCGCCGCGGGTTGGCGGCGTCTCGGCTCGGGCGAAAAGGCGCCACCCATAGAGATGCGATTCGTCGATATGTTCATGGCTGCGCTCGGGGCCCTGGTTTTCATGGCCATGCTGTTCGCTTTTCTGCTGGCGAGCCAACCTCCTCCTCCTCCTCCCGACGGAAAAAGACCTGAATCACGGTCGTGGTTGGCGCAGGCAGGCCCTTTGAGACTCGCCACGACCAGCCTCCCGGCTGCGCGCGCGGGCGACACTTACGAGGTACCGCTGGCATATCGCGGTGGACAGGGGAACGTGATTTGGGAGCTCGCGGCCGGGCAGGTGCCGCCCGGAATTAGGTTCGATCCAGGCCGTGGAGCACTCGCCGGCAAACCCAGTAAAGAGGGAGTCAGCAGCTTCGTGGTTCGCGCGCTGGACCACGTCGGCAGTTCCGACCAGCGGCCATTCGAGCTGCTGGTGCAGGCACCGCTGACCGGCTCGAAAACGTGGGAGAAGGTGCTCGCCATCGGCTTGCTGGGCCTGCTCGGACTGATCACGGCCGTATTCTTTGCCGTTTCAATGAGTACGGACCGACTGACTCGATCGCTCGAACAAGCCTATCAAGAGGGTCAAACGCAGTTCAACTATCAACGGCGCCCTTTCGAGTTCGTTTCCATCACTCTGCCGGATGGCATCGTCCGCTCTGCCACCGAGGCCAGGCAGGCAGCGTTTATCGCCAAGCTGCTGCTGACCACATGTTTGATTGTGGCGGCCTGGTTCATCTGGCGTGTCTGGTTCCAACATTGACGTCGTCATCAGGCCGGAATGCGCATGCATAAACTACTGGACTTTCACGTGCTGGTACGGCGGCTGGAGCCCGCCAGCCAATTCAACGACGCTGTACGCAACGACTATGTGACCATTGTGGCCGACGCGCCGGTGCCACGCTGGGACATGCCCGTCCAGCGGTTCGACATGGAGCGTCTGGCGGAATCACTGTGCCAGGCCAACGTGCTGTTGAAGCACGAACAGCAGAGTGGCTATCGAATGCTGCGGGAGGAAGTCCCCGTGGTGTCGACAGGCATGCGAGAGGCCGACGCGATTGGGACCATTCTCTTTGACGCTTTATTTCCAAACAATTCTTCGAACTACCGGCTGCTCGGCGAGAGCTGCGGGGTCGCAGCCAGCAAGAAAATGCCTTTGCGGATCAAACTCGACCTCGCCCCCGAGATCTGGCTGCTGCCGTGGGAGCTTCTGACACCACCGCGACGCGGTGATTTCCGTGATCGGATCGATGAAGCGGACCGCTGGATCGTGCGGTACCTCGGTGACTTCCGAACCATGATCCATGAAAGACCACTCGATCGCCGGCCGACGTTGCTGGTAGTCAGCGCCGATCCGGTCGGTGACCAGTTTGGCGACATTCAGGAGTCCCTGGCCAGCGAGCTCGATCGACTGACCAATGTGCTGAACAACCAGCTCGGCGGGCGACTGAACGTCGAGCATGTGAACGGCCGCGACACGCTCGGCCAGATCTTCGACACGGTTCAGAAGATCACTCGCGAAAAGGAGCTCGTGGGGATGCACTTCATGGGACATGGCGGGACCGACGCCGAGGGAGGGTTTTTCTGGGGTCTCGACAGCGGACGCCGGCCGCAGAAGATCTATGGCGATGGGCTACGCCATGCGCTGAAAGGGGCGGACACGATTCAGTGGGCGATCTTCAATGCCTGCTCCAGTGGCGATGGCTCGTTCGGCTGCCCACTGACGGGCCTCGCCACCTACCTCGCCGCACGCAAGAACATTCCATGGGTGATTGCTTACCTTCGCCCGGTAAACACGAAGGTAGCCGAGCGCGTGAGCAGCGAATTCTATGAGGGCGTCCTGGCCCGGCGAGAACCGATCGAGGACGTCATTGACCGTCTGCAGAAGCGCTTCCGCTTCCCGAATGAGGGCGGGTTGATCATCCTCGAGCGGTCTATTGAGGGACACCCCCGTCCGGACATCGACCTTTCCGAGCAGCATGCAACCCCTGCTCCTTCCTCTCCCATGCAGCCGGCGACTCCTCCTTCACCTTTCCCGGCCGCTCCGCCGGCCTCCGAGAACCGCGAGACGCGGCCCTACAGGAGCCCTGCTGCCGGTCTCACGTTCTGTTCAGTGCCGGCGGGCGTGTTTCAGAAGGGGCTGCAGGAAGGCCAGCTCCGCGCGCTCCTCTTACGCCTCAAAGACCTTCCGATCGAGCGAGAGTCGCTCGAGGAGGCACTTCGTTCTGAACCATACGAGTTGAAGGATCTGCCTGCATTCTCCATGGGCCGGACGCCCGTGACCAACTCGCAGTTCAGCGAATTCGTAATAGCCACCGGATACACTACGACGGCCGAGCGCGCCGGGGACAGCCAGAACTGGCGCGCCAATCACCAGCCCGCCAAGAGCGAGCATCCGGTGATCAACGTCAGTCTGCACGACGCGCAGCGCTTCTGCGATTGGGCCGGATACCGGCTCCCGACTGCCGATGAATGGAAAAAGGCGTGTCGTGGTATCGAAGGCCGCCTCTACCCATGGGGCGATGAATTCGATCTGAGCCGCTGCAATACGGCTGAGAGTTGTCAGAGCTATGAGACCACACCGGTGACGGAGTTTCCGCTTGGGGCAAGCCCCTACGGATGCCTGGACATGATCGGCAATGTCGAGGAGTGGACTCAAAGCACTGGGGGACGCGGCGGGAAGGTCATCCTGGGCGGGTCGTGGAGCATGTCGTGCGAGGTGTTTGGTCTGCCGGTTCTGCACCGATTCGGCTCTCCGGATCTATACACAAATGATCTCGGCTTTCGCTGCGCGAAAGACGGCAAGTAGAGGCACGTTCGGTGCAGAGAGCGTGAGGCTCTTACAACAAACAGAGAGGCGGCAAGGACAGCCATGTGTTACCACGTTGAAGTGTGCGATCTCACTATGGTTCCCACTGGAAGCACGTTTCACAATCAATGCGCGAATGGCAATCGGCCGGCCGGGTGGCGTCGCTCATTCGCCGCGGTCGTCATCATGGCATCGATGGCATTCATGGCGGCCGGGCCGTCCCGGGCGCAGAGCACTTCGGCGGGCGACTACGATTCCCGGCTGGAGAGAGCGGTCGGGTTCTACTCCGAAAAGAGATATGCCGAAGCGGCCGCGCTTTTCGAAATGCTGACCAAGGCCGAGCCTGCGCGGAAGGAGGCGTTCCTCTGGCTCGGCCACACACATGCGAGACTCAATGACTGGAACAACGCTCGCGAGAGTTTCAAAAGCTACACGCAACTCGCGCCCAGCGACGTAGAGGGCTTTCGCGAAATCGCTCGGACGTACGAAGCCGAGGGAAAGCGCGATCTCGCGCGGGTGTGGTACAAGCGAGCCGCGGACCTCGAGCCGACCAACCAGGAATTGAAGAAGGCGGCCGATGCCGTCGGTCGCGATGAAGGCGCAAACAAGGCCGGCGCCGCCGCTCCTCCCTCAGTCCCGACGCCTGGCACATTCTGGCAAATCGGCCTCGCTGGTCTCCTGGGCGCCCGGAGCAAGACGTGGATCCGGGTGCTCTTTGTCATTTTCCACGTTGTCGGTGTGCTCCAGGCTCCGATCATCGTCAAGACCCTCGCAGGAAAGATGGGAATTACGTCCGCTGGTGCAATCCTCTTGCAGGCGGCTGGAAGCGCGGCACTTCAGTATGCCCTGTTTTGGGGGGTTCCATCGGGGTGGACGTGGGGCTGGCTCGTGCTCTGCCTCTTCTTCTGCGTCATTGGCACCGCCGCCGTGTCGAGCCGTTGAACAATCCGTGGTAAAGCGCTGCTCAAAACCGTTGGCGCTCCGCGGTACGGTGGAACGATGATCCCGCTGGCCACCATCGACTCTATGATCTCGACGTTCTCCGCCATCACGACGACGCGGGAGGATGGAGGATCTCGTACAGGCGAAGCACCTGCGACCGTGCGTTGATCGGGGTGAGCGGCGGGTGCGGACGGGATTGAAGCTTGGTGCGCCCAGTAGGATTCGAGCCTACGACCTACAGCTCCGTCTCCGTGACCTCTGCGTCTCTGTGGTCTGGGTTTGGTTCTCTTTTTTGGTTGCGGCGAGCCGCGCTGTGCCCTACGGCTGTTGATCCTTACCAGGCTCGAATTCCGCGGCCGGAGCGAGTGACGCTGCCGGTGTCGTCGCGGCGGGCGTCTTCGCCGGAGCCGGACTGGCAGGCTTCTTGTGCCCACCCTTCCGCCGGCCGGCATGTCGCATGGCCTCGATGTGCGGGGTCAGCGACTTGTCCGTGCGCGCCACCGCTGGCGCGAGCGCATAGACCTGATCGCACGCAGTCACCAGCGCGACGCGCGCAGCCTGGCATCGGTAAACCGCAGTCCCCGCGTAAGGTTCTCCGCCTCGTTGATGAGCGCCTGCAGGCCGTCCGACAGGTTGACACCGTTGCGCGCGGTCGCGGCGTCGAAATGCGTTGCTCCGAGGATCTCGGGCGACGCATCGAGGATGTTGGCGGCCGACTCGATGTATTCGTTCGGGTACGCGCTTTTCCGCGTGATCGTCCGCCATACCTTCGAATCGGGCGGCTCGAACTGGGGCACCAGCGCCATGATCTGGTGAAGGTGTTCGATGGCCGCGGCCTGCTCGAAGGGGGTACCGGGACTCGCGGGGACACTGACTGCCCGACCTCTGACAGGGACAGCTTGTGTCCATGAAGAACAAGGAGACACTCCATGAAGAACAAGCCGGCCGGCCAGAAACGATGCTCCCGCAACCAGTGAGCTGCCTGCGTGAACAGTACGACACCAATCCCCTTCCCCTACGCGCTTCGCTGGCGGGTTGCCAGTTCATGATTGAGCCAAGCCATTCCGGAAGTAGCTCAGGCGGAGGAGGGATCGTCCTCCGAGAATAACCTCGGAATCGGATCGCGATCACGCGGGCGTCATTGCTCTCATGCAACCGGGGACGCGGGCAGGAGACTGGCGAGCACCCGGTCCAGTATCCGGCTCGCGATGACCAGCTTCGGCCCCCGGGCCGGTCGCGTTACCGACCCATCACGGGTGATGATGACGACCTCGTTCTCATCCGAGTCGAAGCCGATGCTCCGGTCGCTGACATCGTTGGCGACGATCAGGTCGGCGTTCTTGCGTTGCAGCTTTTCTCGGGCGTGTTGCTCGACGTTGTCGGTCTCGGCGGCGAAAGCGACCGTGAACGGCCGCGGAGAGGCGGCAGCGATGGCGAGGAGGATGTCGGGG
>WNFI01315406.1_pt1 | contig 13114 bp, 9 predicted proteins | sample 5400471 | NCBI WGS metagenome assembly WNFI01 (sample SAMN13153348, study PRJNA577476) | soil metagenome | isolation source: 100 cm saprolite on Douglas fir-dominated hillslope | place: USA:California | collected 2013-09-17
AGTTGCTGCATGGCTGCTTTTAAGAGTTTCTCAGCCGATGCTTCGACCTCGCAATAGTCACGCACTTCGGCGGGTCCCATTTCGGCATTGCAGGTCATTGGCTTCTCGCCAAAGCGCCGCAGTTGTCGCTCACGCGCCGCTTGCACACGTTTACGAATGGTCGTCGAGTTCTCGACTTGACGTTTATCCGCCAGCTTCTCATAATCGACGCGAGGCACTTCGATATGGATATCGATGCGATCCAGGAGAGGGCCGCTGATACGCTTCTGGTAACGTGCAATGGCCGAGGCCGAACAGGAACATTCTTTAACAGGATCTCCGTAGAAACCGCAGGGGCATGGATTCATGCTTGCTACAAGCATAAAGCTTGCTGGATAGGTAATGGTTCCCTGGGCGCGTGAGATAGTCACGAGTTTGTCCTCTAAGGGCTGGCGTAGAACCTCCAGGACGTTTTGGCCAAACTCGGGGAGTTCATCCAGGAAGAGAACACCTCGATGAGCCAGGCTTATCTCACCTGGACGCGGAATACGTCCACCTCCGACAAGTCCCGCGTGGCTAATGGTGTGATGAGGTGAGCGGAAAGGGCGCTGTAGCACCAGGGGTATGTCTGCAGGGAGCATCCCACTCACACTGTATATTTTTGTGACATCAAGAGCCTCTTCAATAACCATACGGGGAAGAATGGAAGGGACAGAGCGAGCCAACAGCGTTTTACCTGATCCTGGCGGGCCGCTCATCAAAATGTTATGTCCGCCACTTGCGGCAACCTCCAGGGCGCGCTTGACATGTTCCTGCCCTCGTACTGCCGCCATATCCTGTCCATAGACCGCATTCCCAATCAGCGTTGATAACTTGGACACATAAAGCCACTACCGCGATGGCATTGCTTCGTTTCCAGTGCAGGCCCCGTTTTGTAAGCGCAATGCTAATCATTGCTTCTTTTTGCTTTTCAAACTCGTAGATACCGGCTGTTGAGCAAGCAAACATAAGTGACTTCCACTATACGCTTGAGTTCGTTAATTCTTATTTGCTACGGCGACAATCTTACCGTCATAGCAAATAAGTGCAAGCGAGGGAATGCAAGAGGGAAGAGTGGGAAATGCCTTTCTCCCGCTCTTCTATGCTATAGTGGACGGAAGCAGGACGCTTAAACGATGTCGAGATGACCCGACGTAATTGCCAAAAAGAACAGCGGGAAAATATTTTTTGAGAGCGGGAGAGGCTGATGCAACAACGAATTACCCCTCTGAACACCGAGCGGAAGGAATGGACCCCACAGGAGTTGTTGGACTGGTAGCGGCACTACCTGCACGAGCACGATTGTTCGGCGGCCACAGTCAAAAAGTATACCCAGACGGTTGTGCGCTTCCTTGCCTGGTACGAGCGAGAGGAGCAAGCACCGCTCCAACTCTCGACCCCGACCCCGATAACCGTGATCGGCTATCGGAACCATCTACAGCATGAGCAGCACAAATCTATCAGTACGATCAACCTGCAGGTGAGTGCCTTGCGGATCTGGTACAGCTGGCTAACCGAGCAAGGGTATTTGGCTGCCGATCCAGCGGCTCATATCAAACTGGTGGGTGGAGAAACATCGTCCTCGCGCAAAGGGCTGAAAAGCGCGCAGGTCAATGCCCTGCTTCGTCAAGCCCAACTCTCTCGCGATCTAGCAGGTAACTACGCCATTGGGCAGGTCTTGCTGCAGACATCTATTGTCCTGTATTGGCCGATAAATATGAACCCAAGAGATAAGTATACTATCCTTTTTCGAAAAAGGGTAGAGTTTATCAGAGCATTTCAATGTATTCAACTTATGACTATACGAAAGACATGATGAGTCCAATAATGCGGAAGAAACAGAAGCGGGCAGTTGAAGCTGTCAGAGTGGCACCCGTTTATCTGGAATGAGCCAAGAGGTTCAATCATACTCTGCGATACCCATCGCCAATTTCTGCTCAGTAATTTCTAGAAAATGCCTTTACCTCGCAGAATTGTATGACTGAATAACATTATCTAAGGCATGGTTCAAAACCATGTGACACTTTGAACAGTCAGGCGGCAAGGGGAGAATACCCCAAAGCCGCCAGCCAATGATGATCGGATGAGGACGAACCCGTCCGTTGTAAAGGAGAAAGCCCCTCATGCAAACCGCGAGGAGCAATGCGGTGATTATGCCAAACAGCGAGCAGGGCCAGCATGCCAGCAGAAAGCTTGCGATGGACGGCCAAATGAGGCCGGAGAATGCTATGCCAGTTTTCAACGGCACTACTCGCCCTTACCGCATGATCCCAGGCCACCAGCAGATCAGCCGCGACTGCTCGCCAAGCCGGATCAACGCTTTGCAACAGATGGAGGCTGGTTGGTCCAAGCACCGCTCGACGCAGCCATGCCCACCCCAACAGAGCAACCGCTGGGGGGTCCAATGCGCTGCTAGCTTGTTCTTGCCGTCGATCAAGCAAACGAGCAAACAGCAAAGCTTGAGGCAAAGCCAGGCGGATATGCTTCGCGAGCTTCTGGATCTGCCCCTGTGTCTTAGAACTCGCCAATGGCACCAGTTCATCCAGCAATTCCAGCAGAGCTTCGATCTCCTCTTGTCGTTGCTGGGTCGTCAACAATCGATCAGACCGGACCACCACAACTTCCAGCAAGCTCTGCAACTCCTGACAGAGATAGCGCGCGGCATCGGCCACATAGCTGAGGTGAGCCAGCTTTGCTTCCTGTTCCACTCTGGTCGCTTTAGCGGGCCGTCCCCTGCTACGGGTTCCTTTGGCACGGCGCTCTTCCTGCCGCTTGATCGCAGGCAAACAGGTTTGTTCCGCTTGTACGGCACGGTCAAGGTGTCCCTGGACGCGAGCAGCGAACTGGAAGAGATGCCAGACATCGCGTTGGTGGTTCGTTTCGCTTTGCGTCTGAGAAAGTGCCTCAGCAATCGCGAGTCCACCATCGCTCACGGTGCAAGAACTCGTGATGCCTTGTTCCTGCAAATACCACAACAAGAGGGTCCAACTGTCGCCATCAACGGCCACAGGAGGAACCGTTGCCCAGACTTGCCCACTATGCACATCAATCACATTCAAATACGCTTTCCCTCGCTGACTACCGTATTGTTCGTCCAAGGCCAGCGCTCGGGGCGTCGAGGCTTGTTGTTGGTTCAACCATTTTTGCGCCTGTTGCCCTGCCTCTTTAACGATGCCAGCTATACGTCCCAAGCTCAGATCGATCCCGTGCATGTTTTTCAAGCAGGCTTGAATTTCTCGATAACTGGCATGCGTTTCAATCAACAGCATCAGAACCAGAACAGGAAGTGGAGTTGGCTTCTTCGTCAGCAAAGGGCTTCCCAGCGCTGTTTCCAACGCCTGGGCACCCGTTGCTGTCCAACGATACAGCGTCTGACGCGAGACACCGTACATACGACTCAACTGTGTGACCAATCCATGTTCGGGTTTCGCCAACATCTGGCTGACCATGTGAATGCGCTCCTCAACAGTGCTACAATGGATCATGATTCCTCCCTGAAGATGGTAAAAGTGTTTTTATCTCTTTCACCATATCTTTCAGGGATTCTTTTCGTCAATTTTCAAGCCAATTGTCACATTGGTTCAAGCTCACTTTGAACCATGCCTAAGAAGGAGGCTTATTAACAGTTCTCCTGACAGTCTATTTGTAGAGTGCTCCACAAAAGTGCAGGCCACAAAGTTAGGAACAATTATGCACATGAACAAATTAAACCTCCAATGGGAACAAGCCAATCTCATGGAGAAGTTGAGCACTGCCACCCCGCAATTCATCGAACCAGGCCGTCATCACGGCTTTGAGATCTTGCCAGCGTGTGCCGTAGGAATGCAGGGTGAGCACCTCACGGGAGAGCTTGAGCCAGACTTTCTCCATCGGGTTGGTCCAGGGCGCGTAGGTGGGTAAAGGCAACAAGCGAATGCGACTGTTTCTGGCGGCCAAATGATCGCGCACATAGCCATGGAAATGCACGGGCCAGTTATCCAGGGCAATGTAAATCACATCGGCCTGGCGGTTACTGCTTCTCGACGAAGGAAAAAAAGCGATACATCTCTTTGACATTGAAGCGATCGCGTTGTCGAACAATGACCGCTCCGCTGGCCACATCCACGCACCCAGCAAGCCGTCGGGTCACTCACGCCGCCCCTGTGGCTTTGACTGCCTTGCTGGTGCGGGGCTGATAGCAGCCTCCGACCAGCGGGCGGCTGAAGAAGGTGAACTCATCCTCATAGAGGAAGACGACCTCTTTGGGGGCGCTGTGAGCCAGGATGCGGACTTGAGTAATATCGGCCATCTTCTGATCAGAGAGCCCATCAGGCGAATGGACATGGGCTCGTCCCCGCTTGTAGCGCACGTGCAAGCGTTTGAGCAGCTTGCAGACGCCTGGCAGGCTCGTGTTTGCCAGCCAGGCAACGACGTGTCGCATGCTGGGCAGATGCCAGGTACTGCGCAGCAAGCCGTAGAGCAGAGGGCTGGGGTGCAAGATCTCTTGCACCTGGGCTGCCGCCAGCTCGACGCCATCATAGTGAGGGGGAAAAAGTGGGCTTGCGCCCTCTTCCTGGCTGCACCTTCCAGCCAGCCACTCCGTCCTGTTGGTAGCGGGTGATCCACTCTTTGATGCTATAGCGATCAACGGGTTTGAGTAAGCCCGACTTGGCGATGTGCGAAATGGCCTGACCTTGCGCCACTTTGAGCAGGGCGGCCGCCTTGACCCGCAGACGGGCCACGCTCTGGTGATCACGTGTCCAGATGAACTCGGTGACTTGCCCCTGGCTCAACACCAGCTGATATCGAGCGGGCATCGGTTTTCCTCCTTTGTGGTAACGTTCTTGCCCTCAGTCTATCATTGGCAGATTCATTTGTTAATGTGCATCATTGGGCCCACATGCATCTAATCACGCTGATACATTCCTGTTCTCGGACGTACTGAATGGAGACCATCGACGAGGATCAAGCAGAGCTAGCTAAATCGCTCAAACAATTATACATCTTTCCCTCTCATAATCCTTATTACTTTTCTACCCTATCTCGAAATCGCTCTACATCTGAATAGAGCAACCATTTCTTTCCTGGACATTGAGCTAGTCGCACATGAGGAATGTGTCCTGCTTCTACCCGAGCGTACAGTGCAGAAAAGCTCATTTTGAGGAGTGCAGCGGCTTGTGGTATGCTCAGCGTATCGGGAGGAATGAGAGCCTCTACCTCCTCACGAAGAAAGAGTTGGGGTCGTGGCAGACCTACTGGATGGAGAATGCCCCGGGAGACGTATTTGTAAATCGTATCGGAATCCACATCTAGAAGTTCTGCCGCCTCCTTGGTGAGGACATAAGTGCGGCGAAACAAATCTACCATCTCCCTCTGGAATAAGAGACCACGTATCATACCGTTGACCATCTGACATTTTCCTACCAGCACTCCTTGCCTCACCCACTCCCTGAGTGTAGCGTCACCTACACCGATGCTTTTCATTACATCACGAGCTGAGAGCAGATTCAGGTCAGAGCGTTCAGCTCTCAGGCGCTCCTCCAGAAAGCGCTTCACTTCACTATCTGAAAGCACGAGTCGTTGAAAGAGAGGGATTTCTCTCCCTGTATCAATTAGCCCAAGATGGCCGCTCAGAATCTCGTTAAGTGCCTCAACGAGAGATAACTTAGTGCTTCTCACAATATTAGAAAGAGGAATGCACTTCGATGCAGGAGACTCAGCCTTATAAGCATACTGAAGTAGCTCGGCCTTGAGTCGTTCTATCTCCTCTGGTTTATAGTACCAAGTAAGACACCTGTCTATATTAGGGCCACGCGCAGGGAGAAGCAGACCTGCCCTTGTTAATGCCAGCACTTGTTGCTTGCTGACCCCAAGGTGCGTCTGCGCAACGTCATCTAAGGAGAGGAGGTATTTCCATTCTTCAAGCAATGCCTCGACATCTACCTTCTCTATCAACCACAGGCTGACCTTTCCCTTCGTACCTCTTGGTTTTCTTAGTGCGTGAAGTGTCCCTCGGTTGACAAGGGCACTTAGATTGTGTTCTCGTACTCCTAATAGCTCCATCGCCTCATGGTGCGTCAAGTAGGTACACCCTGCGGCTACCTCAGTACTGTCCTTACCGAGGAAAGGACGAAGAAGATTGGAAACTCGTCCTCCTCTATAGCGTTTTTTCAAGTAGTCCTCGAATGCCTCACGGAGAAAAGCAAACGCGGGATCTTTCAGACGCTTATATAGGTACTCTTCATAGAGCTCGCCGAAGTTGTTCACAAGCCCTTTGTATCTAGTCGAGAAGCGGGATTGTACAGATGGCAGCGACTCCAAGAGTGCTATAAAGTTGTCTGGCCATGAAGTAAAGAGCGCACGAAAGGTCAACGCAAAGGTCGCCCATTCACCTAGAGACAATCGAGGTCTTAAACTTGCTCGACCTTCACTAGGGATAGGAGGGCCGACAACTGTTCGGAGTACTGGATGATTTGGAAAGAAAGGGCCGAGAACATTTCGGAACGATTTGAGGAGTTGGAAATACTGCCACGGCAGCAATCCATGAAGTGGCGACTCCCCATACACCGTGGGCACACCTCCTCTGTACTCTTCCTCAACGCCTAGGTGGGCCAGGATCAGGGCCTGGCTCGACAGAAACAGAGGTTCCTCAGGGAGATTGACAGTAGCTGCGAGGCGGTAATCTCCGTAGCTGCACCGTGGACAATGAGTGAGGACAGAACGTAGACGAGGGATCTTTCTCTGACAATGTGGACAGCAATCAACGAGGAAGATGCGATGCTTCAGGCAAGTAACAATGGGCCCAATGTTCCAGTAGAGTACGCCGCAAGCCGGTTCTTCAGCAAGACATGTAGGGCAGACCCTGGCGACCGACTTAGATAGAAAAAGCTGGCGGGTAGCATGTCCACTGGGGAAAAAGAGCGGACGCTGGAGATACCCCGATGGAGTAGGTTGCACCTCATCAGGGATCTGCATCTGCAGGAGAAACCTATGAAATGTCAGCTTGTAGAGCGCTTCTTCGCTCAACTGGAGGAGGTGCCCGAGGTATTGATAGGCTGCATCCTGAAGCAGAAAACACACATCAGGATCGATTCTGTTATAGGCACAATCTTCTGGCCGCAACAACCAATTCACCTTCTTATATCCCATCTGCACTGCCGTCCTCGATAACAGCGAAGCCAGGTCTTCCCACGGCTCAGGCACCACACGCACGGGGAGCGGGAACACATATGCTAGGTCCGGCACGATGGTAATACTCTTCTCATCCTTCCTCTTGCTCATCATACTCCTCCATCCTTGAATCGACACTCTGTCTTGCGAGCAGGATCTCGTTCTTCACGTCTTGTCGATAGGCTTCTATGTCAGAACGACGAATGCGCATCACGGCAGATGTACCTGGATGCCCTGCTATTCCAGTGAGTCTTCCTGATTTCAGCAGAGCATATACTCGCGCAGGACGTACCTCAAGCCTCTGTGCCGCTTCACGAACGGTGAGCCCCTCAGTAGGCAACAGGGCCTCAACCTCTTTACGCAGGAAGAGCAACCGATTGCTTCCATCCCCTCTTCGCCGTCCAGCAACAGGGTAAATGATGCCCTTCCGTACGTACTTATGTACTGTACTGGGAGCAATCCCCAGGCGCTCTGCAACCTCTTCAGTAAAGAAATAGGTCTGCTGAAAAGTGTTCAGGGCTGTGCGACGAATGAGCAAGGACGATTTCTTCCCTTGCAGAGCCGCCCTTTCGCGTGCCAGCAAACCTTGCTGCACCCAACGAAGGAAGACCTCGTCATGAACGCCAAGGATGGCAGCGGCCTCACCTACAGTGAGGAGTCCCATATCTTCGCACCGTTGTCGCTCACGCTCCTGGCGATAGCGCGTCATCTCCAGACGTGAGAGAGCCAGGCGCGGCAGAAGGGGCTGATCACCCTCGAAGGCGGTGGGCATAAGATGGCCATTGAGGATGTCCGTCAGCAGCGTGGCCAGTGGAATGTTCATTACGCAGGCAGCCTGGGAGAGAGGTATACATTCGTCAATAGGGCACGGGAGCTTCACGGCCCGCCGCAGTACCTCAATCGTGAACCGTTCAACATCAGCTCTGTTATAAAGCCGCACCTTATACCCATCCTCTCCCGGCCCACGCACTGGCATAAGTACACCTGTCTGTTCCAGCATCAGCACAACCGCTTTCGTCATACCCAACCACACCCGTGCGACGACTTCCACTGTGAGTAAACCAGCCCATTCTCGACGTACCCTCTCAACACTTGTCCGCTCGATCAAAAACAGTGTTCGTTTCCCCGCTGAACCGATTGGTTTTTTGAGCACGCGAAGCATACCTTGCCTAATGAGTACTTGGAGGACATCCTCACCGATTCCTAACATGGCCCGTGCCTGCACTTTCGTCAGGTACGGTCGCTCTTGCAGCGGTTTGTTGTCTCCTTTAAAAGGGAGGAGGCGACTCGTGATTTCACCTCCGGTATACTGCCATTGTAAGTAGCGTTCGAAGGCCTCATGGAGAAAAGTGAAGGCGGGATCAGCGAGGCCTTTGTACAGCCATCGCTCGTAGAACACTCCAAAGTCGCGTTGCACCCCCGAGGTCCTGCTCTGGTCTCTTTTTCTCCCTCTGCTCATCCGAGCCTCTCTGAAGGCATCGAGGAAGGAGAAGAAGTTGTCCGGCCACGAGAGAAATATCCCGTGGAATGTCGAGATGAAGACTGCCCACTCCAGCGGTGATAAGCCACCGTGGGGTCGTGGATGAGCGTGAAGGAGGGAACGCAATTCAGGGGCGACTCGAAGCAAGGGAGCTTCAGGGAACAATGGACCGAGCACGCAGCGGAAAGCATTGAGCAACCGGAAATACTGCCATGGAAGCAGATCAAGCAAGGGAGACACGTGATCATTGGCAATGGCCTTGCAAAATGAGGCAACTTCAATCCCCAGGCGTTCCAAGATCAGTGCCTGCCCTAGATGAAAGAGGGCGTCATTCGGCAGAGAGACGACAGGAGCCTCCCGGTAATCGCCGTTGCGACAATAGGGACACTGCGTGAAAGAGGGGCGTAAGATGGGAACAGAGTGATGACAGGATGGGCAACGGTCCAGTAAGAAGAGTTTATGCCGGAGGCAGGCGACGACAGGCAAAGCATTCCAGAAGAGGCGCCCATAGACTGGTTCCTCGGCGAGACAGTAGGGGCAGAATTTGGTCGCCGAATACGGATGGAAAAATGATTGGAAGAGGTAGCGCGTGAGGAGAGGGCGCTGGATCACTTCCGCGACAGTTGAACGTGCCAGTTCAGGAGCTTGCACCCTTGACGCAAAGCGGTGAATCGTGAGGGAGTAGAGCGCCTCCTCATCTAGCTGCAGCAGGTGCTCAAGAAAATGGTAGTCCGTCTTCTCGCGCAGCATACAGAGGTTAAACGACTGAATAGTGGAAGTACTTTCTTCCGGGCGAAGAATCCACTGCGGATTTTTATATCCCATACATCCTGCTATACGAGAGACAAACGATGCAAGGTCCTCCCACGGCTGTGGGAGCGTACGTGCTGGTATTGGCGCACAAGGGAGTTCGCTTAAACGCAGCATGGCCTTTTCTCTCCTTCCTCAAGAGTTCTCCTCTTGCGGCTTATCCTACTCGTTCTTCCTTCGATTTCCTTTGCGTTTAGGCGTTTGTTTGCTCCGCCTACGCGTTTGTTTCTTCAAGGTCGTTTTGAACTGGTCGGCAGTCGCCTGTGTGAAATTTGGTGTAGAAAAGGGATTCACCTTGCCATACCCAACCTCAGTGCCAGCAAGGCGTGTCTGGTATGCGTTGGCGAGTAACGTCGCGTTCAAGGTATTGCATCCCGTGTCAATTGCCTGGATGGCCGCCCCCCGTATAATTTCCATGATCCAGCCGAGATAGCCATCGCTGGCATAGAAAAAGCGAAAGGCCATCTCTTCATCCTGCAAATCCGAAAGATCTAATGGTAGCCCACGATCAATGTCTCGCATGAGCGTGCGGAACTCCTTGATTGTTTCTGGCCGCTGCCGATCCCACTCGAAAGGGGGGAGAATCAGGGGAGTGCCAATGTGGCGATCGAGCTGCTCGTTTGCCTCTAAGATCGCCTCGGCCTCTCCAAGTATACCTGTGAGAATCATCGGACAATGCGTTTGCGTGATGATATCTTTGAGAAAATCCGTGACGGCATACACAACTTTCTGTGTATCTTTGTCAATCATATGCTGAAACTCATCGACAAAGATGACCTGCACCCGACATTTCTTGAGCAAACGGTGAACACGGCTGATCATATCCCACTCAGTGCCACGGCTTGGATTTGGATCATGAAGCGCACGTAGAAATGCCGCCACCGCTCCCTTTTTCTTCGGGTTAGAGAGCACCGGGACATATAAGTATGGGATGATTGTCCCCTCCGGTGTTTCCATCTCACTCAGTGGCGCATTCGCCAGCCACGTATCTATCAACGTCGTCTTTCCCGCCCCCGTATTTGCCAAAATGGCAAGGCAGGGAGGATTCTTAGACTTGATTTCGCTGCCAAAGCGGGCACAGTAATCAATCCGTGCGAAGAGGATGTTGAAATTCTTATGCTTGATCAAGAGATGCTCAACCATGTCAATTCGTTGAGCATTCGTCAAAGATCGCCACTGCTTTGGGTCTAAAGGTGCATCATTCTGTGCGAAATCTTCTTCCATGCGCGGTCTTCCTCCTTTTTTGATACAGTTGCTTTGTTTTGCTCTACTCTTGTCCATCGTGCGGCGAGTAACGCATTTCCATCAACGAGAACGTCTCAGCATGCAACGAACGAAGCGCTTTCGCTCGTCGCATGCTGAGACAACCACTTCTTTCCTAGGTAGGGCCACTATGCCCGTAACTGACTTCGATGCCGAACGAGGTATCGTCGTCAGGATCAGTGTTCACTGGTGGATTTTCGCTTGTCTGGCTGGTACTCCCTCCTTTCTTAGATGCCTTTTGCTTTTGTGCGTCTTGTTCCCGTTCTGGCAGTCGAGCGCCAACCGCTCCTGCCTTCTCATTGCCAGGGAGCGTTACCCCTTCGACCAGAGGCGGTAATGAAACATCCAGCCGTGCGATCCCCTCGCCAGTCAAGAGAGGAGAGGCCTCCTCTGCCTGTTCATTGGGAAGTGGCCGCTTCGTCTCCTCCTCTCTCAGTTCAGGACGTGGCCCTTCAAAGCCGATTAAGAGTGAAATAGCGGGAGTCTCTGCCGTACTGGCTCCTGGCGATAGTGCCCTTCGCAGTGCCTCAGATACCTGAATATCAAGCACTCGAGCCGCATTCTTGCGCCCCCCCGACTTGGTTCCTTGACGAAATTCCTTGTGAACGAGTTGATAGAGCTCCTCCTTCGCCAAAATGAGCGATTCCTCATCGATATCCCGCTTCATCTCTTCGCGTACGTAGCGCTTGATGAGACGGTGCTTCCAGATGGAGAGTCCCTGTGTATACTCCTGGTCTTCAGCAAGCACTTCGAGGTAGCGCATCTTGTCCGGGTCCAGGACCCATATTCGTGAGAGGTCACCCGGGTTATACTTAAACTGCACCGGAATATGTGGTTGAGAGCTGTTGAGGAGATGTCGCAGCCTCGAGAGCCGGGAGTCCTGATACCACAGGTTCTCAAACTCGATGCCGGCGCTCTGGATCACACGGCTTTCAATGCGAGACAAAAGGATGGCAAGTTCATCCCGGCTGGCGGGAAGACGTGGAACAAAGTCGCGCTCGAGTGCCCGCTCCCAGAGCTTGGCTGGCACCCCTCCTATCCCTCGATGCTTATCTCGTGTGTACACATCGACAATCCACTTATGCAATAAATACCAGAGGCCATCCAGCGTGACGCACGCATGCTTTGCTGGATCGTAGTCGCCACGTACGAGAAAATTTGAGAATGAAGTGCCCGGAGTCACATGAATAAGATCTGTTGCGTTTTCCTTTATAAACCGTTCTATTGATGCCTTCAACCAAGGGCTTTTCCGCGGCAGCGGATCGAGCTCAATGCCGAGTTGGGCGCAGGCGAGCCTGAGATCCTTACCAATGTATCCTTTTCCCCTATCCACAACTAGTGTCTCCGGCAGGCCATAGCCGACGTAATCGTTCCTCAGGTCGAACAAAGATCTCACGTGGTCTTTCTTGGGAATGGCATAGAACAGGCATTCCATAACCGTGCGAGCCGAGGAAGGCTCGAAGCTGACAGAGAGGCCGGGGATAACACCGCTGTATTTGTCACGTATGACAGTGAGTAAGGGACGTCCAATAGGTAATTCGTCATCCTCATCGATGACGAACAGATCAACCAGGGTGTCGTCTTCCTCCCAACGCTGGTTGGGGCGGGTTGGCCTCGGACCACGGTGGTATTGCTGATGTTCACGTTGTGCGTGGCGGCGTCCCAGGCGCGCCGTATCGACCTCCACAGGGTCCAGCTGGCCGATGGCACGGTATACTTGCCTCTTAGGAGGCATTACCAGTTTTGGCTGATCATCAGGACGTTTCTTATTCTCCGCAAGAATAAGAAACTCCAGTTTGTCGATCACTTTCGTCACGGGGGGACGCTCTTCCGTCTCGAAGACTTCCTTGATGGCTTGTACCAACAATTCGACCACTTTGGTTAATAGCTGCACCCCTCGCCTTCCACGGCCATCATACGCTGGTACCAGGCTGCGGATATCTTCATGGCTCTTTTCATATACCTCCATCCAGCGACGCGCTGTACGCGCACTGATGAGCAACAATGGTATGCTGGCAAGGATGTGCGATGCGGACCTCTCCGTACACACCTGATCTTCTTCAACGGTAGGAAGGAGAGACTCCACCGTGTTTTCACCTGAGAGCGTCTTTTTCTCTCTTTTGCCAGAGCGCTGTGGAAATATCTCATGCGTCCTCTCGCGAGAAGCAATCAGCAGGAGTTGTTCGGCAACAAATTTCTCGATTTCCTGCTCAATCTTCGTATCCGTTCGTTCCTGGAAATGAAGATCGAGCAGTCGTAAGATTAACTGATAGCGATCCCACGTCTCTTGAGCAAGGGCGTCATCAAGGAAAGCGAGATCCCCGAATGTATAGGATGTCTTGACACTACTGCCCTCTTCTTCCCGGAGGTTACGCCCGTGTAAGCCAAATGCCA
>WNFI01676589.1_pt1 | contig 13114 bp, 10 predicted proteins | sample 5400471 | NCBI WGS metagenome assembly WNFI01 (sample SAMN13153348, study PRJNA577476) | soil metagenome | isolation source: 100 cm saprolite on Douglas fir-dominated hillslope | place: USA:California | collected 2013-09-17
GGGAGCCCTCTTCGTTTTCGGCAAAACAGAAGGTGTACTTGCCCGGGGTCCCAAAGGTCGCGCGGTCCACTCCGCCTGGCCGACCGCCTCCCACGTTCCGCACGACGAGCTGAAGCGCCCTGCCGATGGAGGCGTTGGCGCGATTCCCCTGGCCAAAAACATTCACGCCAGAGTTCATCGCGAGTCGCAAACGAATCGGGCCGTTGACGATGAGGATCGGGCCGGCAAACCAGGTCGTGGCGAGCAGCCCATGCATGTTGAACTCATCGGTGCACGCCGCCTCGAGCGCGGCGATGACAACCGGGAAGTACTCGGGCCGGCAGCCGGCCATGACCGCGTTGACCGCGACCTTCTCGACCGTGCACTCGACAAGATCCGGTGGCACGATCGCAACGACGTCATCCGGCGCGCGCTGGGTTCCATCGAGCATCGCCAGCACGCGATCCGGGGTCGGAGGCACGACCGGCAGGCCATCCGTCCAGCCGCGCTCATACATCGCTTCGAACTCGTCCTCGAGTACGCCGATCTGGACCGCGCGGGACCCCAAGCGGCGCGAACCGAACCTGCGCGCAAGCGCGATGGCGTGAGCCGGGTCGACGCTCAGGGAACCGCAGCCGGGCCTGTACTCGGGAAGCCCGTCGCCGAGGCGGTCGACGCCGGTCAATAGTTCCCACTCGGACCTGCGCCAACCCTCGAGCGACGCGGTCACGGCGCCGCCCTCGACTCGGAGAATTGTCGGAACCGTACGGATCTCCTGATCCCAGGAGAGCCGGAGGTCTGTGTCGAGCACCGCTCCGAGTCCCTTGGGAAAGTCGGGGTCGTCTTGCGTGTAGATGGTCAGCCCAGGCGCGCGGTCACGGAGGTCGCGCAGCACCGGGACCACCATCTGGCAGGTTGGGCAGTCGGCCTGGACGAAGGCGACCAGCCCGTCGGGAAGCTCCACCTCCCCTAGTCTCGCGGCTGCTACAGGAACGCGTCGAGAACCTTGAGCAAAGGCGTGATCCCCGCCGCGGTGAACGTGCACAGCGCGGCGTGCAGCGCTTCCGCCTCCGTGATCCCGTTGTCCATCGCCTCGTGCAAATGGAACCGGAAGGATTCTTCGGCCCCGAGCGCGGCGAGCGCCCCGAGGTAGATCAGACGAGTGGTCCTGGCGTCGAGCGGACCCTCCGCCTGGCCGCGGGCAGCGGCCCCTAGGCCGGCTGTGAAACCTGGCTGGTGGCGGCCCGCAAAGGCAAGTCTGTCGGTAATCGTGCTCATGCCGGAATGCTACGAACCTCGTGAGGTAGCGCCAACCCCCGAAATGTGTCGCCAAATGCCCAAAGACGACACACTTGAGACCACCGCTTCACCCCTAGAATCGGCGTGTGGCTCTCTCGATCAAGGAGATCCTCGAACTCGAGATCTTCCAGCTCGCTGAAGCGCGCGTGGTCGCCGCAGCCACCCGCCTGGACCGGCCCGTGCGGTGGGTTCACATCTCCGAGCTCCCCGACATCGCCCGGCTGCTGAAGGGTGGCGAGCTGCTGCTGACCACTGGCATGGGCTTCCGCAACGACCCCGCCGGCCAGCGCCAGTACATCGACCAGCTGGTCGACGCGGGCCTCGCCGGCCTGATCGTCGAGCTCGGCAGCACGGTCAGCCAGATTCCCTCCGCCATGGTCGAGCGGGCCGAGGAGCGCGGGCTGCCAGTCATCGCTCTGCACAAGGAGATCCGCTACGTCGATGTGACGGAAGAGGTCCACAGCGCCATCGTCAACCGGCAGTTCCAGCTGTTCCAGCGCGCTGAAGCAATCGCCAGGCGGTTCACCGACCTGGCCCTCACGGGCGCCGGCCTCAAGCTGATCCTCGAGAGCCTCGCCGGCCTGGTGGAGAACCCAGTCGTCTTCGAGGACCTCGCGCATCAGGTGGTCGAGTTCGCGACCTACGCGCAGCCGGTCGACTCCACGCTGAAGCAGTGGGAGGCGCATTCCAGGTCCGGCCATGACGATGCCGGCGAACGCGGGATCGTCCATTTCAGTGAGGAGGAACCGCGCTGCGCGTGGATCGGGATCTGGCTGCGGGGTGAGTTCTGGGGCCGTGTTCACGTCCTGCACATAGACTCGAAGCCGGATGAGCTCAGCGCGTTGGTTCTCGACAGAGCGGCGGCCACCATCGCGCTCAGCCTTCTCGCGCAACGCGATGCGTCGCATCTTGCTGACCGCGCTCGAAGCGTTCTGATCACCGACCTCGTACGAGGTCGCTACAGCTCGACGAGCGAGCTCTACCGCCGCGCGCGAAGCCTGAGCGTCGACCTCGAAGGCAGACGGTTGGGAGTGATGGTCGTCGACATGCCCCGCCTTCCAGAAGTGGCCCAGTCCCGCCCTCTGTCCGAGCACGACCGCCAGCGCATCCGGCTTCGCGCTCTCTCGGAGTTGCGCAAAGCAGTCGGGCGAGCGCATGCGGTCTGCCTCGCCGGAATCACAGAGGGTGACCGCGTGGTGGCATTGGTCGGCCTGAAGCAGCGCGGCGATATCAGGCCGGTCCTCGAGGCTATCGGCGCCGAGACATGCACGGCAATCGGCGCGGGCGAGGAGCTGGAGGCGGTGATCGGGATCAGCCGCGAAACACGCACCGACGCACTCCCACTCGCCTTCGAAGAGGCCAGCGAGGCGGCGCGGTACGCATGGCATGTTGGTCACCGTGGAGGCGTGCAGCACTACGACGGACTGGGCCTGCACCAACTGCTCCTCCCACTCGCCGACCGGCCCGAGCTCGCGCGCTTCGTGGAGTCGGAGCTTGGTCCGCTGCTGGCGCACGACGCAACATCAGGGTCACCGCTGCTGCACACGCTTCGCGTCTACTTGTCTCGTTCTGGAAAGAAGGCGGACGCGACGCGCGAGCTGCACATCGAGCGCCGCACGCTGTACCGCAGGTTGGACCGGCTGGAGCGGATCCTGGGCCGGCAGATCTCGAACCATGAGAATCAGACGCGGCTGACCTTCGCTCTCTACGGGCTCGACCTACTCCGACGCCAAGGACAGCCGAGCTCGCTCATCAAGCGCTAGCGCCCGAGATAGCGCACCGTTCGACCAAAACGCGCGGAATTCCTGAGTTGAAGCGCGCGATCTGGTCAACACGTGCGGAATGTTTCTCATTGCGGCTCATGAACGCGCCGACGGTAGCGGCTCTCTCAAGCGCATGGCGAGGACCAGGCTCAGGAGCATCGCCATGCCGCCGGCGACCGCCAGAGAAGTGGAGACCGATGTCGCGGCGGCGACGGCGCCGGCCAGCAGCGGGCCGGCTGTATACCCCAGAGCGTTTGCGCTGGCGCTCATCCCGAAGACCGTGGAATGGAGCCGGCTCGGCACCTCGACCGCCAGCAAGCTCGACACGACCGGCATCAGCAGGCCATTCATGAATCCGTAAACCGCGAAGCCTGTGAAGACCGGCGGCAGTTGTGCGAGCTCACCCATGACGGCGATCGCGACGCCCATGGCGAACGCGGCGCCGATCGCGGTCCTGCGGTATCGAAGGCGGAAGAGGATGCCGCCAAAGGCCGCCCCGGCGATAGCGGTCATGACGCCCGAGATGGCGAATGCAATTCCCGTCGCGGTCGCGGCTCGCTCGGGCACGAGCTCGAGAAAACGAAGCGAAACCATCGGCAGCACCATCGTGGTCACGGTCGACGCCACCCCTTGCGCCACCAGGATGAAGACGACGGTGCCCAGGAGCGCTCCCGTGAGCCGGCCCGAGATCGCGTGAACCTCCTGTGACCGAGCTTTTCGTGGCGACTCGGTGACCATCGTGATCACGAAGATCGACGAGAGGAGGAGGCCCGCGCCGGCGACCGCGAAGACGTAGCGCACGTCGACGAGACCGACGATGACCGCACCGAGCGCCGGCCCGAGGCCGGCGGCCAATGCAAGTGAAGAGTTGAGGATGCCAAGCGATCGGGCGACGTGCACCCGCGGAGTCTCCGAGGCAACGATCGCCATCGCGATCGGGATCGGTCCGGCGAGAAGGCCGAAGGCAAAACGGTACGCGAGCAGCTCTTGGGGTGAACGAGACAGGCTCGTCAAAGCCATGAGGGCGCCGCCCATCAACACCGCACGCAAGAGCAGCGGCTTGCGCCCGAAACGGTCCCCGAGCGCGCCCCACACGGGGCCGGCGATCGCCTGGCCAAAACCGGACGCTGCGGCTGCGCCTCCGGTCCAGAGCGCCAGCTCGGAGGATCGATGCACTCCCAGATCTCGCGCCAGGAAAAAAGCGATGAACGGGATCATCGCCGTCACCCCGAGGATGCCGGTGAAGTTCGTTATCCAGAGGGCGACGAGGTTCCGCCGCCAGTTGACGGGTCGAGCGTCAGCGGAAAATACAGAGGCGCCGGGAGGAGTCGATTCCTCCCGGCGCCACTCGGTCAGTGGGACCTCTTAGTGGACTGCGGGCCGGTCGATCGAGGGTACCGTGCGCGGGAGGCTATAGAGCTCAATCCCGTTCTCGAACATGATCCTGTCCCGCAACGCCTTGGGCAGATGCTTGACGACCCACTTCGGGTCGTCGAACGTCCAGTGCGGATAGTCGGATGAGAAGAGAAGGATCCGGCCACCATCCATCCACTCCAACGCTTGCGTCAATTCGTTCATGTCGTCCGGATAGTCGAGCGGCTGGGTCGTGAAACGAATGTGGTCGTACACGTACTCCGACGGCTTGCGCTTGAGCTGCGGAAGGTCGGACTTGCGCGCCTTGTAGATCTTGTCCATGCGCCAGAGCAGCGGCAGCACCCAGCTGAACGCGTGCTCGACGAGGATCACCTTCATCGTCGGGAACCGCTCGAAGACGCCGTCGAACACGAGGCTCATGACCTGGTTCGCCGCGAGCAGCGAGTAGGTGACCATGAAGTCGTGGTTGTAGCTGGGGAAGCCGACCGGTGGCATGGGCTGGGTCTCGAAGTAGCCACGTCCGAGGTGGCAGGCGATGGGCAGGTTGTGCCTTGTCGCCGCCTCCCAGATGGGGTAATAGCGCGGGTCGCCCCAAGCCGGTCGAGGCTCGGCGCCGATCAGGACTTGCGCCATGAACTTGTGGCCGGCCCAGTACTCGATCTCGCGCGCTGCGGCCTGCGGGTCCTGGATGCTGACGCAAATCGATCCGCGCCAGCGCTCGTGCCAGTTGTTCTTGGCGTCGAGCCAGTTGTTCGCCAGCCAGTGGTTCGTCCCGATCTTTCCCGCTTGATCGATCTCGGGAACTACTTGCGCGCGCGAGCCCGGCTCGAGGATGCCGATATCCGAGCCCGCCTCAACGATCAGCTGCCGGAAGGCGAGGTCGGGGTCTGAGCCGGGGAAGCCGCCGTCCTCGGGAAAGGTGTCGGTCCGCATGGCCATCGCGTGCACGTAGTCGGGCGCGTCGTAGTTGATGGTGTCACCGATGCGCTTCATCGCCCAGAACTTGCTGCGCCACGGCTCCGGCACGTGCTGCAGCCAGGCGCCCGCTTTCGGGACCGGATGAACATCCGAGTCCACCACGCGAACGGCGACTTCGGCGGGCTTGGTCTGCGGCTTCTTTACCTCAATCGCCATCGACTACCTCCTCAGAAATTCTTTAGTAGATCGGCGCCCGGTCGATTGAGGGGACTGTCCGCGGCAGGTTGAAGAACTCAATCCCGTTCTCGAACATGATGTTGTCCCGCATCGACTTGGGCAGGTGCTTGACCACCCACTTCGGGTCATCGAACGTCCAGTGCGGATAGTCCGACGAGAAGAGGAGGATGCGACCGCCGTCCATCCACTCGAGCGCCTTCGTCAGCTCGCTCATGTCGTCCGGGTAGTCGAGCGGCTGGGTGGTGAACCGGATGTGGTCGAACACGTACTCCGACGGCTTCCGCTTGACTTGCGGAAGGTCCGACTTCCGCGCCTCATAGACCTTGTCCATCCGCCACAGCAGCGGCAGGATCCAGCTGTAGGCGTGCTCGATGAGCAGGACTTTCATGGTCGGGAATCTTTCGAAGACTCCGTCGAAGATCAAGCTCATCACCTGATTCGCCGCCAGCAACGAGTAGGTGACCATGAAGTCGTGGTTGTAGCTGGGGAAGCCGACCGGCGGCATCGGGTAGGTCTCGAACTTGCCGCGGCCGAGGTGACAGGTCACCGGCAGTCCGTGCCGGGTGGCTGCTTCCCAGACCGGGTCATACCTCGGGTCGCCCCACGCGGGTCGGCGCTCGGCGTCGATGAGGACCTGCGCCATGTACTTGTGGCCCGCCCAGTATTCGATCTCGCGGACCGCGCCCTGCGGGTCCTCGATGTTCACGCAGATCGAGCCGCGCCAGCGCTCGTGCCAGTTGTTCTTGGCGTCCAGCCAGTTCTCGGCCAGCCAGTGGTTGGTGCCGATCTTGGCCGCCTGGTCGACCTCGGGAATGATGTGATGCCCGGCGAAAGGCTCGAGGATGCCGATGTCGGAACCGGCCTCCATCAGGACCTGACGGAAAGCGAGGTCGGGGTCGGAGCCCGGAAAGCCACCGTCGCTTGGAAATGTGTCGGTGCGCATCGCCATGGCGTGGACGTAGTCCGGCGCGTCGTAGTTGATGGTGTCCCCGACACGCTTCTTGGCCCAGTACTGGCTGCGATAAGGCTCAGGGATGTAAGGGAGCCAAGCGCCTGCCTTGGGTACTGGATGAATGTCAGAGTCGACGACCCGCACGGCAACCTCTGCCGGCTTGGTCTCCGGCTTTTTGACCTCGATCGCCATGTAAACCTCCTCACCGATTGCGGCGGCGCCGGCGCTTTAGGCGCCTGGCAACGCCATTTCAGCTCATCCTAGGCGCGAATTCGAGCTCCAGTAAGGCCCAAAGCGTGAATTCCTGGACCCCAAACAGGTGCCTGGGATGCCAATCAGTGGCGCGTAGGGCCTAGCGGCCTCCAAAGTAGGCCTCACGGAGCTTGTCCTCGTCGAGCGCCCCCTCCCGCTCCTTGATCTTCGACATGCGGCCCATGTCGAGGACGTAGAGCTCATCCGCGAACGACGATGCAAGGCGGACCGACTGCTCCACGAGGAGCACCGAGATGCCTCGATCGCTCAGCTCCCGGATCGTCGACAGGACGGTGGCCACGACGATCGGCGCCAGGCCGATCGAAGGCTCGTCGAGAAGGAGAAGCCGCGGGCCGGACATGAGCGCCTCGCCGATCGCGAGCATCTGTGCCTCGCCGCCGGAGAGCTGCGCCGCAGGAAGTTGGGCGCGCTCCTTGAGGATCGGAAACATCCGGTGCACTTGCTCGAGCCGTTCGGTCGCGTGCTTCCCGTCGACGAAGCTTCCAACGCGGAGGTTGTTCGCCACACTCAAGCCGCCGAACACACGCCGGCCCTCGGGGATCATCGCGATCCCTCGCTGAACACGCACGTCGGCGCGGAGCTTGGTGATGTCGACCCCATCCCACTCGACAGTGCCCTTGGCGCAGGGGACAATCCCCGAGATTGCCCTGAGGAGCGAGGACTTCCCGGCCCCGTTGCGGCCCACGATGCCGACCCTGGCGCCTCGCGGAATCTCGAGGTTGACGTCGCCGAGGGCAAGCGCGCCGTGGTAGCGGACCTCGAGCCCGCGGACCGACAGGGCGCCTTCGGTCGCGACCGCGTTCATGCCTTGATACCCTCCGCGGCGGGCTCTTCGGCGTCGGACGCGACGGTCCCGAAATACGCGGCGGCGACCTTGGGGTCGTTTTTCACGTCGGCCGGTTTCCCGTCAGCAATCACAGCACCCTGGTCGAGGACGGTGATGCGGTCCGCCAGGTCGAGAACGAATGCGACGTCGTGTTCGACGAGCAGCACGCCTACGCCGGCGTCGCGTGCCGCCCGGATCATCGCCGCGAGGACCGCTACCTCATCTGCGTCCAGGCCTGCCGCCGGCTCATCGAGGATGAGGACCAATGGATCGAGCGCGAGCGCGCGAGCGAGGTCGAGGATGCGCGACTCGGCGAGGGACATCGCCTCGCCCTTCTTGAGCAGCAGGTGCTCGACGCCAAGCGCGCACAGGATCGCCTCGGCGCGGGCTGCGGCCTCGCGCTCGTGGCGAAGGCTTCGCGGGAGATAGAACAGCGCCGACCACGGGGACGGCCGGTGGTCCGCATAGCCAACCATCACGCCCTGCGCAAGAGCGTCGTTTTGCCGGAGCCATTGGGTCCGATCAGCGCGGTGATCTGGCCCGCCACTACTTCGACATTCGCGCTTTTGAGCGCCCGCACACCACCGAACCGCTTCGACACCCCCTTCGCTTCGAGCACTGCCGTATTGGTTCCCGCCTCCCGGGCGGCACTCGCCCGCCGCAGGAGCCCAGGCAGCTTGTTGACGGTGCGGTTGGTGGTGAAGTGCTTCAGCGCCGACGGCTTGAAATCGCCGAGCTGCTCTCGGAACGGAAGATATGGCAGCCGGCGCCCGGCGCTCCGGATGAGCGGGGCCAGACCGTCGGGGATGATGATGACGACGAGCATCAACACGACCCCGTAGATCACCTGAGCCCACGCGGCACCCCATTGTTGCGGCAGCAGGTAGTGGGGACCGAGAAAGAAGAAGACGGTGCCCAGAATCGGACCCCACAGCGTCCCAAGGCCGCCGATCACGCACGATGCAAAGAGGATCAGCGAGAGGTCGAAGGAGAACGCCGCCGGGCTGATGACGAGCTGGAAGTGGGCGTAAAGAGCTCCGGCCAGGCCGCCGAAGATGGCGGAGAGCAGGAAGGCGATGACCTTCGCTTGGTAGACGGAGACGCCGAGGGCGCTCGTCCCTACCTCCGATACGGTCAGCGTTCGGAACCACCGGCCCCAAGCCGACCGCGCGATGCCTGCGGCAAGCAGCGCGGTCGCGGCGAGCGCGATGATCGCCAGCCGGTAGCGACCAAACAGCTCGAGGTCTTGCGCGCCGAAATGAATCCCCGGAATGCCGACCAGGCCGTCGTCGCCTCCGGTTAGGGTGTGGAAGATGTTGACGGTCGCGGGCACAGCCTGGGATGCGAACGCAGTGACCATCGCGAGGTAAAAGCCGCCGACGCGGAGGGCAGGAACGCCGATGATCACGCCCACCACCGCCGCTGCGAGGATGCCAACCGGAATGGACAGCCACGGGTCCCATCCGGCCTTGGCGGCAAGCAGGCCTGAGACATATGCGCCGACGGCATACGTGGCGGCGGGGCCGAGCGTAGGCTGGCCGGCGAGACCAAACACGAGGTTCATGCCGATCACGGAGATCGCCGCGAGGTAGGTCAGCGTCAGCATCCGGAAGACGCTCGGCGGCAGGTCCACGTAGTCAGGTAGAAACCACAGCAAGGCCAGGCCGACGACAGCGACCACGAAGTTGAGCGTGAAGCTGCGCCTGGCGCGAGCGATCTCGGCCGGAATCCTTTCGCTTGGGGTCAAGAACCGGCCGAGTGTTGCGATGCCTGATGCCATGGCTACACGCGCCGCAGCGAGATCTTGCCCGCGATCCCATTCGGGCGCAGGAGCAGGATCAAGAGCATCAGGAACAGTCCGGCGTAGGTGCGGTATTGGTCGTTGCCGTAGGTGACCATCACGGCTTCCAGCATTCCGAGGATCATTCCGCCCCACAACGCCCCGGTCGTGGAGCCGAAGCCGCCGATTGCTATCGCGACAAAACCCTTGAGCCCGAACTCGAACCCAAGGTTGGGGTTGGCAAACGCGATCGGACCGATCGCGGCGCCGCCTAGGCCCGACAAGATGCCGGCCAGGAAGAACGCCAGCATGCGGCCTCGCACGATTGGCACGCCGCGCATGAGCGCGGCTTCGGAGTCTTCTGACATCGCGGACAATCCGACCCCCCACTTCGTGCGCACCGCGAAAAAGCGATAGGCGAACACGGCGAGAACCGCGATGGCCACCATGAAGACCTGCTGCGCAGTGATCGTGACACCCCCGAGGTGCAAGCCCGTGAGGGGGAAGAAGGCTTTGAACGGTCGCGGTTCGAGACCCCAGACCGCCACCGCGATGTTCTGGATCGCGATCGACGCACCGAGGGTGGTGATGAAAGTGCCCAGGATTCTCGCGTGGTCGGAGGAGCCCTTCCGCGCGTACAGCGGGGCGACCGCGGTGCGCTCGATGATGACGTTGGCGACGCCGGCCAGAAGCGCCGCCAGGATCACCGCAAGCACAGTCGGCAAGCCAAGCTGCTCGCGAAACATCCACGTGAACATCGTGCCCAGCATCAGCACCTGGCCCTGGGCCAGGTTGAAGATGCGGGTCCCGGAGAAGACGACGTTGTAACCCATTCCGACGAGCGCGTAGACAGCACCCGCTGCCAGCCCTGCGATCAGGGCCTGGATGGCAAGTTCCAACTAAATCTCCTCCACTAATGGCTGGAACACGGCGACGCCGAACGGCTCAAACGCCGCGTGACGCCGAGCCCAAACGGGATGGCGGCTTCCACGTCATCCAGATCAGCTCGCTACCGGGGCTTGGAGCTCCAGCTTATAGAGCTCGGCCGCATTCTTCCAGAGGATTTTCTGGCGCTGCTCGTCCGAGAGCCCTTCGGCTATCTGGTCAGGGGCGCCGACGTTCCAGTGCGGATAGCTCGATCCGTACAGGAACATGTTCTCCTTGCCGGTCAGGCTCGTCCACGGCGCGACCATCCCCGCGTTGTCAGCGGTTGGGCCGTCGAGCTTTCCATAGACGAAATAGACATGGTCCGGCAGGTAGGACGACGGAATCCTGGGCGCCCATGGCGTCTGCTCGAGGTGCGGGCGACCGAACGTGTCCATGCGCCAGATGAACGGGGTGATCGAGTCACCGCCGCCGTCGGCCCATATGAATTTCAGGTTCGGAAGGGCCTCGAACACACCCTCGGCGATCATGTTCATCGTGTGGTAAAGGAAGTTGAGCGCCATGAAGGTGGCGTACTGCGGATAGGTCCGGGGGTGGCCTGACGGGGTAGGGGCGAAATCGACGCCGGTCCCCGTCTCGATGTGGGCCGCCACAGGCAGTCCGTAATTGGCCGCGGCCTCCCACAGCGGGAAGAACTGCGGTTTTCCATACAGCTCTCGCGACTGAAGGGGGACGCCAACCTGGACGACATACGGGTGGTCCTTCCACCTCTCGATTTCCTGAATCGCCGCCTTCGGGTCCTCGGGGTTGACTCGAATGGTCCCGCGGAACCGCTTGTGCGAGTTCCCTTTCTCGAGCCATCGCTCGACCAGCATCTTGTTGTGAGCGCTGAGGACCGCGTTGTTGAGATGGCGGTCAGGCAGGTTGCCGCGCGTCATCGGGTGGAGGATCGCGATGTCGACACCCTGCTCACCGAAAAGGTGCTCGGAAACCAGCGATGGGTCTGAGCTTGGGTAGCCGCCCTCGGAGCGCTTCACGATGTCCGCGTCGTACTCGCCTCCGGGCGCGCCGTACCAGTCCATCTCGACGTCGGGTATGCCGCGGCTCTTGTAGGGCTCGGTCATGAAGTCGCGGACCTCGCTGCCCTTGCGGAAGAACATGTGGACGCTCGAATCGATGATTCGCTGTTTGTCGCTCATCTCGTCACCACTACCTCACCGTTCACAACTTTGACGGGGTACGTGCGAATGCTCCACTCAGGCTTGACCGACGTGGTTCCGGTGGCCAGCTCGAATCCCCACTGGTGCCACGGGCAGAAGATGAACTCACCCACCCGCGTGAGCGATGCGCCTCCCGGAGCTTCGGGGTCAACCTGCGTCTGTCCACCAAGGCGCCCCTTGCAGAGCGGGCCGCCCTCGTGCGGACAGAAATTCGTGATCGCGAAGTACTCGCCGTTCACGTTGAAGACGCCGATGCCGTACTTGCCGATCGGGACAAGCTTCATCTCGCCGGGTGGAAGCTCCTCCACGCGACACACGACGTGCTCACGTGTCTCCGTCTTCTCCTCGGTCGCCATCTCTACCCCTTCCCCATTACCAGCGCGTGACCACGACCTTCTTGCGCGTGTAGAACTCCACGCCGTCCGTCCCGTGGACATGCAGATCTCCGAAAAAGGAACTCTTCCAACCAGAGAACGGATAGAAGGCGAACGGCTGCGCGATGGGGACGTTGATGCCGACCATCCCGGCCTGGACGCGCTCGCGAAACTCACGCCCCGCACGCCCTGACGTGGTGAAGATGACCGCCATGTTGCCCAGCGCCGAGCGGTTGGCCTGATCGATCGCCTCCTCGAGCGTGCGAGCCCTGGCCACCGACAGCACCGGCCCGAAGATCTCCTCGCGGCCGACGATCATCTTGTCGCTGACGTTGTCGAGGATCGTCGGGCCGAAAAAGTAGCCGCGTCCCTTCAATCCACGACCGTCGAGCAGAACCTCAGCCCCTTCCGCTTCGCCCTTTGTGACGTAATCGGCGACGCGTTTGCGATGGTCTTCGCGAATCAGTGGACCAACGTCGACCCCGGGCACATCACCAGGGCCGACTTTCAGCTCGGACGCTCGCTGGACAAGGGGTCCGATCACGCTGTCGGCCGCGCTGCCCACCATGACCGCCACGCTTCCCGCGAGACACCGCTCACCGGCGTTGCCGAACGCCGAGTTGAGGATCGCGGGAGCCGCCACCTCGAAGTCCACATCAGGCATGACGACGAGGTGGTTCTTCGCGCCGCCGAGGGCCTGCACTCGCTTCCCGTTGAGTGCAGCGGTCTTGTAGATGTAGCGTGCCACCGGCTCCGAGCCGACAAAAGACACCGCGCTCACGCCAGGGTGTTCGAGCAACGAGTCGACCACATCCTTCGCACCGTGGACCAGGTTGAGCACACCCTCGGGAAAGCCCGCTTCGAGGAACAGCTCGGCCAGTCGCGCGGCTCCGAGCGGGGTGCGCTCCGAGGGCTTGAGCACGAACGTGTTTCCGGCCACGACGGAAATCGGAAACATCCAGAGCGGGATCATCACTGGGAAGTTGAAAGGAGGAATGCCGACGCAGACTCCGACCGGGTACCGATAGAGGTCCTGGTCGACGGAAGTGGTGACATTGCGCAGCGTCCGGCCCTGAAGAAGCGTCGGCGCGCCGCACGCGAAGTCGACCACCTCGATGCCGCGTCTTACCTCGCCTCGAGCCTCGTCGAGCGTTTTGCCGTGGTGACGCGTCACGATCGCCGCCAGCTCCTCGAAGTGGGTCTCGAGGACCGCTTTGAAGCGGAACATCAGACG
>WNFI01179319.1_pt1 | contig 13112 bp, 6 predicted proteins | sample 5400471 | NCBI WGS metagenome assembly WNFI01 (sample SAMN13153348, study PRJNA577476) | soil metagenome | isolation source: 100 cm saprolite on Douglas fir-dominated hillslope | place: USA:California | collected 2013-09-17
CGCAAAGAGCGAGACGCGAGTGCCGCTGACAGGCGCGCCGTCTTCATTCACGAGCTTGCCTCGCACGATCCCGTGGTGCTCGTCCTGCGCCGGGGGCTTTGCAGAAGGTTCGTCTTCGTCAATGTTGATGGTAATGTTCTGCTCGATCTCAAGGAGCACCGCATGCGTGGAAGCGTCGATTTCGTTGCGCGCCCGAAGTCGCCGCTGGCTCTGGAGGGCCTTTAACGCGTCGAGAGTGGATGGACCGAATTCGCCCCGTTTTATCTCGGCGGATTTGATCCGAAATCCCGCGAAGGTTAAGACGCGATGGAGCCGTTTAACGTCGGCTCCTTTTGCACCCGGCTTCAGTCCGATTCTCATGTCAAGTTCCTCGATTCTTCTCGGACATTACGCGCTTGGTTTTATCCGATGGCTTAGCTATCGAAAACACGTTAAAAGTCACGACACCAACTAGGTGCGAGTGCACTTTGTGACCGGAACGCGCCCACAAGCATTGACCCTAGACTCATGTGTCCTGGCTACGAATCGGCGTCTACTCAATGAAACCAGGACGCAATCTTTCGTTCAAGGGCGATCTGCGGAGCCACCGTGATTGAGCTAAGGGCAGCTGTAGTCGCTCCAAAAATTCGCACCGTGTCGCGACTCGTGCCCAGCGAGGCAAGCTGATTCTCGACAGCCATTCCGTGTTCCCACGCGACGTCCTCGATTCCCAGCGCACTATTCAGTCCTCCGCCAACCGTGATTCCCAAGTGGGCAGCTCCGACCACGTCACCTACGACTGGAATCGCCTCCGCCGCGTCCCAAGCTGCGGAGGCGTAGTCCTTTTCCTTCAAATCCTTCGCGACTAAACCGACACCAACAACAATTCCAACGGAAGGCACAAATTTGGCGCCTTTTGTCCCGACCAACTTCGCGCCTTCCTTCAGTCCGGTTTTCTCCGCGGATTGCAGCGCTTCCTTCTTTTGGACTTGCTCGTGTTCTCGCCATCGTTGGTTTTCTTAGCCATTTCCCGTCTCCCTGTTGCATTAATAATTAGTTAGCTGCTCAAGTTGTAGTGCTTTGATTGTTGATGTTATTCGTAAGGCTGATCAAATATTTGTGGTCACTACTATTATTGTATTGCCCACTAATTCGGTTATTTTAGACCGGGTGTTAAGTCGTCTATCGCGTTATGCGTCATAGTTGTACCAGCAGTGGTAATAAGCGCCCCAATAGCTGCAGCAGCCAGAGGTGACGCTGCCCCACCCGAGGCAATGGATAATGCAACCGCAGCTCCGACAGCAAACCACAGCAGGGCCGTTGCGTGTTTAGCCGATGTTTTGGCAAACTGAGCAGCACCCATCAGAGGCCCCTTTTCGCGGGTTGTTTGCTCCGTCTTAGTCGATATGTCCCAAGCGGCATAGACCGCAGCCCCAACTGCGAGAGCCTTGGCTGCGCCCGGCGTCGCCGAGTCCAACAAGGAAGAAATCTTGCTAGCAGTCGAAGGTAGCTGGGATTGAATCTGGCTCAATGGCATCTCGGGAGAAAGACTCTGGCCAGCTCGAAGTGACTCCGGAATATTTCTAGGCGCGTCTGGGACACGCGCAGGCGTCGCGCCCTGGCTTTGTAACTGTTCGGCCGATGCGCGCACAAGCCTCTGGGAGGCTCCAGGGTCAACTCCTGCTTCTCGAAGTTTGAAAAAGGACTTTACGTCTTCGAACCATTGAGAAGGTGTTGGGGACGTCGATTTCCCGACTTCCGAATTGCCACTCGCCTGTACTGTTACGACGCCATCTTTGCCAGGCAACTGTGGCGAGCTAGGAACGTCAGCCGGACGTCCGTCATAGTCCGTGCCCGACTGAGCTTGATTAATTGCGCGCTCGACTTGTTGGCCGCCCTTGTCGTTGTAAATCGGGTCTTTAGTACTTACCGAAAGAGCCTCCTTAAACTGAGGGGCAGTTGTGCGTGCAGCACCCGGCTGCTGCGTTCGAGAGGCTACCTGATGAATATGGTCACCGCTGACAGGAGCTTCACCGTTCGGGCCTTTCTTGCTATAAGGGCCTATGACAGGATCTCTGCCGGTGGGGTCGAAAAACCTTGTCGGGCAACACAACGCGTAACAATACAAATTAATTGACTCGATTGGATCGATGCTCACCCACCGCCCCAACCACGGCGCGTAATACCGCGCCCCGTGGTAGTACAACCCACTCTCCTCATCCCGCTCTTTTCCCGTATACCGATACCGCTTTGCCGCCGCTTTAATGTTCTTATCCACCGCCTGATACGAGGTACTGCCGTAGGGGGTGTATTCTTCGTACGAGATCACCGCCGCCCCGTCATCGAGTTCCAGACACGCGGAGCCGATGTGATTCCCAAACTGATAGCGAATTAGTTGTGAACCAGTATTCGTTTCCGTCTCGACCAAAGCAATGCGCTGCTTGTCGTCCATCACGTGCAGTGTGTCGCGCTGCAACGTCATCTTGTTTCCTGTGCCATCGTACTCTCGATAGATCTCGTAGCTCCCCAGGTAGATTCGCTCTTTGTACTTGCCGTTCTGGGTTTCGGTGACCTTGCGCACGCGCTGACCGGACGCGTCGTAGACGTAATACGTTGTTTCGCCAGTGTGCGCGTTGCCATCGGTATCGGTTGCATTGACAGCCTGGCGCTGCGTGGTAAGGAGTTCGTCCTTGAAGTCCCACGACATTACGCGCAGTTGCGGCATGGACGTCATGTTGCCGTGCAGGTCGTGCGCGTACGGCTCAACCAGGGCCTGAGTTCCGTTCAGCGTGGTCGACGTCAAGCGGTTGCTATATCTCCCAAGCTCGAGGAGGCTGGCTTCGTTGTACAAATACGTTCGGGTCCAGCCCGGATTCGATGGGATGCTCCCCTTGTGGACAAAAACCTGAATATTGCCGACCGGATCGTACTGGTATTGCTCCGTATACGTTCCCATTGCATTTCCGTCGCTCGGCTGGGGCAGCGCAATGCGCGGCGCGTCGTTGTAGGAGGACGGCCACGGCACCAGCGCGCTACCGCCGTTTTGCCCCAGATGCTCACGCCCCGTGGCCTGGATCAGGCGGTAGATCGCGTCGTAGGTGTAATCGTTGCTCGGTTCGACGCGCTGGTTCAGAAAGAAAATGACATTCTGAATGTCCGCGTCGTCCCGGATGTGCGTGATATTGCCGACCGGATCGTATACATACGAGAGATCCTGGACGACCTGCTCGTCGGAGGGATATCCGGTACGCGTGGTCGTCAAGTGGATCAGACGAAACGTCGCAGGGTCGTAGGTATAGGCGGTTGAGACATTGTTGCCGTAATCGATCCGCAGGCGTTGCCCTTTGGCGTTGTATTGGATGTTCGCTACGAAGTTTGTCGCCAACATCGCTCGCTGCAGGTTGACCGCGACCGCGACGAGCAGATTGGCTTCGTTGTACGTGGGTGTATAGATGCTGCCATCGGGAGCTGTGGATTGGATGGGACGGTTCAGAGCGTCGTACAACGTGTTGCCAGCGAAGGATTCCTGCGGCGGCGCGACCCAATCGGGGAGCTTCTTGTAGTCACTCAGGATTGCCCTGCGGGTACGCAGCAGGTTTCCCTTGACGTCATAGGCTTCGTTCTGACCGGCCGGATTGGCGTCCATGTTGGTGACGATCCCCGCGCTGTCGTATCGCTGGTACACGCGCGTGCGCAAATTCAGCTGCTGGTCGCTCGGCTGATTCTCGCCGTAGACCGTCTTGTCAAACAAGACGCCCAAGACGTTCGAGCTGATAGTGCGAGGGTCCGAGTTCGCCGGGTCGGTGCCCAGCACGTAGTGCGCGGTCGGTCGCCGCAACAGGTCATATTCACTGCGTAAGTTATGGCCGCGGCTGTCCCAGGACCGGATCGGTTTGCCCATCACGTCATTGAGCGTCCAGCGATCGCCGGCTTCCATGCTGGCCTGGTGGACGCGGGCTTTCAGCATGTCGTAGTCGTAGCGCATCACTTCACGACCCAATTGCAGCGTATCGCCCGGCTGCACGACCGCATCGCGCACCGACCGTTGGTTGCCTTCGATATCGAAGGCCGCCCGGGTGGGGTACCTTGCCACGGCGTTATCGGCGATCGTCAGGAAGCTGCGCCCGAGCGTGTCGAAGTACGCGACCGCGGGAGTGTTTGCATGTGCGTACGCTTTTTGCGCGGCACTGTTCTCCAACGCGTTTGTGCTGGTTGACATCTGCGTGTACCAGGTCGGCTTATAGTCAGCGACGGGAAGCAGTTTGAAGAAGCTTCCAACATCGGGATCCGCGCTCGGATCGGGCTGCGCGACGGTGTCGTTGACATCCCAGGTTTCCTGGCGCCAGGGGTCGAACACGACCTTTTCGTAGGTCTGGTTGGGGTGGACCGTGGCAACCACCCGTTCGGCCGGGTCGTAACAGAGAATCGGGCTAACGCCTTCGAGTACTCCGAACTCGAACTGGTGTCCCAGCAGTAGCTGACTGAAGAAGGGTTCGTACTGGCGTACCGGCTTGCCCTTGTTGTTATAGATCACCCAGCCGCTGGCGATCCAGCGCGGATTGACAGCCGGTCCGCCTCCAGCGGCGGGCAGGGGTTCTGCCTGCAATTTCTTCTGGATTTCGCGGCCATAGCCGTCGGAGTAGGAGAAAGCGATTTGAATCTTGAGCGGCCCCGGAGACGTAAAGTTGACGTGCGTCTCCCGCAGCAGCGTTGCCGCATACACCGGTAACCATTGAGTCGGATCGGCGGGGTTGGCAAGACGCGAGTTGTAAAAGCGATTGATGTCGTAGACGATGCGGGCGGTCGCCTTGTCGAGTAGTCCTGGAGCAACCGTGTGCGGATCGGCGGCGGTGTAAAACGTATCCAAGTCGAGCTGAGTGAGATCCGCATTCACGGTTTGAACGCTGTCCCCCAGTTCTCCCGCTTTGCCTAGGACGGCGGTCGCGGCCACCAGCCCCAACACGTCGAACACTGCCGCAGTCTGATTGTTATTGGGATCGGTTACGAGCGAAGGTTGGAGCAGGCGGTAGTCATGCACGGCCTGGGTGATATTGGACGCCGCATCGGTGATGCTCGCCACCAGCAGCAGATAGGGGTCGTAGGTCACCGCCGAGCGCTTTCCGAATGGATCCTCGTAGCGCTGGGGCAAGAAGAAATTGCTTTGCGCCATGGACAGTTCGGGAACCGATGGGTCGGGGCAATAGAATGACCGGCCGGACGGAACCCACCAATTGCCGTCGGCGTCCCTATCGACGTAGCCGCCGCCATCGGCCGCGGTGCTGCCCAGAACGGTAGACGGGTTGGCTCCCAGGAGAGCCGTTGCGTTGCGCTGGTACACCTGCGCGATGAGGCCGGGCGTGAGCGCAAGCTTGTAGGCGCTGCCGGGCAAGGCCAGGGGTTCGAGCGTGCCCAGGGGGAGCAGCGCATTGGGATCCGCGCCCGAGCCAAGCATGTTGTCCGGGCGATAGTAGTGCCGCGAGCGCTTCAGGATGCGCCGATAGGGTTGGCCCGCATTCAGTCCGGTCGGATTGAGGTTCTCGTAGGTCAGATCGTGCGCCCCATCGCTCGCGGCCGTCACCTGCGCGAGAAGGTCATCGAACCGGGACAGGTTCGTGATGTCTTGAATAAAACCGGCCGCCGGTGGTGTCGGCGCAACCTGAATGAGCTCGAAAACGCTCGACTGGGCCGGCAGCGGCGTCCGATAGACGTCGTCCAGTGATATCGCGTTGGTGAACGCGTTCTCGCTGTACGTGTAAAGAGAGGTTGTCTGCCTGGTCTGGTCGGTTGCGCTCAGCGCCGGATCGACGAAGCGGCGTCCATAGCCTATCGAGACGGACTGCAGAACATTGCCGTACACGTCCACGGTCAAGGTCAGGCTGTGCGTCACCCGCGGGTCGGCGGCGCTCTTGGCTCCAGCGGGCGGAGTCGTCGCCGGATCGACGAGCGCCCCCTTGGTGACCTGATAGAGTTTGCGCTCGTAGTGGTAGTCGATGGTCTCGCGCGCGTGCGCGAAAAATACGGCATAGCGGTTGCCCGCCTTCGGTTGGAGCATCTCGATGGTGTAGTTGCGCTCGGACGCGGTATAGGGTCGATCCGCGGCAATCGTCCCGTCCACGCCATAGATCTCCTGCCGGAGTATCGATCCGCGCAGCGAGCGACTGGCTTCTCGCAACTCTTCAGGCGATAGTTGATACGGCATCGAGCTGCCATCCGGCAAGCGCACCGACACGGGTGAGCCCGTGTCGGGCAGTAGCATCGCCTCGAGCTCCGGGTTGGTGAGGCCGGAGATGCCGCCAGCAGGATCGCCTTCGCGGTAATACTCCGATTCAAAGTGCCTCGATACACGTCCTTCTTCGAAATACGCACCCGTGTGAAACCACGTTATCGTCCGCACAGGCGGCACACTCGAAGCCGCGTCCAGGTTGGTCGCGGCAGGGAAGTCGGTGCTGTTGGCGAGGACAGCCGAATCCTCGGTGTCCCACTGATCCACACGGCCAAAGCCGCGAAATTCGCGCTCGACGCCGTCGTAATAGCCGTGGTGGTACGCGTACCGCGTCGAAAAAAGGTTGCGACTGATGTAGTCGTAGGAGATGACGCGCTGGACGACGTGCACGGGAAACGGGATACGGGTCAGCCACGGCGTGCCCGCCAGCTTGTCCTGCACATAGAACTTCGTCGATGGCGCGTACTGGATTTGGGTCTCGGCACCCAGGTTATTGATGATCCCGGTTAGCAGGTGCGGCTTGTTCCCACCCATCACATCGATGTAGCGCATGGGTTGCCGAGCATTGCCAGGGAGCGGAGAAGACCAGACGAGGCAGGCGGTGCCGCTTCCGAGAAGGTCCAGAGCGGTCGCGGACGATACGCTGTTCACGGGGGGGAAATGGCTCAAGACTCGCCCAGCGCCCCAGCCATTTCCGGATTGATTGAAGTAGAGCTGAACTGAGCCGCTCGCGAAATAGATGATGTCAGAGGTTCCAGATCCGTCGATGTCCGCCAGACGGATCCGGCGTCCATCGAACAAGTCGGGCCGGTCGAGCAGCGGCCCGTTGTCCATCTTGACCTTGGCGCCGAAGAGCCCATAGCCGAGGTTCGGCCAGTAGCAGACTTCGCCATTACGGATACGGACGATGTCTGTCAGTCCGTCTCCGGACATGTCTGCCAGAAAAATCGTTTGCGTGCTGTCGTAAAAGACCAGTTTCGGGCCCTTCTCCTCGTCAAGGGCCTTTTGCACCCGTTGCGCTGGACCAAAGCCCGCCTTGGCAAGCGAGGCATGCCACCAAAAGACCTCGTCTTCGCTGATCAACAGATCCGGAAATCCGTCCCCAGTGAGGTCTATGAATTTGAGGTTGGGATTCTTCCAGTCGAGTACCGGCAGCGACTCAAAAGGCGTGAACGGCTCCCATCCTTCCTCTTCGGTTCGCTCGTAGTAACCGGGCGTCGAACCTTCGTATTCGACGAGATCCAGTCGGCCATCATTGTCGAGGCTGACCAACTGTTGTCTTCCGCGATTCAACGCGGCTATCGAGGGTTGCCGCGCAACAAGCTGCGTGGGACCCAATCGGGGCGGGGTTGTTTCGATGCCATTTTGGGTTTGGACATTGGCGGGACTGAAGTTCGGCTTATAGAACCAGCTTCCTCCCTGCTCGGTCAGAATGCCGGACACCCCCTCACCGTCCAAGTCGACCCATTTGTATTGGTTTCCGTCCAGCCCATAGGGCAGGTTTTCAAGGCTCGCAGGATCGACGTCCCGAACTGTTTCATCTATCTTGGCGTCGGTATATTCGAACTCGAGCGGCGGCATCGATTTCGGTGGTAAGTAGGTGCCATCCGGCTTACGCACGTATCCGGTTTGGGTGATCGACAAAAGGTAGGAATAGAAAGGCTTGGTGGGGTCCGGCGGCGGAACGGTGCTCTGCGCGTGAGTCAAGTCGGTGGAACGTACCAGGCAGTTCAATCTGACATTGGCTTCATCCTTGAAGTGATGAAACATCAGGAAACGGCGACAAAGGCGGTAGGTGCGGACTTCAAACGTGGATCGATAGGTGGAAAAGGGATCTGGCCGGGGATCCCAGTGACCTTCCTTGGGTAGCGGGACCTTCGGGTCGTGGTCGCCATAGTCAAGGACCAGCTCAAAATGCCAATCTGCGGGCAACGCCAGTGAATCTTCAGCGCCAAGGTCCGGAAAGTAAGGCGTTTGGTTGCCGTAGTAAACGTGTGTGAGATAGCGGTTCGCGGAGCGAGTCAGATCAGTGCGGTTTCCTTCGTTGGCCTGGGAAACGTCAACTCCGTCCGAGTTTTCTGCCTTGTATTGATAGGCGATGACATTGCCTTTGTCATCATGGCTTTCGCACATGAGCCAGGTGAAGATCCGCCCGGGGTCGGCCGGGTCGGCGATCCTGCTCTCGCTCGTCTTCCCATACCAGGTAGTGATGTTCTCCTTTGAAATCGAGCGCCAGAAAGCGTCGGTGGGATCCGACTGATTCACCCAGCGCTCGATGCGTGCAAACAAACCTTCGATGCGAGGACGATATCGATGAATGTCGTAGTTCTTTCCTTTCAGAACATTGTTTCGAGATGAAGTGCCGCCGAGCCATTTCCCGTCTTTCAGATCGAGCTGCAGAACAAGGTCCTCTGCACCGGAGAGGATGAAGGTATCCGATTCGCTGTCGTCAAAATATCGCGGCAATCCCTTATCGGTCTTGCGCGTAATGCAAGGTAGATCGAGGCTCCATCCAAATCCGAAGGGGCTGTTGCCGGAGCCTGAGTTGTATGACAGGGAAAGTTTCGGACCGAAGCCGGACCGGCCCGGACTCGTATATATCGGCACGCTCATCGACCCGGTGCCGGTAACCGGATTGGCAGCGAATTTTTCACCGATCCCGCGAATCGCGCCGCCGCCCTTCGGTAGAGACAGCTGCGGCGCAGTTATTGCGAAGTCTTCGCTCGGAGACTTACCTTCGTCGGGACTGCGTTTTTCGTCAGGTGCCACATCACCCTCATTTCACGGAGGCCCTCGCGCCTCAGGCAAGACCGTCTTTACGCGCGACTGAATAGCGTCAGCCGGTCAACTTCACCGGTGAGGCCTTGTCGACGCCCTTTGTGATCTTCTGAAAATCCGCGCGTTTCCAACCCATGACGATGGAACTTCGTGCAGGCTAGGTGCAGTCTGAAAGTTTTTCTTGTATGTGCCTACCTGTCAGTGTTTACAGGGGAAAAACTATCTTTCTGTTCTTTCATATGTCAAATCAGAGCATTGGCGAACTCAATTAACAGCACCTAATATCTGGCCCCTACAGGTACTGTGCGGGAATTCCCTACAAACTCGACGGACTGACAGCGCGAGCGGGTTTGCGAGGCAAGGTTGCAGGGCGTAGAGTATTTACAAACAGGACCAAGAAATTAGGGGAGTGGTGGTCCATGAGTCTTCAAGGTACTTGTTGGCTCAGAACGATTCAGATCTCGGCGTCGCTTGCCGAGCTCAACCAGTCTGTCGGGCTCGCGACGGAGCAACTTGGTTTCCAGTATTTCCTATATCGCGGCCGCTTCCCGGATGTCCGCACCAAAGTCCGCGAATTCCACCTCGAGAACTGCCCGGATGGATGGCAGGGCGATGCAGTGGGCGGCGATGTTGCACCAGATCCTCTATATCGACGTGCGCTACGGGAAGTAACGCCTATCTATTGGCGTGAGCTTGTTCCGTATGAACCCGCGTGGATCGCACGCGCTCGTAGATATGGGCTCGCTACCGGGGTCACTATCCCCGTGCACGGACCCGATGGTCGGTGGAGCTCGCTGAGCCTAGTAAAAAACCGCAGCGGAGCTGGGGTGGAACGTTACATCCGAGCTGCGCTCGGCAGGTGTCAATTGCTCGCAGTCTTCGCGCACGACGCGGCCGACCGAATCACAAGAAATGAGGCCGGATCAGCATTTCCCATGGAACAGTGCAAGGCTGAAAGTTGGAGTTTGACCGAGCGCGAGCGCGATTGCCTGATCTGGATCGCGGCTGGTAAAACTACGGTGGAGGTCGCTAGGACCCTATCGTTGTCACGGCGGACCGTTGGATTTCACCTAGCCAACGCCCGACGCAAGCTTGGTGTGACCAACTCCCATCACGCAATCATGAAAGCGGTTTCGCTCGGTCATATCAAAGCGGCTTGAGCACGGGACCACACTCCTCGAGAAGGATTACTCGCGTGGTACTTCCGTCGCACATGAGCGAGATCATTACCGAGGTGAGGAAATCAATTTCGCATCGAAGTCGCTCGATGCAAAAGCTCCTGGGGCTAGCTGTGCTTCTTCTTGCTTATTGTGCTTCTACTACGATGGCGCAGCAGGACGCTCCGCCAACGGCAGATGTGCAGCGGCACCCGATCCGCGTTGAGATATCTCAACCAACTGAGCAGCATCCTAGCTGGGAGAAATGGATAAGCCTCGTTGAAAAGGTCGCTTGGCCGGTAGTTGTGATTCTAGGTGTATTGTTATTTCGCAAACCACTCTCTAATTTTCTCGATATCGTAGGCAAACGCGCTACGGAGATCTCCATAGGTGGTTTGGGAATCAAACTGCCAACCATGAACGAAGCTCAACTCGGTGAGGACGTGCTCACGTTCAGAGCCGCCGATACGTTCATGGTTATCAGCAGCAGCGCCAAAAGCTCGCTTTTCAATATGTTTGAACAACCGGGGAAATACGAGTTCGTGGCTATCAGTCTCGGCAGAGGCGACAAATGGCTCAGCTCAAGACTCTATATCTTCGCCACGATGTTGCAGAGAATGAAGGCGTTGCGGTGCATCGTATTTCTGGGCGCGGGAGCGGACACAGAAACTCAGTTCGTTGGTGCGACTACGCCAGAGAGGGTTCGGTGGGGTTTGGCAATGCTGCAACCGTGGCTGGAGGTAGCTTACACGCAGGCTTACGCCCAGTCCATGGTGTCTGGTCTGCCCACGATTAAGAACGAAAATGGCGCCATAGATGCAGCACTCGCAGAGCAACTCGTCAAAAGTTTCGTTGGCAACCTGACAGCTCCCCCTCCGCCTTCAATGACTAGCTCGGAGTGGGTTACTTTTGCGCCGAACCAGCCGCCCGAACATGCGACTTGGCTCGCCAGAGAACACCTTGAGCGTGGACTTGGTTACGCATTTTGGAAGGATGTTATCGTCACGTCCGAAACGAAGAAGGAGGCAAAGATGCTCCTCAAGTGCTCGGCGCCCTACGTGGCAAAAATCAAGCGGAACGGGGAGTTCTTGTCTCTAATTGACCGGGTCGCTTTCCTTGACGAGGTGATGGCTAAGATTGGTGATAAATTGGAGGCAAAGGACTGATCTGCGGTCTGCGATTGCGCGAGCACCCTGTGTGCGTGGCCAATTTCTAATTTTAGCATTCGCCATGGACAGGTTAGAAGACAGAGAAGCGTTCAACCTCCGATCTAGATCGTTCGTTTTGCGCCCAAGTATGGGCAGGTATATGGGTACGCTGAAAGGCCGTCTGCTCGGGCTTACAAAAGATCAAGTTACTTGGAGTGTTTGACTAGCGGTGGACGCGGTCACATGCGAACTTTGCACCGGTGGAATTCTCCTTGGTACAGAACGCGCGAAATTCCCTGTATTTTTCCTGACGCTTAGAATTACGCGCTACTCCTCGGAAACCCGCGCCCAGAGCCAATCTTTTCGGTGCAAATCGGAGTAGAGAATTAACAGCGAACATATCAGGGTATTGGAAAGGGTGTAACAGGGAAAGAACTGGTAATTGCTTTTGGAGGCCACCGCCGGCGAAATTTTGCGGGGCGCCACAAGGTGCCACCCCCTTTGGTGGCTGAGATCCTTCAGAGTTAGGTAAACCCTGACGGGAAATGTCAGGGTTCGTCGCAAAGTTAGAGGTTGCTTATTTGACCCATAGGTACAACGCGCGTAGATTTTACGTTCCACTTCAGTTTTCAATACAACGGCGCCAAGGGCACAAAGCAACGTGCCTAGGGCGAGGGGGCGCCATGGAATTTTTCTTCAAGGTCTTGGTGGCGATGTTCCGCGCCAAGGAGTCAATCGCAATTGGCTCCAGGACTATCGGGCGCTTTCCTGCTACTTCTCACTGTGCAGCGTGAACCGAGTCCTTCCTCCACGGAAGGCTAAACCACAACTCCCCGAAGATTCTCTGTCCACCGAGAGGTAATCCGAGGGATGGCTAACAAACGTAAGGTTTTCATTCTTCACCCAGGGCACTCAAGCGGACGAGACAGCGACGCGGCCAACTCCAAGTCGAAGAGCACGTGGAACGCGAGCCGCGTCTCGCTCAGCCTCGGGACAGGCTGGATCCGGCCCGAGGACAATTCAACTTCCCGCGAGTCGCTCGGCCGCTCGATCACCCTAGGGGGCCTCTTCGGCGTCTCGGACAACGGCGCGGCGTACGTGTCGCTGAGACGCTCGACGCACGAGGCGGACCTGAGCACGCTGAGGGCCGCAGTAGAGCACAAGAGCTCTAGCCTCGCGGCGGCGCGCTTCGCCTACGGCAGCAACGACAACGGTGACCTGAAGGCGTTGGCGGAGGTCAGCAACGCCAAGAATTCGCAGGTCACCGAATCGAACAGCGTCTTCAAGTATGCCATTGGGCTCGACAAGAAGATCGGAAAGGGAACGTGGCTGCAGTTCCGGCTCGGGCGCAATCGCACGCTCGACGGAACGTCCACCTAGACAACTTCGCTGCTGATGCTGACCTTCGCGCCGACCGCAGGTATCTTCGCCAAGTAGGAATTAAGAATATGAGCGCGCCTACCAAGGCGGGTGAACCTAACATAAGCCCCAGTGCGGCTCATGACAGGTTCAAGGATTGTGGCGTGGCTGCACGCCGTTCCGACTTCGTGTCCGTATTGATTCGATCTCTTCTCCACAGTGGCTCTACTCGTTAATGGGGCGCGCAAATCGCGAGCCTCCGCTTTGGGTCGTTTCCGGACATTGGGTTCGAACACTTTCTGAACTACCCCCACTGGCGCCCTGTGGCGCCAGCGTCGTTGGCAGAAAGCCTGACTCAGTTGGGTACACATCGGCGGAACGACGTTCCGTATAACTCGCTCTATGTGAGCGCCGGTGCTCGTAGCGAATACCCCCGAATGGCCCCGCAAACGTGCTCTCCGTCCTAGT
>WNFI01190744.1_pt2 | contig 13112 bp, 18 predicted proteins | sample 5400471 | NCBI WGS metagenome assembly WNFI01 (sample SAMN13153348, study PRJNA577476) | soil metagenome | isolation source: 100 cm saprolite on Douglas fir-dominated hillslope | place: USA:California | collected 2013-09-17
CTACCTCCGTCCTCACTATGTGACCTCCTCAATTGATATCGATGTTGTTGATGAAGAGGCTGAACACACTCGTTTCAACAAGGGACCGTCGCATTCTGCGTATCAGTCCAAGTCTATCTATCACCCAGCGGACAACACGATCTCCTACACCACCCTTTCCCGTTTTTCGCCTGTTCGCCTACTTCCTCCTTCACAACGAAAACGCATCCTCGTCACTGGAGGCGCTGGGTTTGTAGGGTCGCATCTTGTGGATCGCTTGATGCTCCTTGGTCATGATGTTCATGTTTTGGACAACTTCTTCACGGGATCCAAGACAACTGTCAGTCATTGGGTTGGGCATCCAAATTTTGAGTTGATCCGTCACGATGTTATTGAACCCTTTATGATTGAATGCGATCGTACGTTACGGCATAGCGCACGTGTTATACAGTGTCTAACAACTTGCCAGAAATCTACCACCTCGCCTGCCCTGCCTCTCCCCCACACTACCAGTTCAATGCCGTCAAGACCATCAAGACCTCGTTCATGGGGACTCTGAACATGCTGGGACTCGCTAAGCGCACCAAGGCGCGCTTTTTGATAACTTCCACTTCAGGTAACCCGTTTCTCCCCGATCTGTTAGCTACCTTACAACGGGACATCCGGTCCGCTAGAGGTTTACGGTGACCCTGAGGTCCACCCTCAGCCAGAGGATTAGTACGCCACCTTTCAACAATCGCCCATACCTCCCCTAACGCTTTCCTTACAGCTGGGGTCATGTCAATCCCATCGGGCCTCGCGCCTGCTACGATGAAGGGAAGCGCGTTGCTGAGACTCTTACATACGGTTTTCACCGCCAGGACGGCGTTGATGTCCGAGTTGCTCGTATCTTCAATACTTACGGTAAGTCAATGTACGTATTCACTGTCAGTATTCTCCCTCACACTGGTTGGGTAGGGCCTCGCATGAATCCTTTTGATGGACGTGTGGTGTCCAATTTCATCCTTCAGGCTCTTCGTGGCGAGGATATGACTGTCTACGGAGACGGCATGCAGACCCGTTCCTTCCAGTACATTCACGATCTCATTGACGGCCTCATCATGCTCATGAACTCTGACGAGACTCGCCCTGTCAACATTGGTACCGCTGAAGAGTTCACAATTCTCGATTTCGCCAAGACGGTTCGTGATGTTGTAGAGAAGATCCAGAAGGAAGATGGTATCAAGAACCCTACGAAAGTCAAGATCGTTCACAGGCCTATGCCTGTCGATGATCCCCAGAAACGCCGCCCTGATACGACCAGAGCCAAGGAAGTCCTGGGATGGCAGCCGAGGTGGCCTGTCGCCGCTGGCGTTGAGGAGATGGTTCGCTACTACGCCGCCAAGATCGCCGAAGGAAGCATCTAACTGTCGCTTGAGAGATCCCCGTTCTAGATTACACATAAGCATTGATATCTATACCTGGTATTAGTATTCCACATACTGTGTAGCCTGGGTTTCAGTTCGTCTTCGCTATGTTCCATTTGTTTTGCGTAACTTGGCGTAGATAGATGTGATAGTTCTCTATAATAGATAATCTGCATTTTCTCGATTCTACAGACTCGAAGAAGTTGAAGTTTCCTTACCGAGTAATCAATTTAGACGCTCAGTTCCATCGGCATCAACGACGCGTTCCTTGTCTTGAATTTTTGTTGACTAACATGGACTTCACAAACATCAAGGTAAATTTCCAAGTTTCGTCATAGAGGATGGCGGTCAGAGTAATGACCATGCTACGGTGATGCAGGACCCCGCTGGAATTAATGCTTTGCTTGAGTCCCTCCGCTCTTCTCAAGTCTTCTCAATTCCTGGGACATCTACATCTACACCATCTACAACGCCAGCTGCGGCGGAAGTTTCACCAACCACGGTGACATCAATAACTACACCTACAGCTCAAGTAACTCCGCCCGCGGACCAGCCCGTGCAGCAAACCGCTACTCTCCAGGGATCGACAGATTCTCCATCGTCTTCATCCCTCTCGACGCATCTGTCCTCGCTCCTGTCTCGTCTTCAACCCTTGATTCATCGCCCTACGGTAGAATCTTTACCTCCACCTTCGCACCAGACCTCTTTGCCGAGAAATGCTTCTTCCGGCACATCTCTTCGAGAATTGTCTTTCAAGAAGTCTTTGTTCATTCTTGCTCAACTACTTGAGGATCCACTGGTTATAACTACAATCATACAAGTAATCTTGCTTCCGATTTAAAGTGATCTAGGATCTCATCAGTTTATGCCTTTCCTATTTAAAGATGAGGCAAGACCAGGAGAATATGGAAATGAGCCTGTGGAATGGACGAGAGCAGGTCATTCAGCAGCAAAAAGAACGCTTGAAGGACGTCCAAGAAAAGTATGTGCTTGCTCTGAACGTTGCATCGTTTCTTATCGTTCTCAACAATGATGTTCAATCAGAGCTAGGATCATAAATATCCCACCGACTCCACGGGAGATAGAAGTAAGACCCATCTGTTCATTCCGTCTCATGTCTGCTTGAACTTACCTAGTCACTCAGCAATTAGAAAATGAATTTGGGCGGGAGCTTAAGAAGTATGACAGAGAGCGAGTCTTAGTGGGTTGGGATAGCCTGATTGAGAAGCAGCAGAGTACGCTGGAGAAGTTGGGATTCCCGACAATGTACGTGACGAAGGACCCGACAGAGAGGGCACGACAGCAGAAAATCATTGATGTGATCGTCAATGCTTGCTGAAATATCGTACTGGATTTCACTCGGGTGAGTTGGCTTGACTGAATCTGCTCTAATATGTAGAGAAGGGTGCCAACTCAATGTGGTCACGGAGCGTATTAGCATCGCGTTCACTTTTGCCTTACCCCCCTGGCTTGCAAACCAAGTTGGGAAATTGTCGCATTAATCGAACCACGTACTTCGAGTTCGGAGCTTCTGTAGACAGAAGCATCCAAAAAAAGGCTCACGCAGTGGCTTGCCGAGGACGCTGTGTTCTCAATCGTACGAATCCCTCGGTCATCGGAATCATTCTTCTCGCTTTCATGCACATCATTGCCTGCATTTTATAGCCAGGACCGACTCTCTCGATCTTCCACATATGTACCAGCCCGTCAATATGCATGTGCTATATTTTTTTACGATACATCCAACTTTGTGAACATATGTACAGCTGTGGCTGAGTCGACGGTACAATATTGAATAGCGCCTCAGGCTCCGGCGTCAGGAGTTGTCGGACTGCTAGACCCTGTCCCTTTGGAACACTGGCAGTATTCTCTCTATCGCGGCGCGTTTGTCACGCGACGTTGGCTGATCCTGTCTCTAAGCAGCAGTAGAAATTGCATGGCGAACCCAAGGAAGGATTGTATGTCTCGTATGTTCCGTGGTTCTGACCACTCCTGAATGGCCGATACCTTTGATGGGTCCATTCTCAGGCCTGTGGGGGATATGATGAATCCCCAGGCTACTAAGTGATAGAGAGAGGGGGACTTGCAACCATAACCGTGTTAATACGCAGTGCTGCCATGGTACGAACCAATGTCAATTGGCTTCAAACTTGGCACCGCGAGTAGAGGGTCCGCGAGTGAAACGCGAGTACCGACGGGTTGCCAAGTAACTGGATGATCAAGAAGAATATACACCCTGCACCTACGCCGCCACTGTTCCGCTGGTCGTGGGCGGCTCATTGCAATCTCAACAAATGGGGCACAGAATAGTAGGCATGACGGGCGCTACGGGGTACACAGCCTTTGGAATTCAAACCTTAACTACTGTATTAATAGAATGCAATGAATACAATAGAAGTGTTCTCGACCGGTTGATAGGAAGGACCCAGCCTCTATAATTATCTCAGTGGCACTGGACGAGGGCTGCCATGCATAGACCGATTGGAATGGAAGGATGCTCGGTTCACATGCTCGGCCAGACATCGCGTAAGAGGACCGCCGTCCGGCCATCGGATGTGGAGGTGTGCAAGCGTGGTTGAGCGCCCGAAGAAGAGAAATAAGAAATCTATAAGCACTTCTTCTATGCGGTACTGAATCCAACTTACTGCAGCGCAGTACAGTCTTGAAGTGCAGATGAGTAATAAGACCCCGGCTTGCCTTTTGGAGTAACCACGTTCGGTCCGTGCAACCTCGCTGGCTGGCACGTCGGAGACCTGGTCGAGCATTTGGAGAGCTCCCTGTCTTCTTCACGTCCTATTCCTTCGCCCACGGGCACTCTGGATCCGCACGTAGTAACCCCGAAAGCTCTGACACCTCCCCAATATGGCACTGTGGAGGCTTGACCACGAGGATAAATCATTGCCCATATAAGCTTGACTTAGTAAGATCTATTCTTACTGGTGCGTTCTTTCCTCTTCTATCCATCATTCCCTCTCCCTCTCTTGTCTTCGCTGTGGAAGTCATGGCCTCGATTCTCAAAGATCTCTGGAATTTTGCCTATCTGCATACATGGGACCTTGTCCTGGTGTTCATCAACCTCCTCACGCCCAAGCCCAAGAAGGGAAAGGTTTACAAGCCGTGGGAGCCGGGCTACAATGGACTTTGGCCCGAGTTCATCCCTCCCAACCCCGAGACGGATTCAAGGTCCCCATGCCCTGCGTTGAGTGAGTAGCACTCGTCTAATCTCAACGGTTTAAGACAAGATATAACGATAGCTTTCCCACCTGTCACTGTTAGACGCCATGGCGAACCATGGGATCCTTCCCAGAGATGGGAAGAACATCACGATGCCATTCCTCGTTCAACAGCTTATCAAGACCTGGAATTTGTCCCCCACGTTCTGCTGGGATACATGCAATGCGGTGGTGAAACTTTACAAGAAGGATGTTATCGATCTTGGGTATGACTCCTGGCTCATTTCACTTTGGTATTGAGTACTAAGGATGATCGCTGCACTTCGAAAAGTGATCTGTCAAAACACAATATTATCGAACATGACGCTAGCATGCTCCGTGCGTTAGATGCCTTTCATTTCATTTCCGGAGTTCTTGTCGTTTATGGTGGATTTGGTATAGGGAAAGACGCATATTTTAGCCCAGACCAAGCCAGACCCGACAAGGAGCTCATTAATCGCCTTCTCAAATCTGCCTCTGGTCCCGTAACGCCCGACCATCCCGATGGTAGCATCACACCCAGCGACCTCGCCCAGTATCTTTCCCTACGCAGAGCTGAATCGAAGCGTGATAATCCCCAGTATACGCTCACGATCTTGCACACGTTCTTCATGTATAGCAATGCGAGCGTATTCTACGAGATTTTGGGAGGGGATGTTAGGGCTGGAAGGAGTCTGTTACTGGATGAAAGGATTCCGGAGGGATTTGAGACTTTGTAAGTTTTGCAATTTTTTTTTCCCACCTGTGATCGCATCTCCGGCTGGCTTTATGGTAGCGCTGACTCTCTTGGGAACCGTTCTGCAGTATGAGGGAACGAGAGGGTCATACTATGGCTAGGCAATACTCTCGTATCGCCCAGATCGTTCTCAGCACGATTACAAATATCAAGCTCGGAAAGTTTGAGTGATTTACCTTCCCCTCTGGCTTGCTTTATTGAACCAATGTTTTCTTTGAATTTGACTGGCTGCCTCGTTGCCTATGATCTCATGGTGATGACGACTGCTTTCATGTACATTAGGTGATTCGGTTTAACCACGCTAAGAAAAGGAGTCCACCAGGGTTGGACTCAAAACAATATAATATGTCCGGTGTTCGGCAGTCCGCGGCTCAGCGATTAGTTAGAGATTCTCCATGTACGCTACGCCGCGCCTTCAGTACTCGTATTTATGCACTACAAGAATGTTCCGTGCGCATATACCGCTTACGAGCATGGCTGAGAGTTTTGGGTCATGCTAATTGGGTTGCTTCGGTCTGGACTCTGCAGCTGACATGATGGGGCGTTGCAGGGATGACTTCGGGAAATGGAACAATGAATACAATAGAATGAATACAATATAAATGTTCTTGACAGGTTAATATTATCTCAGTATCAGGGGTGACCATAGCAAGACCGAACGATTGGAATGTATGGAAGGATACTCGCGCGGTTCGCATGCTCGAGCAGACGGTCACGTAAGGGGTGGAGGCGTGCTGGCAGGTCGGGCAGCCAGAGAAGAGAATGAGAAATCTGTAAACTCTTCTTTGCGGTACTAAATCTTATGTTAGTGCAGTACGGTACAATCTCTTGGAGCAGCAGACATGTAATATATGGTACGTTAGTTGCCATGTTCCCACGTCTGTCCGAATAACTTTGTCTTTGTTCGCTGACACGTCGGAGACATGGTCGGGCACTTGGAGAGCTCCTTGTCTCCTTGACGTGATGTCACTTCGACCACAGGTGCTCAGGATCCACACGAAACAATCCCGAAAGCTCTGACAGCTCCCCAATATGGAACTGTGGAATCTTGACCACGAGGATAAATCAATACTTTTTGAAGCTCTTCTATCCATCATTCCTTCACCCTCCCTTGTCGTCGCTGTGGAAGCCATGGCCTCGATTCTCAAGGATATCTGGAGTTTTACCTATCTGCATACATGGGACCTTGGCCTGGTGCTCGTCAACCTCTTCACGCCCAAGCTCAAGAAGGGAAAGATTTACAAGCCGGGGGAGCCGGGCTACAATGGACTTTGGCCCGAGTTTATCCCTCCCAACCCCGAGACGGATTCAAGGGGCCCATGCCCTGGGTTGAGTGAGTAACGTCCGTCTAATCTCAACGGTTTAAGACAAGATATAACGATGACTTTCTCACCTGTCACCGTTAGACGCCATGGCGAACCATGGGATTCTTCCCAGAGATGGGAAGAACATCCCGATGCCATTCCTTGTTCAACAGCTTGTCAAGACCTGGAATTTTTCGCCGACGTTCTGCTGGGATACATGCAATGCGGTGGTGAAACTTTTCAAGAAGGATATTATCGATCTTAGGTATGACGACTCATTTTCCTTTGGTATTGAGTACTAAGGATGATCGTTGCATTTCGAAAGTGATCTGTCAAAACACAATGTTATTGAACATGACGCTAGCATGTTACGTGCGTTAGATGATTTTCATTTCTCATCCAGTTCTTGTCATTTATAGTGGATTTGGTATAGGCAAAGACACATATTTTAGCCCAGACCAAGGCATACCCGACAAGGAGCTCATTAATCGCCTTCTCAAATCCGCCTCTGGTCCCGTAATGCCCGACCATCCAGAGGGTCACATCACACCCGCCGACCTCGCCAAGTTCCTTTCTCTACGCAGAGCCGAATCAAAGCGCGACAATCCCCAGTATACACTCACATTCCTGCACTCGTTCTTCATGTATGGCAATGCGACCGTGTTGTACGAGATTATGGGTGGGGATGTAAAGACCGGAAAGAGTCTGTTACTTGAGGAAAGGATTCCGGAGGGATTCGAGACTTTGTAAGTTTTCCTTTCTTCATATCTCGCTGCTTGGTAGCGCTGACTCTTGGGGACGTTTCGCAGTATGAGGGAACGAAAGGGTCATACTATAGTTCGGCAGTGCTCCCGTATCGCTCATATCAGTCTACTCTCGAATACAAAGGCCGGAAAGTTGGATTGATTTGCTTCCCACCCTCTCGAATCAATGTTTTTGACTGGCTTCCATTCTTCCGTTTCGTTGCTTATGATCTTATGATGATGATGATGATATTTACGTACCTATGACCTCATGAATGTGATGACGACTGTTTTCATGTACATTAGACCAACCACGCTAAGCTGAATTCAAAGGCTGGCGGAATTCACAGGGGTTGGACATTCGACATATTTTCAACTCTAACCTTCATTAGGTTTATTGTTTTTCTGGCCAACACGATCTGGAAGCCACTTGAGCTCTTGCCATGTTCAATGATATTGATTCATTATTCTCTTTCGTTTCGTCCCTCAGTTCTCTGTGAGTCGTACGTCGCTCTAGTATTGTGTTTCGGTTCATAACTCACTATTTGCGATTTGTAGCACTTCACGCACTGGTTACATGCGATATCTCAGTTCTCTGTGTGGAGAATGAGCGCTTCGCCATTATTCGTTGACTGGTGGCCGCAGCGTAACGGTGAAATTCACGACGAGGAGCAATTGGAAAACTGTGCGTGAGAACAAAACTAGCCTTGATTTCAAACTTCGGGCTCCAACCGGGAAACTAAAACAGCCTAATGGGTAATCTTCAGTGCCTCAGGCTGTGTGTTTGTCCTTGGGCCTTACTGGACACGGTGATAAATGCTTCTACCTAGTGAAAAACCCTCGAAACTCCTCAGACTATCTCAAATCGCTTCCGCTGTCTTTTTCTGGTTTGTGACGGCTCGGTTCCTGGGATGGTGGAGCTGATGTGGTTGTTGATTTGAAAACAGCTTGACGACCTCTGGCGTTATCTTTGGGTTTGCGGGTGAGCTGAGACTTGGTTAATCCATACTGAAGTGATCATCATGGCTTGAACAGCTCTGAAGCCTGTCTTGCTTAAGAAAGGTGAGTGATTTAGCGCCTATGATTACCACGGTTGTCACTTAATGATGCCGAATCATTGCCGATAGGTGTTTATCATGAGCTGTGTGATACAGGACATAAGCATGGAGATGGTCTATTGCATTCTTGTACGGCACGGGTGAGTCCCTCTGGTATGTAGGTGCCAATGCAGAGCAGCTGATTTGTGGCCCGATCATTGTTGGCGATCGGCCCCCAGGACCTGAAGCTCAATTTCATGTTCACGCTCGCAACTGTCGTGACGAACGTCTCTGCATTGCCTATCGGTATCCTGCTTGACCGAGCAGGGCCCAGGCTTATGACGCTGCTTGGAGCCTTTGTCTTCGGGTTGGGCAACTTCCTCTTCGGTTTGGAGATAGTGAAACCTTGTAAGTATCATTCGATGTACCTCGACTCATCGCATTGGCTCATATCCTATATCATCGCAAGCGTTTGATTCATATTATTTGTAATGTAACCATACCTCACTCCATTAAGCATACTAATCCCCGCCTCACGAACAGTGGGTTCATCCTGCTAGCTGTTGGAAGTCCGATGATGTACCTTAGCACTTTCCACCTTTCCAACGCCTTTCCAGAACGCTCGGGCTTAATTCTGAGTCTCATTGTTGGAGCATTCGATTGTAGTTCATTCCCCTACCTTATTTATCGGTCAATTGATCAAAGGTAAGGACCCGTCAAAATATATCCTTATTCCAGGCCACTAAAGAAATGACTTTTTAATGATCAGACATAAGATCTCGATTCGCTCGTTCTTCTGGGGATATCTTCTTATACCTGCCCTGTAAGTCCCGCTAATGTGTACACCCGATCTTTCACTTATTGTCGGCTCCCGCTTCGTGGCTGGCTACCTCAATAGTGCTATCCTTATGCAAATGACCCTTGCCCCACGAGACTCGTATAAGGAAGGGGACTTCGAAGAAACTGACGAGCGCTCGCCTCTCATCACCAGGGACACCTCCCATGGTCCTCTAATAAGTGAGGGTGAAGATCCGATCCCGGAAGTGGATCATAGCGTTCATGAACAGAGATGTGACAAAGTCCGCGAACCGCTTGTTGGGGCCATGATAGGAAGATCGGTGAAGGAGCAGTTGTTTTCGAGCTATTATTGGTGAGTGCGTCTTGGCTCTTATTGTTTGCTACAGGACAGTTGATTAGGTTGACTTTTCCCTGATCAGGCCGATTGTCTTCGTTCTTTGTATCTATATGTAAGCTCTTGTAAGCTCAGGCTTTTCGGCGATAACTCTGTCGTCAGGACACGAATCAACTACTTGGTACAAACAGTCTTCCAGCAAATGTTGTTCTACCTCAAAGACCCTATTCTGGCGGATAAGGTTGCTACAAGCTTCACGGTTTTGTTACCACTAGGTGGCGTAGTCGGTATGTACGTCTCTGTTACTCCTGCTGTTATTAACTCGACAAGGACAGGGATCCCGGTTATCGGTTGGATTTTGGATAGTAAGGGCGTAGGATGCGCTGCACTCATCTTATTCTCCTCGGGTATCTTGTATGGAGTGCTGGGTATTTTTCCTAGTGCTCCGCTACAATTGATATCTCTTTGCATCTTGGTCCTTCTCAGACCGCTGATGTACACGTTCAGTGAGTCCTTTCTCATTGTGACTCCCTTTTGGCTCGTTGGAATTGACTTCCTTAACCTAGCTGGCGACTATACGGGAAAGGCCTTTGGTTACGAAAACTTCGGAACTGTATACGGACTACTCAATTGTATTGCGGGTTTGTTCGGTCTCGTTCTTCGGCCCATCGATGTATTCACCAAGAACACGCTTCATGGAAACTATACGGTCCCGAATGTGCTGGGAGTCGTGCTAGGCGCCATTTCGGCCATGATTATTACATGGAGGATATATCATCGATGTGACAGGAGTGGGGTGTCTTAGAATGTAATGGCGTTTGTGCTTAGTCGTGCATCAGTCCAAGAAACCTTATCTGGAGTCCCAATATATGATCCAGGTTAGGCTTACCGAGCAGGATCTGATCGAAGCTTTGTATCTAGCCCAAACGCCCGCATTTCACTTTCTCCAGACTATCACGCTATTACAGTATAAGAATTGTGTATCATGGACTACACACCAAGTCTTCCATCATTGTCACTTATATGCACGTGCCAGTGTGCCGCGACGCGCGGAGGCGGTGGATAAAATCCGTTCAGTGCTTCTCTGTATTCAGTCCCCAGCACCGGATACAATATCGATCCTTGCCGTCAGTTCGGCGGGTTTCCCACGTGGGCGGAGGTGTACGCACCGGCAGGACGCTTCGTCACCAGCTGCGGTCCCCCCCGCACTTCTCCGCCTCCAGGATTAAAACTAGATCCCCATTCCTCTCTTTAGAGCATCTCGGTGACCTACTGCTAAATCCTTTTCTCGCTCTCGCCACGTCTTCACTACGGACAACATCGGCTTGGAGCCGTATATCTTCCATGGTCCCAACATCGCAACAGCCATCTTCTTCGGCGAGCAGTGCCTCGGGAGTCCTCGTCGACACCCCCCCGGACATTTCACCGTCTAGGGAGATACCCACCACTTTCAAAGGCGAGCTTGTCATCATGTATTCACCTCCGAGTTGCAGGGACTGAGCTCCAACGGTCAATCATAGCAAGCTTGAAATCATGGTGGGCTACCAGCGAGGATCAGTCTGCCATCGCCGAAGAGCGACTGTTTAGACGACTCCCGTTCTTCGTTCCCTCTCAGACTCCCTTATCCAAGGCCAAGTGCAAGTCCGAAGCTGATCTATCCTCAACTCCGATCACAGCCTCGCCTAGTTCTTATGGCGTCACAGCTAGAGTGGGACCCGTACATTTGCCTTCCGATCCTAAGAAATACCTCAACACATTCTCTATTATTCCAAATAGCATTCTCGACCCTAATGCAACCACTGTGCAGGAGGGTGAAGTGACGGTTATGCTTCCTGGATACGGGGCTGGAATAGGTTTCTTTTTCCTCAATTTCCCCTCGCTCTCCAAATGGGTTCTCGGTACGCCTTCAAGGAAAAGAACAAGAAGCGCTTCAACATCTGCCGTGTCCCGCCGATTCTTCGCTGTTGACTGGCTTGGCATGGGCCGCAGCGCACGCCCGACATTTCCCGCAATCAAACACACAAAGGACAATCTTCAGTCCCGCGTTTCTCAAGCAGAATCCTTCTTCATCGATTCCCTCGAAGAATGGCGCGAAACCATGGGTATTCAAGAGATGAACCTAATTGGTCACTCACTTGGTGGTTACTTGTCCGTAGCATACGCGCTGCGTTACCCTGAGCGTGTGTCGAAACTAATCTTGTTGAGCCCCGCTGGTGTTCCGCGAGAGCCGAATTCGCTCGTGGCGGAGCAAGAGTTTAGTGAGACTGCTCCAGAGGATACAAATGCTGGTAGTAGTACGCCACTTGCGCGGAAACCTACAAGGGATGAGGTGGAAAGGCAGCATAAGATGGCTCAGGCGAGGCAGAACCAAAGCACGTTTAGACGGTTTGCGATGTGGGCCTGGGAGGAAGGGTGGAGTCCTTTCCAACTTGTGAGAAGGCTAGCCTTCTGGGGTCCGATGGTTGTGGGAAAGTACTCTGCACGTCGGTTCTCCCATCTAACCGAGGAAGAGGTTCGAGATATGCACGACTACCTTTGGCATATCACCGCTGCTAAAGGGTCGGGAGAGTATTGCATATGTAAGTCCTTAGGCCAACCTATCTCTTCATCCGTTCGAACTTCCGATGTTCGAACTTTCCTGTCGCTAGCACATCTGCTTGCCCCAGGGGCGTTCGCTAGGTTACCATTAGTTGACCGCGTACAAGATCTCAAGATTCCAGTCTCCTTCATTTGTATGTACCTGGCTTTGCCCTTCTTATTCCCAGGGCTGACTCATGGCCATATATGACAGATGGCGATCAGGACTGGATGGACCCAGAGGGCGGTCGTCAGGCCGTTGAGAATATGGAGAAGATTGGCAATCCAGATGGAAGACTCTACATTGTTCCTGGTGCTGGACATCATGGCACGTTGTTATTACCACTCTTTCATCATGCATTGAAATCTAATGGCGATATAATTAGTGTACCTAGACAATCCTGAAGCAACAGACCAGGTAGTACTCAAGGAACTAGGGAGGAAGCCTACCGGTAGAGGTGCTAATGCATGAAGCGTTCAGAGTCAGTACGTCTATATAATACATTTCTTCGCAATTTGCAGTTTGTAAATTCGACACAAACGCCTTAATAATTTAAGTGACTTACCAAACCGACGTATCCGCGGATTCTAGTGCATGTGGCCAGTACGTGTGGCTTACAGGCTACATAGCAGTTTAGGGAGTAGATGAACGGGCAGTCCGTTGAATTAACGGTCCAGTATCCCAGATAATATCGTTCCGTATATGTAGAACGAGTTTTGAGGTGTCATCTCAAGCATGCGTGCAATTAAATCAATGACCGAGCAAGTTAAATGCTACTGCTAGTACGCAGCAAGGTAGTATGTCTTAGATCGTCGGACTTATTCCGGATGTAACTTAGCGTAGAACTCTTAGTTAATGAGAACTGTTATTTGTTGCGCTAGCTAACTACGAGTATTTATACCCTACAAAGATATATCCAGAAGCTACTGGAAGGAGCGAGTATAACTATTAGGAGTAGAATAGAATATACTAGAAAATGATAGAA
>WNFI01567197.1_pt1 | contig 13112 bp, 13 predicted proteins | sample 5400471 | NCBI WGS metagenome assembly WNFI01 (sample SAMN13153348, study PRJNA577476) | soil metagenome | isolation source: 100 cm saprolite on Douglas fir-dominated hillslope | place: USA:California | collected 2013-09-17
TGACCGCAACCCCGCCGCCCGGTTGCGTGCTGGCTTTAAGCAACGGCAGCAAGGCGCGCAGCGCGGCAAAACTGCCGCGCACGTTGGTCGTCAAAATATCATCAATCAGTGCGTCGTCGAGGCCATCGAGGTCCCCATGCGGTACGAAGCGGGTGATTCCCGCGCAGTTCACCAGAACGTCGCACCGGTGGTAGCGCTCTTTGACCTGCGCACTCAAAGCGTGCAATGCGATGCTGTCAGTCACCGGAGCGCTCGACGCCGAATGCGCCGAACCCGGGAGATCGGACGCCAGCCGCATAGCGGCTGCCGCCGAGCTGCGATAACCAACCACCACGGCGAACCCGGCGCACGCCAAGGCCCGGCAGATCGCGGCGCCAATGCCGCCGGTGCCGCCGGTAACCACTGCGACCGGACTAGCCGACTGCATTGTCGATTGCTTTGACCTTGCCATACCGTCGTACGCGCAGGTCGGCTTGTTCCTTATGGCCGGCAAACCCTTCCAGCTCACAGAGCCGCGAGCCGTAGCTGCCGATGAGCGCGCTGGCCGCGTCGGTCGTCACTCGCTGGTAGGTGCAGGTCTTGATGAACTTGCCGACCCAGAGGCCCCCGGTATAGCGCGCCGCGCGCATGGTAGGCAAGGTGTGATTGGTGCCGATGACCTTGTCGCCGAACGAGACGTTGGTGCGCGGGCCGAGGAACAGCGCGCCAAAGTTGGTCATGTGCTGGAGAAAATAGTCCGGGTCGCGCGTGAGCACCTGAACATGCTCTGAGGCGATCCGGTCGCCCTCCTGCAGCAATTCCTCGACAGTGTCGACCAGGATAATCTCGCCGCAATTCTCCCATGCTTTGCGCGCCACATCGGCAGTGGGCAGCCACGCGAGCAGCGTTTCGATTGCACGCGGCACCTCGTTCGCCAGCTGCGGGGAGTTGGTGAGCAGCACCGCCGGGCTGCCGGGTCCATGCTCGGCCTGACCGATGAGGTCCACAGCTGCCATTTCGGCGTCACAGCTGTCGTCGGCGATGATCAAAGTCTCGGTCGGTCCGGCCAAGAGATCGATTCCCACGCGGCCGAACAGTTGGCGCTTGGCCTCCGCAACGTAGGCATTGCCGGGACCTACGATCATGTCGACTGCGCCGACCTCTTCGGTCCACGCTCATGTGCGCCGATGCGACCATGGGGTAGCGGCCGCCGGGGATATAGCATCCCACGCTGTTGACGGGCACATTGCGGTGCCCCAGCACCACCCCCGGCAAGGTTTCGATCTCCAACTCCTTGAGACACTCGCGCTGCGCGAGTGCGAAATTGCGGATCTGGGTTTGCGCAAATTTGATGTCGTCGATGGTGCTCGAGGGCATGGAGCGCACGCAGTCCGCGATCTCGTCTGCCGTCAGCTGGAACTGCGCCGGCGACCATTGGTCGAATTTCCGCGAAAAGTCGCGCACCGCGGCACCGCCCCGTGCCGCGATGTCACCGAGGATTTCTTCGACGGTGTCGCGCACCTGGAGGCTGTTTTCGGCCCTGACCGCGGCGCTCAAGCCGGATTTGATTCGACGAATCATCTTGCGTCCCCCTGACTTCTCAGCCGCGCCAGCCGTATTTCACATAACGTTGATCGATGGCCCCAAACACCGAGCGGTTCGAGGCATCGAACATTTCAATGCGCACGCGTTCACCGAAACGCAGGAATGGAGTCTTCGCGCCGCCCTGATCGAGGGTCTCGATGGCGCGTCGCTCGGCAATGCAGGCCGAACCCGCGCTGCGCGAGGCATTGGACATCGTGCCGGAGCCGATGATCGTTCCGGCCCGCAGACGACGCGAATACACCGTATGTTCGATCAGCCGAAAGAAGTTGAATGTCATTTCTTTGCCGTGCGGATGCCCGAACCATTCGCCATTGCGCTGAACGGACAGCGGCAATTCCACGCGACCGTCGGACCATGCTTCGCCGAGTTCGTCCGGCGTCACGGCCACGGGTGAAAAGCTCGTGGCTGGCTTGGCCTGGACCCAACCGAAGCCGGTCTTCATCTCCCGTCCCGCGAGGGCGCGCAAGCTCACGTCGTTGACCAGCATCAGCAGCTTAACATGGGGCGCGATCCACTCCTTGGGCGTGCCCATCGGTACCTCATCCACAATGACGGCCACCTCTCCCTCAAAGTCCATATTGTCCGACTCGCTGGGAAGCTCTACGTCGTCGCGAGGCCCAATAAAATCGTCGGACGCGCCCTGATACACGAGCGGATAGCGCTCATATTCGTTCGTGATGCCGATGTCGAAGGCGCGCTCCATCAAAGAGCCGTGATTGGCAAACGTCGAGCCGTCGAGCCATTGGTAACAGCGAGGCAGCGGCGACATCGCCTGCGTAGGATCGAACGCAAATGCGCCCTCCGCGACCCCACGCTCGAGCTCTTGGTAGCGTACCTGCAGCGGCCCCTCCACCTCAGGCCAGCGCTCGATCGCTTCCAGTAAGGTCGGTACCAGGGATTCGGCAAATACCGCTCTCATCAGATCTTTGGAGACGACGGCCAGGCGGCCATCGCGTGTGCCATTTTTGAGCGTTGCGAGTTTCAATCAGTAGTCCTCAGCGCTTCCAGTGCGCCAGGGCCAAGCCGGCCACGGGCGCCGCGAAGTAGGGAATCGTCGTGCCCATCAAACTACCGAGATAGACCGTCCGCAGATCGGGGCCGCCGAAGGTCAGACTCGCCATCCACGGCGCGATGCTACCCTTGGTCGCCGCCATCACCTCAGGAGTCATCGTACCCGCGTAGAAGTGCCGGTCATAAACACTCACCTGAACAGGATCACTGTCGTCGAGCAAAGTCAGCACGTCGCCTTCCGGCGTCAATGCGATCAGTCGATCGGTCTGGACCAGCGTAATCCAGAGATTGCCGTACACGTCGAACGCGAACCCATCGGGCGTGCCGCGCAAATCGCTTGGTCCGTAGATTTCGCGGCCGCTCAGCGCGCCGTCGGCATGCACTCGCAAGCGCGAGATGCGGCGGGCGTTGGATTCGACCACATACAACCATTGTTCCTTGGCGTCCAGGCGGACCTCGTTGGTACCGACGAAACCATCGGCGACGATGCGGATGCCGCGTTCGTCGATCAGACCGACATAACCATCCGGTGTCTTTTCGTTGATGGAGCGAGTCCACGGTACCAAGCGAGTAGTCACCGTGAACCAGATGCGATCGCGCGAATCACACAGCACAAAATTGGTTTTACCCAACGGTTGTCCGTCGATATGAGTGTACAACGTGCGCGAATTGCCGTCGCGATGCATCAGCTCGATCGCATCCGTACCGAAATTCGCGATGAGAAAATCGCCGTCTCGGTTTATCGCAATGCCGTTGGGCAAGGTGGTGCCGCCGAGAATGAACGACGAGGGACGGTTGGCATCGATCCCCCTATGACCGGTCTGTGCCACGAGCTGCTGCGTGCCGTCCGGTCGAATGCGCATCACGCCGCCCCGCGCATCGGCGCTCCACAGGGTCCCGTCCCGTTCCGCCAAGATGCATTCCGGACGCTGCAGGCCCTGCCCGATGGTCTTGATAGCGGAGCGGTCCACCGTCCAGCCAATGAGAGGATTGGTTGATTTGCTCATGACCTTGACTTCGCCGGGTGGCTCAAACGATTGGCAACAGCGCCCGCCGCACCAACGTGGGCAGGTCGCCGTCGTGATGAAACCCGGCAGCATCGGCCGCCGGGGTAGATAGCGGCGGGTAGCGCCCGAAATTCGCTTCCAGCCCGGGATTAGACCCGTAGCTCACGCGCCCCCGGACATCGTGACCATAAACTTCTGCAACGGCATCCACGAGCTCCGCCATCGATGGGCGCAATGCCGGCAGCGTCCAAACGCGAACGTCCTTACATGCCGCAGCGGACAGCGTGGCCGCATGCAGCAAATTATCCACGATGCAGTGTACCGACATCAGCCAAGTGGTCGAGTCTGCGGACACGGGACACGCATAGGAACGGCCTTCCGCCGGCTCACGAATGATGTCGCTCATGAATGCCGATAGTTGACCGGTCCGTTGCGGCGGACGCGCGACGACGCCGGGCAGTCGCACTGAGCGCGCCTTCACCCAGCCGCGGCGGTTGAAATCCTCTACCAGGATTTCACCGATCAGCTTATGCGCGCCATAGCCGAGCTTCGGGTGCGGCGGCGTCGCGTCGTCCACCCGCGCCGGCAGCGGCGATCCTAGAACGGCGATCGAGCTGGCGAACACGAACACCGGTGCCTTAGCCGAATGCCCGGGCAAGCAGCGCAGGATCAGCGATGCTGCCCGATAGCCGCCGCACGCGCGGCCGCTCGGGACCCTCGAATTCCAAGTCCATCAGCGTCAGGCGCGCTACCGGGTCGAGGCCGGCAGGCAGCGGAGTGGTGTCGCTCAGAAGGCGCCTACTCAGCGCCTTGCCAATGAAACCATTCGCACCTGTGATCAGCAGATTCATTTTCCCCACTCGGCCGCAGCTCGTTCGAAGCATCATGGAGAGGTTGGCCCGGCAGCGGAAATCAAACCTTTCGATGCCCGCCATCACGTTCAGCCATGCGGAACGCACGAACCCGACCCGGCTGGCGTACAATTTGCACCCGATGCGCTATCACAAACTTGATCTCAATCTATTGACGGCGCTGAAAGCGTTGCTGACGGAGAGGAACGTGACTCGCGCCGGCGAAAGCGTGCATGTCACTCAGTCGGCGATGAGCGGCATTCTCGCCCGGCTGCGCGATTACTTTGGCGATCCATTGATCGTACAGGTCGGCCGGAAGATGGAACTGACCCCGCTCGCCGAAAGCCTGGTCGAGCCCGTGAATGATGTTTTGCTGCGCATCGACGCGACCATTGCGACGCGGCCCGAGTTCAATCCTCTGACCACGCGGCGGCATTTCTCGGTGGTCGCCTCGGACTACTCGATCAATGTACTGCTGCTCGACGTGCTCCGCCGCGTACATCGGGAAGCCCCGAACATGTCGCTGGAATTCCGCACGCCGAGCGAGAGCGCGGTGGCTGAGCTCGAAGCGGGAGAGGTGGATTTCATCGTCAATCCGGAAAGTCAAAATTCGCCCCTGCAATCCGGCGCCGTGATATTTGAAGACTCATACACCATCGTCGTCGACGCCGACAACTTGGAGGTCGGCGACTCGATTGGGATCGATCAGTACCTCGCCCTCCGCCACGTTGCCTTCAAAAGCGGCAAGCACGGTCTACCGCAATTCGAAACCTGGATGGCAAACCGTCACGGCGACGAGCGGCGCGTCGAAGTGATCTCGCATAGCTTTCATCTGATGCCGCAGCTGGTGCTCGGCACCGCTCGCATCGCCACGATGCATACCCGCCTGGCGAGACAGTTTGCGGGGAGCCTACGCATTCGCCTGGTCAAACCTACATTCGAGATTCCGCGTCTCGTCGAAGTGCTGCAATGGCACAAATATCGCGACCTGGATCCCGGCAGCATGTGGCTGCGCGATGTGATCATCGAAGGCGCTCGCAGGCTTCCTCCTCTGGAGGAATTGGAGCGGACCGATCCTTGAGCCGGAGGTGGGCGGTCAACGCCGGCACATCCTCAGATGGCGTGTTCGTCCTCAGGTTTGAGCTTTTCGATGGGTTCTTGCGGCATGGCGGCCTTCGGCCTCACTCCGCGAAAAGGCTCGAGCGACTTCCGGTCCTGATCGAATTGCATGTCCCACTCGATTTTTGCGGCGCGCCAGAAGCTCGGCGTGTGCGTTGCCCAAAGCAGGGACCCGAATTTCCAGTCCCACACGCGAGGAACCCAATTATCGTCCAAATAATCGGTGTCGACGTGATATTCCGCTTCGCCGCCGCTCGGATTGTCGAGATAGTAGTAAATGGCCGAAGAAATTCGGTGCCGCGACAAGCCGCCCGAGGAATTGGCGCTGACGTTTTTCCATCCCTTGGCGTGCATCTGGTTGACGCCCAACATGAGTTCGTCGATGTCTTCCAAACCGAAGGCTATGTGCATGAATCCCGGCTGATCCGGCGCCATCGGCAGAGCCGTCGACACGAAGAAAATGCTGTGGTGTTCGTTGGTGCCGTCAGCCCGAGCGAAAGCGCCGGCGCCGCGCGAATGGTCGGTGTAGCGAAAACCAAGGCGGTTGATGAAGAACTCCAACGAAGCGACATAGTCTTTGGCGAAAAACACGACATGGTTGATGGTCTTGGGTATTGCGCGCTGGCGCCACTTGCGGTGCAGATTGAGCCTCTGGATGTTGCCGGGCGCGTTGACCGGGTCGGGCTGACATACGACGGACCGCTTTGTCCACACTCGCAGGCCCAACGGCATGCCATCGTCGGCGAAAAAGTGTGCCGTGCCGTCGGGATCGCGGCGCACCTCACGATCGACCGCAAGACTTGCCACCAGCTTTTCCAGCGCTTCCGCCGTATCGACGCCCCAAATTGTCTCGCGTACACCCGGCTTATCGGCGTACTCCGCCGGCAAGGTAGCATCCTCGCGGCGCCGCACTATGACCTTCGACCCGGTCATCACTTCGAATACACCTTCCTCTGGACCGATCGACAGGGCTGTCAGGCCGAAATCCGTCCAAAATTGGCAGCACCGCGCAACGTCGTCGACACCGAAGACCGCGCTCTCAACTCCTAGAATCGCCATGTCAATTGTCCAATTTTGAGTGATGTATTGCCGATCGCGCGCGAGCACGCGGCTTCTGATGGCTGCCAGCCTACGAGGACGCCCGTTCGCTTGTACAAGCGTTTGTGACGATTGCCGCCATCATGATCCACGATGATTGCCGGGTCGGCAAGCAGGTCCATTCAATCAGCGGCTGGATCTTTGTCGCGCTCCTGACGCTGCACATTGCCGCCGCAGTCAAGCATCAGTTCTACGACCGGCACGCACAGTTTGCGCGCATGGGACTGGGGCGTCTGCCTACTTAAGACGATCCTTGATCTTGGCGATGCCGACGAGCCCGCATTCTTCGTCCTTTGCACTCGGCTCCGCGCCGCTGACCCCGATCGCACCGATGACGTCGCCGCCCGCCGTGAGAGTCAGTCCGCCGGCAAAGGTGAGCAGATTGGTATCCGACTTGATCTTGGCCACCACACTGGGATCGGTTTTTGTCAACGCACCCACCTGCGATGTCGGCATCTTGAAGGTCAGTGCCGTATAGGCTTTGCGAAATCCCGTATAGGCGTGCGACCCATCCGTACCGTCGGAGATGTAGTACAACTTCGGCGTCCCTGAGGAATCGATGACACTGATGCCCACATGATATCCCTTGCACGCAGCCACAATGGCCTTGGCCGCCTCCAACGCCAGATCGATCGAAGGAGCCCTCGGGAGCGGACGCTCCGGTGGCCGCGGCGGCAAAGGTCCGGGCGGAAGCGGCAAGCCATTGAATGGCCGACCCATATCCCCGGGAAACCCGGAGCTTAACGGGGCGGAGCCGGTCGCGGCGGGCGCTTCACTGGCGCGTACGCTAACCCAAGCGCACGCACCGATTAGAGCACAGGTAACGATAAAGCTTTTCACAAGATGGTCCTCGCTCGGCGGCCAATCCGACCGCCGTCTGTTGAGAGAAATTTCGCTGCAACCCAGCCACTTATCCGGGATTATTCATGAACAGTTCTTGAATAATCCTGGCTAGAAGCTCACGGTTAGCTTCAATCCCGAATAGCGCTCGGAATCGCGCGCAGGTTGGCCGATGACGGCGTTGCCATTCCAGGGACCGCTCCAGAAGTCCTCCACGTCAGTGAAGTAGTGATGATTGGTGACATTATTGACAAACACTCTGGCGGAGAATTTGCCGTTCTTAGTCTGAATGCCGGCGTTCAAGTTGAGCAAACCAAATCCCGCTTGGATCGCGAAGGGATTTTGATCCGGCAGCATCTGCGCCGAGGTTCTGTAGGTATAGGTTCCCCCGAACACCAATTCGTAAGGGTCAGGCAGCGGCACACGCTGCTCCGCTCCGAACGTGGCCTTGAACTTCGGGGAATTGGGCATTCTATCGCCGGACACGTTCTGTGCCAGCGCCGGTTGGCCGTTGATGACCTCCGTCACGCAGCCTTCGGCGGGAGTTTGCAACCCATAGCAAGGCGCGCCGGTGTAGGTCACGAACTTGGCATCGATATAGGCGGCGCTCAAATTGAGTCGCGTACGAGGCGTTGCCAGCCACTCGGTGGCAACCTCCGCACCCCGAGTTTGGGCCTTGCCCACCGAGCTCAGGTTGAGCGGCGGCGTAAGTTGCCCGGGCGCGTATTGGTAACTCTGGATCTGGTAGTTGGTATAAATCGTGTCGAAAATATCTGCGTTCAGGGTGAGGGTGCGATCGAAGAATGATCCCTTGAGCCCGAGCTCGTAGCTGTTGATGGATTCCTTGCCGACGGGAGTCTGTGGGGCATTGCTGGTCAATACGGCGGAGGTGTTGTAAGCCGCCGGTGAATAGCCGCGCGAGTAGCTCAAGTAACCCATGACTTTATCGGTGAACTGCTGCTTGAGCGCGACATCACCGACCACAGTATTGGAGGAGTCGCTGCTGAGGCTGGTGTATACGGGGGGTGAAACTCCCACCGACACGTACTGATTGTACCTATTCGTGATCTCATCGTGGTTGAAGCGCAGGCCGGTCACCAGAGAGGTCGTCGGCGTGAACTTCCAGGTCGATCGCGCATACAAATCCGCCGTCTTGGTATCGGGAACCACATGGACATTGAGCCCCGCGGGCGGCAGCGACCGTATGTAGATCTCATCCACGTTGGTGTCGGAGTAGAACACACCCGCCAGCCAGCTGAGCGTCAGATCGGCGGGCGACACGACCTTGACCTCTGCGCTCTGCTGCTTGACGGTCGCAACCTGATTTTGGGTATTGAAGAATACGGTTTGTCCGGTCAGGGTCTGCCAAAAGAAATTATCGACGGCGAACAGGTCCTGAGTCTGGTTCTGAGTCTCTTGGCTATAGGCGGCGGTCGCACTGAGCGTATAGCCGCCCGGCAGGCGATAGTTGGCCATGACGCTGTAGTCGTTATCGCGGTGCGTGGCGCCCGCGGTCGTGACGGGACTCTTGTAAACCAAATTATTCGGACCCGGCGTAATTCCGGGTAGCAGCGAAGCCTGCGTGAACGGACCGGGAGTGAAGAGCAGGTCGTGGCCGGGCGTGATGTAGGTATAGACGAAATTGAAGCCATGCCCTTGCGTCAGCTCGTCGTGCGCCATCAACTGTACATCCAAATTGTCTGTCACTTTGAACAGCAATTTCAGGCGCGCGCCCGATACGTCCTGGGTCGTTTTGTTGCCCGTGGCCAGGTTCGTGATCGGGTACTTGGTCGTCAATTTGTAGGCTGAGAGGCTGGCATCGATACGATCCGACAGCGGGCCGGACAGGAAACCTTCCAGCCGATACTCGCCGTCGGACGTGACCGTCGTGGCCGCGAAACCCTCAAGCGAGTCGGTCGGTCCGCGGGTCACCAGATTGATGAGGCCCGACGCCGCCGTGCGCCCGCCCAAGGTTGACTGGGGACCGAGCAATACCTCGACGGTTTGAATGCCCGCGACGTTGTTCGCGTCAAAGGAATCCGACGGAACCGGCACCCCGTCAATGGTGATGGCAACGCCCGACGAGATACCCACGGTCTGCTCATTCGAAACGCTCGAGATGCCTCGAATCCCGGTCGGCACGCGGCCGTTGATCGTGCCGTTGAGCTGGACCGAGGGCACGAGATTGTTCAGATCCGATAGGTCCGCGACATTGGCGTTGGCAAGAGTTTCCGCTGACACAACCTGTGCGGCGACCGGCACATCCTGGAGCTTCTCCGGGCGCTTTTGAGCAGTGATCACGATTTCTTCGAGCGTTGCGACATTGTCTGCCGAGTTCTCGGCCAACGCCCCTGTCCATTTCAGCCCGGCGGCCAGTACCAGTGCGGCACCGGCGAGAACAAGGTAACTCGTACGCATTCCAACTCCCCCTACGCGCTATGTCGGTATACCAACTTTCTAGTGCGGGGAGCGTACGAGCAGGCGAGTTCGCTTGTACAAGCGTTTGTGACGATTGCCGCCATCATCATCTGCGATGGATGCACACCCGCATTATCGTTGTTCTCCGGCAGCAAAAGTGCGACCCTGAGGCCGAATGTGAACTTCTTCCTTGGTGCCCGGAGGATCGCATGGCGCGCGTGATCGGTGGAATCGGTACCTCGCACGTACCCACGATCGGGCTTGCCTATGACAGGGGTAAACATAATCATCCGGCCTGGAGGCCGCTATTCGAAGGCTACGAACCCGTTGCGGCGTGGCTTGCCGAACATAGGCCGGACGTGCTGCTGATGATCTACAACGATCACACCTCGACGTTCTTCTTTCAATAGGGCTCGATCGTCAATCGAGATATCAAGAATTGCAACAAACGATTGTCCAGACGATACGGCCGCGCTTAAGTTGACGCCGAGAAGGGCGAATTCGGGGAATGGCAGTGGCAATAGTCAGCAAGGCTCTGGTCGTTGGGGGCGGTGTCGCCGGTATGTCTTGTGCTATCCAGATGCGCAAGGCCGGCATTGCCGTCGACCTCATCGATATCGATCCGAACTGGCGTGTCTACGGCGCGGGAATCACGATTACCGGACCGACTTTGCGGGCATTGCGGACGATCGGCGTGCTGGATCAAGTCATCGCGGCAGGCGCGACCTGGAACGGAGCCAAGATCCACGACAAGGCCGGTACGCTGCTCGATGAGCTCAGGACTCCGCCGCTGTCGGCGGATCTTCCCGCCACCGGCGGGATCATGCGGCCGCTGCTCCACAATATCCTCTCGGCGAAAACACTCGAATTGCTAACCAATGTTCGCCTCGGAATCACCGTTACGCAGCTGGTCGAGAGAGGCGCACAAGTCGATGTCGCATTGAGTGACGGCACGCACGAGATCTATGATCTCGTCGTTGCTGCGGACGGCATCTTCTCGACAATGCGCGGGCTGGTTTTTCCCGGGGGCGCCGAGCCGGTAATTACCGGGCAGGTCATTTACCGCCTGATCGCCGAGCGGCCGCCCGGCTTTGATCGCACCCATTTCTATATGGGTGAGGACTACAAGGTCGGTTTCAATCCGGTCTCGCCGACGCACATGTACATGTTTCTTTTGCATCCGGCCGCTGCCGATCCCTGGATCGACCCGCAAGATCAGCCCCAGAAACTCTATGAAGCGATGGAAGGGTTCGGCGGATTCGTGCCGCAGATCCGGGCAACGGTCAGGACATCGAATGCGCACAGCGTCAACTATCGGCCGCTGGAAGTCTTGTTGCATCCGGCCCCGTGGTACCGCGGACATGTTGTGCTGATTGGCGACGCGGCGCATGCCACCACCCCGCACCTTGCGTCAGGGGCCGGTATGGCCATCGAGGACGGAATCGTGCTGGTCGAGGAGATTGGAACACAGCCGGACTTGGCGCGCGCCTTGGAGCGCTTCATGGCGCGCCGCTTCGAACGCTGCCGCTTGGTCGTCGAGAACTCGGTTAAACTCGGCCAAATCGAGATGACGCGCGGTTCGCCCAACGAACACACCCGGCTCATGTCGGAAGCGCTTGCCGCTTTGCGACAACCAATCTGAAGCTCAGCGGACGTCATCGATGCTGCATTTGTCGGGAATAGAGCCTCTGAAATGACCAATCGACTGGCTGGCAAGGTCGCGCTGGTGACCGGTATAGGCGCCGGGATCGGCCGCGGCTGCGCCATGGTATTTGCGCGCGAAGGAGCGACGGTGTTTGGATGCGATATCGATGCCGCTCGGGCATCAGCCACCGTCGCGGCCGTGCAGACGGCGGGCTTCGGCATCGAAAGTGCCCATCCCATTGATCTGACCAAGCCGGCCGACGTGCAGCGCTGCGTCGATCGGGTGATTGAGCGCCACGGGCGCATCGATGTACTGGTCAATGCCGGTGCGATCAATCCGCAGTTCGCTCCGGTGTCCGAGATGAGTTACGAGCGACTCTGGGTACCCACGATGGTCGGCGAGGTGGACCTCGTGTTCCTGATGTGCAAGGCGGTCTGGCCGCACCTGATAGCCGGCGGCGGTGGGTCAATCATCAATTTTGCCTCGGTGGCCGCGCTGCGCGGCACTGAATTCGCCGGCATGTTGGCGCACAGCGCCGGTAAGGGCGCCGTGCTGGCGATGACCCGTCAGCTCGCAGTGGAGGGGGGAATTCACAACATTCGCGCCAACACAATCGCACCCGGCCTGGTCGCAACGATGGCAACGGCCTCTCAGGGTCTGGCCGAAGGAGAGATGAGCGATCGCGTGGCCGCTGACATCCCGTTGCGGCGCATCGGCAAGCCTGAGGATATTGCCTATTGCGCCCTTTATTTGGCCTCGGACGAAGCTAGTTGGGTCACGGGGACCAACATCACGGTCGATGGTGGCACGACTGCTCATTGACTTAAGGAGAGTTGCGCGCGAGGCATCGAAGTATCATTCCTCTGGCGCTCATCGTCTAATGGGCTATAGCCGGTATTCGCCGAGAGCCCCTAGCATTGGACTCACACACGTCCCGAGGCACTATAGTTCCCGACACCTGGACGAACGATGTCGACCGCCTGTTTCGCGAGCACAACGCTGCCTTGTTGCGCTTCGTGCTGACGAATCACCCGCGTGCGTCGATCACGATGGACGGCGGCACGACATTTCACTTCGTCGCCGAGGGCATTCATGCCGCACTGAAACGAGCCGCCGAGGCGGCCAATGGACGAGATGTCAGGCTTGGGGGTGGTGTCGCAACGATCCGGCAATACCTTCGCGCGGGACTCGTCGACGAGATGCACCTCGCCATTGCTCCAACCCTTCTCGGTTCCGGTGAGCACCTTTTTGCGGGTCTCGACGCGGCGGAGCTCGGCTATCGCTGCATGGAGCATGTTCCCACACCTAGCGCCACGCATGTCGTCATCACGCGGGCTGCATAGCGTTCGGCCTCCGGTCTAGGTCATCAATCAGCGGCGTATGACGCGCATTCACGACTCCGTATACAGCTGAATTGACTATGCGGGCTTCGTAAAGAATTTCGCAATCCGTTTCGCCGCGTCCGGCGCCAGTCCTTCGTTCTTGAACAACTCGAGCGCATGGGCGTCGTGCAAGCTCAATCCGTCGATTTCGATCAGC
>WNFI01012475.1_pt1 | contig 13111 bp, 7 predicted proteins | sample 5400471 | NCBI WGS metagenome assembly WNFI01 (sample SAMN13153348, study PRJNA577476) | soil metagenome | isolation source: 100 cm saprolite on Douglas fir-dominated hillslope | place: USA:California | collected 2013-09-17
TCAAGCAGTCAAACCTGCCTGACGATTCCCCGGTAGCTCAATGGTAGAGCATTCGGCTGTTAACCGAAGGGTTGCTAGTTCGAATCTAGCCCGGGGAGCCAAATCTTTCAATCAGTTAGGGAGTTGCCGCACGCGTTCCTTTTGAGATTGCGCCCAATTCTGTGCCCCATCGCCCTGAAAACCGGCCTCATTTAGAGCGTTCACTGCCACCCTACAGAATCCCGACATGATCAGCGTCATCGCCTCCGAGCATCGAGTGGAACTCGCAGCAGGTGTCGGGAGTAGAGTGGCAGAGGCGGCCATCGATGCGGCACAATCTGCTCAAGCTGGGAACTCGCTGGGGAAAATGCTTTGCCATCAAATGGCGGCGCTCCATCGTGCCGCGATGAAGTTGGTTGCCAGGGCCTCGATATGCACGACGTACCAGTTGAGATGGCGCGGCTTTCTAATTCAGCGACACGCGCCATGCAGGTGTACCTGGAAGGTCTTCTAACCTTACAGAAATGGAAAACAGCCGGGAAGCAGACTGTAATCGTCCAACACGTTCAAGTATCGGACCGGGGCTAGGCGGTGATCGCGGGGAGCGTGGCGTCTGGGGACCGGGCCTAGGGGCCAAAACCACTTGTCCGGTAATCCGACTAATCAGGAGTTAGGGCAAACTGCGATATCTGAGCCACCGTGCAAAGTGAAGGCAAAACCACTCGATCATTGATAAAGAAGCGTAAGATCACCCGGTTCAAAATCGGGGTTGATAAACTTCATTCCCATGGCAGTGGTTCCGACATCAAGAGGTTGCCAAACGAAATTCGAGAGAACAATGGCACCGCAGCGCCTCTTTGTCGAATATCCGATAAACGTGTTGAAGCCACCGGTCAGACCAGACTTCCAAGCGATTTCCTCCTTCGCGTTAGATGAAATAAACCAGCCGAGTCCCGCATCTGTTCCGGCTAGGTTTGTGGGCCTTCGCGTTTCCAACAGTTGTGCCAAGGAGCCGCGTAGGGTTGTACCCGCGAGCCCGATGCACGCTTTGAGGAAAACGGTGACATCGGCAACATTGGCGCGGGCAGCGCCCCCTCCTAGCAGTGCGGGTAACTCCCAAAGCGGTGTCGGCTTTCCATTTATGTCATGCGCTTGCGCCAAATGCTTTTGCATGTCGGGGGAAAGAGTGATCCGAGTGTTTGCAAGGCCGAGTGGTTTGCAGACCTTTTCGATCAAGAGCTGTTCGTAGGTCATTCCTGCGCGGCGCGCGAGCGCGATTCCGAGCAATCCGAAGCCGAGACTGGAGTAATCGAAATGGGTGCCTGGCTCATATTGCGGTACATAGCTCGACATGAACTCAGAAATGTTGTCGAGCGTGTAATGAGCGAACGGATTGGGATTAGTCCACCAGTTCGGCGGGAGGTTACCGGGCAACTTGGGCAGGCCCGAACTGTAAGTCGCAAGATCAAGAAGCGTGATTGGCCTGCCCCGTTCGCGAACGGTTATCGAAGGTGGGAGATATTTCGCGACGGGATCGTCAATCACCAACTCGCGATGCGCAGCCATCTCAGCGAGCATCAGAGCAGTCATAACTTTGGTCACGGATCCGATCTCAAAGACGGTGTGAGAATCCATTGCAAGGTTGGGAACGCCTGAACTTCCGTAGGTAAGCATGCTGGTGCCACCTTCGTCGATTACCACGGCAACTGTTCCAGCAACATTCTCGCGTGAGCCAACAGTTTGCTTAAGTGCAGCTTGAATCCGGTCTTTCGCCTCGTCCGCAAAATAGTCTCCGCAACGAGTGACGATCCCCGCAGCAAGCGAGCCCAACAAGTACTCCCGTCGATTCAGCATGCTTTGCCCTTTTTTGTGGGTCCTACTCTTTGTTTCTATACGTTTGTGGAAGGGATATAGTTCCGAGGCAAGAAACAGAGAGGGCGGCTCGGCGACCGCGGCCGGAAGGTAGCGTCGCAAACTTCCTCAATCCAGGTAAACGCGCTTACCGGAGAAGTGGATTTCCAGCAAAAACCAGATGTCCGGTTCTCCGACTTATCAGGCACTGGCAACTGGGGCTACGCGGTTATACTGCTTGCGAGGCGAATCCATGTATCCACATAAATTTGCGATGTGGTTTATTTGTTTTGGCGTTGCGTTCAGTACCATGGCAAATGCGAAGGAGCAACCGCCGCAGGTAATAGCTTGGCCAGCCACAGGCGCAACCGTGTTACGCTTCAGCTTTAGCAAATTCAAGGAACTCAGCTCCGTCGGCAAGCAACATCTTTACGCGACGGATGTCACTGCCGAGAATCTTTGGAACAAGAAAATCTCCCGCGCGGAATTTGTACTGTATGTCTATGACAAATCCAAAGTTCGCGTCGGCGAAGGATGGATCGCCATAAGTGACGTGACCCCGGCGGAAGTTGTTAAATTTCAGACCACTATCACTGCCTCCGGCGCCATAAGTTCAATGGAACTTGTGCCTCAGTCGCTTCCAACGGAACTACAACCGGCCCTACCGCCCAAAACGATTTCGGTCACCGTTAATTCCGTGCCTCAGGGAGCAGATGTCAAAATGGATGGCGCTGCACTGGGAACAACACCAAAGATCGTTCAAGTTATCCCAGGGAAACACACTCTCGTCTTCAGCAAAGAGGGCTTCAATCCCGGCACATTTCCGCTCGAGATCACTCCCAACGATGTTTCCGGAGGAAGTGTAAGTTATGAACTTGGAGTTTCCGCCCATGACACTCTTGAATTGCGGGACGGTTCGATCCTAAGCGGCGACGTACAATCTATGTCTGCGACTGAAGTCTTCATACGCATCGGCGGAGCCATTCAGAACATTAATCGTAATCAAGTTAAGCGGATCGCCTTGGTCCAGCGAGATCCGCCATCCGAATAAGCTGCCGAGTGCGAATTCGCCTTATCTGATCGGCAACGCGCTTACTCAGCTCCCGGGCAAACTGCTTACTGGACGCCGGTCGGAAATTCTAGATGTCCGGTAACCGACTTGCCAGGCAAGTGGAATTACTTCCGAGTTGTTTGTAATAGGCCAGGAACCCGAATTCCGGTGTCCGGTAAGCCGACTTGGACTTCCCGTATTTTCCTTTAGGTCCCCTCTCGAAACGCCTCGCCGCTGATTTTAACGTTAGAGTGTCTGACAGAATAGACAACCGTGGCCAGCAGGAACACACCGGCAAATCAATGCAGCAAGCCAGCAGGCTGGATGGGCCGATTCACTTTGTGGCGAATGAATTGGAGTCATTCCAAGCTGACAGACTGGGGCTTAGAGCAAATCTCGATAGAGAACCACAGCACGATTCTCGATGTAGGTTGTGGCGGCGGCAAGACAGTCAGTAAGTTAGCGGCGATCGTTACGCACGGAACAGTCTGCGGCGTCGACTATTCCGACGAGGGCGTCGCCGCAACAAAACGAACGAATGCACGATGGATAGGCCTTGGCCGCGTCGAGATCCGGCACGGTTCTGTGTCTCAGTTGCCGTTTCCGGGCGGCATGTTCGATCTCGTCACGGCCGTGGAAACACACTTCTGGTGGCCCAACTTGCCCGAGGACATGCGCGAAGTCTTCAAGCTCGGTGGCGCCCTCGTGCTCATCGCGGAAATCTACAGGGGAGCGAACACCATGGCTGCAAAGCTGGCCGAAACATACGCCTCAGAACGAACAGGCATGACGCTCCTGAGTGTGGATGAGCATCGCGAACTCTTCACAAACGCCGGTTATTCGAATGTTCAGGTAATCGCGGAACGTGATAAAGGATGGATCTGTGCCACAGGCAAAAAACCGATAGCCAACTCCTGGTAAACGCGCTTTCCGGTAAAGTTGGTTCTGGATCGAAGCTCTCCGACAGAGTGGCGCGGCTTGGTCTAGGAGCGTTCGACCTTGGGCGTCGACTGAGCTCCTAGCGGTTCGCGGAAAGGCTCCATCGGAATCGGCGCGTACTCGACCTCGATGATCTCAAGATGCTCCGTCTTTCCTGGCGCAAGCAGGTTCACGCGGTCGCCGGAGCTCGCCTTCATCAGCGCATTCGCGAGAGGCGAGCGCCAACTGATGTAGCTGCGGTCGAGATCCACCTCGTCGATGCCGACAATCGAGACGACGTGTTCGAGGCTGGCTGCGTCCTTGTAGGTGACGGTTGCGCCGAAGAAAACGCGCGTGGCGACGGACGCTGGCCGCCGAGCGGAGGGATCGACGACCACGGCCGCATCAATGCGTTTCGTGAGAAAGCGAATCCGCGAATCAATCTGGCCTAACCGTCGCTTGCCGTAGAGGTAGTCGGCGTTTTCACTGCGGTCCCCGTTACTAGCAGCCCACGCTACGACCTCTACCACCGCGGGCCGTTCGCGCCTCAGTAGGAACACATGCTCGTCTTTCAACCGTTGCAATCCGGCGGGCGTGATGTAGTTCTTGAGCGTCGGCCCCGCTGGCTCTGGCCGAGGTCCTCGGAGTGGCCGCTTTTCTCGCATTTGCCAATCTGTCATGGGATTTCGTGTACTTGCGGATGACCCAATCTCGGAAGTTCCGCGCCTCGGTCCCGATAATTCTTCGCACGGTGAACGTGACGCACGCGGGCCAGATGTCGAATGATACATCGGTCTTTCCTGTGGCACTCCTAGAAAATGCGGTGACCCGTCCGATTGCATATCAACGCGAAGACGTGCGCGGTTCACCTACCTGCGCTAACAATTCCGCGGATGCGGTTGTGAGAGAAGCCGTACCTCCCGATTAACGCGCAAGTGGCGACCGGCTGGCAAATCAGCAGCTACGGTATTGGCGATGAAGGGTATCTGGCGAATTATCGAAATGGAAAACGATTTGAGATTCAATTCAGAAAGGGCAACTTCGTAGGCAAGATTGCTGGAGATGAGCTTGGTAGGGTCCGTGAGTTCGCCGAATGCGTAGTCGCCCAAGTTCCCGCCAAGCAGAATCATCGCGCTTCCTTGATGCCTTAAGTCCTGATTAACTCGCTTACCGTACAAGTGAAACTGGCCCGATCCTCAATGTCCGGTAATCCGACTTACCAGGACTTAGCCGTGTGGTCCGAGGACTTCTCAGACTGATTGGGTAGCGATGTAGAATAAAATCCATGGCCAAGAAAGCGATCTCCTCTGGCGCGGTACACAGCGTACCGGCGGATTTGAGAAAGGCTCTCATTTCCGACTCGGTGGCACAGGCAAAATGGGAGGACATTACGCCACTCGCGCGCAATGAGTGGATCTGTTGGGTTATCTCCGTCAAGAAACCGGAAACCAGAAGGCAGCACATTGAGCGGGTACGCACGGAACTTAAGGAAGGAATGCGCCGGCCTTGTTGCTGGCCAGGCTGTCCTCACCGCTGAAATAAGAGCAAATACTCGCGGACGGAAAGCGTCGGGGGGCAGCTAAAGGAATGAGAAAATTGGCGAGCTTAAGCTGGGTTCTTCTGCTGATCGGTTTCTCGGCATGCGCGGTAAGTAGTTCCACGCAAGTTCAGAAAGATAGTTCGTTGATTGTTTCGGGAAAAAGTGTTGGTCCATTAAGTCTCGGTGCTTCACGCGCTGACGTCGAAGCTGCATTCCCCTTCAAGAAGAATATGGATCAGGAGACGACATTTTCTGACTGTGAATCCATTACCGAAATCAATTGGGTAAGCATCAGTGGTAAAAGGACAGAGGCAGGCAATGTCTTTGTTTATCTCCGCGATGGCAAGGTCTTCCAGATCGAATCTGCGTTGCCGCGTTTTCACACTGCCGAAGGTATTCAAACCCTTTCCGCACCCGACCTTGTTAGAAAGCATTTCACAAACCTCGAAGCTTACGCTTCGCACCCAAGCGGCGGCCAAATGTTCGACTTTCACGATTTCGTCTATTGGGTCAGCCGTGACCAGGGAATCGCCTTCGAGCTGGGCTACTACCGTCAGGCTCGCCTCCGGTTGGTATCCAAGGTGATTGTCTTCGAGCCGAATACACACTTCATTCCCGAGGGATGCATTTCTCGTCCGGTGCACTGGAAGAAATTGCCACCGTATTCGATCGAAGACCCCTGAAATGCAAGCTGCTGTGATTGGCGCGCTTACCCGAAACTGACCCACTACTAAAGTTCGCGTTCCTCGAACTGTTCTTGGAGATTTTCTTTGAGGCTGCGTTTGAATTCGCGGCAGAGTCAATTGGTGCCCTAATTTGGCGAGGGCTCGCTGCGATATTTGATACGTCAGAATTCAAGAACCCGCGGCTGGCGGCTCTCGGGTATGTATTCTTAGGTGGAGTTGCAGGTGGACTGAGCCTCCTGTTTTTTCCTCATCCACTAGTTCATCGCTCCCGGGTTCCGGGGCTCGGTGTGTTTGTCAGCCCCATCCTCGCGGGGCTGGGAATGTCGCTGGTGGGGTCTACTCTACGGAAGCGGAATAAGAAGCCGATGCAGATAGAGAGCTTTGGCTATGGTTTTGCGTTTGCATTCGGAATGGCCCTCGTCCGCTTCATCTTCGTGAAATGAAATAGGATTCCAACGTCCTAATTAACGCGCAAATCGGAAAAGTGGATTTCAAGTTTCCGATTATCCGACTTACCGGGAGTTGACCCCGCAATGCGGGATAAGCGGCGCGCTGTTGGGACTAGCCGGAATCATCCGGCTTCGACTGCCTGATTAGTCCTTTGAAGTCGGCTTGTGGAACGTGATGCCCTGAGTGCTCCTGATCATGGGCAACCCGGAAGTATTCCTCAAGTCCTGGTAAACGCGCCTACCGGACAAGTGCTTTGCTACGATCCACTTGGCAGACCTAAGCTTGCTGCCACAGCCACAAGTCATCGATGCTTCCTTTTTTGTTGGCGGAGCATTAATTTCACTGGCCAAGGCGGCCAAGACCGATCCTGTGGCTGATCAGCCGTTGGTTACAGACCGCTTTCTCCCCTTCCTTCTTCGCTTCTTCGAATCGGCCGATCGCGGAGTTCGTTGAAGTGCTTCATCATACATCGCGTCGCCAGCTGACCGACGCTCGAACGAGGGCTCGGATCAGTGGCGATGCGTCCGAACCGAATCTGATCGAGAGACTTCGCCTGCCGAGACTTTGGCTATAGCAAGATTATTTTGCAGAAGTGCCAAACCGTAGTACTTTTTTGTTCCTTGACACGCATTGCGGTAGTCGGTACACTCCGCGACACTTTCTCTGGCAAGTTATGCCGGGTCGGTAATCTAGAAATAAAAGGAATCCCGGTTGAGAGCAAGCCCAGCCTCAATCATTTCTAAGTGTGCTGTCAGCCTGACGGCCCTCCTCTTCGGGACGTTGGTGTCTGCGCAGACGCCGACCAAGATCGGATCGCTCGATCTGTCTGTCGGCGGGCTGCAGGCTACCGTCACGCCATCGCAGCCGGTCATTCCCAAGAACATAGCGTCGGGCGTCCAGATCGTAGTGAGTCAGAACGGGCAAACGCTAGCGCCCGCGGTTATCGCTCAATATTTAGGTGGTCCGTTTCAAATTGTTGGTGAATTTTCTGGGCCGGGGTTGTCACAAACCATTGATGTTCCGCAGACGCCTCCGGCTACGAACTCGTTGATCATCAACCTGCCGGCCATGACCACGGCAGGGGACTACACGCTCAGCAATTTGCGTTTGCTGGTGAACGGACAGTCCGTGCTGGATGTGTCGCCGAGTACGGTCACCGTCAAAGTGATCGATCAGGTGCTGGTGACGTCGGTTCAGACACAGCCGCTGACGCTCGACCAAATTCAAGCCATGGGCGTGGTACTCGGAAGCAGCGACTACACGGGCTTTCAATTTACGGTCGGATTGCAGCTTTCGTCGCAGGTCGTAAACATCAGTTTCCCGGTGGTCTTTGACGGTCAGGGAGTTCCTGTCCCGCAACCAATTTCGCCACCTGCTCTGCCACCTCTGAGCGCGAACGTAAACATTCCACTTCCGACAATCGTACCGATCCTACTGCAATCGGCGGACGGAAGCGGGGCCCCAACAGTGCAGCTTCCAGATGGCAGCACGGCTCCTGTAAGAATCCCCAGCGTCTTGGTGATTCCAGGAAACGTTGGTTATTTGAAACAGTTCTTCTCGGCGCAGCTTTACGTCTCGAATGGAGCGCCGGGCGGTTCGAATCTCTCGGTAAGAGATGTGACAGGAACCATCAATCTGCCACCCGGCAACGACGGCGTCACGGGAACATCGGATGATCCACTCTCCCTACCAGACTTAGTGAGTGGGCCAGAAACTGCAACGCTGGCGATTCTTGCTCCAGGGCCCGACGGAAAGCCGACGGTCAGCTCGTTCAATCCTGGCCAGACAGGGCAAGCTCAGTGGACGATTCGCGGAGATAAAGAAGGATTCCAGACCATCAACTTTGACATTGCGGCGACGCTTGACGGCCTACCCACTGGCTCGGTTGCTCTCAAAGGAACCGCTTCAGGCGGTGTTTTGGTTCGCAATCCCTATTTCAATATGACCTTCACCGTTCCTGGGGTCGTCCGTAAAGGCGAGTTGTTCAATGTTTTCGCGACGGTGACCAACACGAGCCAGGTTGCTGCCAATAATCTGACGGTGAACTTCGACAACTCTTCGATCAGCGGCGTAACGCTGGCTAGTGGGCAGAGCCCGGTAATTCCCACATTGAATCCCGGCGATTCTACGACGCTTACCTATCAATTCCAGAGTTTGCGAACCGGGCAGGTTGTCGCGAGCTATCTGAACTTCGACACACAGAGCGGGACCACGGGAGACCTGCATTTCGCATTGGGCGTTTATGCGAACGGCACGCCGATGTCCCCGGATACGCTGGTATTGCCTTCCTCGGTGGACAATCTGCCGACCGATGTTGTGGACGCCGCGATGCGCGTTCTCGGGCAGGCGTGGAGCGTTGCCACTGCGAGCAATACGTTGCCTGCGGGAGTGATTTCGACCAGCCGGACTGTGGTTACGCAAAAGGCTCTCGCGTTGGCGGAATCTGGTTTGCGGCAATCGCTGGGCGAAACGCTGCCGAATGCGCTAAGAGATCTTGCGACGGATTTCTGGGGAGGATCGACCGTTGATGCGGGTTTTGACCAAGTCCTGCGTACAACTCCAGCCGGACAGAATTTTGCGAAGGTGCTGGGCGCGCATTTAGCACAACCAGCTACTCAGGCGGGCGGCGCATCTCCTTACGAACTGCAAGTCGCGCAAGTGCTCGCTTCCGGAACGAATTTCATTACCGTGGGAGTCGGGAGCGGCACAGGTCCAGCGCCGGTGCGTGTGACTCTCACCGATGGCGCAGGAAATCAGGTCAGCAGTGACACGCCGGGAGGAACAATACTTGGAGGAGTCTTGCTGCCGCTTGGCAGCAGCCCAAATCCGCCCGTTCTGGGGCTCCTAACATCTCCGACGAATTCACCGTATACGTTGGTTCTTACTGGGCAATCAAATGGAGCCGCCGACATCTCTATCTCGATTCCACGAGGCGACGGCACCGTCGTACGCGCGACCGCAGCGAGTGTCGCGGTTGTACAGGGTCAGCAGATGCGCGTGGTTGCAGATCTGAACAACCCAAACAATCTGGTCTTGCAAGTAGACTCAAGCGGAGACGGCTCGTTCGCCACTAGCATTCCTTTGACGACCCAGACGATTTCTCCGTCGGGTCCGAGTCTGATTTCGGCGACCGTGATCGGACCGGAAACGGTCAGCCAGGCAGGCAAGTTCGGCCTGAACCTTGTGGCGTTGTTCGACCGGATCGTCGATTCCGTGAGTTCTGCTGTCTCGACGAATTATTCCATTCCGAACAACACCATCACTTCCGCGAGCCGCCAGCTTTCCGGCCGCTTGGTATTTGCGAATCTGGCACAACCCGAGGGTCCCTACGTACCGCAGACATTTGCAGCGACCGGTATCGCGGACCAGCGAGGACTCACGGGACCGACAGCCTCCGTGAATATGCAATCGAGGTTGCAGGATCCGGGCGCCGTAGTTACAGGACGCGTGCTTGGCGCGGATGGAAATGCCTCGCCGACTGCGATCGTGAACTACGCGAATACCGTTTCGCCGCCCGATTGCAGCGATTCCGCCGTTGCTGGCTTCGCAAACGCGGCTGTACGCAGCGATGGAATTTATCAATACCGGTATGTCCACCAAGACCAATGCGGTGGGCCGTTCCAAATGTCCACAAAGGATCCGCAGACGGGCGCAGTCAGAAGTGTGAGCGCCTACGTCCGGGCGCCGGGCCAGCAGATGGTGATCGATCTCGCTCTTCTGGGACTCGGATCGGTCGCCGGCAAGGTGTTGGACTTGACAGGCAATCCTGTTCCAAGCGCGCAAGTCGTGGCAGTCAGCGGAACCGATCCTCAAATCGGCGGAAGGGCGTTCACAGACGGGGTCGGCAACTACACGATCGGTGGAATTACCGTAGGTCCAGTAACCGTGACCGCGGTGAAGGGCATCAGCCTGGGCACATCCGCCGGAAACATCGAGCGCGCGGGAACGACGGCGGTTGTTAACGTGACGATGAACGGCGGAGCTGTCCAAGTTTCTGGGACGGTGACGCAGCTACAAAATGGCACGAACACGCCGGTGCCCGGACTCCCCGTCGTTTATTACGTGGTGCAAACGGCAGGAGCAAAAACGCCAGTCGGAGTCGCAACTACAGCAGCCGATGGCAGTTTCACTATTACCGGAATGCCGACCGGATCTTTTGATCTTGTCGCGGCACCCAACTCAGTTTTTCAAGTGGACCACGCGGGAGTTGCGGCCGCGGGTGACAGCCTGGTCATCCCGCTGGAGATCGTTCTTCCCACGACGGGCACGGTCAACGGCAAAGTGACTCTACCGGGCGGCTCGCCTGCCGCAGGAGTTGTCGTTTTCCAAAATCAGAATGGCGTGCTGTCGAATGCCGACGGGACGTTCTCTCTGAGTGGAGTACCGGTTCGTCCCTCCCAGTCGCAGACGATCTTTGCACGCACTGTCGACGGCGTGCGGTCTGGTCAGACCAGCATCGTTTTGAACTCCGGCACGACTCCCGTCAATGGAGCAAACATCACGCTTTCGGGTCTTGGCTCCGCGCAGTTTACGGTTTTAGATGCAACCGGTCATCCAGTTTCAGGACAAAAAGTAGTTTTGATCGACGGCTTTACAGCGTCGGGCTGCGGATCCGTAAACCAAACGACAGACGTAAACGGACGAGTCACGTTTACAGGCTTGGCCATCGGCACGGTCAGCGCCGCAGCCATATTGTCGCGTGGCAGTTTCGCGGACTTGGCGCTAGGTTCAGCGACCATTGCACAGGATGGAACGACCGGCTTTGGAACGATGAATTCAACGGTTCCGGGACCGTGACCGGGAACGTAGTCGATGCAAACAAAAACCCTGCGCTGGGCGCTGTGGTGCAACTGACATCGAAGACCTTTGACTCCTCGACGTGCAGCTTGACGTCCGCGATCACTCAGTCGGTGCAGACCGACGTTTCGGGTAATTTCCGTTTCACCAGCGTAGATGTTGGACAGGTCGGTGTGACTGCCTCAAACTCTTTTTTTCCAACACAGGTCGGGGCGCAAGGAAATCTTCCGAGCAACGGCGCGACCGTCAACTTCTCGCTGCAACTCGTGAATTCCGTTTCTGGAGTCCTGTCGGGCACGGTCTATTTGCCGGACGGCACAACCACCGCAGGTTCCGGTATTCAAGTGACCGCCAATGGGCCGCTGCCTGATGTGACCGTGAATACGGACGGAAGCGGCTTCTTCAAGTTCGCAAAGATCTTTCCGGAGGGACTGTACACGCTGACGGCAAATGATCCGGTTTCAGGTGGCGTAGTGCAAATGAAGGTCTACCTTCGCGCCGGTCAGGACACGGCGCGGGATTTGCGATTGAAGGGAACGGGAACGATCAACGTTTCTGTGGTTGACGGAGCGGGAGCAGCGGTCTCCAGTGCCTTCGTTACTCTGACCGAGACCGATTATCCGAATGAAACTTTCGATGGCTCTCTCGACGCCTCGAATCAGGGCGTCATCGCTTTCCCGAATGTTTTCGAGGGGGGGTTCAGCGTTCAGGTGAAGGACTCCTTCGCCCGCGGCGGCCGTGCATCGGGCACGCTGCCACCGGGCACACCTTCGCTGAACATGCAAGTACAGCTGACGACGACCGGAACGGTGCAAGGACATTTCTATTTGCCCGACGGCGTCACCGCCGTGGCGAACGGAATCGTTCAACTCACGGCTGCGGGACGCGTTATCGGCCAGGCAACGACACTCGGTATCGGGGATGTTGGTTCGTACTCGTTTGAGTATGTTCCGGCCGGGCCTGTCGAGTTGAAGGCGCAGGACCCGCTTACCGGACGCACGGGAATCGCGGCCGGATCAATCGACACGCAAGGTCAACTGCTGTCGCTCAACGTAAAGGCGCAAGGACTGGATACGGTACAAGGACTAGTGACCAGCAATGGCTCGGCGCAACCGGGCGCAAGCGTGACCATTGGGTCCAACAATTTCCAGGCCACGACGCTTGCGGACGCGAACGGCATGTACCTGATGAATGGCGTGCCCGAAGGGGTGGTCACTGCGACGGCGAGCCTCGGCGGCGGCTTCCTGAGCGGCACTGCCACGTCTCCCGAGAACGGCGACGGCACGACACTTACTTTAAATGTTGCCCTGCGGAGTTCGGGCACGGTAACTGGAAAAGTTGTTCAAGCCGATGGGGTGACACCATCTTCGTCCACTTCGGTGACCATCACTGTTGGAGGAACAGGAGGCGCGACCGAAGCCACGATCACCGACGCGCAAGGAAGTTTCTCTTTCGAACGAGTACCGGCCGGCAGCGGCACAATTTCCGCGCAAGTGCTCGGCGGATTTGATCAGGGCGTGGCTTCGGTCAGCGTGGCAGCGGGTTCAAGCACGAACGTGCAAGTGACGTTGAACGGTGTCGGGGCATTGTCCGGGCACGCCCTCGACTCAACCGGCAATCCTACCGCGGGAACCATCGTTTTGACGGGAACGGGTACTTTTCCGTACAGCTACAACTTGACCGCGGCGGCGGATGGAACGTTCTCGTTGCCGCAAGTGCTCGCCGGTCCATTTACAGCAAAGCTCAGCGCGAATCTCGCTGGCGTCACGTTGTACGGCACAGCCACGGGTAGCGTGATGCCGAATCAGACGGCCAACGTTTCCGTCCAGCTTCAGCCGA
>WNFI01013677.1_pt1 | contig 13111 bp, 9 predicted proteins | sample 5400471 | NCBI WGS metagenome assembly WNFI01 (sample SAMN13153348, study PRJNA577476) | soil metagenome | isolation source: 100 cm saprolite on Douglas fir-dominated hillslope | place: USA:California | collected 2013-09-17
GATTTTGCGCTCGTAGCGGCAGGTTCAGCGACATCACACGCGCGCCGATCTGCTAGTTCTGGATACTTCGGCGGCAAGCATTGGAGACACCGGCGCGACGTGACCTGGATGTCATCGCCAGCCCAGAACCGAGGCTAGTTGTCGTGCAGATTAGGCGGTCATCGTTTATCTGCCGCTTTAGATCAGGGGCCACGGAGCGCGACAGCCCGTGCCCGCCGAAGGCGCTGCCCGACTGGCTGGCCGGCTCAGGAATGATTGAAATCGCTGTTCCGGCAGTGCGGGGGTGCGCTGTGGCTGGGCAGGCGATGGGGAGTACCCGGTTGCTGCGATCATCGGCAGCTGGTTGCCTTGGTGCGTGATCCGCGATGGCAGCAGCATGACTGTTGAGCCCGTCTGCGCTGCCTTCGGGCTGGCGGCCAGGCCTGGTGCCTCGATCACGGCGCTGTCGCGGGGTGCGGCGGGACGGATCTGGCACCTAGACCTGGGTGCGGATCGCTACGCGGTCAAGGAGCTGTTCGTCGAGTCCGACGAGGAATCGGTATGGCGGGAAGTGGCGTTCACGGCGCACCTGCAGGCTGCTGGCATCCGGCTGCCCGGCAGCGTGCCAGGCCATGGCGGGCGTTTCCTCGTCCCGCTGGCCGGGGACTCCGGCGATAGCTGGCTGCGGCTGTACCGGTGGGTCGACGGCGTCCCCGCTGACCTGGCAGATCCGGGGCTAGCCGCCCAGATCGGCGACCTTCTCGGAAGACTGCATGCCCATGCCCTGCCAGCCGAGTGTGAGCCTGACCCGTGGTACGAGACGGTTCCAGGGCCGGCGACCTGGGACCAGCTCGCTGACGCCGCCCGCGTGCAGGGAGCCAGCTGGAGCCAGGCCCTGGCCGGGCAGGTCGGCCTGCTGGCCGACCTGGCAGAACTGGTGGCGCCCGCCGCCCGGGACCAGCTGGTGACCTGCCACCGGGACCTGCACCCCGACAACGTGCTGGTCGACGGCTCCGGCGACCTGGTCCTGCTCGACTGGGACGACGCCGGGCCCGCCTGCCCGGACCAGGAGCTTGCCGGGCTCCTGGCGTTCTGGCACATCCATGACGACGGCCGGGCCGATGACGCCGCAGTCGGGCGCACCCTCGCCGCCTACCGCTCAGCCGGCGGCCCTGGCCACCTGTGCGACGAGCGATCGTTCAGCATGTACATCGCTACCAGGATGAACTTTCTGCACAGCCAGGCCAGCGTGGCATTGGAGCCGGCCACCGCCCCCGAGCACCGCCAGTACGCCGTCAGCGAGATCTGGGACACACTCGCCCGGCTGCCCTCGCTGTCCCTGATCAGCCACCTGATCAGCCTCTTCGCGCGCCTCTTGGCTACTTAACGTGTGATGGTAGCGGCAGTTCCGGCTGCTGAATGGCCAGGCGAGCGACCAGTGTCCCGGCGATCGCTGGCGCATAAATGAAGAGCCCGCCTGGCCTCCGCGTTACCCCCGCCGTGCAGGCAAGAGCGGCACGGCCGGATGAGCGGCCGTGAGGGATGACGGGTCACGGGATGACCGGGCGAGTCAGGCAATCCGTGGCCTGGCTGCCGACCCAAATGCGCAATCGACCTGCCACCGGAGGGCGGAACCGCGGTGCCCCGCTGGGCGTCCAAGCAGCATGCGACCACATATGTTGTGCGCGCCGGGCGCGACGCTGCTGCTGGCCGTCGGCGCGACCGTGGCGGTGGCGGGCTGCGCCGTTACGCGCACGACGGCGGGACCGGTAACGGCGTCGCGGACGGCGGTGTCGCCCACGCCGCGGGAGCGTGCCATCGCCGACGCGGCGGCTATTGTGAAGGCATTCGCCGTGCCTCCGGGCGGGCAGCGGTTGCACAAGGCACCGGATGTCCTTAAGGTCCCGATCACGACCCTCGTCTCTTCCACCCTCGTGGACGACGTCTCCTTCTGGCGGGCCCCCGGCCAGCCGCAGGCGGTGCTGGCCTGGGAGCAGGCGCAGCTGCCCCGCCGGTTCACGCCCGGAGACGAAGATTTCGGCCCGCCGTCATGGGACCGGACGTTCTCGCTAGCTCCGTTTCCCGGCGTGCTGAACGCCCGGGACCTGGTGGTCGAGGTGGCCGGAGCGGGCAACGGGCTGACCGCGATCCGGGTGGACGCCCTGGTGAGCTGGCAGCCGCCCCGGCCCGCCGGCGAACGGGTGCCAGCCGCCGCCCGCGTGGTCACGATCACCCAGCTGCCCAGCCTGGACCCGCACGCCCGGCGCCCGCCCGCTCCGATCACTATCACCGGCCTGGCGCTCGTCCGGCGGCTCGCGGCGCTCGTCGACAGCCTCCAGCTGTCCACGATCGGACCGGGCGCCCCCTGCCCGCTGGCTGCCGGCGGCGGGATCCGGCTGACGTTCTTGGCCGGGGCCGGCGGCCCGCCGCTCGCGGTCGCGCAAGGCCCGGCCGCCTGCGGCACCGTGCAGTTCAGCGTCGGCGGCAAGCGGCAGCCCGCGCTCCAGATCACCGACTCGTTCATCCCGCAGGTCCTCAAGCTCGCCGACCTGCACTGGAAGATCCCGTAGGACACGTGGCCAGCAGATGTCAGCCCGGTCAGCACTCGCTAGGCCATCCTTCATGACGTAAGCCGGCGCCGACGCCCAGGCCGGGGTCGGCACTGCCCGATCAGATCCTGACTGCCGATGCTGCGCCACCTGCCGCCAAGCGGCGTGATCAGCCGGGCCTCCGGTGACGGGGCGTGGAGAGCGTGGCGGGCCGCTACCGAATTGGCGTTGGCTGACTCATCAGCACGGAGCCCGGCCGCTGGCTGCTCTCGGCGGCGGGCAGTGCGGTCACTAGCCGTGGCGAGGCGACGGGTTTGCCGGCTTCCATGGGCCGAGCCCGCCAAGGTCGACCTTGACCTGGCCCTGCGGAAGATCCGGCAACTTCTGAATGCGCACTGCGTCGTGTCCGAAGCCGGCGGCGGGCTCAAACGGAGCCCTGCTCCGCGTCGGCCTGGTCGACGAATTCCATGTCATCCTCGTTCCGGCGATCGTCGGAGGCAAGGGCACACCGACCGCATTCGACGGTGACCCGCTGCCGCCTGCGAATTCCGCTGCAACACCTGAACTCGTGCGGGCCGAGTCCTCACCAGGAGGAGCCGTGTGGCCGCACTACCACGTGCGGCGCAGTCCATGATCGGCTCCGGTAAGGCTGCCGGACCCCCAACATCGCCGATTCAGCTGTCCGCGGCATGAGTGCGCATTCGACTGGGCAGCTGCTACTGCCTGCCCGCTGGGTCGCACGGTGAGAGCACGGCCACCGGCATGAGCACATGCCTGCGCCGGCGATTGACACCTACAAGTTCCCGGCCAGTTCGCCCCGAAGCAGATCCATCAGCAGCCCGTCATGGAACTGGCCGTCGCCGCCGCGCTCGTACTGGCGCATGACGCCGACTGGGCGGAAGCCCGCCTTGGTGTAGCTGCGGATTGCCTGGTCGTTAGCGGCCGCCGGGTCGATCGTGATGCGGTGATGACCGCGCTGCTCGAACAGGTACCTGGCCAGCAGCGCAACAGCTTCGCGGCCGGCGCCCTGGCCCTGGAAACGGCTGCCGAGATAAATGTCGATCCCAGCGTGCCGGTACCTCGGGTCGTTCTCCTCGTGGTACTGGATCCCCCGGCGACCTGCCCATCGACCTCCACCACCAAAAGGACCGATGAGCCCCCGCCCCGCAGGTCTTCCTCGATCACCGCCACCGGGTCCGGCTCCCCCCACCATCGCCGCACTGATGGCTCAGCCAAGATCCCGCGCAACCGCGGTCCGTCACCGGGGCGGCCCGGCCGGAGCCTGACCCGGCGGCCCGCCAGTGCTGGGCGTGCCTCGGCATGGGCCCATTCGCCGTCTGCTGCCATTAACGATTCCGTCCCTCCGCCGCCCTGACCGGCTATACGACCACTGCCGATCACCAGGCTAACCACCGCAGGTCACGCACAGGCCTTGGCCGACACCGATATCGCATGATCGCGCTGACCGCGGCATGACCGGATGTTCCTGGATTGCGTCGGCAGGGTCCGGGCATGGCCGACGTCCGCTTGGCTGGCCTGCTGCGGGGAACAACGGGGTGCACATTCGCGCAGGCGAAGGGGCGCCAGCATGACAACTTACGTGTCCTTGATCAACTGGACCGAGCAGGGCATCAAGAACTTCCGAGACACCACACAGCGCGCCGACGAGTTCTCCAAGCTGGTCCAAAGCTCCGGAGGCAGAGTCCGGGAACTGCTGTGGACCGTCGGCGAGTACGACATCGTCTGCGTCGCGGACTTCCCGGACGACGAGTCCGGCGTCGCCGCCTTGCTCCGGGTCGGCTCTGCGGGCAACATCCGCAGCAAGACGCTGCGCGCCTTCGACTCCGACGAGATGGCAGGCATCATCGGCCGCGCTGGCTGAGCTGTCCGGTGTCTCGGCGGCTGGCCGCAGCCATCAGGCGATCATCTGCCGCGCCCGTTTCCGCCACGGAACCGACCGCGACCTGCTGTGGCCGCGAGCTGCAGCTCGCAGTGACCACGTGGTGCATGCGCGCAGAGCGGCTATGCGCGGCGCCACCGGACCGAAAAACATGCAATCGGCCGTCCATCTTGTTTCGGAACCCTTGCATACGTTTCGCGGTAGCCATTACGATCCTGCCGTCCTGCGAACCCTGAGGGGGTCTGATGAGACGTGTTAAGAGACGATTCACCCGCATCGGCGCCGTGGTTGGCGCCATCGCCCTGACAACGAGCGGAGCCGTGGCGGCGTTAGGGTCTGCCACTGCGGTGGCGCGAACCGTCGCGGTATCGCCCAACAAGGTGGGCAGCCTTGACTGCAATGGCTTCAGCGCGATCCAGCGGCCGGTCAAGCTAACCTCGATCTGCACGGATCCGAAGGGCTACGACGGCGGGCGTTTCTACGATAACGGTCATTACATCGGCCACGACGAGCCCATTGTTCGGTTTATGTCCAGCCGGGCCGGATCAGGCAACGACGTCACCTGGACAGAGCGGCTGCCTCTGGATCCGTCGCGCCAGCCGACGGTCCAGACGCCCGGCTCAGACATCACCCACTGGTTCGAACTGTCAGTGGCGCCATGGTTCTCGATGGCGCTCTGCAATCCAGAGTCATTCCCGTACACACCGTGTAGCCCGCAGAGTGACGCAAACGCCCCAGTGGGGAACTTCCCGTGGGCCACACCGCAGCTGGCCGGCGGCGGCAGCGCCTTCCTCGAGATGCAGTTCTATCCGCCGGGCGCCGGTCCGTTCGTCGACAACATCAGCTGCGACAACACGCACTGGTGCGCATCGCTGCACATCAACGACCTTGAGTGCAATTTCACGTTCGGGGTGTGCAACCCCAACTGCATCGAGCCGACCAACTTCGCGTTCATTCAGACCAACGGCGTGCCGACGGGCCCGCCCAGCCCGCAGCTCGCGGATCTCGCCACGAATACCCCCAACGCCGACACCCTGCTGATGAGCCCCGGAGACGTGGTCCGCGCGCATATCTTCAACGCCGACATCGGGGGCGGCCAGCATGCGCTGGAAACGCAAATCTCCGACCTGACTACAGGTCGGAGCGGATTCATGATCGCATCGGCGGCGAACGGTTTCATGGCCACCGATCATGTGACGTGTGCCGGCACCCCGTTCAACTACCAGCCCGAGTTCAACACCTCGGCTCCGCAGAACGCGGTCTCGTGGGCCGCGCTCCAGGTCAATATCGCCACTCAGTTCGAGATCGGTCATTACACGCCGTGCACGAACGTCGTGAAGCCCGCGACGTTTGCCTCCGGAAGCTTCACCGACAAGTACTGGACCGACTGCGTCGGCCCGTACGAGACCACCACGTCACCGGACAACAGTCACAACTCCGAGCCGGGAGATGCGCCCTGCTTCCCGGTCGGCGACACCCACGGCGGCGCATCGCCTCCGAACCTCGTCACTGGATGCGCCAACTTCTTCCTGTCCAACGGAGACACGGACTTCGACGGCACCTCGTACTGGCCGGACTGGCCGAACCAGACCACACCGCAGACGTTCCCTGGTCCATTCCAGCAACGTCAGCCGAGCACCAACGGTCAGCCGTACCCGAATATCCAGTTCGAGACGGATGCCGTCGCCAGCGAGGTCACTTGCCAGCCAACCGGTGCCGGGTGCGCCGTGCCCGCACCGGGAAGCCCGGGGAACTTCTATCCGCACTGGACGTTGGCGTCCACCAACGGAGGCTGCCGTTGGGAGTTCGGCAACATGACAAATGGCCAATCATTCGGAGATGCTGCCCAGTACGGGTCTCCGTCGCCATGGTTCTTCGGCACACTCGAGGGACCGATTATGCCGAACCGCAACTGCTAGGAATCGGGAAGTAAGGGAATAGGGCGGCCCCGAGAGCGGCCCGTACTTACTGGTCGGCTGACGGCCGCGGCGTAGCCGCGGCCGTCAGCCGTAAACCGATTACGGCGGGCGATCTCAGCACAGTCGAGCTGAATGGGCCTGGTTCCAGTGCAGTGACCGTGAGCTTTGGGGACTGCGCGCCGGTAGCGCGGCAAGCACTGCCGAATTCTTGTCAGACCGGGCCAATAGCCTGCAGAGCGCGATGGTGTTGCCGAAGCGAGTCGCCGCCGCGCATCTGGGCAACTGACGCCCGGAGGACCCGTGGCTATTCGATGATGCGCCCGTCCTCAAGCCGCAGCACGAGGTCGGCCAAGCAGCTCATCAGATCTGGGTCGTGGCTGGCCACCAGGACGGCGACCCCCTCGAACCGGACGAGCGTGAGCCGCTTGGTTGATGACTACTGTCGCGGATGTGAGCCAGATGCCTTCGCCGCCATTCCCTGACCCCGGCTCGCCAATCCTCAAGTTCATCGTCAACCGCATCGGCAGAAGCGGTCCGGTGCGGCGAGGCAACGGTGGAGCAGGCCATCCGCATGCGGCCGTCCTTGGCTGGCGCGAGGGTCACATCCAGAGTGAGGACGGTTGCCGCTGGCTGCAACTAGCGCTGCGGGCTGCCCATTCAGGCCCGCAGAGGCTGGACTGATCAGATCCCAGCGCCAACTGACCGGCCACCAGCACTGCCAGCGCGGGCCGCCGCTAGAGCCACCTGAAGAACGTCCCAGGTTTGCTTCCGCCCTGGCAGCTTCCCCTCGCGCGCCGCATCAACCATCAGGCAGCGAGGAAAATGGCCCGGCGGGTCAGCGTGAGGACGTCAGCCGCCGGCCCCCAGCGCGTCTACCATGTCGCGTAGCCGTCCCACGCGGTGTTCCAGCTCGTGCACGGAATGCGCGATGTCGTGGTCTGGGGTGGCGGCCATCTGCCCGGAAAGCACGGTGACCAGCTCCTCGACCGCGCCGAGCCGGGCCGAGAGTTCTGCCAGCGCAGGCTCGGCGGTTGCCGGGGCAGTCCCGGCCGACTGCGGCGTATCCGCGAGCCGTGCGCGCAGCAGCGCCGCCTGCTCGCTGAGCTGCCGGTTCTTCGCGTACAGATCCACGAATACGGACACCTTGGCGCGCAGCACCCATGGGTCGAACGGCTTGGCGATGTAGTCGACGGCGCCAGCGGAGTAACTGCGGAACGCAAAGTCCGGCTCACTGTTCAGGGCGGTCAGGAAGATGATCGGCACGTCCCGCGTTCTAGGACGTCGCTTGATGTGAGCAGCAGTCTCGAATCCGTCCATTCCTGGCATCAGGACGTCGAGGAGGATGACGGCGAACTCATCGCGAAGCAGTGCCTTGAGTGCGGCGTCCCCGGAGCGCACCGCCACCAGCGTCTGGTTGAGCGAGCTGAGGATAGCCTCGAGCGCGACGATGTTCTCAGGACGATCATCGACCAGCAGGATGTTGGCCTTCTCTGCCACGTCGGCGGCTCCTAATGAGAGCTGGAGACTTGGTCGGCGGCCGGCCTGGCGCTGAGCTGCAGCCAGTGCCGCATCAGGTGCAGCAGATGGTCAGTCTCCACGGGCTTGGGGACGTAGTCGGACGCGCCGGCCCTGATGCTCTTCTCACGGTCGCCCTTCATCGCCTTCGCAGTGAGAGCAATGATCGGCAGGTCGGTGAACTGCGGCATCCGCCGGATCGCCCGCATGGTCGCGTTCCCGTCCAGCTCGGGCATCATGACGTCCATCAACACCAGCGAGACGTCCCCGTTGCGCTCAAGTGCCTCAATCCCGATCCGCCCGTTCTCCGCATAGAGCACCTCGGCAGCGGCCGCGCCGACGGCGGCGGCGGGAACGGCCGTCGCTCGCTCCGCCCCGCCCGCGGACGGCGTGATCGCCGTCCCCCCGGGTTCTTGCAGGTGGTGCCGGGCCGGCAGATACAGCGTGAAGGTGCTGCCCTTGCCCGGCCGGCTGGAGACGCGGATCTCCCCGCCGAGCAGCCGGGCGATGTCCCGGCTGATCGACAGGCCGAGTCCGGTGCCGCCGTATCGGCGGCTCGTTGTTCCATCAGCCTGCCGGAACGCATCGAAAATCGTGCTGAGCTTGTTCTTCGCGATGCCCACGCCGGTGTCTGACACCGCGAACCCGATCACGTCGGATGCCCCGCGGAGCGCGCCGGTGAACTCGATCCCGTCGGGGCGGCCGACGGTGAGCCTGACGTCCCCGGCCGTGGTGAACTTGACCGCGTTGGACAGCAGGTTGCGGATGATCTGCTCGAGCCGCTGTTCGTCGACGTAGAGCCGGGCCGGCGTGCCGGAACGCACCTGGACACTGAAGCTCAGCCCCTTGTCCTCTGCCATCGGGCGGAACGTAGCGTCGACGTAGTCAACCAGCGCCGTCAGCGGCAGCTCAGCGGGGTTGACGTCCATCTTGCCGGCCTCGACTTTAGACAGGTCCAGGATGTCGTTGATCAGCTGGAGGAGGTCAGATCCAGCCGCATGGATAGTGCGGGCGAAGTCCACTTGCTGGCCAGTCAGGTTCCCGTCCTGGTTCTCCGAGAGCAGTTTGGCGAGCACGAGCAGGCTGTTCAAAGGCGTCCGCAGCTCGTGCGACATGTTGGCGAGGAAATCCGACTTGTACCTGGAGGAGATCGCGAGCTGCTGAGCACGCTCCTCGAGCGTGCTGCGCGCCTGCTCGATCTGGCGGTTCTGCATCTCGATGGCGCTGTTCTGCGTTGCCAGCAGTGCTGCCTTGTCTTCGAGTTCCGCGTTGGACCTGCGCAGCTCGGCCTGCTGGCCCTGCAGTTCGACCGAGCGCTCCTGCAGCTGAGAGGTGAGCCGCTGCGACTCGCTGAGCAGGGCTTCGGTCCGCGAATTCGCCATGATGGTATTGATGGCGACGCCGATGGTGCCGACGAACTGGTCAAAGAAGGCCAGGTGCACATCGCTGAAGCGGGTCAGCGAGGCCAGTTCGAGCACGCCGAGGACCTGGTCCTCGAAGAGGATGGGCAGCACGGCAATGCTCACCGGCGAGGCCTCGCCCAGACTCGATCCGACCTTGAGATATCCTGCCGGGGCGTCGGTGATAAGAATCGGCGTGCGGTCAATGGCTGCCTGGCCGGCCAGCCCCTCTCCCGCCCCGAAATGAGTCAGCCCGCCTTTGGTAAAGCCATAGGTGGCGATCCGGGTGAAGTCCTGCTGCTGGCGCTGCGGGCCCGCAGCATCGCTGGCCAGGTAAATCGCGCCGTACTGCGCGGCGGTGAGCGGCGTGAGCTCGCCGAGGATCAGGCGCGCGAGCTCCAGCAGGTCGCGGTGGCCCTGCATGAGCCCGGCGATGCGGGCGAGGTTGGTCTTCAGCCAGTCCTGCTCCTGATTGGCGCGGGTCGTCTCGCGCAGGTTCGCCACCATCAGGTTGACGTTGTCTTTGAGCTCGGCGACCTCGCCCCGGGCCGCGACTTCGACGGACTGGGTCAGGTCGCCCTCGGCGACGGCGCTGGCGACCCCGGCGATGGCACGGACCTGCGTTGTCAGGTTGCCTGCCAGCTCGTTCACGCTCTCGGTCAGCCGTTTCCATGTGCCGGACACGCCTTCCACCTCGGCCTGGCCGCCGAGCCGGCCCTCGCTGCCCACCTCGCGGGCCACCCTGGTCACTTCTGAGGCGAATGCCGACAGCTGGTCGACCATCGTGTTGATGGTGGTCTTGAGTTCCAGGATCTCGCCGCGGGCGTCCACGTCGATCTTCTTGCTCAGGTCGCCGTTGGCTACCGCGGTGGCGACCTGGGCGATGTTGCGGACCTGGCCCGTCAGGTTGCTGGCCATGCCGTTGACGTTGTCGGTCAGGTCCTTCCACACCCCGGACACGTCACGGGCGCGCGCCTGGCCGCCGAGCCTGCCCTCGGTGCCCACCTCGCGGGCTACCCGGGTGACCTCGTCGGCGAACGCCGACAACTGGTCGACCATCGTATTTACCGTCTGCTTGAGCTGCAGCATCTCGCCCTGCGCATCGACCGTCACCTTGCCGGTCAGGTCGCCGCGGGCCACCGCCGTGGTAATCAGCGCGATGTCACGGACCTGCGCTTCCTTCAGGGTGACCTCGGAGTTAAGCGAGGCGAGCTGGCCGCCGATCTCATCGGCCAGCTGGCCGATCTCCGCCAGCATGGCACCGTTCTGCCGGTCGCCGGCCCGTCGCGCGCGAGCACGCAAGTCGCCGCGTGCGAATGCTGCCAGGGCTGCGCGGATTGGCTCGAGATCGGCATCGGCGTACCGTGCGGCTCCTTGGTCGGCCTCGGCTCGGCTGCCCGGGCTCGCGCCATTATGCGTGCGTGTTCCGTTTCCGAACGTGGGGCGAGAGCTGCCCGTGGCCCGAGCCATCGCATGTCCTCCTCCGCCGGCCAACATCACCTGCCGTTGGCGCCGCGCGGGACCGGACTGCGCTTCCCCCATGTGCCGACGTCACGAGTCTGTCACGATGGGACCCTCGGTCAGCCGCAAACGCACCCTTTGCACCAAGAGCCGGAGGAGGCACAAGTCAGGACACGTGGACGACGAACACGAGAATCTCGTAGCTACCGCAGCATTTCAGCCGGAGCCAGCGGCGGCTGCCGCCGCTCGCCGGTTCGTCCGCGAGACGCTGAACTCCTGGCAGCTGCCCTGCCGCGATGACCTGGTGTCCGATGCGGTGCTCCTGACCAGTGAGCTTGTCACCAACGCCGTCGTGCATGCGGGCACCGGCATCCAGGTGGTCTGCAGGCTCGACCGTGCGAGCGTCGAGGTGTCGGTCCTGGACCGGCATCCGGCCCGGATGATCCCAGACCCGCCGAGCGGCTCTGCCAGATCCGACCGGCCCAGCGGTCGCGGGCTGCTGCTGCCCGGGGCGCTTTCGTCGTCGTGGGGGGTAGCCTACGGGCCGGCCGCCAAGGTGGTCTGGTTCCGGCTCGCCTTGCGCGCCAGGCCCGGCTGTACCCGGGCCGAACTGCCGGGTCCTATCGCAAAGGTGGCCGCTGCCGTGATGGCGGCTGAGGCCGAGTCCCCGCCGATCGCTGACGACCAAGCCACGCTGAAGACCCAGGCCGCTAGCGACGACGACAGGGTATGGCGCGGGCGGGTGAGCTTCCTGGCCGAGGCAAGCCACTTGCTGGCCGGACCCCTGGACGAGGGTCATACGATCGCCCTCGCCGCCCAGCTCGCCGTGCCGCGGCTAGCCGCGTGGTGCGCCGTGCTGCTGCCAGACGACAGGGGCGAGCTCCGGCTGGCTTACGCCTGGCATGGCGATGAGTCTCGTGCCGATGCGCTCACCGGCCTGCTGGAGCGCAGTGCGCCGCCGGACATCCGTCCCGGTAACGGCGCCCAGCAGTGGTCACTGAAGCGGACCCGGCCAGAGCCGCTGACCTCGATGGCGGCCGAGATTGCTTCCGATCCGGCCTGGTGCCTTCCGCTGTGCGCTCGCGACCACGACCTGGGAGTCTTGGTCATCGGCGGGGTGCGCGGCGGGGAACTGGCGCGGGATGCGCTGGATCTGGCCGAGGATCTCGCCCTGCGCGCGGCGCTTGCCCTGGACAACGCCAGGCTCTACTCGCAGCAACTGCAAGCCACGCATGCGTTGCAGCGCAGCCTGCTGCCGCCTGAGCTACCTGACATCCCGGGCGTGGACCTGGCCGCTGCCTACCGGGCTCTGGGTGAGGGGAACGAGGTCGGCGGCGACTTCTACGACGTGTTCGAGGTCGCTGCCGGCCGCTGGCGGTTCGCCATCGGCGATGTCTGCGGCAAGGGACCGGAGGCCGCCGCCGTCACTGGCCTGACCCGGCACGCGCTGCGCATCCTGGCCAAGGAGGGGCACGATGTTCCGGCCGTGCTCCAGCGGCTCAATGCGCTGATCGCCAGCGAAGGCTCCCGGGTGCCGTTCGTGACGCTGATCTACGGAGAGCTCGTCACAATGCCAGGCGGCGGCGCGGCGATCTCGCTGGCATGCGCAGGCCACCCGCTGCCGCTGATCCTGCGCCTGGCGGGCGGGGTCCGGGCCGCGGCGAAGGCCCAGCCGCTCCTCGGTGTACTGGAGTCGGTCACCTTCGGCACTGACAATATCCGCCTCTTGCCGGGCGATGCGCTGCTCTGCGTCACCGACGGGGTGACTGAGCGCCGGGCCGCCGGCGGCCGGCTGCTCGACGATGACGACGGCCTGCGCGATCTGCTCGGAGAATGCTCCGGGCTCAACGCCGGCGCGATCGCGGCCAGGATTCAGCACGCAGCGGACGAGTTCGGATCCGGCCCGGCCACCGATGACCAGGCGCTAATCGTGATCCGCGGCCTGTAACCGGGCGGACCGTGACGCGGCGATTACCTGCCTTCCGGTCCGATAACGGGTGAATAAGCCAGGCGTGTCGTGACATCATCGAGCTACTGCGACACTATGCGTCACCGCAAGGAGCCTGCCTGTGTATGAGGGTGTCTACTTCCAGCTTCGACTCCAGCTTCCCACCCAGGACAGCTTCGATGCCTGGACCACGGAGGTACTGCTCGACCAGAGGCGGCGGCTTGCGCCGGTGCCGGGATTCGACGTCCTGGACGTCGGCGATCATGACTTGCTCAGCGACGGGGCAGGCAGCCTGGAGGCCCGCGCTACCGTCGCTGACCTCGTCGCCTACCTGCGGTCAGGACCCGACCCTGACCGGCTGCTTGTCGAGTTCCTTGAGTGGGGCGACCAGGCCAGGGCCGTCGTGCACGGGTTCCTGCTTGACTGGGACACCTACCGGG
>WNFI01179541.1_pt1 | contig 13111 bp, 13 predicted proteins | sample 5400471 | NCBI WGS metagenome assembly WNFI01 (sample SAMN13153348, study PRJNA577476) | soil metagenome | isolation source: 100 cm saprolite on Douglas fir-dominated hillslope | place: USA:California | collected 2013-09-17
GCGTCCATGGGAGGAGGGCGCGACCGCGAACGAGGACACGTGCCAGCCTATCTAGTCACGGCAATACTCTTATTGATCGGGGTGATGTTGCTCTCGATGACCGTCGCGATCAGCAAAACGGATAGCCTGAAAGAGATCTCCAAGTGGTTGGAATTCATCGTTCTGATCATGCTGGGGACACAATACCTGCGCACGCGCCGCCATGTCTGGACACTGGTTTTCTTTATCGTAGCGGCAGCGATTACCCAGGCATTTTTGGGCTACGCTCAGGCGATCTTTAATCTTGGGCCACAATCTTTCATTCGCGCTTCTAGCTTGCGCGTCTACGGCACATTTGACCAGCCTAATCCCTACGCTGGCTACCTGAATATGTCACTGGTCATCACGCTAGCTCTCCTGCTCCTGGGACGCGACTGGCTGACACGCCTGCTCGCTGGTATAGCTACCGGCGTGATTGGAGGAGCGCTCCTGCTCACGCAATCGCGCGGTGGCCAGATGGCGCTATTGGCGGCGCTGCTGTTCATCATCCTGATAGGCATACGCGGCATTCGTGTTTGGATGAGGATTGTCATCATCGGGCTGTTCGCTGCCGTCGGCGGCTTTCTGGCAGGAGTTATCCCACTCTCAGTCTTTAATCAGGTGGACCATTTCCTGGGACTTTCAGGGATTTCCCTAACAAACCCGACTACACAGGATTATTCTACGGCCGAGCGCCTGGCACACTGGATTGCCGGTCTTCGTATGTACCAGGCTCACCCCCTCCTGGGCGTGGGCATTGGCAATTATCCAGACGCCTATTCTCACTACTATATCACGATCTTTGTCAATTCGTTGGGGCAGGCGCATAATTACTATATCAATATCGCCGCTGAAACCGGAACGATTGGCTTGCTGGTCTATCTGTTCTTTATCGCTTCCATTTTGGGTGCCAGCGGCTACGCTATCTCTCAGGTATGCAAACGACGTGCTCAGGTCAGAAGACAGATCCCGCGCACGCGGAAACACATCCTGGCTCCGCTGGCCAGAAGGGATAAGCTGATACTTCTACTGCGCCCGGCTCGCTTCCTGGCATACTATCGCCGCCATGAGCGCTACGAGCTTTTCGGACGGTTGACCAATGACCGCGCACTGGCGATTGGACTGATGGCAGCAGTGATTACAATTTGCGTGCATAATCTGGTCGACGATCTCTATGATCACAGTTTGACTAATCTCATGGCTCTACTCCTGATCGCGCTGATCTCTCTGGGTAGAGTCACTTCGAATGCAGATGGAGCAGACAGCCAGGAAACACTTGCGCTAACGGATAACACGCTATCCGCATACGCTTCTGAAAAGATAGAGGTAATGGCCCAGACAAAGCTGAAGCGATGAAAGCGCGGGAACATACGCCTGGCTGGATATATGTGCTATTGGGAGGAGGACGAGTTTGCGTAGACAGCATCCCAGAAAGACGCCTTTTAACGATTCATCGCTCACCGCCGAGGTGAGGCAAAAGAACACAGAGGAGAGGAGTGTGGCGCTTGAAGGAAACGTGCTCCAAACCTCATCTGAGAGCGACGCTGAAATCAACAGCGCACAACTCTCGCTTGGCAAACGCCTGCTCAACTGGCGCACCCTGGTGCCGTTGGCAATTGTCCTCGGCTTCCTGGTCTACACAGCACAGAAATTGCACATCAATCCAGGCCAGACCTGGGCAGCCATACGTAGCGCGAACCTGGCCTTTTTCTGCGCCGCGTTCCTTGTTTATTACCTCTCCTTCCCCATCCGAACCCTGCGCTGGCGCTTGCTACTAGAAAATGTGGGCTATACCAGCAAGAGCGCGACACCCCTCCCGCCATTTGGCATCCTGCTCGAAATTCTTTTCACCTCCTGGTTTGCCAATGCTGTCGTGCCCGCCAAGCTAGGCGATGTCTACCGGGCTTATCTGCTACGCCAGGAGGCTGGCGTCTCTGCCACGCGAACCTTTGGCACAGTGCTCGCCGAGCGCCTGCTCGACCTGAGCGTGCTCCTCCTGCTCTTCCTCACCGCGATCATCGTCAGCCTGCACGAAAATCTGCCCAACTTCTTGCGCGCGGGCCTGTATCTGACCCTGGCGATCGTGGTGCTAGGCGTGATTGCGCTCTTTCTTCTGCGCCTCTACCGCGCCCATATTCGGCGCTTTGTCCCACCTCGCTTTCAGGACCATTACGATCAATTGCAGGTTGGCACCCTTGGCTCTTTTAAACGCATGCCGCTGCTGCTCCCACTGACCGTAATCATCTGGATGTGCGAGGCGGGACGTTTTTTCTTTATCGCCCTCGCGCTCAACTTAATTCCTGGAAGCCTGCTGCACATCGGAGCGGCAGCGATGTTTATCGCGCTGGGTGAAGCGCTACTGACCATTGTGCCATTTACGAGCGGCGGCATCGGGCTGGTCGAGAGCGGCATGATTGGCATGCTCGCGCTGTTTACTCCAGCTCGCAACCAGGCCGCAGCTGGTGTCTTGCTGGATCGCGCGATCAGCTTGCTCAGTGTCCTGGTCATTGGCCTGATTGTCTTCCTGATCGGCTCTGCTCGCCGAGCGGCGCGCAACAAGCAAAAACTTGACAGCCTTCCTGGGCCTGAACTATAATCTCTCAGCAGGTCCAAGAGGGATAGTCCAACTGTGCAAAAACGAGCTACTTTGTCGAAGCGGTGCTCCTCAAAACTGGACTTGAGGGGGGTGATTTCTAGTGACGCAAGTCAAACTTGGCGAAAATGAGACGTTTGAGACAGCACTAAGGCGTTTTAGCCGCAAGATCCAGCAAGAGGGAGTTCTGGCGGAGGCCCGTCGGCGCGAACATTTCGAGAAGCCGAGCATGAAACGCAAACGTAAAGAAGCAGCCAAACGGCGCAAAATGGCACGCAAGAGCTAAAAGAGGCCGTTTTCCTGGCTCGCCTCTCCCCTATAGAATGAGACAAAGATGGGGGAGACGCGAGCCTTTTTTGTGGGATAAACATTGAGGGTGATATGGTTGAGTCACGCTTAGAGGCGAGCGAACCTCTGATAGAAATTTATATCAATACCGCGAGCGACGAGGAAAACGAGGCCGCGGAAACTTTGCTGGAGACGCTGGATGTAGAGCAAACAGTCAGGCAAATGCTGCTGGCAGCACATGTTGAGCAATCAGTGACACTCACGCTGGTAATCAGTGGCGATCCAGAGATTCAGACGCTGAACCAGCAGTATCGCCAACAGGATAAGCCCACTGACGTGCTCTCGTTTCCCTTGCTCGACGAGCCGCTGGTCGAGGGCCCGGCGGAATGGCTCTGGCAAGCACCAGAGGAGCAAGAGAATGAAAATGAGGCCGAGCCAGAGTTAGAGACAATCAGGCCAACGTTTGCCACACCTGACGAGCTCAGCACCAATCTGGGGGATATTATGATCTCCTGGCCAACTGTGCAACGCCAGGCCCGCGAGGCCGGGCATTCTGTTGCCTATGAACTGCTCTTCCTCCTCTGCCACGGCGTCCTGCACCTGGTCGGCTATGACGACCAGACTGAGGCAGGTTACACGGAAATGGTGCGCTTGCAACAGGAGGTTCTGGCCGGGATGCAGTGGGAAGGCTGAACAATGAAAAGACCACCACTCCCTGGGAAGATTGAACCACAAGGCGAATTCGCAAAGTTTATCGCTGGCTTTGGCTATGCCTTTCACGGTCTCTGGTACGCGCTCCGCACCCAACGTAACGCACGCGTTCACCTTGGCATTGCGGTCGTTGTAACCATCGCGGGCATTCTTCTGCGCATTTCGGCGATTGAATTTGCCATACTCTATCTCGCGATCACGGGCGTTTTTATCGCCGAGATGTTTAACACGGTTTGCGAGCTCTGCGTAGACCTGGCCCAGCCTGAATATCATCCCCTGGCGCGCATCGCGAAGGATGTGGCGGCGGGCGCGGTACTACTAAGTGCAATGTTGGCGGTGGTCATCGGGATTTTTGTGCTTGGGCCACATCTATGGGCACTGTTGGGTAGATAATTGTAAATGGAGCGGCGGGCGCGAGGGCCGCCGCTCCATTTACAATTATCTACGCAAATGGATTTCTTACTTCACGCGTTCGACGTATTGCCCGTTGCGGGTATCGATACGAACGCGATCGCCAGGATTGACGAAGAGAGGCACATTGATGACTGCCCCGGTCTCCAGGGTCGCGGGCTTGGTCACATTGTTAGCGGTATCACCACGCACACCCGGTTCTGCGCTCTCAACGGTCAATTCCAAGAAGTTGGGCAGTTCGATCGCGATAATGTTTTCGCCGTCGACCAGCATTTCAACCGTATCCTGCTCTTTGAGGAATTTCACGCTGTCGCCCAACATACGTTTCGCAACAGGCTGCTGATCGTAGGTTTCGGTGTTCATAAACACATAGTCGTCGCCGTCCATATAGAGAATTTGCCAGTCCTGGTGTTCAACACGCACAGCATCGATATCTTCTCCGGCACGGAAACGCTGTTCAAGGATACGCCCGGTTTTCAGGTTTTTCATGCGCACACGCACAAACGCGCGCCAGTTGCCCGGGCTCACATGATGAAATTCGGTGACGGTGTAGAGTTCGTTGTTGTAACGAATAACCATGCCGTTATAAAAATCTGCGGTTGTTGTCGCCCCCAATGGAGTGTTCCACCTTTCTTCTACGCTACGAGTGTATAGATTAACTGGCCATAGCCAGCTCGCTTGCTCATCTGCAAATCACAACTCCTCATTATAATGATTTCGTCATGAGAGCGCAAATTCTTCAGGCCATGAGATCGATAACTTTTTCAGTATAATCACGAAATCTGGCCAGGCGGCGCTTCTTCAAATTTTCGCGCAACACCCAATTGATATCGAGGTCATTCCAGGTGGCAATTTCGCACATCAAGGCGAAACCATCGTCGGGGCTGGCAGCGGTAACGACGCTCAGAGTATAGCCCAGAGCCTGGCGCAACACACGCGCATCGGTGTGTTTACGGTCGGCGGCGGGAAGCATGTGCAGATATTCAAGCGCGACGCGCTGCATAATCAGGGCAGAGGTGACCACCTGGGTTGAAGCCAGCAGGGCGGTTTCGGAGACCGCGGCCAGGCAGGCCCGCATTTGCAAGCAATCGCCTGATTCGAGCAAATCCATTAACTTGAGGAGCATTTCGTCGGGGGCTGCGATCAACAACTTTTGCAAAGCCATGGCCGCGCCCTCGCGCACACGCCAGGCAGCGCTCCGCGCATACCGAGAAAGCTGCGAGAAGCCCTCCTCTCGCCACACTGGCACGCTAGCCGCGCAGGCGCCCACACTGAGCACGCCGCACATCAAGACAAACTCGCCAGGCGTATTGCTCACCACCCTCTTCTCATCACGCACCAGATGATTGAGCAAGCCGCGCATTTCGCTGGGAAAGTCAGGAGCCAGCAGGGCAAGGTGATTGCTAAGATCCTGAGCCAGGTCCAGGTTGGCTCGTGTGCCAGGCAAACGACTCTGATCGCGCAAATAGAATTCGAGAAAACCTGGCTTGCCAGCCATAGCTCTGTCTATGAGAGGCTGTAACGTATCTTCCATCAGACATATCCATCTCTATTACCAGCTGCTGCAAACTGGCAGATAAGTAGCATAATTGCTGTATTCGCCATAATTATCAACTATTTTACCACATAAATCCGCTTTCTTCTGTTTCATGGTGGCAAAACTGAGATGCCGAAAAAATTGTAGCATATTCTCCACCCCAAAGGGTGCTTAGCGATTTTGCTGGTTATGTTGAAAATTTATGAAATAAATTTTCAACATAACCAGCAAAATCGCTAAGCTAAATAAATAATGGATTAGTAGATAGAAACGGCAAACTCTATCGCGCCTGAGACACCGCAGACGAGTTCAGAAGAAACATGCTATAATCATTTCTACGCAATTCGCTAAAGCAACTGCTTTAACCTGGGAGTATGTGGGAGGAATTTTTCGGTGAAACGAGCATTGTACCCTGGCCTATGTGGTCTCTTTTTGCTGATCGGACTGCTGGGATGTGCTTCATCAGGCAGCAACACACATAACTCGCTAACACCCACGCACGTGCCAAGCATAGTGATCAGCCCAACTAGCTCAGCAACGACGCCAGCAGCGTCTGCCAATGGAAATGTAGATCAAACCCTGCAACAGATCGTCACCAGGTACTATGATGCCGTTCAAGCCAGGAATTACCCACAGGCATACACCTACCTGGGTGCCAGCGCCACAGATGCGAATGGCCAGACCATCACGTTGAGCAGCTTTGAGCAACTGGCACAATCGATGGATAGTCAAGAAGGGCCGGTGGTCAGTTTCACAGTGGCAGCTTACACCCCTATGGTCATCATCACCATCACGCGTTCCCAGATGGGCCCTTATCACACCCATCTCCAGATGAAACAAGAGGGGAGCACCTGGAAGATCATCTCACTGGATAGAATTTGAGAAAGAGAGTGAAGAGTGTGGGCGAGAAAACCGCGCGGTTTTCTCGCCCACACTCTTCACTCTTTGCAAACTTGTACAGGCAAAAGCTAGTAAACGATGACCGAAGTGTTCACCTGGGCGAGGCTGTAGAGCCAGGCCATATCAGCTTCGGATACATTCACACTGCCAGTAGAGCCATTGCCAGCAATGGCTTCAGCCCCACTGCTATCGTAATGCGGAAACTGTGTACCAGGCCCATAGTTGGCACGCCACCAGCTATCACAGATCAGATAGCCCCCACTATGAAAATCCAGTGCATAATGAACCGTGGTTGGCGGAAACCAGTACGGCGAACTCTGAGGATACGCAGATTTCAACGTAACCGGACCCTGGTGCTGCAAGATCTGCCAGGAGCCAGGCAGCGTAGGAGCTTCATAGCGCCCGGTCGTGATCTGGAAAGCTTTGAGCAATTGCCCTTTCTGATAGACGCGCATACTCTGCTCAAGCAGTGAGACGACTATCACCACTCCTGAATTCAACTTGTAATGGCTCAGCAAGCTGCTATCGGTGCTGTGGGCCTGATTAAAGGGAGTAGGATCGTTGTAATTCGTCTCCATGGCGTGCAGATTAGTCAACTCGGATTGCAGCAGGTCAATATCCGCGCTACTGCTCGCCTGGCTCAGCATGTGATCCAACGAACCGCCGATGCCTTGCTGATCATAGGCGTAATCCAACGGATAGTTCTTGCCATTCGATTTGTCGGTGTACTGGTGCGTATTCCCCCAGGCCGTTACTTCTTGATGAAACTGATTTAACAACTGCTGTGCCTGATCCCGCAAGCCCTGAGGAGCAGGAGTGGCCGCTATGGGCGTCGCCGTCACAGTTCCGGGCCCGCTCCCAAGAGCAGTCGAGTGACGAGCTGCCAGTTGAGTCACCATTACCCAGCTAAACACGCTCAGAAGCACTACCGCAGCCATCAGGCTCATTACCAGGGTACGGCGCGAACTACGACGCTGTGCTTTCGGAAGAAGCGTAGGCGGGAGAGCCATCTGCCTGCCTGAAGCACGCTCGTTCTCCATCTGCCGATTGCCCACATCCTGACCGGCGCTCAGAGTAAATGCCGGGTGTCTGACAGGCTCACTATCAAAGGGAGGAGAAATGGGATCAGTATTGGGAGAAGAGAACAAGGTCTGGTTCACGGGCGAAATGTGATCGGCCAGGCGTGACCAGATCGCGTCCAGCGAGCGGCGCACCTGTGCGGGTGAATCTCCCTGCGTATAGAGTTCCTGGAGATCCTGAACCACGCCAACAGCCGGAGTAGGATGCTGGATGCGGTCGGCCAGAGCAAGTTGTTCAATTTGTTCATCGACGGTTTCAGCGAGGAAACCTTCAGGTTGTGTATACATGAGAAACCTCCTTCTATTGCCGCTCATAGACGGAGCGTAAAAAATTGAGTGAACGCGCCAGCATGGAACGTACGGTGCCTTCGCGCTTATTTAAAAGCTCGGCAATCTCGCGGGAGCGCAGCCCACCAGCGAAGCGTAAATGCAAAATCTCCTGCTGCTGCTGGGGCAGATTGGCCAGACGACGGCGCAGCAGGGCATATTCTTCGCGCCGCAGCAGGACCGGTTCTGGTTCCTGGCCCTCATCATCATCGAGCATTTCGCCTACCTCTTCCAGAGTTACAGCCTGGCGACGAGCGGAACGGCGATAGTGGTCCACAACCTTGTTATGGGCCACCCGGCGCAGCCAGGCCAGTTGCAAAGTATCGTTCAAGTTAGCCAGCATCTCTTCTTGCTCCACCGCGGCAAGAAATACTTCCAACGTGATATCCTCAGCATCTTCAACCGAGAAAATCTGGCGTCGGACAGACAGAAAAATGGTGGATGCGTGCCGCTGATAGAGGAGGGCAACCTGCGAGGTACCGACCTGAAGCGAACGTTGGTGCTGCATCTTATTCCTTCTCTAAAAAATGAAGTTATTTGAGATCTCGTTTAGATATCGCATGAAAAAGCAATTTTGCTGCATCGAATTGGGAGGAGTAATAAGCCCTTCCTCACAGTACCATAGCTCGTCAATAATCTGGTTCCACCTATCGACGAATACGGCTTTATGCGTTACAATCAACAGGTACAAAAGTACGAAGCACAACCAACCGAGAAAAAGATGAGTGAACACGAGACAGCGAACCCATTTCCCCTGCGCGTCGTGCGCTACGGGATGGGCAAAGAGATACAGTTATACCCAGATGAGCTGGTGGTGACGAGCCGGGAAGAGGGGAAAGAGATTCGCCTGCCCCTGGAAACAATCGAGCGCCTGACCCTGACGCCAGGCGATGCTAATCCCGCGAAACTGGTACTGATGGCCGATCTGACCGACGGCTCCACGATGCTACTGGTTGAGGGTATGACCAACGCGCGCGATTTCCGCGAAATGTTGCCCCACTTGACCGAGCTCTGCCCGGATCTCCAGCTCGATCCGCCGGATATGGCTGAACAATTGCGCCAGGCATTGAATAACCGGCGAGCCTGGAACTTGACCTGCTATGGGGCGATTCTTTTAATCTGCCTGTTCCTCTACGGCCTCTACCTGCTTGTAGCATTTATTGGCATGCATCATTAGGCAGCAGATCGCAAGGAGATGGGATGGACGCACAACAAGGGGTTCGCGAAGTTCCAGAGATGAGTCTTGATCCACGCGTGCGCGTCTTCCAGCGCACACTTAGCGAGCTGGAAGAGTTTGAGGGGATGGAGGTCGACGCGTATCTCGTGCTGGGCGAGCGTTACGCAGTCATGCTCGATACATTGCTCTGCCCGGCAGATGTAGCTCAAGTCATGGCTCTCTGCGCGCCTGAAATTGAGAAGAGACAACTCCTTTGTGTGAACAGCCACGCCGATTGGGATCATACGTGGGGCAATGGCTATTTTAGCGCAGAGCGAAACGTACCCATTCTGGCCCATGAACACTGCCTGACACGTATGAACTCAGACAAAGCACGTCTGGACCTGATGGGCTACCAGGCGCGCTACCCACTCTTCCGAGACGTGAAGCTGGTTCCTCCAACTCTCACCTTTAGCGAACGACTGACGATCGTCGATGGCAACCTGACCATCGAACTGCTGCACGCGCCGGGACACTGCCATGATCAAATTGTCGCATGGCTGCCAGAGATCAGCCTCCTGCTGGCCTTTGATGCTTTGGAAAAGCCACTGCCCTGCATCGAAGACGCTACCTGCGCACCCCTGATGTTCACCACGCTGGAACGCCTGGCCGCACTGAACGCGCAGCACGTGCTCTGCTCGCACGGCAAAACGACCAGCCCGGCACTGATCCAGGAGAACCTGACCTATCTGCGCGAAATTAAGAGCCGCTGCTACACCTTCCTGACTGGCTCTATGTCCACCAGGGCAAAAGATGATCCCACGCCCGTTTCAGAACTCATTGGTTATCCATTTGATGAGGTCATTGCCAAAGTGGATGAAGAAGTAGATCGCACGTATTATAGCTGGGCACACGAGCAGAACGTGAGCGCCATTCTGCGCTGGTTGCGAGCGGAATAATTCGCTCAGCCATCATCAAATCCACGAGAGCTTGAAGCGCTGCAGCACGCGGCGCACGGGACCCTGTTTCCAGAAATCCTCGATGCCGAACTGACGCGTGGCCCACACGTAGAGCAGGAAACCCGCGAACAACTCAGCAGACAGCTTGAAGAGGGCAAAGATCGTACCCAGCAAGCCCAGGTTCTCCGAGGTAGTGGTAATCAGCACCAGATCAAGCAGGGTGCGCAGCAGCAGCACACCCGCGCCCATGACCAGCGAAGCCACCAGGACGCGTCCGGTGAACATAGCCAGTTTGCGCAGGCCCAGCATGCCGATTTTCTTCTGCAAGAGCCAGAGCAGTACCGCCGCCTCTAGCAAACCCGCCGCCGAGGTCGAGAAGGCCAGCGAACCAAGCCCCCAGGATGGACCCCATCTGAACACGTTAATCAGGCTGAGTAGAATCAGACTGAGCAGGATCTTCAGGATGAACTGGGCAACGCTCACGAACACCGGCGTCTTGCTATCGCGGAACGCGTAGAACGAACGGGTGAGGATTTCCACCATCGCCAGACCTGTCAGGCCAAGTGCGAAGAGGGCCAGGGGCACCGACGTGGTCGTAGCTTCATCAAAATTGAAAGCGCCATGCTGGAGCAATACCTGGATAATTGGCAGACCGAGCACAATCAGACCCATGCTAGCAGGGATGGACAGAAAGAGAATCGTACGCAGGGTGTCCTCGATAATAGCACGAACGCGATCCAGGCGACCCAGCGTGACATTCTCCGCCAATGTGGGAAAGGCCGCCGTCGAGATGGCCATGCCAAAGATGCCCAGCGGCAAGAGCATCAACTGGAGTGCTTGATAGTACTGCGTGATCAAACCCTGTTGATTGGCCACTAGAGGTCCGGCAACCAACAAGAGGATTAGCGCGCGATCAACAAAGGTCGAGAAGTAGAGCATGCCCGCGTTTAGCACACGCGGAAGCATCTGACGCCCGATCTGACGCACGCCAGGATGTTTCCAGTCAAAGGTTGGAGTATAGCGCATGCGCTCTTTGAGCACGCCGGGAACCTGCGCGCCAACCTGGAAGATAGCGCCCAGCACCACGCCAATGGTCGCAGCATACACGGCGAAGTTCAAATGCGCATCAGTGCGCCCAAAGAACACGAGGAGGAAGCCAGGCAGCAAGCCAATAATCAGGCCCACGTTATAGAGCACAGTACCGACTGCTGGCAACAGAAAATTCTGGCGTGCATAAAGGACCGAATTGAGGATCACGCCACCGCCCATAATAATCGACTGCAGGAGCATAATGCGCGTCAGCGTAATAATCAGGCCCATTTCTTGAGACGGCACGTGTGGATTATAGATTGGTACCAACCAGGGAGCCAGGATAATTGCGATCAAAGCCAACACGCACATCACCGTCAGAGCCAGGTTTAAAGCGGAACTGGCGATATGCCAGGCGCTTTTCTCGTCGCGTTCGCCGAGCATGTACTGCGTAAAAACTGGAATAAAAGCGGAACTGAGAGCCCCACCAGCGACAATATTAAAAATGAGATCAGGCACGAGGAAGGCTTGCAAGTAGGCATCCGACCTCATGCCAGCGCCAAAGATAAACGCGAACAGCGAACTGCGCAACAGGCCCAGGACGCGACTGACGATAAAAGAGCCAGTCAGGATCATGGTTGCGCGTGCCATGGTTGCTTTCTGCATTGAGCCGCTATCCTGTGCGCGCAACAGGCCACCGCTTCCCGGCACAGCAACGGTGGGCAATGGCCTGCTGGGCATAGATAAAGGCAAGCCCAAAGGACCGCTCTGCAACGTCGGCTGCTGCGACAGGTCTGCAGTTCCTGGATTGGAAATAGCAGGCAAGGGCTTACTGGGCATAGAGAGAGGTAAGCCTGAAGGACCACGTTGAAAAAGCGGCGGCTGCGCTGACTCACCTGCAGCCGGAATACGCGGCTGAGAAGGTTGCATCGGTGGATGCGAACCCCAGGGTGTGTGCTGAGCGTGTCCCACGCCCGGTGGCATGGGTGGCGGCGTGCTGGGTGAACCAAACAGATTGTTGAGCAGCCCGGCTAAGGGCTTTGGCTCCTTGCCCGGCATGTTGCTGGCCGGATCGCGATGCCCTCCCTGCTGGCGGTGCATTCGTTCCGCGCGCAGCCGCTGCAACCGTTCCTGGCGCAGAACAGGCATGGGCTGTGAGGGTTGTGGAGCATTCACATACTGGTACTCCATGCCCTGACCGTAACCCAGGCTGGACCCCATATCGAGGAGTGGCTGCTGATACTGTGGCGACACTGGCTGTTGTAACTGCGACTGGTACTGCGGCGGCATGGGCTGTTGTGGCTGCGCCAGGTATCCTGATGGTGTTGGCAGCGGCCCCGAGGGCGCACCATACGAACCCAGCGAACGAAATTGCGACTGGGCGGGTGACTCTGGAGGTAACGCTTGCCCGGAAGGCAACGGTTGCGAGGGAGCAGCAGGCTCGGGTGGCGTTGGAGGAGCATACTGCTCCTGATCATATTGCCACCCATAATACGGCTGCTGCTGTTGCGCTGGAACACCCTGCGGAGGCAGAGGTTTGTATTGTCCTTCGTTTCCCACAATATTCACTCAATTTTTGTTTGCTCGCTTCAACCTATACGGGCCTCTGTCGCGCTCATGAGAGAGTGGAAGCAGGCACCGGGAGGGTTAAAGCCCAACATCACACAGTGCCTGATACGGCACAGATTCGTGTGAAAGCATATCATAATAGCCCGGCATTTACCAATTTACCCCCGAAAGTCATAGGGAAAACATCACGCGCGCACCCAATTCTGTGGAATTGCTCGTCTTGTTGAGGCATTGAGAGCCATTTTCGGGTGAGCTTGACGATCTCAACAGGCGAGCGCTATACTCTGCCTATGAGAAGAACGCGTATCCTATCGGCGCTTGTGCTACTGCTGGTGCTTCTGAGCACGCTGGCAGCCTGCACTTCGGGAAATCTGGGCAGCGAGGAGATTGCTTTTGTTCGCGATGGCACCCTGTGGACAACTAGTCCAAATGGAGCCAATATTTTTGAGGCAGAGGCTCCAGGCACACCAGTGTTGGGCTACAGTCTCTCGCCCAATCACCAGCTTTTTGTCTTTCGCACCCTGGACGACGCGT
>WNFI01299422.1_pt1 | contig 13111 bp, 4 predicted proteins | sample 5400471 | NCBI WGS metagenome assembly WNFI01 (sample SAMN13153348, study PRJNA577476) | soil metagenome | isolation source: 100 cm saprolite on Douglas fir-dominated hillslope | place: USA:California | collected 2013-09-17
CCTCCCTGGGCTCGCGCCGCTTGCACGTTCGATTGCTACACAGTGGAGTAGCATTCCACGTAGCGATGACCTCGCATTCCACTTCTATCGTGCTTTACCTAACTATGGTGTTCCTCACGAGGAGGTCACCTGGTACATAGCCCAGGCACTCGTTGCTCGCGCTTACTACGCACAGGCTGAGCCACTCCTTGTCGACCTGCTCTCCCGCGTAGCGTCAGTTGAGCCAGTCTGGTTGTTCATCCGCGTCTTACAGGCCTTACAGCGCCCTCCTCACGTACAGCTGGATATGCTTAGCCGGTTTCTTATGCTAGCCCCAGAAGATGAGCGAGCCACGCACGTCTGGAAACTGATCGGTGATCTGTATGAAGCACCTCTCGAGAACGCTGGCGTTCTCGGAGAATCGCTCCCGTACCTTCAAAGGCTGCAAACGCTTCTGGGACACGTTGCTGAAGAGCGTCGGACTGAGGTTTTTTTCCATCTCACCCACGGAAACCTCGAACAGGCTGCCGCGATCCTTTCCCGATTCCCCTCGCCGCCAACGGGTCTTTTGCCCGTCGTTTCGGCCATTACAACACGCTGGGCGCACGAGCCACGTCATGATGATCTGGCTCTCACCTTCTTTCGCGCCCTTCCCGTCTACGGAATTGGTCATGAGGAGGTTTTCTGGCTCTTGGCGCGAGCCTACTTCGCCCGGAAAATGTATATCCAGGCTGAGCAGGTACTCAAGCAATTAGGAGAAATCGCGCCTTCCACTGACGTCTGGTGGTACCTTTCTTCAGTGCTTTACGCGCTGCATCGCTCTCCAGATATAGTGCTTGAGGCCCTTGCTCGTTTCATTGTCAGCGCGCCAGCAGATCCCCGAGCCAGTCACGCCTGGGAGCTGATCGGCACTCTCTACGAGGGGATGAGTAAGGAACAGCATGTGTTACACGACACTTCCTTCTTCCAGGCGCTAGATGTCTTGTTCTCATACCTGGCGGTACAGCAGCGCGGTGGCGCGCTGGCACATCTGTCCCATCAGGATGATGACCTATCAGCTCACATTCTCTCTGAGCTTGCTTCGCTTGCTCTGGAGGGCTTTGCTCCGTCTATCGCCAGGATCGTCTCTTTATGGTCCGAGGCTCCTCGCAGCGACGACCTGGCTTTGCAATTCTACCGCTCGCTTCCAGCCTACGGTTTTCCACGTTTGGAGGCACAGACGCTGCTTGCTCGTGCTTTCGTTCTGCGCGGCATGTACGATCGTGCAGAGCCGCTTGTAGAGGAACTCGTGCGCTTGTCAGCTACCCCAGATATGGTCTGGCTGCTGTCGTCCGTCTATCATGCATTGCAGCGGCCTGCTCACCTGCAGCTTGAAACGCTGCAGCATTTTATCACCAGCGCTCCCCTGGATAAGCGCACTGCTCAGGCCTGGAAACAGATTGGTGATCTGTATGGAGGAGATCAACTCGCTGACGGTCAGGCTGCTGTAGCGGCATATCAGCGTGCTGAGCAGCTGGGTGAGCAGGTTCCTCAGCTCTCGGCCTACCGTCACGGCAATTGGGATGCTATTCCTGCTTTCCGTACCCACCCCGACTACGCTTTCCCACCTATCGTAGTTGTTGACCTTGAGGTCGATCCTGAACCTGGCGCCCCTAAAGGATCACGCATTTTTGAGGTAGCGGCAGTTCGCTACAAGGGACAGACCTGCCTGGATCAATACAGCTCGTATATACAACGGGACTTCCGCCCCAAAAAATGGAGCAGGGATGTTGCCGAATCCAGGTTGAGTAGTGCGCCTCCCGTAGAGATGGTAACTCAAGGGTTACGCCAATTTATCGGAAACTCCATTGTCGTGGGTCACAATCTTCGTGCCTTCGATGCGCCCGAATTGGAGGGGATGGGGGTGCCAATAGCACAAGAACAGATCGTCGATACCCTCGTACTGGCCCGTTTACTCCATCCAGATAGTATGCGCCACCATCTGGCTTTGCTTTGTCAAAAGTATAACGTGGAGGTGGAGCAAGCCACAATGCATACGGCTGTACCCGATGCCCAGGCCTGCGCCAGACTGTTGCATGCGTTGGGAGACAGCCTGGTACAACGAGAAGCTTCTCTCTTGAGAGGTATAAGAGCCTTTGTCACACCAAACAGCGCGTTTGATAGAGCAATTTTACAACCGCGCAAGATACCCGCTGATCCCACCCTCACCTGGAGTTTAGACCCTGCCCCCACTCTCCCTGGGATCATCACGCCAATGAGGGGCAACCAGGCCAGTCCGGCCATGCAAAATGCCCTACGCACTCCATCCGATCAACTCCAACTCGTTGAGCACGCTGACTTTGACGCCCGCTATACTCTGTCTCTTGCAATTCAAGAACGAACGCTTGTGACCGTCAGTGAACGTACGCGCATCGAGCGCATTCTCGTCGATCATCCCCAAATGCAGCACATTTTTGTCCTTCCTCATCCCCAAACACTTCTCTGCCCTAAGCTTATGCGTCGAGCCATTGAAACCAGTGTCTCCAATGAACAGCGACTCCACTTATTTTGCCTCTATCAGGCTTCACACAATCACGATGCAGCAACGTTGTACCCACTTCGGCTCCCTCAAGAGGCACTCGATACTCCTGAACTCATCGCCCTCAGGCAGACGCTCATGGAATCCTGCTGCGCAAACGATGTAGATCACGAAGATGGCTGTCCCGCTGCAAAGGCTGTACAATCCTCGATAGAAGCATATCCGATTCTCTTGAGCAGTCACGAAGCACTACTCAGGCAATCAGCTCCTCCGCCAGCAGATATTATCGTGATCGATGACGCCGCCGAGTTACAGATGAACCTGGCTGCATACGGTGCAACTGTATTGGAGAGTAGTCAACTAAGAATTTGGCTCAGATCAGCAGGGGAGCGAGGAGCCCTATCGCAATTCGAGGCTCATCTACAGGAGTGGGCAAAAAGTTATTTGCCTGAAGCCGTTTATCATGAACGCCTCCCCTTAACCAGTCTGATGACCTACCTCAAGCAAATAGCAGAGAGCGATCAAGAGCCGATATTGGCAAGCTTGAGACGTGCCAGTAAACAAGGGGAGATCGTAGCGAATATGTTGGAGGATCTTCATAGCCAGGCGGTTCAAAAGTCTCCGTCGCCTGCGTATTTTCATGCGTTCTGGGTTGATCTCTGGTTCGACCATCTTGGTTCAACAGCGCGACTGCGAGAGTGGAGCATATGTGGCCTCAGTCGGGACTTGCGCGAGATTTTCCAACACTCCTTTTGGGAACCATATGCAAAACATCTCGTTGCTGGCCCTGCACTCACAACGGGTGGCGGAAACACGCGCTTTTTGGAGCGCAGCCTTGGTATACCAGGCAATCTCTCGCTTCAAAAAGATCAGCTTCCAAAGAAACGTGTGTTTTTGCCACCTCCAGATGTTATCCCCCCTGCCGGTTTCCTGGGGCGCCGGAAGTGGATCGTGCAAGTTGGTGCATTGTTAGCCTCAATGGTCCAAGAAAAACGCCGTGCGATCCTGGTCACGCTCAACAACAAAACCGCCGCGGAAGCTTTCATTCAAGCCTTCCAGCACACGGGTGAAACGGCAGGACGTCAATTGTTGGCAACGCAGCTCAATTGGACAGTCACGAAGATAAACGAGCGTATGAACGATCCCATGCGTCAGTCGCTGGTGTTTGCCTCTCCCAGACTTCGCCGCAGCTTACTGGATGGTGCCGTCGATATCGAGGTGAGCGGACCATTGCGCTTTTTGAACAAACGCGATCCCCTGGTAATCGCTCAGATGCAAGTTTTTGCCCACCTGTACCCAGAAGAAGGACCGTTCAACGCGTACCTCCTTCCCCAGGCTCTGCTCGAGCTAAAGTCTCGTCTTATTTCAGAGGCGAAGGAATATATTATCTGTGATGGAGGACTCCTCACGAAGAGCTACCGCGACGAAGTCCTGCAACTCCTCAACGAGAGCGCCGAAGTGCAGGAACTTACTGACCAGATTTCCCCGACGATCTCTGATAGATTTATGGAGACACTGCGCGAAATTCTGGCTCAATACGGTCTAAACAATCAAGCCTCCGTCACAGACGCTGATCTCCATTTCATCTTGCGCAGTGTCTGGGTGACGGATATCTTCAGGTCGTTCGAGCCTCTCGCAGGGAATGGCCGTTCTGCTGTTTCGCAAAAAGACATTGTGCGCAAAGCGCTCGACAATAAAGATCAATTGGTTATTGCAGCAACAGGAGGGGGCAAGTCGCTTTGCTTCCAACTGCCCGCAATCGTATTGACAGAAGAAATCCTGCCTAAAGTCACGCTGGTCTTTTCGCCATTGATAGCGCTGATGGCCAACCAGGTTGAGCAACTCAAGCAGAAAGGCATATTCTCTGCTATCATGCTCAACTCTACACTCTCCATGGAACAACGGCAGGAGTACCTGGAAGGGCTCAAAAAAGGGGTATATTCTATTGTCTACCTGGCACCCGAGCAAATTTACTCCCCCAAGCTCCGCGATGTCCTGCGGCAACGGGAAATCGGCCTCATTGCCATCGATGAAGCCCATTGTCTGAGTCAATGGGGGCACAATTTCCGCACAGACTACTTTGCCATTAAGAAATGGATCGACACGATACTCTGCTCTAACCAAAAGCGAGAATTTCCAATTTTGGCTTTAACTGCTACAGCTCGCAAGGGCTATAAGGATCACCAAAATGAGTCCTTATCAGATCAAGCTAGTACAGTTGATGACATCATCGAGAAGCTGGGACTCCACCTCAGTGAGGGTGAGGTTGTGATATCTTCAGCGATACGTGATGAGCTAGAATTTCATTTTGAATACATCACTCCGATTCACCACTGTTCCAAATGTAGCCTTACCTACGAATACCAACTCGAAATTGGCGCCTGTCCGCAATGCGGGTACCATTCTCGCACACAAAGGCATGAGTTACAACAAACGGTTACGGAACTCAAAAAACAAAAACTGCTTACTCTGCTCAGTCCTGTTGCTCAAAAAAACAGCACCCAGCTTCCGGACCTTTACCCGCGGTGGTCGCAAGCATATGGCAAGCGCCAGCGAGGCTTGATCTACTGCGCCTATCAGAGAACGACAGAGGAAATTGCTAAATATCTCAAGAAGGAAATGCCAGGCCTTCGCATAAGCGCCTATCACGCGGGAATGGATAACGCTGAGAGAGACGAGATATTGCAGCTATTCACCAGTGATACGGAGCAAGGTATAGATGTCATTGCCTGTACCAACGCTTTTGGTATGGGTATAGATATACGGAGGCTGGGGTTTGTCATCCATTTCGATACTCCGGCAACCCCAGAGGCCTATTATCAGGAGGCAGGGAGAGCTGGACGCGACGAAATGTTCAATGAAAAGAAGGGAGGGAAGGAAAAGGCTCAATGCATTCTCCTCTTCCACCCAAGTGATCTCGAAAAACAGCGCTTCTTGAGTAGCCAGAACGTTTTCTCCGACTACGAGATCGAAGATGTTTACAAGGCCATCTGCGACATCTATGAGCGCAGTAAAGAGTATACTTTACGCTCTGGTGCACGTGATCAACAAGCATCCCCATCGACCAGCAATTCGCTGCAAATGTATGCCAGTGCACAGGAAATAGCCGAGCGCTCTGGAGTAAGGGAAGACAACGTCAATACACTGCTCCATTATTTAGAATATCAAACGACATATAAAGTCAATCATAGACCCGTTCTAGAACGGGGCACTTTTGCCAGCAATATCTGGCAATTGAAATTTGAAAAAGAGTATCAGCAACAACTACAGAAACTCCCTCTGAGTTCGCCATCCTGGCAACTGCTGAAAGTCCTTCAATACAATGAGGGGTATCAGCTTTCTCCTGAACGATTTAGAGCGCTATCGGCACGCGAGTTAGCAGATAGTCTCCATACGTCTTTAAAAAAGGTGGAGAGTGAGCTTCTTAATCTCGTCCGAAGGGGCATGATCAGTTATGCTGGCAGTGGACAATTCAAATTGAGTTATCCAGTGGTTCTACTGAAAGACAAGCTTGTTGATCTCGAAAGGGACCTCAAAAAACTCTTTCTGGAGATTAATAAATCCTCGAAAAGTGCGTTTGAGCGTAATGAAATGGTGACTGTGAACATACGTGAACTGGTAAGTAAATACAACATCAACACAGTTACCCTTCCACAACTCACCCATTTCCTGTTCAGACATTCTATCGAATCTTCCGAACCACTCCGTTTGCTCGAACACTTCCGCCGCTCTACTCGCAATGGCCAACCTGACAACTATGAACTACAACGCTACCTGAACCGTGACTCCGATGCTAAGACTTTTGGGTCGATAGAGACGATCATCGCGCAATTGGCACAGACTGTGAAGGTGCTCGCCTCACGAATGAAGAACCAGGAAGACGCTAGTGACTGGCATGCTATCGATTTGTTCGATGCAGATCTCGATTACTCGTATGCCGAGCGCAGAAGATTCCACCTGCAAATGCTCCTCTTGGAAACCCTCGGATTGCTCAAGTATATTAGCGATCCTGCATTGGGACAAGTCATGCACCTGATGCTTTTACAACCGCCATTGCCGATTGAACAGCTTGATATCGACCTTCAATCACTACGTTTGCAAGAGATGCAAGCAAAAAGCAAGCGAAAGCTCATGGAGCAATATGCGACCTCTTCCCAAAGGGAACTCTATGCACAGCAATTCTCGATGTATTTTCAGGGGGAAAAACCATTACTCGAACATAGTCAACAAGATATTCGTTCAGATCTGACACCGCAGCAGCGTCAGATAGCTACTCTGAACGAAGGTATTCATGTCATCCAGGGACCGGCCGGTTGTGGTAAAACCTTGACGCTTGTAGAGCACGTGAAACACCTTGTCAATCAACAGGTTCCTCTTGATCATATTATGATCACTACCCACTTTAGGTCGGCAGAAACACATATCGCCGAGGCACTCAAGGACCTCGCAATTGAAGGTGCAGCTGCCATCAGTACGACAATCAATGCCTTTGGCTTAAAAATCTTCAAACAATACCGCACCCTCCTGCGTAAACCAGACGGAACACCTTACTATCACCATGCTCAAGAGCCACAACTATTGAAAGAGCGAAATGACTCTGAAGAGGAGCAGGAATATATAAATCAAGCATTAAAACGTATTTCGACAATAGATTTTGAGGAGCTTGTCGATCATCAGCGATGGCCGTGGCCCGAGAATATCGAACTTCCCAGCTTTTCACAAGACTACCAATCGAACGCAGTCGAAGAAAAACGCTTTCAAAATGCTATCCAACGATTCCGTCTACATGGTGTCTTTCCCACGATTCCGCCAACTCGGGAGGAGCTAGTACAAATAGTGGGTGAACAAACTGGTGAATATAGTGTGGCCGAATTTTATGCCGTCTACATGATCTTGATCGACGTTTTGGCCGAGCAGAACCTTTACACCTACGATGATCAGATTGTATTTGCCCTTGCTATACTCCGGACAAATCCAGCAATCCTTCGCGAGTATCAACGCTATTTTGAGCACATCATTATTGACGAATTTCAGGATTTTTCTCCAGCAAAGATAGAGCTGCTGATACTGTTGTGTGAAAAGCGATCGAATATCATGGCATTTGGCGATATCTATCAAGAGGTCCGCTTTGATAAGCAAAACACAAACGGACAGAGAGTTAAAGTTACTGCTGAAGCTGTATTTACGAAACTTTCGCAGCGCGACAGTTGCGGATCTGGAAAGTACCATCAGTTGGGCATCAACTTCCGTTCCACGCAGGAAATCCTCGATTTCGCCTCATTCATACGCAATCAAGCAAGTGGTAATACGAATGTGCAGCTCCGATCGGCATATGATAAACATGGTGAAAAGCCTGCTTACATTCACACGAAAACGGGTACACTGACAGACATGCTAGATGTCACACTCGACCAGGTTGAGCAGTTAACGGCCAATGAAAAAGAGAGCATTGCTCTTATCTTTGGCAACAAAGCAATGCTCCAACCGACACAAAATATGCTAAAGCGACAAAATATTGCTTTTTCCCTGATGGATGGACAAAAAACATTGTATCAGCTGCATTACGTGAAAAACTTGCTCCTCTATTTCCATCTGGTAGGCGATAGAACGCGTGATGATGATACTGAGCGGCTTCTTCGTTACAATATCGTTCCCTATTTTAATAGATCTCAGATGAACAGTTTAAAAAATCTTGCGAACAAGTATGGCACTTCTCTATTTGAGATTATATCTTCCCCAAAGCATATGCAGGAGGCAAAAGTGAGTAAAGAGCAACTTGAGAGATTGCAACGTCATGTGGATATTATTATGCAGAGTAAGCCTTATAATCTCATCAATCAGTTAGAACAAGAGCTCAGAGCACTGAATGATGGCCCGTTAACACTTCTGAAGGATCAGACGGAAAAACTTGAAAGCGTGGAGAGCATCTTAAAAGACTTTAGCAGTTGTACCATAGAGGCTACTATCGAAGAAATTCAACGCCACATAACATTTCTCGACAAGCATCGAGGTCGTTCAGATTTGGTATTAGCAACTGTTGATTACTCGAAAAGCCAGGAGTTTGAGACGGCATTTTTGCTCGGTGTGGACAGGGTATTTGATAAACGGCTCTACGTCAGCATTTCAAGGGCGAAACAGCGCCTGTTTTTGGTTGGTGACGCAACAGCATTTGCGAATAATAAAACTCTGTCGCGGGTTCCTGATAAGCTTTTCATTAGGCTGCATGCTTGATTTGGTTTTCTACAGAGTCAATAGGTTCCATGGTTGCTTGCACTACTAAAGCGGGTCAAGATTACTTTTATGCAGCTCAGAAATAGTATGTGAAGGATCTGTTACATCGCCTTCCAGCAGTCAGTTCTCAATTGGATGCGACCAATATATCAATTGAATGAGGAATGCAAAGTTGTTCATCAAGCTTCCATGGTACTCAGGACCGCTGACACTTGCAATCATAGGTCAGAACACAGCCATCACGCGTTGCATCATGCGCTAGTTCATCAATGGTATGCGCGCCATATTTGGGATAACTGGTGAGATGTTGCCCCAGGTCGATAGGCCTGAGTAGGTAGCTGCAGTCACGAACATGCACCTCGATCCTGTGGCCTTCTCTGTTTCCAATGATGGCGTACTGCGCGCGTCTCTGAAGATAATGGGTATCATCACGAAATCGCAATGTGTTGCTCCTCTCAGTTCCATGTAAGATGCCATAGACTCTCCGTCTTGCAAAGCAAGTTAGGCGAATTGACTCACTAAAGAGGTTACTCTAGACATGATGATTGTCGTCAGATAATCCGGGATCTCGGTGAGTACAATGCATGTTGCTCATCACTTCTCATTTTCACTCGATAGCCTATCCACCAATTTAACCCTTCCTTATCCTTTAAAGATGTTTTCACGATGGTAGGTGAGGTAATGAACTGCGGGACGTATAGCATACTCGGGCAAGAGCAACGAAGAACTGAGCGTTTCGCCGAAGTAGAGAAGAACACCTGGATCCTTCGTGACGCTATCCTCAAGAACGCTCGCTCGATAAATGCGATAGCCGCCGTTGACCGTAAGGTACCCTCCGTCAAAGGCAGCATCATGCATTGGGCACGCTGCTAACCCGTTACGCACATCTAATCGTTCTCGGGGATCCGATACTGCCCACGGCTTGATATGCGAGGCCCGCAGGAGGCCGCTCTGAGCTGGAAGGGAACGTGGAGCAAAGCCGCAGAAAACACAGGTCCTTCCGCAGTTCTGGATCACATCTATGGCAAATCGGTGTTGAGCAAGCCGAATTTTCCGCTCGACCAGTTTTTCTGTGAGCCGATCACCGAGTTCGAAGGCATAGTCGAGCGCCTTCATCGAGCTCTCTTCTCCCGCAAGCAAGACGCTGGCGTTGATCGGCAAATCATCTTGGCCAAGCAGGTCTTCCGTTTGAGTATCATCGGAGAGGACACCCAAGAAGTCTGGCAGGATCTCCTCACTTATAGAGAAGGCGCGTGCGGTTGTAAGAATATCTTTATAGATCGCGTGGTAAAGGGTCGGCTCTGTGGCAAGAGACGCGAAAAGCAATGGCTCATTCCGGCCACTATGCTGGCGAGAGCCGTCTAAATTCAGCATCTTATTGGTAATTGATCCGGGTGTCCGGCGAAAAAAAGTTGCGAGCGTCTTTACAACCGTGGGTACTTTGTCGATGTTGGACCCGCCGTATTTATGGGGATCAAACATATAAAAGAGGCCGTAGCACAACAGTGTTTCGACTCTATTAAACGGAACCTGACGGTGACCGGGCTGAAGGAGCTGTCGTTGGGAAATTTCAGTGAGATGATTGCCTATCTGCTGTGCTGAGAGTTCCGTATCAAAAGGGATCATCCTGTCACGTCCTCGTGGCTTATCTCGCACCTTTTTTCATCACGTACTTCCATTATTATATGCTATGTCAGGTGTAGATGATACCGTTACTCAAATCTACTGTTTTCTTGTGTTATCATCAGTCTTCGCCCGTGTTATCCGCAGAAGCGGAGCATCATCGGGGTTGCATACGACGAACGAAGCTTGACAGACAGACACCAGCCATTGCAGTAGATCCTTCCTGATGCGATCAGGTGGCCCCGAGGGACCAGCGGCGGTAACCGTAGCGCCGCCCGCGTCCCGATATACGAGACGGGTTGGACAGACGGGTGCGTGATGGAAGGATGAACCACCCGTCTGGTGGCTTGAACATGGCGAAGCATCGCCAGGCCCAAGCGGGCAATATTGAGGGAAGCAGCGTAATCTCGGGAGCCACTCCAGCCGCAGTCGGAGTTCGAGCAGCAGAGCCAGGCTCCCCAGTCAGTGATCTTGGAGCGATGTTCTGGGGACGTGTAGGTATTGGCAGACTTTCCACACCGAGGGCAGGTGTGCGACGTGTGCCGAGGCTGCTGCCATTCCAGACGAAGCCCGGTCAGAAAGCATTTGTAACGAAGCACACGCCACAATTCTCCACGCACTTGTGCATTGTTGCGCCAATTGCGCCAGCGCCCTTTCGCTCCCCACCCTTGTCCCGTGGACTTCATCGACTTGAGCGACTCGCCTGCAATCAATTCGCAGCCAAACACCGTAGCGAGCACGAGCAGGACATTTGCCGCCAAATGTGCTACATCCTGGTTTCTTGCTTCGTACTTGCGCCAGCACCGAGCGATCTCCTGGTGCAAGACCGCCAAGGCTTCTCCTGAAGGCGTGCGCCGGGGATCATCTGCCGCAAAGCGATCGCGCTGCGCTTCCAACTTGCTGACTTTCGCCTTAAGCTGATCAATTTGTCGGCGGTCAACAATGTCCGCACGCCCCAATCAAAGCCGAGGACGGTGTGCATCTCTTCCCAGGCCGTCTGCGCCTTGACGGGAACCTCGACAATGAAATCCAGTACGGCGTAGCAAGTACCCTCTGGCTCGATGATTTCGCGCAGGCTGGGAGCGAGCATCTTTCCCTCTTTGAGGCGAGCCACCACCGCTTCTGGCAACGCCATCTGGATCATCTTGTCTCGCCAGTTCCGCGCCCACGCCCCCGACTCGTCAGGGGTGCGCAGGGCAAGAGTGAGGAATTTCTGGTCGAGATCCAGGGAGAGACGGTAAGACTGCCCCATCTGAGGGCCGTCGTCGCCTGCATAGGGCAAGACTCCTGCTTTGAGCACGGGAATGGCCTGCATTTCTTCATAGGTGTCCGGGAAGCATCCGTTGGCTAGGTAAAAGTTGCAGGCTTGTTCGATCAGGCTTTGCAGTTCGACGGCGTTGCCCCCATCAGATTGCGCATCGCGTAGCGTGGTAAGTGCTTGCTTGATCTGCACGCGCTTCTTCCCAGCGCGTTTCTGCTCCGTCTTGGGTTGAATCATGCCTTGTTCGAGCAACGGGAGGATCAGGAGAAACTGCTTTTTTCGCTCGGCTTGCCCCCGCAGAATACGACCGGCTTGCTCCGCTTGACAGCGCCACAGCCGAGAACCATGAGCCGCCGGGCTGCTGGTTAGCTCCTCCACTTGTTTGTAGGCGTAGGTGGTGGTGCGCGTGCCGAATTCGTCGAGCTGGTCCCATAGGCGCGTAATCACGGTATTAATGACTTCTCGCGAGGAATCGAGCAAGCGCAGCGCATCTGCCTGCGCTTCATCAGGAAGGCGCAGGGGATAACTGAGCGTTTGGGTTGTGGTAGCTTTTCCCATCTCTTTTTTCCAAACATTTGTTCGCAGCTGGGACCAGTATATCAGAGTCTTCCTTTGCAAGCAAGGACTTCTTCTCAGGAGAAAACAGCAGAAAACAGAGGATAACGAGATATATTTGGCAACTGTTAGCAACCCTTTTTGCTCCTCTTCATGTGAGGAGCCTGGCTTCAGATTCATCATTCTTTTCATGATGAGGAGAGGTTCCCCTAAGAAAACCGATATGGTAGGATAGAGGAGGCGAACATATGAGCGACCTTGAGGCTCTGTAAACACAAGACACCCTGCCAGCAAAGGAGAATGCAGCGCTGCTTGAACACAGAGAGGTATGCGAGGCGCGTGTGAGCGAGCTTGAGCGAGTTGTAGCTGAGAGCATCTCACCTGAGAAATGCAGCCGAGCATGGATAAGCGTCTCAAATTCGTTGGCGACACTGCATCCTCCACATCTTATCTCCCGCGCAAGTGAGCCTGGCCAGGGAGAATTGCCACTGGATCTCACGCTCTGGGAACACTGTGCAGATCTGCATACCATTGACCGTCCTACTGTGCAAAACGCTCTTGAGCATCACCGCTTTCTCATCGTACGGAGTAACTGGAAAGAGCATTACGCCTGGGTCAAGGTAGCGCTCGACGTCGATGGACGCTAGCGCTTCTCTGAGCTATGGAACCAGCATTACCAATGGAAGGCTGCCGCGAATGCCCAGACGAGCAAAACGTCCCCTGATCAAGGTGATGCGAGCAAAGGAGACAACAAGCATGGATTTCAGGAGCTATCCCAAAGTGGAACTCCACCTTCATCTCGACTGCTCATTGAGCTACAATGTTGTCCACCGGATCAATCCTGCGATCACGCAAGAAGCCTACCGGCGCGATTTTATTGCGCCCGCCAGGTCTACCAACCTGATCGATTTCCTGGCACGAGCACCGCAAGGCATTGCCCTCAT
>WNFI01569751.1_pt1 | contig 13111 bp, 16 predicted proteins | sample 5400471 | NCBI WGS metagenome assembly WNFI01 (sample SAMN13153348, study PRJNA577476) | soil metagenome | isolation source: 100 cm saprolite on Douglas fir-dominated hillslope | place: USA:California | collected 2013-09-17
AAGACAACTGCAGCACTTTGAGAGTACTAGGTTGATATCAGGCACATATGATGATTGGGAAGGGATGCGTGTTAAGGCCCTATGAAGGTTGAAACAAAGACCTCGTTTATCGAGGAATTGAACGACGATTGTAGGATTCCAAGGCGTCAGATACGACACATAAGATTATGAGCCTTCGAACATGTCCTCCAATAAATCCTGTTCCACAGCATCCCAATCAACCAGGCTCCGTGCATAGGTGTTTTCATACGAAAGCATGCTGACAGTGGAGAAAAATGGACCTAGTTCATAGATGCCAGAAATCTTGCGAACCGATTGCAACAAAGGCTTTCGCAACAGCGTTGCTCCAGTGCTAGACAGGTGATTCTGTAGCACGGTGAGAGCACCCGGACCTTCCTGCGTCTACAATGTAATTGCGATCAGCTCCTTTTCTATGAAATACCATTAGAACACTTCATACCTTCGAGGATCTGTTCAGTGTGACTTCGGCAAGGCGATCCATGAGGGCTGCAGGGGCCCAATCATCGGGCTGCAGAATTGCATCAATCGTGTCAGTTACAAAGATCCATTCATGCCTAGTAGTCCAAGCATCAAATCATGCCTTCGAGGGAAAGTGGGTCCTCAGGCGCTTACACTTTGAACTCCTCCGGTTGAAGCACTATTAAGAAGTCGAGTAGCTTGCACGCAGAAAGAATGTGTGTGAGATCTTCAGACCCGTCAGCAACGGTACTGGTGAGTAGTTGCTCGAAAATACGGTACTAGGGCAACGCGTCAACCATCATTTCAGGCAATTGAGTAAAGACTAACCAGTTCTGTCAGTATAGTCGGCCAGAAACTATTCATGTTATGTGGTGACAGGCGGCAGAGAAGAATTCGCATGCAAAGGAACACCTGAGGGAAGATGGGCGTATTGGTTAGGCTCCAACACACTTCACAATTATCGGTGCCCAACCTCGCTCTGCACGATCGACGAGACCGATGTCATACGTAATACGTCAACGAGCTTCTCTTGAATAGTCGGAAGCCGCGTCAAGAAGTGGTTCTTTTCACCGGTATACAAAACGAAAGAGAGGCGGCGAAGGTTGAGGGATCGAAGCACCATCTCGGTCTCCCGACTAGTGAAGATGTTCGCAGATGGTGCTGCTGTAGTTCGCGCTGAGAGGAGATTGGTCGCAAGCTAATGCATCAGACGGACAACTTACCGATCAGATCAGATAGGTTTTGTTTGTCTGAATCCACCAAGGCCTTGATGATAGGTTTCCATTTCTGACCAACGCTAGCTTTGCTGTTGAAGAATCGTGTGTCATTGAAACTATCGAGGATCACGGGCTTCCATGCTTTGGATGAGCCCGGGATCCTGACCATCTCAGTCAAAAGATCGAGAATGTAGTCATCCAGATCCAATGTTTTGCTGAGTAGCAGTTCAGTGTATTTCAGGTGCCTGATCCATGAATATTACCTGGATCTTGTCCTGGAAGCATTGCTGATAATGTAGTACACGATATTGCTGCACGCTGACAGCTGCTTATCGTTGTCTACCAGGAGCTTCCGTAAGTTCGGAAGGCAAGACGTTGCGATAAAAGCGACAATCTAGGAGTGGAAGAATCAACATGCGTGGGTCAACATAACACATTCATCGCCTACCTGCTCCAAAGTATGAGTAACCGTGGGTCTCGCCTCGCTTGAGGATCCTTTAAGAGATTTCTCATCCACATTCGCGTCATTATCTGAATTCCATCAGGACCCTTCTCTCCAGCTATTAATGGCGATGGTTACCTAGGATGGCGGGTGAGGCTCTACCGCTCGATACCCCTGTCTCTTTGGTCGATCGTCGGATCCAATTGCCCTGGTCGAATGACTTCCCTGTGACAAAGATACAATTGTCTAGCGTTTTGAGATAAAGATCCTGCAGGAGATGACGTTATTCGAAGTCGACCAGACCAGTTTCAACCAACTGACTTGAATCTCTTTTCGTAGCTTACGGTCCTCCATTGCTGAAGTCTGAGTAATCTTCTCGCATGTTACATTCGTGCACCTAGGGTGGAATACACGATAAGTACCATTCGTTATCAAGGAATGAATACTCGCCTCAAGATTGGGAACATTTGAAATTTGAAGACCTGAGGGGTGGCAACGATCTCCTTAACCGTTTGAGCAAGGCGAGGCCAAACCTGCACAGCGATGGGCCCTTCTAAATGAAAAAGATAATCCTCTAAGAATCCAAGTATTTGTAGATCATTTCTTCAGAAGAGAATGAGCGGATTAGTGACACGAAGCAACTGATATACTGACATATTGGGATTAAGTAAAACCTTCTTGCTGCGGTCAAGCTGCGTGCCGACACGGCTCATGAAACTCTCGCAAGCCATTTGAACCACAGTGCGCGCGTCGTACACTAGCGTGTCGATGATATCAATAGTTTTGTCATGCACACGTTTGTTTGGCTGTAAGGACCAGGAGGTTAGCGAGCCAAAACGCCTTGCGACTCCTAGGACGAACATGACTAGTTGCTTGTTCAACCCAGCATTCGACTAAAAACTCAAAGACCTCATTGCTTTGGGCTTTGAAAAGCCGCTCAAGAACCTTAGCACATCGTAAACGGACTCTACCAGATATCAGCGCGAGAGACTCGCTGATGGCAAGGGACGATACATGACTCAAGTCCGCTGTAGAAGACCACATCGTATGCAACGTCCGAATAGCCTCATGGAGCGACCGATATTCAGGCGATTTGCTCTGAGGCAACATAAGGACCTACTGCCACAGCAATTGGTATGGGACCTCACCGTGATTTGATCATTCGAAACCTCTGGTGTCGTCTCGGAGCCGAATACGAACCCAAGAAGACCGGGGGTTGGTTCCGATATGTTCCTCTCCGCTTCGGCCCCTGGGGTTTCATCCTCTGGCAATTGCCTGTCGCCTTTCGCAAGACTGGTCAGAATCAGTCGTTCCAGCGCATTGAGAAGCATGATAAATTCGGTATCAGTTGTTGATGAGAGTGCTGTAGCCTTGCCTTTGGGCGAGCTTTCGGGAGTCAGTCGGAGCACATCCGAAAGTCGCAAGCGAAGCTGTCGACAGATAGATTCACATAGAGAAAAAGTGAACTGAGATGATGCGTGTAATTCTGTCACAGTCATGAGAATAAAGTCAATCCAGTGTTGAAGGATCGGTCTATTCGAAGATACACTGGTAGCGTCCAAGGTGGTGGGCACTAGGAGCGGATGGATGTTGCGACGCACTTCTCTTTGGTCATGAACAGACGAATCGGATAAATATGACTTGTCGCCTTGAGGAGTGGAAATAACAACGGCATGGAGTGCGTGTAAAAATTTGTTTTGAAGGTCCAGCTGGGCTGAATGAATCGCAATGTAGAGCTGGCTGATGATGCTTGCTTCGATATTGTCCAAATTCGTCGGATCTATTTCGCCCCGCGAAACGATAGTCTGAATCAAGTCAATACAGCTGCTCTTTATCCGGGTATTATACGATTGCATCCCAGCACGCAGCGCGGGAACGGGGTCAGTTTGTATAAACCTGGGAAATTCGTCAATGGACTGTAGGCCCGACTTTGTATATCAACCTACTGAAGAAGAAGTTCCACAAGACAATCCAAATACGTGGATTCCGCATGTAAAATGTTCCCTAGGTGTCCGAGGTTACTGTAAGCACGTAACAAGCTATTGATGGATTACCTTTCTCAGCAGCAGAGATGAGATTCGGGTGGTTGGTTCGCCTCATTGGAGTGACACGCGCTATTCGAGTGAACCCTTGGCCACCAAACTTGGTAACTGCAAGTAAGGTTTCCAGTAGATAATGGACATAATTCTGGTCAAATGCACGCGGATACGAAAAGCATCGGATTTGACGCCCGTTGTACGATAGGGTACGGGGAACACGGAGAATATCAGAACTGAGTAAATCATGCAATATAGGGTCCAAAACGCTGTCGTCGCGAACGTTGTATAAGTACCTTAGATAAAACTTGAATTGTGGTTGAAGTCCTACCGTAAATAAGATTTCAAGGACGTCCGCATCCATGTTTCACCTGTTCGCCGTAGGGTTGGGTCCCCGCTTCGCAAACAATCAAGGACAATAAGCATAGGAATCTTCAGTTGACTCCCGGGCCGCAAAGCCTCATCTAACAGGACGCGGGACTTGAGAACGATTCATCACAACAGGTGTCATCTGACATGTACCTGTGTGTCTCCAGAGAACACCGAACTCATCGTATCCGCTGGGATCTCGGTTCACGTTCGCAGCAGTAAGTCTGGCTGCGATGAGGGACTCCACGTGCGAATTCCGGGTTTGGGCTTCTAGAGTCCAAATCCAATGGACACTTCGAACATGATACGGAGCTTGATTCGGCTTGAGGAATAAGAATAACTTCCCAATGGGGATCAGAAAACCGGAGTGTGTTGGTGTGACCGACAAACATTACCTGGGAAAGCAGGATCTTGATGACAGATCTCTGATCAATGAGAACAGGTGGATGCAGGAAGGTCGAACCAGATAGTGTCATAAGTAACTTGAGCAGAATGTCAAGTACTTCAAATGGTAGATCATCTGTCACGCATGAGAGAAGGGCGTCCAACCAGGAGTCGGAATCCAGAAAAATGCTGGGGGGCTTTTGTGTACTCTTGGCGCTGCGCAACACAAGAGAGTCTAGAAGTGATAATATGCTTCCGAGACACGTCAAGAGCTCGTCCTTGCTGCCGTTGGGGCCCAAGAGATTGGAGGCGCATTCAAGGCTTAACTTCATCAGTAATTGGAAAGACGAAGAGAGAGGTGTAGTCGGCTGAGAAACCCCCCCACTATCGACATCCCCAGTGCTCTCTATCTCGAGATCATATAACTGTCTAACCCTCGTAAAAGGATCATTTGAGAGCTCCGAAGCATCATGTTCCCACGCAACGAGAGATGTTGCAGACATTTCCGAGACAACATGGATCAGCATATCAAACAGACCGGCGAGTTGAGCCACGGAAATTTTTTGCCTTCGTGTTGCATTCTGAAGACGTTCAGCAGAAAATTAACGATCAGGACTTCACAATTTTCAGGATGCTCACGAAAGCCACTTGGATAACCGCAGAGAGATAGAGCGGTAGATGAATCCTTCTTGCCTCTTCATCATGAGTCCGAAACTCCACAACTACAAGACGCAAGATATCCAGCTCCTATACGATGTTCAATAGAAGCGCGGGAAACGTTGTACAACGCGACATACTTGCTGGGTGATAGAGCCCGAGTGGATCGAGGACACCATAGAAGCAAGCAACTCCCTCCATACAATAGGGAGTTCAGCACGCTCATACACGTCATTGGCCATAGCAACCATCTAAGATTGTGTGGGTGTGAAGAATTAATAGCTGCTAGCTGAGGACATACATACCTCTGGATCTGGCCCACCATCAGCTCTTCCAGTAACGAAGGGTGCTCTGAATGTGTCAAGGATGAGCCTCTCAGTTAATAGATTCCCGATCTCCCACTTATCCAAAAAAGAAATAAAGATCTTATAGGATCTCGCAGTATTTGAGTGAGTTGGAGCCCCATGAATATCTTTCTAAGAAGAACAATCAGTGAACCAAGAAAAAAATATTGGATTCGGTTCACCCTCAATGTGGACGCTAGGAGATCTAGGGAATGCGACCTCAGGTAAGCCATCTGATTCTCGCCCGTCTCATCTTTGGAGCCTACGAGCCAATGGTAAACGCGACGATTGAGGGTCAGATCCCTTCTCAGAACGACGCCTATGGTAGCCTTCATGAGGATCGTCTGATCCTCCAGGGATGCTCTGAACCAGAGGTTACTGGAAGCTAATTTTGATTTTTCAAAAGAACCCTCCCACATTTTGAAAGCGGATCCTTCCGTCCGGAACGATTGGTCCAGGAGATCTAAGACACCGCGTTTGACCAGAAGATGCTCGTCTTCCAAAGCAGCCGCAAAAGCGCGTATCATCAATCCGGAGTCAGTACCTGGAATAGACTGATGCTCTGAGAGGTAGAAGTGAGCCATGAGAGCAAGTCTTCCACTCGGTGGTAAAACAGGTATTTACGCTTCCAAGTTGACAGCCGCTTCGAGAGGAGATTGAGCGCAGTGCCTCGGGCCGTTGGCACCGTTAACAGGATAAGCCAGATGTTCTCAAGAAAGAAGCCCACTGAGACTGTTTCTGCCAGTCGGTCGAGAAGGCTGAGAACCTAATATGCACCAAGATGAACAATGAAACCCTTAATTTGGCTCGCTATACGCCCACCTTCTCGAAGAACTCGCCAGTCTCTTCCTCAAGTCCAGGAAGCAAAGCGACGATTAGCCCTTTCATAGCAGGCCGAAGTGCACCTTGTAATGGGATGTAATGGGTAGTAAACAAACTCAAGAGTGTCGGCTAAGTCAGGGATATGTAAATATCAAATTGACGTTGGGACAAGGGAAAGCATGAAACAACCTTAACCGAAGTTGCGGCGTATTCAAAGAACGGAAACAGCCCAGATGACCAGATTGCTAGGTCTCGCTTCAACCGAGTAGGCTATGAAAAGTTGAAAATAAGCACTTCCAAAGCCAACGACGCAAATATTTATGCAGCGTACACCGAGAACAGCAAGTACGTGGGAATAGACATCAAGTGCCCGTTGATGGACGCCCGTAGGTAGCGCTGGATTGAGGCATTGAGCCAACCTCTTCGCGACAATTACTTTACGAGGGATCTCCTTGAATTGAATGTACAATTGCATCGTCTACCCGTCCAAGCTTTGGAACCACCACTAAACCCTTGTCCAAGGGAAATACTTTACCTTCAAAAGTCGTGTTAGAAACGCAATGAAGTCCGCCCATTCATGTACGTTATCAAAGGACGTCAAGCACTTCTCAATAGCCGAAGTGTACTTCTTGAACTTTGGGTCATTCTGCACTAATATCTGAGTTAGCAACTAGAGAAAGGCATACTTTTCTTTGTACCCAAAGAACTAACATGTCTCTATCGATGGAGTTGGTGAGCATTCGGCATTCTTGTTCGTGCCCATTATTGGACGTTGCTCAAAGGAGTATTACGCCAAGCAATTAACGGAGCACGCGTCAATGAAATTGAGCGCCCCCTCTAACTCGATTAAAGCCTGCGGAAACACAGTTGGCTAGCTCCTGCTCCTAGGGACGCGCAGCTGAAGTTGCGCTGCCTAGCGCCTATCGTGTTTTGAGACCGGAAGATTCCGACTGAATTATGCAAGATCATCCTCGTCAATCGTCAACATCCACCACAACCCACTCAAACGAAATGTTTACCTGGTTTCCATAAACCTGACTTCGACAAACTATGTTCCCCACCCAGATCTGTTTCACTGAATGGCCGATCCATAGTGAATACACAATACATCGACCTCCTGCCACTACTTCACATGCGCGACTAACTCCGGATACACCAATATTCAATGATACGAGGCGAACTCAAGCCCTTACAAGGAATACTCATGTATCCACAACAAACATCATAGTCCAGCAAATCCAAGAAAAATGAGTGGTAATGTAATAACTGTCCAGGTAACGATCGAAGAGAAAGAAGCAGCAGAAAGACCCGCCCCACTTTTATGCCCAGATCCCGTCGTTGGGTGGGACCCTACTCCAGTACTACTTTGCGTAGCGCTCGAATTGATAAGATCACCCGATCTACACAAAAATACCAAAATCAACAAAATCCACCCAACCCCAAAGTTGTATGATGATGGACTTACTTGACATTTTCAGTCCAAAGGAAGAAGGGCTCCGCCGGATCCACTCTATCAAAACGCGATCTTCATTAGTATGAGAAAAAAGTTGAAAACTAAAAAGCTTAACTGAGCCAGAAATGCCTTGTACTTTCCACTCGGATCTCCAAATATACTTGCCACATCCCCCACGACATAAAACATCTCCTGCAATGCACCCGTTTCATTAGACGCAGCTGGATTGAAACCCATTGCGTAATCAGTCGCTTTTTGGATCGTTCCGTTAGCTTGTGTGGGTAGGGACCATGTGTTCCACCCAATATAGCCTGCGAGACGAGCCATGGTCTATAGAAAGATAGAATCTTAATATAGGCACGAGTCCTGCGGGGGAAAGAACTTACTATTAAGCCTGCGAGATTGTACGCCCGATAATGGTATGGACTGAATGGAACGATTTATTGATCAAGTTTCTTCATCATGTTCGTACATGTGCCACTCACTGCGTTCGTGCAGCTTCAAAAGGCTGATCCATAGGTTGATCAATGCAACTACTCAAAAGGTATCAACAACGTACCTGTTCCCCATTACCCAAGATTTGCTTCTGATATATTCCATCGTAGTACGCATGGAGCGTGGCATTAGCATTGGTCCAGTCATCGGCGAGGATATAAAGGGATGTAAGCTGGTTGAAGTAGAAAGTCCCATGATTACTAGTTCCCCAATCAAAGTATCGCCAACGTGATACATCATAGAATCCAAAGCGATGATGATGTCAAGGTTCAACCCCATAAAACATTACTTCAGATCAGCATTATCATCAGAATCACTATTCCGAACGACTTACTTGTCGGTCGCTCTCTCCTGAAGGGCAAGTGTGTTATTCGTCATCCACCCGATATAATCACTCAACCAAGACTTCATCCCCGAGTCAATTTCCGAAGTCCAATCTGGACTATTCCCTAACTTGAGCATAAGAACAGCGCTAGTAATCTTAGCCATGCATTTGAAGTCCAATACACCCGTATGTTGGCCTATCCACACGCCAGGTCCACGAAGCGTTTGTGAGTAATCCACTAATGTTCAATGATCACCAAAAATATTCCATCCGTGATGAAAATTACGCAGGAGATTTGGGCACTTACGATTAGGTTTCATGTATGTGTTAGGATTAAGGAACCACGTTGTGAATAGTGAGACGACCTCTGCAGAGTAAGACTGTGTGCCTGTGATACGCCACGCTACGCCATTGTAAAAGATCGTATCAGCAAGAGCCATGAACGCGCCAGTGTTATTCACGAGGTGTTGGTCGGGGTTAAATTGTCCATCGAGCGTCACTACAACAGCTACGTCTGAGAATGATGAGTAACGAGGCTCTAGGGGGAGATACGTGCCGTAAGGGCATGAGAGCCATCAGATGCGCCAACAGGCAACCACGAAAAAAAGGTTACGGAGGCCAACTATAATAGGTGTGACTGTCATTATTAGGAGGAAGGTAGGTCTTGTTCGTAACAGCTATGTATGTGCAAATGAGGGGCTATTTAAGCGCCTAGCCAGATCTGGAAACAGGGCTCATGATCACGCACCCCATGGTCCTTGGGAGGCAAGATCATTAGCACCCTGTATGATGGCTGCTTCGGCGAGCTGAGTGTTCGTTGGCCACTGAGATTTATCCAGGAAATAGTGAGGATCAATGAAAAGGTTGGGATAGCTGGTAATGGCGCCAGCAACACGAATGAAGAGAAAGAAAGCCAGGGAAGAGAGTAACGGTCCTTTCATGATGCTTGAACGAGCGACGCTGAGCGCAAGGTAAGGAATGAAAATGCGTGCTATGTACACAGCACAGCACGGCGAGTCAAAAACTGCGAATCAGGAGGTTACCCAAAAAGTTTGATTCAGGAATCGGAGTCACGAGCGATTCGGCCGGGTGCTGTAATACCAGAGCCAGGCGGGCTCGTGCGTCTTACGACAACGAGTGGTGGCCGTCCGCTTCTAGGACTAAATGAATTAGCCCCTGGTGGCAATGTAAAGTACATCTCGGTTACTTGCAGGGCTCTTGATGAACAGTCCATCCATCACTTGGCCAGCCGCACGAGCATATTTTTTTGGCCGAAATTGACCAACAGGAGGTGCAAGTGCGACATATCAGCTACGTTGAGGGCGGAGGAGAAAAAGACACTCATCAGCATATTAGGTTTTTTTTAACGTAGCAGAGGGTGCCCTACGTAATCAATCCACGGACACCAGACTCCAGAGGTGGCCGTTTTATGATGATTCATATACCGCGTTTATTTTATTGTACGAGGGGCCCAAACCGTGGGAAGATTTATATCATAAGAGGAAGTGATCACGGGGAGGTGTTGTGGGATGTTTGTAGAGGATTGAATTGCTTACGTTAATTACCTCGTACGGTGCTCACTTAAACTTACTATAAACTTACTATATTCATTGTGGCTATGCCTCCTTTTCAATTCATTCAATTTCAAACTACTGTACATTGATTACAAACCATTCGGAAACGGAGGAAAACCAAGGAAAACACCTCTCTCACTGTCACTACTAATACGAATGGATCCATTTCAGGGTCCCTAGTGCAACCTGATTGAGCTGATCCCAATAAAGCACTGACAGGTTCACGATCATCAGTGGTACTGTTCTGATCCAAGGCGAAGCAGATAGTCTCTCTCACCAGTATCGTGTGCAATAAGCCTTCCGAGCAATGGGATCTTCTCCAGCCAAACCTCCACAAACCGCCTGAATTTTACGCCACCAGCGCTCTCTTCCTGCAAGCGTGCAGCATTCAACTGTTCCTTTGTGTACTGGCTTACAACGGTAACAATCGTATCGTGGGACCATAACGATCCTGCAACGTTGGACACTATGGGTTCGCTCTTCATCTTGATCTCTGCACCTAGGTGAGCGAAAGCGAGTGGGTTCGTAGGCGACAGCTTGAGGTTTGGATTATCCCCGAATTGAGGGAGCCTATGATCAAGGAGGAATATACGTTTTATATATAAGTTTTCTCAATACCCGTTTTGGCTTTGAACGGAGCAGACAAACGAACAAGGTGGCGACTGCATCACTGTCATTTGTCGCTCTCCACAATGTCTTCACGTAAGGACTCTCGGCAACAAGTTGATTGAACCGCTCTGAACTTTTTCCATCCATGCACACAGGGGCGGCGAATATGTACGCGTCACGAATGATGATAGGCGTATTCGCAAAATCATCCGAGTTTATCGAACGGGTGTACGCAAATGTTGCAAGTGCACAACCAACTGTTCAGTCCCCATCGAAGGAACCAGATGAATGGGGTGGTGTCACAAAGTGAGCAAAACGACTTTGACGTACGTGAGTGCCCGGTGAACCACACATTAATCTTGGCATCCCTCCCTAAGTCCTTCGCTAATGTCTCCGCCGTCAACTTCAACGCAAACTTGATTGTGTCCCATGGCCTTTTGCCGCCAGAATCCTGTTCCTTTGCTTCCTCCTTCGATGGCCAAAGGCGATCCCTGAACCCTTCGATCACCTTGTTGAATCCTGGCAAGAATTTACCAGCGGGACCCAGGCTGACTGTGAAATCCGTCACCCAATCAGCAAATTCGGTGGGTCCGGTTCCCTTGAAGGCAACGACGATCCAGTTACCCCGTGGTTCCCAGAAGAACGAACAGAATGCCTAACGAGTAACATGACATCGTCAATACGCGTCTCCGTTGGCCATAAATGCCGGGAGGAGTGCAAGAGAAATCAAACTTACACTCTCACTGCTATTTAACTCGCTCACAGGTTCGTATCCGACATTGATACGCTCACAAAACTCCCGAATGACATCTTCACCTTTCCCACCTTTATGCCACCCTTTCTTCTTAAATTCATTTACATGATGGGACGCCACACCCTTTGCAGATCGAGAACCAGAAAATGCGTTACGGATATCTGATGCATGATCAGCAGGGAAGAGTGCTTCCGCGAGACCGCCCGCTCGCGTAACATTCGCGGTACCACTTGCAATCGCCGCCGCTACGCCGTCCTTCAAAGTCCCGCCCCCAGAAATGGCATTACTGACCAATTGCGTGGCACTCTGAACCTTACCGGAATCCAACGCCTTCTGTGCAGCATTAGTAGCATCAGAAACTTGACCTTTCATCGTCAATGTCGATCCAGATCCAGATCCTAATTTTGTGACCTCCTTCAAGACGCCATAAATTGCTCGACTCTCACGTTCGTATACGATCGATGCGATTTGGAGGAGAAGGATGGCAATGTCGAGATTGTATTCTCTGTTGGTCACTGAGCCTCCTGCCTCTAGAGGTGGTGCGGAGAGGGCTTGTTTGGCGTATTTGATTTGTTTTACGAGGAGGGACTCGAATAGATCTGGATCGGCTGTTTGGAGGCAAATTTGAAAAGGTGAGTTCAGTTAACTTTCATTGGATGGCTTGACATCATTGGGTGATGAGATAGGGGCGAGGATATTGGATGCAGAGAAGGACGTACTAAGGGGTGATTGGATGAGAATAAATGCACGTACGTGCGTTAACGATACTGAGTCCATGGAGGTATCGACCTGAAAACGAATCGTAGAGGTCGGTAACAATCGGGAAGTTGGCGACCTCGCAGAAGATAAGGGCGAGGAAAAGAATGGCAGACGTAATGGCAGATGTCAGAATAGTGGTCAACCAGTCGAAGAAAGCTGTGTGCATATTGGTGAGTGCGTGAAGTTAATGGTCCTATCAGCAGATTGGGCCTGAACTCATTACTCACGGACTTCGAAAAACAATCCTTCCACGATTATGTTGGACCAGGTTTGGAACAGGTAACGTACGTACGCCTTGATGGGAGGGAAGATCGTCCACGGCCACACTCCTATCGAATGCACAAACACCATTATGTTATGACCTTACTGAAGGACGGACAATTGCAGGAGGCTCGGGGCCTACGAACCTCCTCCAGATTTCTGAAAGTGTGATTCCTTGGAAGTCCCCAAAGTGACGATTTCATCGAGACGCAATGATCCCAATGCATCGTTAATGGATGTCTCGGACTGGAAGATACCATGGACAGTCCCCACATCGCCAGCTGCATTGTTTGTCACAGAGTCACTTGGAGGGGCGAGGCTCGTCATGGTGGTAGGGGAGTCCTGGCCGCTATCTTTCCTATGGTAGGATTATAAATCTCATCCGTCTTGCAATATTGTGATCAGCAGATGCTGGACCTGCAGTCCTGGAATCTCGGAAGAAACTACTAATTAGATCCATCTTCTTAAGATACCGTGTGTGTATTCGTAGGCAGGTCACCAGCCTCTATTATAATAGAGGCTGGGATCAGTAATGAATAGATTGAATGTCATTTCACTGAATTGCACCGAAAGGGTCTTTCGTGAGAGAACACTCACGTTCTGGGGGGCGTGAGCATTATTTTCCAAAATA
>WNFI01105354.1_pt1 | contig 13108 bp, 9 predicted proteins | sample 5400471 | NCBI WGS metagenome assembly WNFI01 (sample SAMN13153348, study PRJNA577476) | soil metagenome | isolation source: 100 cm saprolite on Douglas fir-dominated hillslope | place: USA:California | collected 2013-09-17
CTGTGCCTCCCCCGCGGCGATGCGGGCCAGTTCGACCCTGGAGGAAATTCCGAGCTTGCGGAAGACCTGGCGCAGGTGGAAGGCAACGGTGTGCACGCTGATGAACATCTGGTCGGCCGCCTGCTGGTTCGTGAACCCCTGGGAGACCAGGTCCGACACCGTGGATTCGGTGCTGGTGAGACTGAGCCAGCCCGTGGCCGGCCTGGTCGCGACGGCCCAGTGCCTTCGCCGGATACCCAGCCTGCGGAGCCGCCTTCGTACCCGCGCCACGTCCCTTGCTGCGCCCGTTGCCTCGTAGGCCTCGATGGCCTGATCGAACCGGGCGATCGCGTCGCGCGGGCGGCCTGCGGCTGCCAGCAGCTCGCCGAGATCCTCGCCGGCCGAAGCGCGGGCCCACGGGTCAGGGTGCCCGATGACGGCATGCTCCAGGCGCGCTGGGTCCCGGTGGATAAGTCCGCCGGCATGCGCGGCGGACACGGCGGCAACGTCAAGCTCCGGGCTGCCCTGTGCGATCTCGCCCGCGGCCGTGGCGGCGGCCCGGGCCCGGCCCAGCTCACCTGCTGCCAGGGCAGCGCGCACCAGCCATGCTGCGCAGACGGGATCGCATGTGAGCAGGAATCGGTGAATGTGGAGCTCGGAATAGACGCTCTCCAGCAGCCTCAGCGCTGCCACGGGACCGTCACGAGCCTCCTCGATCTGGGCCGCCACGATCGTGTCCCAGGTGTCCGCGTAGGCGGCCCGGAGGTGGGCGGGCCGCGTCTGCGCGCTCTCCATGTGCTGTGCGGCGGCGTTCAGGTCACCACGGCGCAGGTCCACGGTGGCGAGAATGGCCGACGCTCCGAAGCCAGGCAGGCGACTCCCTGAGGCGATGGCCATGCTGAGATCGGCCTCGGCAATGGCCTCGTCGAGCCGGCCCGCCGCCAGCGACATGCGCGCGCGCAACGTGGCCGGGGTGGCTGACCACCCGCGTAGGCCGAGCGGACTGGACTGATCGGCAGCAGCCCGCATGACGCTGCGCGCTTCCTCGAATCGCCGCAGGTCCACGAGCCGGGACGCCAGGAACAGCTGCGGCTGACTCTGTCGTGCGCCAGGTCGCAGGCCCGCCGTTCTGCGAACGGCCTCGGCCGACAGATCCAGCGCCTCGGCCAGCTGGCCCTTGTCCCACGTGATCACGGCCCGGGCCAGCAGAGCCATGATCACCACGTCCGTGCGTTCCTCCTCGGACGCAGCCAGGATGGATTCCGCCAGGCTCCCAGCCCTCCGGTTGTCGCGCATTCCGGTCATGCCCTCGAGCAGGGCGATCTTGGCGTCGGCGCGGAGTTCACCAGGCAGCCGAGGCTGGGCCAGCACCCGCATAGCCTCGATCATCGCCTCGGTGGCGTGTCCGCTCATCCACAGTGCGGACGAGAGCGCGCACCGCAGTCTGGCGCTGGTGGCGGCCGGCAGTGGCATCGTCAGCGCGGAGTAGCTCAGCTTGGTCGCCTCCTCGAGCCGTCCTGCGGCCGTCAGCGCTTCGGCGGCGCCCAGCGAGCGCTGGATCAGCTCCGTATCTCCCGGCGCAGTCAGCTCGAGAGCGCGGGTCGCGAGGTTGGCGGCAATGGTCGGCGATGACGGGAGGACCTCCGCGGCGGCCCGGTCGAGCCCCGCCAGTGCTTCTCGGTCGCCACTGCGGGCGGCGCTTAGCAGATGCGCTGCCGCCGACGCCGCGGAGCCACCACGCGCGAGCAGGATCTCTCCGATCTGACGGTGCAGAGCCTGTCGCACCGGCCGCGGCAGTGACTCCGACACCGCCTGCCAGACCATCTCATGCCGGAAAGTCAGCGCATCCTGGGCCGCGACCAGCAAGCCGGCCGTGAGCGCCTCATCGACGGCTGGCAGCAGTGCGGCCGCAGATGTGCCCAGCATGGTGGCGGCGTCCTCTAGGTGGAACGAGCTGCCGAGCACCGCCGCGGTCTGCAGAAGCTGCCTGCCCGCGCCGCTGAGCCCGTCCAGCGTGTCACGGACCGTGGCCTGGATCCTCCGTGGCACGTGCGCCGACCTCAGCCGGGCCCGGCCGGCCCTGACGATGACCGCGTTCTCCTCGAGGAGGCCCCTGACCAGCTCGGCCAGCAGTAGCGGGTTGCCACCCGCGCCGGCGGCCAGCGCCAGCAGGCTCGGATCGGGCACTGCGCCGAGCACATCGGTGATCATCTCGGTTACCGTGTCGTCGCCAAGTGGCTGCAGGCCCATGCGGGTCGCGCCCTCGCGCTCGAGCAGGTCAAAGAGCAGCTCGGCGTCGTTGTCCCGGTTCGGGGAGCGCCGCGCGAGGATCCACGCCAGCGGATATGACGCTAGCTGCCACGGCAGGGTACGGAGCGCGTGCAGGGTGGCGGGGTCGGCCCAGTTCAGATCGTCCAGGCTGACCAGAAGAGGGCCGACCGCAGCCCGCTTCTCGAGCTGCGTCCGCAAGAACTCGATCAGCCAGACCTGCAGGTCAACCTGGCCCAGGCCCGCATCGCTGACCAGGGCGGCGGACGATTCACCCAGGGCCATGAGCACGGGACCCAGCGGCATGAAGCGGCTGAGCTCATCGGCCGCGGCTGCCGCCACCGACACGCCCTCGGCTTGCGCGGCGAGGACGGCGTGCGAGAGGAGCAGCGACTTTCCCGCTCCGACCTCTCCCTCGATCAGCAGCGCGCCGCCGTGGCCCTTCGCGGCCCCTCGCACCAGCTCGAGGACGGCCCGCAGCTCAGGCTCGCGCCCGCGTATGGCCCCGCCCGGCGGCGCGCCGCCGCCGCGATCCGTCTCGCCTGGCCGCAGGAGGGACGGATCCGTCATCAGGGGCCTTCTCTGTAGCCGCCCTCGCAGGTCGCAAGGGTCACGGTCATCATGGGCACCTGCACAGGTCGCGCGGTAAGGCTCTCTCGGCTCGCTGCCGCCTTCCGTATCAAGTTCGCTGCGGACAACCCTTCCCCTGATCGCGGCCCTGACGCCTGCGAGACGCGTAAAGATCTCTGCGCACGGTCTCAGCAGCGTGAAGGAACGGCCAGGACTAGCCGGATTGAGGATGTGAGGGCGCCGCCGGGCGACAAGCCTGTGGAACAACAGACCCGGCCACAGGAGGTTAGTCATGGCATTGCTTCCGGCCCGTCGCGGCCAGAACCTTACCCTCGTCGACCCGTCTCGTGAGTTCGAGGACATCTACGATCGCATGGGCCAGCTGGTGAACATCGCGTTCGGGGATCTCGGGCCGGCCCGCCTCGCCGACGTGCCCTGGTCGCCGCTGTCCGACGTGTCCGAGACAGACGACGCCTACCTGGTGCACGTCGAGCTGCCGGGGATGCGCAAGGACCAGGTCGACGTCCAGCTGCTGGACCGCGAGCTGGTCATCACCGGCGAGATCAGGGAGAGCGAGGACGGCAAGCGGCGTCGGAGCTCTCGCCGCACCGGGCGCTTCGAGTACCGGACTTACCTGCCCGGCGACATCAAGCCCGACCAGGTGGGCGCCGAGCTCGCCGACGGAGTGCTCACGGTCACCGTGCCTAAGTCCGAGACAGCCAAGCCCAGGCGGATCGAGGTCACGGCGAAGCAAGCCATGGGCTCAGCGGCCAGATCAGCAGACGAAAGAGGCTGAACGGACCGACAGAAGGGGGCGGGGCTGGCCCGTCCGTGATCCGAGGCGCGACGGTGGGCCGCAGACGGCGGCACCAGGCTCCTGTGTGGAGAGGACTCGGGGTCGCGCGGCCCGCGGTCCGAGGGGCACAGAGCCTGGTGCCGCCCTTTCCTGCATTCCGGCAGTTCCAGGCCGAGGCGCCCGGGACCTGGCCAGCGGCCGTGAGCCGTCCGAGCGCGGCCGCATCCCGCTGGCCTGACCGTCTGGTCACCCGACGGCCACAATGCCGGACTTTTGGTGGCGCGATCGGGTACCAGCCTTTAGCTAATGTTTCTGGGGATATCAAGGCAACGCCCGATGTTTGGTGGCCGGCCATTCCTGGGAAATCAGCTAGCGGCCAGATTTATATCGGCCACGAGGTCATTTAGTCCAGTTTGGCAACTAACGGGGGACACGGAATGCACATGAGGCTACAGGAAGGACACATAAGGCGGCACGAACAGCGCGTGGCTGCGCCGCGGGTCAAGGTCACCGTGCTGGCGGCAGTCACCGCCGCGGTACTGGCCACCGCCGCAGCGCTCGCGCTGAGCCCCAGCGCGGTCTCGCGCCGCGAGACCGCCCTGGCATCCGCGGCGCACGCCGCCCAGGCGGCCGGACATGGGCGCGCAGGACTGACCGCGCCGCTGCGGGTGCTGTCGATTTCCCCTGGCCTTAGCGCCGACCCGGTGACCGCCGCCGACCCGGTGCGGGTGGTCTTCTCCGCCACGCTGGCGCCGACGTCGCCCCTGCCTACCTTCAGCCCCGCGGTTGCTGGCCGGTGGCGCGCCGTCGGCGGCGGCACCGAGGAGTTCACCCCGGCGGCGCCGCTGCGGCCCGCCACCGAGCTGACGTTGCGCGTCCCGGCCGGTTCCGCCGGCGTACGTTCTGCTGCGGGTGCCCTGCTCGCCACGCCGGCCACCGCGGTGTTCCAGGCCGGAGGCTGGTCCACGCTCCGCCTGGAGCAGCTTCTCGCCCAGCTTGGCTACCTGCCGCTGACCTGGACCCCGGACAACGACTCCGGCTTGCCCGCGCTTCCTGGCAGCGGCGCCGTCACGGTCAGCTACACGCAGCGGCGCGGTGCCATCGACCCCGGCGGCGAGTTCACCTGGCGCGGCAGTTATCCCGCCGGGCTCACCAGTCTGTGGCAGCCAGGCCAGCCCGGCGTCATCCTGACCGGGGCACTCATGGCCTTCCAGGCCGATCACGGGCTGCCGATGACCGGCATCGTCACGCGCTTTCTGTGGCAGGTACTGCTCAATGCGGTAGCTCAGGGTGAGCGCAATCCGCACGGCTACACCTACGCGCTGGCGGACCAGGCACTGCCAGAGACGCTGACCGTCTGGCACGATGGCCAGGTCGTCGTGCGGGCGCAAGCCAGCACCGGCACCTCCGCGACGCCAACCGTCGACGGCACCTTCCCGGTGTACCTGCGCAATAGATTCCAGGTCATGCGCGGGCTTATGCCTGACGGCCGCCCTTATGCCGACCCGGTCCAGTTCGTCTCGTATTTCCACGGCAATTACGCGGTACACAGCATGGACCGTGCCTCCTTCGGCTGGCCGCAAAGCCTGGGCTGCGTCGAATTGCGGCTCGGCGAGGCAAGGCAGGCATGGCCCTATCTCACCTACGGGAGCCTGGTCACCGTCACCGGCTGACCTCCGCACCAGCCCCAGCGGCGGGTGCCATAGATGCCGCGCGCCGAGCATGCGAGCCGCGAAACTGGCCGAACGGAGGCCGGGAACTCTGGCGATGTTCTACAGTCCATGTAGAACATCGCGGGTCCCGGGGTGTGCCAGATCCGGCGCACGCCATGCTGACCACCCCGGCGGGCTGGTCACCATTCAACTGACAGCCAGGAGTAGAGCCGTGACCTCATCATCCCCGTCCTCCCGCAACGCTCCGGTCGCCGTGACGGCCGGCCTGATCGTGCTGGGCGTCCTGTTCGCCGCGGTCGGCGCCGTTTACCTGGCCAAGACAGCCGCGCAGCTTCCGGCCTTCTTCCCCGGGCACCAGGCCGGCTCGCCGCACCACCACGCCAAGCACGCACTCGCCGCATTTGCGCTAGCCATCGTGTCCTGGGCCGGCGCCTGGTTCGCCACCGGCCGCCGCGCCCGTGCTAGGTCCTGAACGACGGCGGCGCCTGCGTCTTGGCGGGAAGGCCCGGCGTGGCCAACCGCGCGGCCCGTGCCAGGTACGCGGCCGCCGAACGACTCGGCCCCGGCCTTTGAAAGGCCCGGGCCGTGGTCGCCCGGCGGCACGGCTGCGCCGGCGTGCGGGCTGATCGTCAGGCGACCAGCGTGACCAGGTCTGTGGCTATCTCGGCCGGGTCGGTCACCGAGTCGAACGAGACTACCTGGACGTGGCTCTTGCCGAACTTGTCCTGGGCCTGGTTCTTCCTCGCGCCCTCCTGATAGGCCTGCAGGGTGGCGTCGTGCTTCGGGCCATGGCCCACGATCGCGACGACGAAGACCCGCTTGGCGGTGGCCTTCTCCAGGACCGGCTCGAAGTCCATCCAGTCGTCGGCCTCGCCGTCGGTGACGACGACAACCTCCATGACCGGCTGCTCATCGGGGTCCCGGTCGCCGAACTCCTCGTCGTAGTCGGCGAGCGCCGCCTTCCAGGCCGGCATGATGTAGGTCCGGCCGCCCCACTGGATGGAGTTGAGCCTGCGCTCCAGGTTCGAGGTGTTCAGGTCGCCGATCTCGACGTGGCCGTTGGCGAACCCGTGGGTCATCAGGCCGCCGCGCTCGTCGCTGCCGCCTGCCTGCTCGCCTGCCGCCTCGGTGTCCTCGCTCTCCAGGGCACGCACGAGACCGCGCAGCGCGCCGATGACGATGGCCCGGCGGCTGCCCTGGTCCGGCCAGTCCGGGCCGTTCTCGTCGGCGGCGCTCCAGTCCATGCTGGTCGACAGGTCGAGCAGCAGGACGGGTTCCTTCTTGCGGTTGGCCGAGACGGCAGGCCCGATCTCGCTGCGCGGAGTCCGGCTTGGTCCGCCGGTCTCCTGGCGCCCGCCAGGTTGCGGGGTTCCGCCGAAACCGCCTGGCTGCGGGGTTCCGCCGAAACCGCCTGGCTGCGGGGTTCCGCCGACCTCGGGCGGGAACGATTCTGTCATTGTGCTTCCCCTTCAACGAGCCGTCTAGGACCTCATCGTCTGCCCGACGCCGCCCTGGAAATAACTACCTAAACCTTAACCAGGAAGCCGCGCCGGGCACGTGCTCCGTCGGCCTTCTTCACCGACTGTTCTGCCACTGTAGTGTGCCGCTCAGGGGTGCCGCTCGGCCGACTCCGCCAGATCGTGCAGAGCCCGCGCGGTGCTCAGCGCGGTATCGGTGGCCAGCAGGCTGGGCTCCTGCTCGCCGCGGAGGACGGCATTGATGTGGCGGGTTATCGCCGTGAACGATAGCTCGTCGGGGGCGGCGGGAAAACGGCTCGGCTCCGCTCGCGCGATGCAGAGCTGGTAGCTGTCGGCGGGCCCCGGATGGAACGGGTTGGTGACGTGGATCTGCCCGCCGGTGCCTTCCAGCGTGGTGAACGTGTCGTAGCTGCGGCCGAATCCGCACGACAGGAGAAGCCGGCGCCCGGCCGGGTAATTCAGCACCGCCCAGGTATCCACGTCTACGTCGTGGCCGCCCCGCCTGGCGAGCGCCCAGGAGGACTCGTGGGCCGGGCCGAGGAGCTCGGCGGCCAGCCGGACCGGGTAGCAGCCCACGTCGAGAAGCGCGCCGCCCTGCAGGTCACGGGAGTACCTGATGTTCTCCGGCCGGGTGAGCGAGAAATGGAAGTTGGACTTGATCTCCATCAGCTCGCCGATCGCGCCGTCGGCGACCAGGCCCTTGAGGCGCCGGAACTGCGCGTGGAACGGGAACGAGAACGCCTCCCAGAGCAGGGTTCCGGTCCGGCGGGCGGCCGCGAGCACCCGCTCGGTGTCCGCCAGCGTGCCGCAGAGCGGCTTCTCGCACAGCACCGGCTTGCCCGCCTCGACGCTGCGGCCGATCCCGTTGTCGCGCGCGAACTGCGCGGCCCGGCCCGCGTCGCGGCCGGCCACCGCCGACGCGTCGCCCCCGGCCTGCCGCAGGCCGGGCAGGAACACTGCGCGCGCGATGTTCGCGGTGCCGATGATGCCCCAGCGCACCTGCCCCTGGACGGTCATCGTTATGTCAGCCTTTCGAGTCGAGGGGCAGGTTCACCCAGCGCCGTTCGCGGTGCGAGATCTCCACCGCGTTGATGACCTCCTGCACCTGTAGCCCGTCGTCAAAATTCCCCTCGTTGCCCTCGATCTCGCCGAGCACCTCGCTGGCGAAGTTCGCGGTGAGGTTGGCGTAGTAGAGGGTCCGCCACGACTCGCGCGGGCTGCCGCCCGGCGGGTAGTAGCGGTCCGGGACCTCGACGTCGGTGAACTCAACATCATCGGGCCTGGCCTTCTTGAGCGTCTCGCAGATGCCGAACTCCTCGACCAGCCGGGCGATGGCGGCGCCCGCGCTGCCGTAGACGCGCACCTCGATCCCCGGGTAGTTCCCGACGGTGACGAAGCTGCTCTGCACCGAGCAGATCGCGCCGCTGGCGAACTCGCCGATGAAGATGTCCCCGTCGTCGATGTTGGTGCGGGCCATCTGCCCGGTGGCCGCGATCATCCGCTCCGGGACGAAGTTGCGCAGCACGCCGACCACTGAGGTGAGGTCCGACTCCATGAGCCAGTGCCCGATGTCGATCACGGGCGCCCCGTAGCCCTCCAGCGAGGCCACCTTGATCGGCCCGTCGGTGGCCCGCTCCTGGCTGCGCAGTGGCGACAGGGGGCTGAGCCACTGTGAGTTCTGCTCGTAGGCGTTATAGATAAAGGGCGTGCCGAGGTCGCCCTGGGCGATCAGGTCCTTGAGGTACCTGACGGCCGGGCTGTACCGGAACGTGAAGCCGACCTTGGTCTTCAGGCCCTTGGACCTGGCCAGCTCCGCCACCTGCCGGACGTCATGGTGGTCGTGCGCTACCGGCTTCTCGCTGAGCACGTGCTTGCCGGCCTCGATGGCCGCGCGGTTGATTCCGAAGTGCTCGCCATCGCGGGTGACCACGTCGATGACGTCGATGTCGTCGCGGTCGAGCAGCACCCGGTAGTCCTGGGTGGCAATCTCAGCCCCGTAACGTTCGGCGGCGGCGCTGGCCCGTCCCGGCTCGAGGTCGCATACGCCGACGATCCGGCACCGCTCGTCCCTGGCCCAGCCGGGCAGGTGCGCCAGGCCCGCCCATCGGCCCGCGCCCACCACGCCTACGCCGAGTCGCTGCCCAGCCACGCCTCCGACCTCCCCATTTGATCCTGCCGCCAGCAGCGGGCCGCGTGCTCGCGCACGCCCGCGTCGATCAGCTCGGTGTCCCAGGACCGGCACTCGTCGACGGCGAGCCGGCACCGGGGCGCGAACCGGCAGCCGTCCGGCACGTCGATCAGGCTTGGCGGCGCGCCGCGGATGCTGCGCAGCTGACCGCGCTGGCCGGCCTGGGGCAGCGCCTCGAGCAGCGCCTGGGTGTAGGGGTGCCTCGGCGCGGTGATGATGTCCGCGACCGCCCCCTCCTCCACCACCTGGCCGGCATACATGACCGCGATCCGGTCGCAGACCTCGGTGATGACCGCGAGGTCGTGGCTGACCAGGATCATGCTCATGCCGGTGTCCTGCTGCAGCTCGAGCAGCAGGCTGAGGATCTGGTCCTGGATGATGACGTCGAGCGAGGTGGTCGGCTCGTCGGCGAGCAGCAGCCGGGGGGAGGAGGCCAGCGCGATCGCGATCAGCGCCCGCTGCAGCATCCCGCCACTGAACTGGAACGGGTAGTCGCGCATCCGCCGGGCCGGGGCGGGGATGCCGACCCGCTCCAGCAGGCCGATGGCCCGCGCCCGGCCCTGCTGGCGGGACAGGCGGGCGTGCGCGTTGACGGCCTCGAGCAGCTGGTCCCCGATGCTGCGCACCGGGTTCAGCGCGGTCATCGGGTCCTGGAAGATCATCGCGAGATGAGAGCCGCGCAGGGCCTGCAGCTGCGACTGGCGGGCGTTCAGGATGCTCTGCTCGCCGTGCGGGTGGTAGATCACCTCGCCGCTGGCGTGCAGGGTGCTGGCGGGCATGAGGCCCATGATCGTGCGGCAGGTGACGGTCTTGCCGCAGCCGCTCTCGCCGACGATGCCGAGGACCTCGGCCTCGTTCACGGTCAGCGACACCCCGTCGACCGCGCGGACCACGCCCTGGCTGGTGGCCAGGTAGCTGCGCAGGTCGCGCACCGTGAGGAGTGGCACTCTGGTCACCTCTCACCCGCCCGGAGCAGGTCCGCGAGCCCGTCCCCGATCAGGCTGAACGCCACCCCCACGAAGACCACGGCCAGGCCGGGTATGGTCGCCAGCCACCAGGACGTCAGGATGTAGTTCTGGCCGTCGGAGATCATCGCCCCCCATTCCGGGGACGGGGGCTGGGCGCCGAGGCCGAGGAACCCGAGCGACGCGGCCAGGATGATGTTTCCGACCGCGTCGACCATCGAGAAGATGATCACGGCGGAGGCCGTGTTGGGCAGGATGTGCCGGAACATCACGCGCAACGAGCTGTAGCCGAGGGCGCGGGCGGCGAGCACGTACTGCTGCTTGCCGGCCACGACGGTCTGGGCCCGCTGGATCCGCGCGTAGGCCACCCAGCTGGTGATCCAGATCGCGACGTACATGTTGAGGATGCTGGGGCCGAGCATGGCGACGATCGCGATGATCAGGACCAGGAACGGGAACGCGAAGAACAGGTCGACCACGCGCATCAGGAGGCTGTCGACCCACCCGCCCCGGTAGCCCGCAACCAGGCCGATGACCGTGCCGCCGACCAGCGTGACGCTGGTGGCGCCGAACGCGATCCCCAGGTCGATGCGGGCGCCGTACAGGATGCGGGCCAGCAGGTCGCGCCCGTACTGGTCGGTGCCAAGCAGGTGACCGGAGCTGAGCGGCGCGGCCAGCAGGTGCAGCGGGTCGATCGCGGTGGGCGACTGGCTGGCCAGGACCGGGGCGAGCGCCGCGGCGGCGATCGCGATGCCGAGCATGATCAGCCCCACGATCAGCGTGAGCCGGCGCCGGGCGAGGCTGCGCCGCCGGCCCGCGGCCTTGGTGGCGGCCCGCATCAGCAGCTCGGACGGGCTGGCTGCCCACGCGGTACTCACGTCCCGATCTCCTGTCCGACCCGGGGGTCGAGCACGGCCTGGGCGATGTCGGTCAGCAGGTTGATGGCCACGATCAGCACCGCGAACAGCAGCGTCAGGCCCTGCACCACCGGGTAGTCGCGCTGAAAGACCGAGTTGACCAGCAGTTGGCCGAGGCCCGGCAGCGAGAACACGTCCTCGACCAGGACCGTCGTGCTGATCAGGTACGCGAGGTTGACGCCGTAGACGGCCACCACGGCGAGGATCGCGTTGCGGAAGACGTGCCGCCAGAGCACCTGCGACCAGCGGATGCCCTTCATCCGGGCGGTGTCGACGAACTCGGCCTGCAGCGTCGCGATCGTGGCCGCGCGCAGGCTGCGGACCACGACCGTCGAGAACGCCAGCGCTATCGTCAGCGCCGGCAGGAACAGGAAGTAGAGGTGCCCGATGAAGCCGGAGCCGAACCCGCTGATCGGGAACGCGTGCACATGCACGCTGAACAGCAGGATCAAGATGATGCCTAGCCAGAACGCGGGCATCGCGAAGCTGACCGTGAAGAAGAGGCGGGAGACCTGGTCGAGGATGCCGCCGCGGCGCAGCCCGGCGCCGAACCCGATCGGGAACGAGATCAGCGCGGCCAGCACCGCGCTGTAGACGATCAGGAACAGCGTCGGCGCGAGGTGCTGGCGGATGACTGTAGTGGCCGGCTCGTCGTAGAAGAACGAGAAGCCCAGATTGCCGTGGAACAGGCGGTTCATGAACAGGCCGTACTGGGTCCAGATGGGCCGGTTCAGCCCGAGGAAATTGTCGATCGCGACGGCTCGCGTATGGGTGTAGCTGCTGCCCAGGATGGCCAGCGCCGGGTCGCCCGGGATCAGCCGGAGCAGGAAGAACGAGACCAGCGTGATCCCGAACAGGACAATGACCAGGTGAACCAGGCGCCGGGGCAGCGACCCGAAGCGGCTCATCGTCTCAGTGGGCGGCGACCGTGAGCGTCTCCAGCGACAGGTCGTAGTTGCCGAGCGGCGTCACACCGAACCCGTGCACCCAGTTGCCGAGACCGTAGCGGTAAGGGCTGTAGTCGGTGACGATGAACGGCGACTGCTGGTACACGATCTGCTGGATCTGGCTATACAGCTGCTGCCGCGTGCCGTCGTTGAGCTCGGCGCGCGCGGCGGAAACCGTGCTGTTGGCCTGGCTGTCACACCAGTAGCTGTTGAAGGCGTTCGCCCCGCCCTGGCAGTCGGCGCCGAACGTCGCCACCTCGTCGGGGTCGATGATGTCGTTCGTCCAGTACCGCTCGCCCATCTGCGAGTGGCCGTTGTCCTCCTTGTTGTAGGCGGTCAGCAGCTCGTAGGCCTGGATGCTGACGTTGATGCCCACGGCGGCGAGCTCCGACTTGAGCACGATGGCCTCGGCCTGGCCCGCGACGTCGCCGCTGACCGTGATCAGGAAGGCGTTGAAGCCGTGCGGGTAGCCCGCCTGTGCCAGCAGCTGCTTGGCCTTGCGCGGGTCGTAGGGGTAGGGCGTGATGGCCGAGTCGAAGAACTTCATCTTGTAGGGCATGAACGAGGCGCCCGGGGTCGCGTGCCCCTGGTAGGCGAGCTGGATGATCGAGTTCCGGTCGATCGCGTAGTTCAGCGCCTGCCGCACGAGCGCGCTCTTGAATGGCTTGTAGTGCTCGTCCAGCTGGATGAAGTCCACCCGCGTCGACGGGTAGAGCTGCACGCTCAGGCCGGGGGTCTTGTCGATCTGGTTGACCAGGTTGCCCGGCGGGTTCTCGATGACGTCGGCCCGCTTGCTCTGCAGCATCAGCACCCGGGTGTTGTCGTTCGGCACGATCAGCACCTTGACCTTGCTGATCTTCGGCTTGGTGCCGTAGAAGTACGGGTTGCGCGCCAGGTCCACCTCGCTGTCGGGGCTGAAGGAGGTGACCATGAACGGCCCGCTGCCGACCGGATGCTGGAAGAACGAGCTGCCCTGCGACTTGACCAGGCTCGCGGGAACGACCGAGTACGCGTACATGGCCAGGTCCGCGAGCAGGGGGGCGTGCGGCTGCGACAGGCTGATCACGACGGTGTGCGCGTCGGGCGCTTTGATGGTCTTCACCGCGGTCAGCAGGAACCCCCATCCGCCCGTGAACGCGCGGGACCGCTCGATCGAGTACACGACGTCGCTTGCGGTCACCGGGCTGCCGTTGGAGAACTTGGCATCGGGGCGCAGGTGGAAGGTGTAGGCCAGCCCGTTCGCCGAGATGTTCCACGACGCCGCCAGGTCCGGCAGCAGGCCGGTTCCGGTCGAGTTGGGCTGGAGCAGCCGGCTGTACAGCTTCTG
>WNFI01372585.1_pt1 | contig 13108 bp, 7 predicted proteins | sample 5400471 | NCBI WGS metagenome assembly WNFI01 (sample SAMN13153348, study PRJNA577476) | soil metagenome | isolation source: 100 cm saprolite on Douglas fir-dominated hillslope | place: USA:California | collected 2013-09-17
GCAGCGGCGTCGCGCGTGACCTTGTGGTGTTGGTGAAAATCGTCGATCGCGCCGCAATCGCTTACGACGTGGCCGGCGAATTTCCAGCGGCCGCGCAAAATTTCCACGAGCAGCAGGCGACTCGCGCACGCGGGCTCGCCGAGCACGCGGTTGTAAGCGCCCATCACCGCTTCGACGCCGGAGCGCACGAGTTTCTCAAACGCGGGGAGATACGTTTCATGCAGATCCTTCGACGTAGGCTGCGCATCGAACGAGTGCCGAACGTCCTCCGGTCCGCTGTGCACAGCGAAGTGCTTCGCGCACGCGGCGGTCTTGAGGTAATGTGTGTCTTCGCCTTGCAAGCCCGCGACCATCGCAGCGCCGAGTTCACCGGTGAGAAACGGATCTTCGCCGAACGTCTCCTGACCGCGGCCCCAGCGCGGATCGCGAAAAATATTCACATTTGGCGTCCAGAACGTGAGCCCCTGGTATTGTCCACGACGACCGGCGGCGAGCGCGGCGTGATGTTTTGCGCGCGCCTCGTCGGAGATGGCGGAGGCAACGCGTTGGACCAGCGCGCGATTCCACGTCGCGGCGAGAGCGATCACCTGCGGAAAAACCGTGGCGCGACCATTGCGGCCGACGCCGTGGCAAGCCTCGTTCCACCAGTTGTAAGCCGGCACGCCGAGACGCGGGATCGCGTTGTTCTCGTGCAGCAACTGGCTGATTTTTTCCGGAAGCGTGAGACGACTCATCAGATCCGAAATGCGATCGGGAATCGGATGGGTGTGATCGAGAAAATCGAGCACGGTCGGCTCGGGCTGTTGGGGTGAAAACATCGGTGGTGGAAAAAAGGGCGGCTTGGTCCCGGCATCGCGCCGCCTCCGCCCTTATCGTTTTAGAATTTTGTGCTCACGAACAAAGGAGTAGGGTGAGTAGCTTACGGGGCGTAGGTTTCATGTTAGCGACGAATGAGGCCAATTCGGCGACCCGTGTCCGCTGACCAAACCAGTTGGAGCGCGGCTAAAAGGAGACCGAAGAGGGGTAGAACTAGATCGTCACCAGATTTTTTGATGCGCCAGAAAAGGCGAATATCCCGCTACTCTTATTATAGAGTGCGCGGCGGCGAGGCCGCCGCGATTCAAGAAGAAAGATTGAAGATTCAAGATCAGAGTGGGTTCACGAATAGCACGAATCGGCACGAATGGGTTCACTCTTCCGATCCGAACTCCGTGCCTCTGTGGTTCAAATGCTTGGCTGGAGTATGGCAGAATCCGGAGGCAGAGGTTTAGCCGCAAAGAGGCGCAAATCGGAGGATCGGCGATTGACGCCGATCCCGGAGGCTCTGCAACCGCGTCAATCGCGGTTGTTCCGTTTTGTGATCCCGCGTCTGCGGACCGGTCATATATCCGTTTTCGCTTCGGGGACAGGAAGGGAACCTTGGATGTGTTCCGCGCGACGGCGCGCCCGGCGGTCACGCCCTACCTTACGATCCGCGGCCTATTTATAGCGATCGTTGCAAGGAGTCATGCATCGATTCTGTGATTTGACCTTCCTTCTTCGTCCTACAAACGCGGGACTTCGGCAGGACGCGGTCGACCTTCGACGACTCGTTCTTCGGCAAGGCCTCGCCATTGTCTTCTTCGTGAACTTCGTGCCTTCGTGGTGAATCAAAGGGGTCGAGCTAGACGCTGGTCCTCGCTTCGGGGATAGGAAGGAACTTTGGAGGTGTTCCGCGCGACGGTGTGCCCGGCGGTCACGCCCTACCTTACGATCCACGGTCTATTCGTAGCGATCGCTGCGCGCCCAAAAAACGGAAAAGCGCAAGGTACCCCTCTAAAGAGGGATGTGAGCAGGCGGAGTTTTTTTTAATATGGGCGGCGTCGTTACCCCTGCCTCGTTCCCCTCTCCGGTTCGTTCGATTTGCACGCTGCGTGCCGCGCAAGCGGGACGTGTCTGCGTCGTAACGAGTCCGGCAACCCTCCTAACCCTGACCGTAAACGTATCATGACCCTAAAGCCCTTTGCGATCCGATCGCACGACACCCCGCCTACATTTCAATCCAGAAATCCCATTTTACGTCGAGCCTGGTGGCTTGTTTCGTTTATCGCGCTGCTCTTCGGCTGCCTTGAAAGCACGCCGACGGTTTACGCGCAGGCCAAGGTAACCGGTACCGTGGTGGGGCGCGTGTTGAATCCGGCTACGGGTGAATATGTGGCCAATGCCGAGGTTCGTCTCGCGGATAGCGATCGCAGCGCGGTATCCGAGCAGGGTGGTTACTATCGGCTCGACGGCGTGCCCGCCGGGACGGCCAAGATCACGGTGGTCTATACGGGGTATAGGTCGGAGACTGCGACCGTCGAAGTGTCGGCCGGGGGGACGGCTACGAGGGACTTCGAGATCCGCGGCATCGACGAAGGTTCGTCGAATGATCCTATCCGATTGGACGTGTTTAAAGTTTCCTCGGTGCGCGAGGGCAATGCCAAAGCGATCATGGCCCAACGCAATTCGATGAATATCACCAATGCGGTTTCCTCCGATGTTTTCGGTACGACGTCAGAGGGCAACGTCGGCGAATTTTTAAAATACCTGCCCGGAGTCGATCTCGAATATGTCGAGGCCGATACGCGCACACCGCGTTTAGGTGGACTGGATCCCTCGTACACCGGCGTCACCGTGAACGGCATGGGTATGGCGAGTGCCGATGCGTTTCAGCAAGCCAACGGTACGGATAATGTGCGCGCGGGCGCGGGCAATCGCTCGTTCGGTTTCGAACAGGTCTCTGAATCATGGCTATGGACCGGGCGACACTCGGACCTACAAGGTTATGCCGGGCGGCACGCTCGATTATTACGATGCATTTCTGAATAACCGGCTCGGCATCGTGATGAATCTCAGCGAGTCGAACATGTACAATCAACAGCGGTTGATCCAACAGGGTTACAGCACCACGCCCACCGCCACGGATGCCCGTCCTTACGTGCTCAACTCGCTCATTTTTAAGAACGGTCCGAAATTCACCGAGCGCTTTTCCTCTTCGCTCGGTCTCGATTTCAAAGCCAATGACCGGCTCACATTTTCCCTGGTATCCGGTTATCAATGGTATTCCGCCCAATATTTCAATCGGCAGATCCAGGTCACGGCGAACAACCGCGCCAATGTCACGGGCGACGGTCTGAACAATTTCGATATCAACAACGATGGCGCCACGGTTGCGTACGGTGGAGCGCAGGCTTCAAAACTCACGCGCAGTTACCAGCTCATGCCCTCGTTTGAATATCGCTATAAGGGACTGCTTATTACGGGCGCAGTGAACTACGCCACGTCTGTAAACAGCTACGGGGCCATCGCACGCCGGCAAAATACCCGCGACGTTCCGGTCAATAGCGTGGGCGGAACCGATTTTCGTCTCGCGCGCTCGTCAACGACGGATGTGGATTGGATCGTCCGACAGATTCCCGGCACCACAGCCACATCGAGTTCGCCTGTGAAGGATTATTCGAACTTCGCCAATTTCACCAATCCCCGCGTGGTGGATGACGGGCGCTATAACAAAAAGAGTATTTATCAGGGCGAACTGGATGCGAAATACACAACGGACTGGACTCTTCCGACGTCGTTCAAGGTCGGTGGAAAAATCACCGAAACCAGCAATGCGAACGACGATTATACTCCGATGTACACCTGGAATTACGTCGGGCCGGGCGGTGGTCCGACCGGAAGTTGGGCAGGTCTTCCCTCGCCGACGGTGTTCGATATGGGAAGTCCCAGCATCAACTTCGTCAATCTCGCAGGGAATGTTTTCTCGCCGAACTTCGCCAATCGAAAGGCGATCGCGGATCTTTTCTACGCGCACCCGGAGTATTTCGTAAACGGATCGTCGCCGCTGAATTATTATCAGGCGAATTTCTCGAATCACAAACGCATCCGGGAACAGGTCAACGCGACCTATCTGATGGCATCGACGAAGTACAAACGGTTGAGCTTGCAAGCGGGACTGAGAGTCGAACAGACGATCGTCACGTCGTTGCAGTACGATCCGCTGACGCTCGATCAGGTGAGAGCCGCGGGCTATGCGGTGTCGCAACAAACGGCGGTGGCGGCGATCGGAAGTCCGGGGCAGGTGGGCTATCAACCCGCCCAAACCGTCACGCTGCCGACTACGATTGCGGGCATCGATTACCAATATAAATCGCGACCGATGACTTCGACCAACGGGAATTACAATAACCTATTTCCCAGCGCCAGTGCCAAGTATTCGATCACCGAAAACTTTATTGCCCAGATCGGCTACTCACATGCGATCAGGCGGCCCAACTACAATGACATCGGCGGCACGATCACGATCGATGACACGAATCTGATCATCAATGTCCCGGCCCAAAGTTTGAAGCCGGAAATATCGGATAATGTGACCGGGCGGTTGGTCTACTACTTCGAACCGGTCGGAAGTTTTTCTGTGACGGGAACGCAGAATAATCTCAAGGACACCACGTACACGATCGATACTCCCGCGGCCAACACGGGATATGCCGATCAGTTTCCTGGCTTCGATATCAGGACGAAAGGCAATGCGCCGGGAATCAAGCGGTCGAAGAATTTGACGTTCGATTACCGTCAGGACCTCTCTTTCCTGCCGGGGATTTTCAAGCGTACCACCGTCTTTGCCAACTATTCGAGGTTTGTCGTCGACGATGTGTTGAAGTACGGCGTGCCGCCCAAAATGGCGAGCGCAGGCGTCTCCATGCGATACCAGGGAGCCAGCGTGTCGCTTAACGCCAAATGGACCGACAATACGCCGTGGAATTTTACGGAAGGCCGTTACCGCAAACATCGCATTATGGCCGACCTGAGCGCAGGCTACGAATTCTCACCCAGGCTGGGTATCTTTGTCAGTGGTCGCAATGTCACGAATGAACCGGACTACGTTTACGAAAATAGAAACGTGAACCTGATCCAAAAAGTGGAGCACTACGGCAGTATCTGGACATTCGGAGTAAGGGGTCAGTTTTGATCGCAGTTGAACCACAGAGGCACAGAAAACACAGAGGCAGATTTTTGGACAAAATGCATAAAATGAACGTAATTGAATCTGTCGAATCAGAGAGTGATTTCATGTTTTTCCGTTCTCTGTGAACTCCCTGCCTCCGTTATTTAAAAATCGGCAGGCAGCGCGGGACCGCTCAGCCCGCCGTCACGCGGAACGTACAAGACTTGGTCATCAATCGACGCAATCTGCTTACGTAAAATCGTAATTCCTTATCACATATCCCCGACGGCGGGCCCAGCGCGCCCGCCCTACCTTAAAATGGCCTTCGCTTTCAAGGCGTTGTTCTCCAACTTCGGAAATGACAGTAAGTCTGCGAGATCGCTGAAACATTCCCCTTATGTTCACTCTAAAGAAAACAACTTCCTTCTGCCTACTTATCATGCTCTCGATCGCTCAAGCCCAGGCCCAACGCACAGCCGTGGTTTATCTCACGGACAAAAGTTCCGGTAAGCGTCTGAGCAAGACCGCCGAACTGACTTTTGCCAGCGACGGTATACAAAACGAAAACTCGCAGTCGGTGTTTGTCGACCCCACGAAATCGTTTCAGCCGATCATCGGGATCGGCGGCGCGCTGACCGATGCGGCGGCGGAAACGTTTTTCAAACTTCCTGAAGTGAAGCGCGCCGAATTGATTCGCGCTTACTACGATCCGGAGGCCGGTATCGGTTATACCCTCGGACGAACGAATATCCATAGCTGCGATTTTTCCAGCGGCAGTTACACCTACGTGGCGGACGGCGATAAGGAATTGAAAACCTTTTCAATCGCCCACGACCAACAGTTCCGCATTCCGCTGATCAAAGCCGCATTGTCGGCCGCCGGTGGCAAACTCACGCTTTTTGCGAGTCCGTGGAGTCCGCCGGCCTGGATGAAGGACAATAAAGACATGCTGCACGGCGGAAAATTGCTGCCGGAATTTCGCGATGCCTGGGCGCGGTACTATGTCGCCTTCATCAACGCCTATGAAAAGGCGGGTATTCCGATTTGGGGGCTGACTGTGCAGAACGAACCGTTGGCCGTCCAAAAATGGGAATCGTGCGTGTTCTCGGCCGAGGACGAACGCGATTTTGTCCGCGATCACCTCGGGCCCACGCTTGAGAAGAACGGACTTTCTCAAAAGAAACTCATCGTCTGGGATCACAATCGCACGTGGATGTACCAACGCGCCCAGGTGATGCTCGATGACCCGGCGGCGGCAAAGTACGTCTGGGGCGTTGGATTTCACTGGTATGTCGAGGACGGTTTCAACAACACGCGTCTCGTGAAAGAAGCCTATCCAACGACGCATCTCTTATTCACGGAGGGCTGCAATTATCCCTACGAACGAGAGAAGCTGGGTGATTGGAACTGGGGCGAGATCTACGGACGTTCGATGATCAACGATCTCAACAACGGAGCCGAAGGCTGGACCGATTGGAACATCCTTCTCGATGGGCAGGGAGGACCGAACCATGTCGCCAACTACTGCTACGCACCCGTCCATGCCGATACCAAGACAGGCGAGTTGATCTACATGAACTCGTTTTACTACATCGGACATTTTTCGAAATTCATTCGTCCGGGCGCAAAGCGAGTCGTCAGTTCGTCGACTACGGATATCCTGGCGACGACCGCGTTTCGAAACACAGACGGTTCCATCGCCGTTGTCGTGATGAATTCCACGGAGAAGGAACAGCCCTTCAAACTGTGCTTTGGCGCGTCGACCGTTGCGACCAACAGCCCGGCTCACTCGATCATAACCCTGGTTGTGAAATAAGGTCCTTCATGAAGTCGCTTTCCCTTGTATTGCTCGCGCTGCTCTCAGTTGCGCCGCTGTCGGCAGCCTACATTCGAGTGGAGGGCCGGGATTTCATCGGGACCGACGGCAAAGTTTTTCAGATCAGAGGCACCAACCTCGGCAACTGGCTGGTGCCGGAGGGCTATATGTGGCGGCTGGGTGGGGGAGCAGAGTCGCCGCGCGAAATCGAAGCACTGACCGAGCGGCTATTGGGGCCCGACGAAGCAGCCGCGTTTTGGCGGACTTATCGCGACCACTATGTCACTCGCGCGGACATCGATTTCCTTGCGCAGACCGGCTGCAACACGCTGCGCGTACCGCTGCATTACAAATACTTCCTCGAGGAAAAAGGCGAAGGCTTCCGTCTGCTCGATCGCTTGGTGGAGTGGAGTAGGAAAGCCGGTCTCTCCCTTATCTTCGATCTTCACTGCGCGCCGGGCGGTCAGACCGGAACCAATATCGACGACGGTCGCGGTTACCCCTGGCTGTTCGAGAGCGCGAGTTCCCAGGAGCAATTGCTGCAGGTGTGGAAAAATATTGCGCGGCATTACCGCAATGAATCGGTGGTGATCGGCTATGATTTGTTGAACGAACCCATCCCGGCGTTTCCTGCTTTCGACAAATACAAATCAGCGTTGGAACCCTTGCTGCGTCGCGTGCTCGAGACCATTCGAACGGTCGACTCGCACCACATCATCTTTCTCACTGGTGCCAATTGGGATTCCGATTTCAAGATCCTCAGCCCACCCTTCGCGAAGAACGTGGCCTACACGTTTCACAAATATTGGATGCCGCCGACCGAGGCGTCCATTCGAGAGTACCTCGACTTTCGCGAGCGCTACAACGTCCCGATTTGGATCGGCGAGACGGGCGAGAACAAGGACGAATGGATCGCGGATTTTAGAAAACTGTTGGACGACCAGCACGTGGGATGGACCTTTTGGCCCTTTAAAAAAATGGAAAGCACCGCTGGTTTCCTTCATTTCGATCGACCGGTGCATTGGGATGAGATCGTCGCTTTTGCGAAGCTGCCGCAGGGCACGGGTGCGGACCAAGTCAAAGCGAACCTTTTGGTTCGTCCGTCTCAGGCTGACATCAAAGAGAGTTTTGCCGATTTACTGCGCCAGATCGAACTGACGCACTGCATACCGAATCGCGGCTATATTGAAGCGCTGGGTTTGAAGGTGCCGAAATCGGATTGAGGGTAATGGTTGGGTTGGACGTTTTTATTTTTTAACCACAGAGGCACGGAGACGCGGAGGACCTATGAGTGATTTGGTTGCCCACGGAATTGTACGGAACTGAACGGAAATGGGGCTGCGGGGTGGGTGGGACTTCTTTCTCCTTCCTCTTTATCTTTATCTTAATCTTTCTCCTTGGATTTTTCAGGAACGGCGAACTGACGAAAGATTAAGAGAAGAGGATCCGCAGTCGGGGACATGGTGATGAAGAGCTGGGCCCGCCGTCACGAAAAACATGCGGATCTTCCAATTGATGGAAACAATCCGCTTACGTGAAATCTGAGTTCGTTATCGCCATATCCCCGACGGCGGGCCCAGCGGTGCCGCCCTACCTTAAGGCGCGAGGCGCAAAGGTTGCCCCCCGTCCAAAGAGGGATGCGGAAGAGCACAGAGTTCACAGAGAAAAGCAAAACCGGAAAACACGCTTTGATCCGACCGATTCAATTGGGTTTATTTTGTGTGTTCTGTTCAAAGTCTGCCTCTGTGCACTCCGTGCCTCTGTGGTTCAATTGCGGTTTTTAAGTTCATGGGTCTATTCGTCAAAGCCGCCGAATCCACCGGCGGGAAATCACAGATGAATGATCCCGCGTTGCAGCGCGGCGGTCACGGCTTGCGTGCGATCGGCGACGCGCAGCTTGGCGAGGATGCTCTTCAAGTGATCCTTCGCGGTGTGCTCGGTGATTCCCAGCATATCGGCGAGTTCCTTGTTCGAAAGCCCTTTAGCGACTTCGCGCAGCACGTCGACTTCACGCGGAGTGAGTTCTTCGAAGAGATTCCGCGACTTCAGCCGCGTGGCGACGTTGTGCGGAATCCAGCGTTTGCCAGCGGCTACCGCGCGGATCGCCGGAATGAGTTCATCGCCGGTGGCGCTTTTCAGCACGTAACCCTGCGCACCTGCAGCCAACGCATTGTAGATATCTTCATCGCCATCGTAGGCGCTCAGAATCAAGACTCGCACCTGATCCGAGAGTTTTCGAATCTGGGCCGTAGCTTCGGGACCGGTTTTGCCCGGCATGCGGAGATCCATCAGCACCAGGTCGGGCTGAAGTTTTTGAAACATTACGATGGCCCGGTCGCCGTCATCGGCTTCACCCACGACGGTAAGATCGATCTCGGTGTTCACCAGCGAAACGAGGCCCATGCGAACCACAAAATGATCGTCGACAACTAGGACGCGAATAGGACGGTCAGACTTGAGAGCGAGCGTGCTCACTGGGTAGGAACAGAGACGTTGACGGAATTCACGGAGGCAACTGCGTTAGGCAATGAAACCTTGACGATGGTCCCTTCGCCGGGGGCGCCGACGACGGAGAAACGGCCGCCGAGCCGTTTGCTGCGTTCGGCCATCCCGAGCAGTCCGAAATGTTTGTCGCTATGGTTCGCCACTTTCTCGGGCACGAATCCCGTGCCGTTGTCTTTTATTTCGAGCGTGACGGCTGTTTCGCTGAACCCGAGATGGACGGTCGCGAGTGTCGCACCGGAATGTTTGACGACATTGGTGAGCGCCTCCTGCCCAATACGCAGAAGATTTTCTTCGACGATTTCGGGGAGCTGCTGTGGTGTGCCGTTGGTTTCCACCTCTACGCGGAGCTGGGTGCCGTGCGCGATTTGCTCACACGTGTGCTGAAGTGCAGTGGCAATGTTGAACTGCTCGAGCTCGCGAGAGCGCAAATCCCAGATCGAACGGCGAAGCTCAATCTGGCTTTGTCGCAGAAAACCTCGCGCAAGCTCAAGATGCTGTCGTGCATCGATCGGGGTGCGCTCGGTCAGTTTCGCGGTGGTGTCGAGCTGAAGTGCGATGCCCGTGAGCGCCTGCTCCAGCGTGTCGTGCAAATCGCGCGCAAGGCGCGTGCGTTCCGCCAGCGTGGCCTTGAATTCCACCTCCGCGGATTTGCGCGCGGTCATTTCGATTTTGAGTTGATCGGTGCGTTCCTGCACCCGTTGTTCGAGGAGATCGTGCGCCTCCTGCAATTCTTTTTGCGCCTTTTCGCGTTCGACGACGAGGAAACTGAGCATCGCATTTTTCTTCGATACGGTGAGCGACCAGCCGATGGCGCCGATGGACAGCGCGAAGAGTACGGCGAGGCCGACAAGCAGGCGTTGGGGTGTAAACCAGCTCGGCGTTTCGAGTACATGCAGATCGCCGGGAGTGCGCTGCAACAACGTCAGCATTTTCAGTTGTCCGTCGTCGCCCGTTTCGATGGAGCTTACACCGGTGATGGCGACTACGCTTCCCAAGGCGATCGAGCTGAGAACCGTATCCTCCGCATTGTGCTCGCACTCCGCTGTGAACGTAAGATTTGCGTTCTGAATCGTGCAGATCGTGCGTGTGCCTGCAAAACCAGCGTAGTCGCGTCTGATTGGCTGAACGGTGCGGCCGACCAGACGACCGCGAAGCTGAATAAGTTCGCTCGCATGCAGGCCATCGCGCAGCTGTGAGAACGGCACCTCCTGAGGTGAGATGGTTTCCGGGGTTTCTGTGGCGCGACGGCAACGCGCGTCCTCCAGCACTGGTCGGTAGCCTGCAATGTGGAGGAAGCCGATCGCCTCGATCACGTCACCGGGGGCGAGCCGATTTGGCTGAATGCTTTCGATGTGCAATCCGCCCGTGCCGTCCTGGATAAAAAGATCCAGGCCTGGCCGTTGGTAGGTGACGACGCCACGGACGTGAATGCGATCGCCCTGATTCATATCGGGCCGGTAGCGAGCGATTTCGCCGAGGGGTAGAATCGGTTGCTCGAACGGCGGACGCGCCTCGGATTGTTCGACGACAAAATCGTCTACCGTGGGCACATAAACGTTGATGGACGTGAGCTGCCGCAATCTGGCATTGAACGAGGCCGCGACCGTGCCGCGCACGCGCACCTTTGCCCCAACAAGCGATTCGGGATTAATTTGGGGCGGCAGCTTGGGAAAAACATGCACGCGCTGGCGACCAAACGACACGTCGACCGCGAGCTTGCGCGAGGGTACAAAATAAATTGAACGCACCGTGCCGGAGAATTCCACCCGCTGACCGTCTTCTACCCCCGCCATCAATCGTTCAGCGGTGGTGGGCTTAGCCGCTGGCAACGCTGATTTTCCTGCAGCGCTCCAGCGCGCGAGGTAAACCGACGGGGCGAAGGCACCACGGCCAGTCACACCTTCAACCGTTACGCGATCTCCGACCTGAGGTTGCCGACCGGTTCCAACGATAAATACGCCGCCGCTTGCATCGTGTACGAAGAACTTTCCCTCCCAATCATGCTCTGCGGCTGTCACTACCCCCGAGAGCGCGACGCGCAAATGCTTCGCAGCGATATCGCTGGGCAGGGCAAGAACGTCCGCGGTCTGCGTAAGCGGTTCGTCTACGGCGAACGCGCGCACGGCGAGTGCAGCGGCAAAAAAAAGTGCGATTAAGCCACGCACCCCAAGGGCTGTTAAAGCGAAGAGACGAATAGGAGCGAGGACTTAGGGAAGGGTAAAACGGACGAAAACAATTTCAGGATTTTCAGTGGAGATCCGCAAGACGATTCATCGAGAAATGTGACGTGTGATGTGTGACGAGCGAAATCAGCAGAGGATTGAACCACAGAGACACGGAGACGCTGAGATATGAAGAGGAGAGAAGCTAGAATTTAGGACGGCGAGTAGATTAGCCACATCGTACTTCGTGCCGCTTGGCGGAACTACGAAGGACACAGAGGGATCACAGAAATCTCAAAGAAAAATTTCCTGTGATCCCTGCGATCTTTTGTGGCTAAAAATCCGATCTTATCGCTTTGGCTGCGGCTATTCATTCCGACGATTTTTCGTATTTCGTTTACCTCCCTTTTCTCCTGTAAAAAACACGGCTCCGCAGATCAAAAACAGTTGAACAGGAGTAAAGGGATGTTGATGGCTTTTACTCTGTAAAGCTTGGATCTAACCGGTCTCACGGTTTGTCGGTCGACTCGGGGAGATTGATCTTAAACAAAAGCTCGACCGGTTCACTCGTTTCGTCCGTCAGAACGAAAATACTTTTCTTCTGCACACCTGTCCGCTTTCCCGAGGTGAAGGCGACATAGATGGTACCCGTTTCTCCGGCAGCCACGTCCGTGGCACTCGCGTCGGCAACGGTGCAGCCGCAACTCGTCTTCACTTCAAGAATGTGAACTAATTTTTTGCCGGTGTTTTTGAAATCGAATTTCGTCCGCATTTCTTCCTGTCCGTGCGGTGCATCCATCTCGATGATTTTTTTCTCCCACTCCAAGGCATGAACCGGGGCGACCCAGCTTGCCAGCCACACGAGAGAGAGACGCAACCGAGAGTTTGTTTTCATAAATTATGGCAGCGGATCGATTTCACTGGATGAAAATGGAGTCGGGCCCAATCGGGCTAAAATCTCATCGCGATTTCTTCGCTGCGAGAGGGCGAGTTGGTTGGCTTCAATCGAATCTTCAAGTGAGGGCTCATGTATATCCAAGCGGCCAGGGTGCCAAAAGGGGTGAGGTGAGTATGCCGTTTAAATATTCTCCGGTCATCCCTCTTTAGAGGGAGGATTATAACGGCGCACGAAGGCGCCGGTGAAAGGTTGAAGGTGGCAAGAGGAAGGTGAGAGTCGGGCAAGCCCGACCGATTCATGATCTAAGAAGGAAGATTCAAGATCAGACGGGGTCCACGAATCACACGAATTGACACGAATGGATTCACTCTTGCGCCTTCGCCGGGGCTACGGCGTGATAGGTTCGCCTTCGTCCGCAAGTGCGGGACTACGACGAGACGCGGTCGTCCATCGAATCTGATCCGTTTATCCGTGTAGATCCGTGTCCATCCGTGGTTTAAACTCTTCCGATCCGGACTCCATGCCTCTGTGGCTCCGTGGTTCAATCGGTTTTATCTTTGCCGGATTTTTCGAAGTGTTCTTCGATCTCTTCGAGGGTCTTGCCCTTGGTTTCCGGGAGAAAAAAAGCGGCGGTGATGAAGTAGACGACGGTGGATCCAGCGAACGCAAAAAACATGGTGGAATAACCATATTTTCCAACCGTCGGGAGAAAGATCGCCGCGATCGTGGTCGACACGGCTTGGTTGATGAGAAGGGCG
>WNFI01233589.1_pt1 | contig 13104 bp, 11 predicted proteins | sample 5400471 | NCBI WGS metagenome assembly WNFI01 (sample SAMN13153348, study PRJNA577476) | soil metagenome | isolation source: 100 cm saprolite on Douglas fir-dominated hillslope | place: USA:California | collected 2013-09-17
CGTCGCGGTGCAGCCAATGCCTCTTGCTGGATGTATTGGAGATAGTCATCCAGGACCATCTCCTGCCCGACCAGGCCTTTGAGAGGAAGCAGCTTGACGTATTAACGACCGTGTATAATTGCGCCAAGATAAAATTGATAGACCCACTTGCCATTTGCAAGGTGCATCTGGTCCACAAGAGAAGCGTTGATTGCTACCTTTTCGTTTGAGCAGCTTCCGCCTTCGTGGTTTTGAAAGAGCAAGCTGGGAGAAGTGTTTCTGGTATGCGCGTGTTAAGCGAGAGGCGAGGCCCTACAAAAACATGCAGGAGCCGATAGATGTGCGAAAGACCTCGATCGAAGGGGTTTGAGGGCCGGGTGCGCAAACGCGCGCTGAGAAAGAGAGAGTTCTATGGGAAACGTTTTCATCCATGTCACCATGTCGCTCGATGGATTGATCGCCAGGTCAAACGATGAAATAGATTGGGCGTTTCACTACGGCACTGACGCCATGGTCGATGAGGTGATGGAAGAGATTGGTGCGGTCGTGTTGGGCAATCGGGGCTTCAAAGAAGGGACTATGACGGAAAGCAGGCTTCCTTATGGGGGCATGGTGAACGTGCCTCATTTTGTCGTCACCCATGAGGCCCGCGAACCAATCACCATCGGCGGGGTGACCTTTACTTTTATCGCAGACGGCATCCAACGCGTCATCGAAGCCGCTAAGGATGCTGCCGGTGACAAAAAGATCAGCCTCTTAGGTGCAAGCATTGATCAGCAATGTCTCAAGGCTGGTCTGGTTGATGAGATCGTGATCCATCTCGTCCCGATCGTGCTCGGCGAAGGGATCAGGTTGTTTGATCATGGAGGTAGTGAGTCAATCGAGCTGGAACGAACGGAAGTCATCGCGACCTCAGGAATAACGAGCCTGCGATTTCGCATCACGAAATAAGTGAGCCGACAAACAATAAGAAGGAGCGACAACAAGGCACCTGAAAAGGGGGTCAGTCCAATGAGACAACAACTTCAGAGCAAGATCCGAGAAGTTTTGTCCCTCCTTCTATGCTACACTGGTGCTTGTCGAACACAGACATCTTGCACATGAACGGAGGTATCAGCACATGAAATGTGACCTCGGAGATTTCGCGATCTTCTATGAAACCTACGGCTCAGGACGCGGTGCTGGCGTTCATCGACACGGTCATCCCCGGTCAACGCTTCGTGCTCGCCGGCCTATCCTATGGGGGGTACCTGGCCCGTGGTGTGGTCTCCCACAGGTCAGCCTCGATCGATGGCGTGCTGCTCTGTGCACCCCAGGTGAAGGCAGACCCCTCACAGGCCCATCTCCCACCCAGGACCACGCTTGTGGAAAACCCAACGCTGGTGGCCCGGTTAGAGCCGGACGAGGCACAGCTCGTCGAGGGCCTCGTCGTGGTGCAGAGCCCCACGGTGGTCGAGGCGGTACGCGGCGTGCTGGCGGAGGTGAAGATCGCCGACCACCCCTTCAACGCGCGACTGGAGATGGCCGGTCCCTCTTCCTTCGAAGTGGACACACAGCCCACCCTCTTTAGTGGCCCCACGCTCATGCTGACCGCACGACAAGATCACCTCTGTGGATACCGCGACGCCTGGGCTCTGCTGGACACCTACCCCAGAGCGACGTTCGCTGTGCTCGATCGGGCCGGACATTTTGTGAATATCGAACAGGATGGACTCTGCCACGCCCTCATGCGTGAGTGGCTGGATCGGGTGGAGGAAGGCGAAAGCCGCTGACCGCCCACAGGTATCGCGCCCCACATGTCGTGGTCACGCGGGCACGGGGCGAGCGTTATGGCACGCCCAAACGAGGTGCGCGGGATGGGACCGGCGAGCGTACGGAACTCGCGGTCCCAGGCGTAGTGGTCGCTATAGGCGCCGGAGACGAGGGCCGTGCCCAAGTTCAGGTACGCTTTGCCGGGCTCTGTGATGTTGGCGCCCAGCCCGGCGATCTGGCCGTCACCGGCGCCAGCGACGATCGGGAGGTCGGCGGGCAGTCCCAGTTCCTGGTAATGTGCCTTCTTTTTTCAGAAACAATTTCCATCGTATTAAGGATACTCTCGAAACCTCAGGCTCATTCTTTCTCATCACTGCTGTCCACCTCAACGTCGGCAATGGACTCCCGCACCCGGGTGGGTCGATAGGGGAAGCGCTCCACCTGCTCACGTGAGGTGGCTCCGGTGAGTACCAGGATAGTCCGCAGCCCACTCTCCATCCCGGAGATGATATCGGTATCCATGCGATCCCCGATCATCACAGATTCCTCCGAATGGGCACCCAGTGTGCGCAGGGCCATGCGCATCATCAGCGGGTTCGGTTTGCCGATGAAGTAGGGCTTGATACTGCTGGCCGCGCTGATCAATGCGGCTACAGCTCCGGTCCCGGGGACGATTCCCCCCTCACCAGGTCCCATCACATCCGGACAGGTGGCGATGAAACGCGCGCCAGCTATCACGAAGCGAATGGCACGGGTAATGCGTTCAAGGCTATAGGTGGTCGTATCACCTAGCACCATATACTCCGGCTCGTGATCGGTCAGGACGTAGCCGATGTCATGCAAGGCCGTCGTCAGCCCAGACTCCCCAATGGCGTACGCCCGCCCACCCGGTCGTTGCGAGTGAAGGAACTGTGCGGTGGCCAGCGCGGACGTGAAGATCGCTTCAGATGGAACATCCAGCCCCATATAGTGCAATCGCATTTGCAGGTCGCGCGGCGTGTACAGCGAGTTATTAGTAAAAATCAAGAATGGAATCCCCTGGGTCCGTAGGCGCTGCACAAACTCTACTGCCCCAGGAATAGGCCTCGCGCCCACCAAGAGGACCCCATCCATATCTATGAGATAATTCTTGATACCGTCCAATGATACCCTCCCGTTCGGCGGTAATCGCCGAATCTTATGCAAAAAGGAAGCAACACGTGTAATGAAGCATATAGGCCTTTCCATATCATGGCTACTTCCTCTCACGCAATTTGCTTACTGCTGCGCTCATGTGCTGTTTGATTATCTCAACGAATTCTTACACCCCACAAATCGAGCCAGCTACTCAGTAACTTGGATGGTCGACCTGGATGTTAAGTGCAAAATCTGCATGCCATCGGGTCCAGCGATAAAAGCCTGTTCCACCATATTGAAAAATAACCCCGTGTCCACTACACCAACGATATGGAGGAGGCGGTCCTGAAGCTCTTGAGGGGAGACGATGCCACCTGGGAAAAAGCAATCCAGGATCATGTTGCCATTATCGGTAGTATAGGCCTCATTTCCTACCATCCGTACCTGCGCTGAAGCTCCCATGGCCTCTAAACGCCTCCGTACTGGAGCTGCGGCAAATGGTACGATTTCGATGGGTAAGGGGAACGCACGGTTTAATTGTGGGACGAGTTTGGTGGTATCGGCAATGATGATGAAGCGTCGTGAGGATGAGGCCACAATTTTCTCCCGGAGCAGGGCACCGCCACCACCTTTTATCAGGTTCAGCTGCGGGTCAATCTCATCAGCGCCATCGATAGTAAGATCGAGTTCGGGCTGTGCATCAAGGCTGGTGAGCGGAATCTTGAGGCTCCTGGCAAGCTGCGCTGTCGCATTCGAAGTGGGAACAGCACCTATGATGGTCAGGCCATCGTTCATCCGCCTGGCAAGCGCATGGATGAGATATGTAGTGGTCGATCCCGTGCCCAGACCAATGACCATCCCATCTTCAATGAGCTTTGCTGCTGTTTCTCCCACCAACTGCTTCCAGGTGCCCTGTTGTCCTTCGTGTTGCATGGGGCTACTCCTTCCCTGGTTGTGTCCAGGCATGAGCCATGTGCTATCGCGGCAGGCATGAATAATACTGTACCGGACTGGCTAGATGATCATGAACATACTTACTTCGAGTCATGCACGCGGGAAGGGCCAGAGCTGGTGTTACTCCTGTGAAGCAAGTTGTGCCTTGGCGGCACTGACAATCTTCTCGGGGGTAAAGCCGAACTTGACCAGCAAATCCTTCAGCGGGGCAGAAGAGCCAAAGGTATGCATCCCAATGACCGTTCCCTTCAGTCCGGTGTAATGGGCCCAGCCCAGGGTCGAGGCCTGTTCCACGGCGACCCGTGCCGTGACCTCTGGCGGCAGGACGTGGTCGCGGTAGTCCTGGCTTTGCCGCGCGAACAGTTCCCAGGAGGGCATACTCACCACACGCGCCTGGATCCCCTCCTGCTTGAGCTGTTCGTAGGCCTGCAGACACAGGGCCACCTCACTGCCGGTCGCCAGCAGCAGGACCTGTGGCTGGCCCCCCTCTGCCTCTGCCAGGATATAGGCTCCTTGAGCGACGCCGGTGGCGGGGGCGTAGCTCGAGCGGTCAATGATAGGCAGGGCTTGTCGCGAGAGGACAAGGGCGGCTGGTTCATGATGCAATTGCATGATCACGCGCCAGGCTTCCACGACTTCATTGGCATCAGCCGGGCGTAAGACGATGAGTCCGGGAATGGCGCGCAGGGACACCAGCTGCTCGACGGGTTGATGGGTGGGTCCATCCTCCCCCACCCCAATCGAATCATGGGTAAATAGGTAGATGACCGGGATTTCCATCAGGGCGCTCAGCCGGATGGCTGCACGGGCATAATCACTGAAGATCAAGAAGGTTGACCCATAGGCACGTACCTTGGAAAGGGCTAACCCATTGAGGACCGTCCCCATCGCAAACTCGCGCACGCCGAAATGCATGTTGCGACCAGCAGAGCTATTGGCCTCAAAATCGCCAGCGCCCTCGAAGGTCAGGCGCGTTTTGGTCGAGGGAGCCAGATCGGCCGAGCCCCCCACCAGCCAGGGCACCTGCTTGGCAATCGCATTGAGCACTTTGCCGGAGACGTCACGGGTGGCTAGACCACGCGGATCAGGGGCAAACGACGGTAAGTCACGATCCCAGCCGTCGGGCAATTCCCGCCACTGGATGCGGCGCAGTTGCTCGGCCAACTCAGGATACTGCTGCCGGTAGGACGCGAACAGGGCCGACCACGCCGCCGAGAGCTGCGCCCCACGCTGGCCGATGCCTTGCTGGAAATGCGCGCGCACCCCGTCAGGCACCAGGAATTTCTCGTTCTCGGGCCAGTGATAGTACCGCTTGGCGAGACGGGTCTCCTCCTCTCCCAGCGGCTCCCCGTGGGCCTCGCTCGTATCTTGTTTGGTCGGCGCACCGTAGCCGATATGACTATCCACAATGATCAACGTGGGACGATCGGGTGTGGCTTGAAAGACCTGAAACGCGCGTTCCAGCATCTCCAGGTCATTGACATCCCCCACTCTCGTCACATTCCAGCCATAGGCGAGGAAGCGCGTGGCCACATCCTCGCTAAAGGCCAGGTTTGTACGGCCTTCAATACTAATGCGGTTGTTATCGTAAATCCAGCACAGATTGGAGAGGTGGAGATGCCCGGCAAGGGAAGCGGCCTCGCTGCTGACCCCTTCCATCATGTCTCCATCTCCGGCGAGGGCATAGATGTGGTAATGAAACAGCTCGAAACCAGGGCGATTGAAGTGCGCCGCCAACCAGCGCTCAGCTATCGCCATTCCTACGCTGGTAGCCACTCCCTGGCCCAACGGACCGGTGGTCGTCTCGACGCCGGCCGTCCAGCGATATTCGGGATGACCAGGACATTTGCTCTCGAGCTGGCGGAAGTGCTGAATGTCCTCAAGTTTGACCGATAATTCCCCCAGGCGTTCATATTTGGCATTCACCGCTTTAACACCCGTCAGATGCAGGATGCTATAGAGCAGCATCGAAGCATGACCGGCTGAGAGCACAAAGCGGTCGCGGTTCATCCAGATGGGGTTGTCAGGATCGTACCGCAGCACACGCTGCCACAGACAGTAGACTAAGGGGGCCAGAGCCATCGGGGTACCGGGATGGCCCGAGTTGGCCGCCTGGACGGCGTCCATCGATAGTGTCCGAATGGTATTGATGCTCAGCTGCTCGATCGTTGCTGGTTCTACCTGAGTGCTCATACATGTTCTCCTCTCATCTGGCGCTTTAGAGATTCCTACCTTTTTGTTTGCAACTTTTGCGACGCAGCTTGCAGGCCCTCGGACTCAAGCTGGTGCCTCACCAGTGCGCGATACTGTTCCACCTGGGAGTTCGTCTGGTCACTTGACCAGCCCAGTTCGCGTGCCATCAGGGCGGCTACCTCCGGGGCAATGCTGGCGCCACGGGCTCCATCCTCCAGGATGATACGCGTGCGCCGGGCCAGCATATCCTCGAGCGTCATCGCCATCTCGGCCCGGCAGGCGTAGACTACTTCGGCACGTACATAGGGCAGATCGGGTACGAGACGCTCGCCCAGGCTCTTATCCTCCTCAATCAGATCAAGCACACTGCGCGCATAGATGCCGAAGTTAAACTCGAGATGCTCCACGATATCCGGTGCCACACCAAGCTGGCGGGCACGTGCATCGATCTCAGGCTTGGCCTTACGCCAGCCGATCGCACCAGTCAGCAGCAAGTTCTTGGTGGGATGGGAGATAGGCATGCCATCGCGTTTGGCAATGACATCGACGGTGTCCTGGGCCATGCGCCGGTAGGTTGTGAGCTTTCCGCCCACAATGGTGACCATGCCGTTGACTTCCTGCAACACCACATGGGTGCGCGACAGATCGGCCGCGCGGGCGCCTCGTGATTTGACTAACGGTCGGTAGCCTGCATAGACACTGAGAATATCATCGTTGGTCAGATTGACCTCGAGGTACTGGTTGATATGCCTGATGAGATAGGCGATATCTTCTGGATCGGCCTGTGGGTCATCCAGGTTGCCTGAGCCGGTGTCAGTGGTGCCGATGATGGCGCGCGACTGCCAGGGGATGACGTACAGGATGCGCCCATCTTCGGTCTCGGGCAAGACGACCGCGGTATTGCTGATGCGCAGCCGCTCACGGTCCACCACCAGGTGGATGCCCTTGCTCGGCTCGATGGTCGCCTTCGACTCATCACCCGTCAAGGCCACCACATGCTCGGAGAAAACTCCTGTCGCATTGATGATGTGACGAGCAGAGATGGTCAATTGCTGATTGGTCAGCACATCGCGCACGACGGCGCCATTGAGCTTGCCATTGGCACGAGTAAAGCTGGTGGCCTCGGTATAGTTGGTCACGACCGCCCCGAACTGTGCCGCGGTGCGCAGCAGGGTGACCGTCAGTTGCGCATCATTGGTCTGCGCGTCATAGTACAGCAGCGCTTTTTTGAGCCCACGGCTGCGCAACTTGGGAACACACTCCAACGTTTTCTCAGCACTGATGCGCTTATGGCGGCCGATGTTGAGCCGTCCAGCCATCAAGTCGTACATCCACAGGCCGATATCGAGCACTAGGTCCAGACCAAAAGCGGTCCGTGGCCTTATGGGCAAGCTACTGGGCCAATGCATATCCTCATAGACAGGGATCACAAAGGGTTGTGGCCGCACCAGGAAAGGGGCATGGCGGACCATCAGTCCGCGCTCGACCACGCCCTCGTGGATCATAGCGAGGTCAAATTGGGGCAGGTAGCGAATGCCGCCGTGGGCCAGCTTGGTGGATTTGCTGCTGGTACCGCTAGCGAAATCGGCTTTTTCAACGAGTGCGACACGGTAGCCGCGGCACGCGGCGTCCAGGGCCACACCTGCCCCGGTGATGCCGCCTCCGATCACCAGCACATCAAACTGGTCCTGGGCTAACCGTGCGAGATAGGCTGCTCGTGCCGTGGCTGCTAAAGGTTCCATAACTCTTCTCCTTGTCAAGTTCAGGCGCCAACATCCATCTTAGGTAGACGTTCAGGCGTTCTCTATTAGATTTCTCCCACCCCCAGCCACACGCTCCTCCCCTTGAGCCACCACACAAGGTGGCCCGTTAGCTGGACCACCTTGTACCTGGCCTCGTGTGCCTGGGGATGCGTCCTATCTACTACTGCGACTGGTTCATCCGGTAGCGCTGACGAGCGGCCCCGACCGGAGAGCAAGGCCCAGTCCTCCGCTCCTACACGGCACGCGTCTGCTGGGCCACCAGGGCGCGCATCTGGGTGAAGACGTCATCAACGAAGGCGTCGTCGAGCAAGTCCACATAGTTGAGCAGGTCGGCCGAACTGAAGCGCTGGCGCATCATGTGGCCGTTCTTGAAGGCCCAACGCGCCTGCTGCTCAGGGATGCCCAGGTCCTCGTAGCGCAGCGGGTGGTGGGCCAGGGTCAGGCCATCCACCACCGTCTCGGGTGGGTGGACCAGTTCAGCCAGACGAGCGCGTTGCTGCGGCCAGTCGCGCAGGAAAGCCTCGAACTGGGGACGGGCCCGGTGCCAGCCCTCCAACTTCCTGCTGTAGGTGTTCCAGCACTCGGCTGCCATCGCCCCCGACGGGTCGATCGCATCGAAGGTAGCCTGCACACGCTGCTGCATCTGCTCGGCCGAAGGGAAGCAGGCGTCGGCGTCCACCTTTTCAGGCTGGAAGTCCGAAAGCCATTTGCGCCAGGCGATGGCGCAGGCAATCGTGCTGATACCACACTGGCAGCCGTGACTGGCGATCGGGCGGTCATAGTGCTCGGCGCTCATATCCAGCATGTGGCTAACGGCATGCTCGTAGCCGGACATAGGTGCGCTTGACTTGGCCAGCGTCATCGAGAAGCCGCCCAGCGCGCTCAGCTTGGCCAGCGTCCCCATGCCGACCAGGCTGCGCGAGGCAAAGGCGGCGGCTTGCGAAAATAGCAGGGCGCGTACGTCCAGCAGGATGTCGAAGGAAGCCGGAGTATACTTCGAGACGCCCAGTTGCGCCCCCAGGTACCAGTCCCCAAATGAAACGGCGATCACCGCCAGGTCCCCAATCCCTCCCACAGTGTACTCGAAAGGGGCATCGCGCAGGATACGCGAATCCAGGACTAGCGCATCCGGCAGCCGGGAGGGCCAGGTGCGTTTGACCCCGTCCTTGGTGATCGTGGCCATGCCCGAACCGAAGGCGATAACCGAGTTGGCTGTCTGCACGACGACGAACGGAATGTGCTCGCCGGACGCCTGCTCATGTTCGAAGCAGGCGTGCTTGGTCACGTCGCAGATCTTGCCCGAGCCGAGCGCCACGGCCGTCTTATCTGGGCGCAGATGGGGACGAATCTGGTCCACCTCCGCAAAGTCCGAGTGCAGGTATCCATGCTCGTCGCCCATCTCCAGCACCTCGACCTGGAAGCCGGCCCGCTCCAGTTGGTCGCGCACGAACGGCTTCAGATCGGTCCCCTCACGCCAGAAGGGCCGGCGGTCTTGGACCAGCAGGACGGCTGAGGAGCCGCCACGCGCGAGGTTGCGCAGGATGGCAGGCAGGGCAAGCAGAGCATCAGCTCCAGCCTCGACCTGACCCAGATTCAGTGTCGGTAAGCTGGCCGCGTCTGGTCGACTGGCCAGAGCACGGCGCAGGCCATCCATGTCTGCCGGATCGAAGCGGAAGGGAGGCGAGGTGGTTGGCTGTTCTATTGACATCACGTTCTCTCCTTGTGCTAGCATCTCCACTGGCAGGCCCGTCTAAAGGCTGCGTGCCAGTCGCAGTATCATCTGCGGTGCCGCGACGCACTAGGGGCAAGGAGGGTAAAGGTGGTCGCCCTTGCCCCTGCGTCCGTGCGGGCACGCAGTTCCCTGCTTAGCTCGACTTCTGGCGTGCGCCGCGGTAGCGTTCGTCGATCGCCTTCATCTTCTCGACCTTCGGGCCCGAGCGACCGCCTTCGAACTCGGAGGCGAGCCAGTGCTCGAGCACCTTCTCAGCTGCCTCGGGGGCAATCACGCGGGCGCCCATGGTCAGGACCTGGGCGTCGTTGGACTTGCGGGCACGCTCGGCCGAGTAGGGTTCGTGGGCTGTGACCGCCCGCACCCCGGGGATCTTATTGGCGGTGATAGCCATCCCGAGGCCCGTGCCACAGACGAGCACGGCCCGGTCGTGCTCGCCCCGGGCGACTGCCTCGGCTACCTCGGCGGCCACGTCCGGGTAGTCCTGCTCGCTGCCGTTGCCATAATCCTTGACTGTGTAGCCATGCTGTCTCATATAGTCTGCTAAGCGCTCCTTGAGGGGAGCTCCAGCCTCATCGGCTCCAACCGCGATCTCTTTCATGGTTACTTCTCCTTCTTCTCAAGTACCACGGCCCCTGAGACTTCCTGGCCGCGGCTTCAACTCGACTCAACTCAACGCTGCTATCGGCTGGTGCTCGCCCACCCGGCGTGTGACGATATGCACCAGCTCCTGCAATCTGGAGTAGGTGTCGATGTAAGCGTCGACATAGAACTGGTAGGCTGCATGGTGGTCCTGGTTGGGCTCAATCATGGCCGTCTCGTAGACCATAGCGCCAGCCGCCTCCTGAATGCTGGGGAAGAGGCCCGCCCCGACTGCTGCCAGCACAGCCGAGCCGAGAGTGGCCGCATCGCTGATCTCGGTGAGCGCAATCGGCACACCGGTTACATCAGCGTGGATCTGCATCCATTCACGGCTCTTGGTAGCTCCCCCGCAGGCCACGAACTGACGCACCGTAAAGCCGCCGTCATGCATGGCACGCAGGATATGGGCCGTGCCGTAGCAGATGCCTTCCTGGAGGGCTCGATAGACGTGGGCCCTCGTATGGTGCAGGCTGAAGCCCCACATAATCCCGCGAGCCTCCGGGTCGACATAGGGGGTCCGGTTGCCCTGCCAGTAGTCCAGGATGATGAGGCCATCAGAACCGAGCTGCACGGTCAGGGCCTGCTCGTTGAGCAACTCGTAGGCGCTGACCCCCAGCCGCTCGGCCTGGGCGATCACATCCTTGCAAAAGTTGTCTCGGAACCACTTCATGACCGAGCCGGTCGACACCTGGCCGCCCTCGACGGTGTACTGACCGCGCACGACCCCGTCGGGATAGGCGCCGAAGAAGCCCTGGCCGTTCAGTGGGTGGTCGCTCTGGCCGGTCAGCACGTGCGAAGAGCCAGTGATGAGGGCCATTTTGCCCGGCTCGACGACGTTGAGTCCAATCTGGGCCGCCCACGCATCGGCTACCCCTTGGGCGACGGGGGTGCCCGCTTTGAGTCCGAGCGCCTCGGCGGCCTGCTGGGATAGGCCGCCGACGGGCACGCCGAGGTCAAGGACCACATCGGGCAGCTTCTCGAAGATGTCGCCCAGTCCGATTTCCTCATAGAAGCTGGTCGGCCAGCCGCCTGCATCGCGATCGTAGTAGGCACGCAGGCTGGTGGTATTGATGCTGGCCGTCCAGCGCCCGGTTAGCCGGAAGGTCAGCCACTCGGTGCACTCGACGATGTGGGCCGCCTGGCGGTAGATGTCGGGCTCTTGCTCCTTGAGCCACAGTGCCTTGCACGGGTACCACTCGGCCGACACCGGGCCGCCCCCGTTGTACTTGCGGGCCGGATGGTTGGACTGGGCGATGCGGCGCGCCTGGTCGGCCGCGCGTACGTCCATCCACATGATTGCCGGCCGCAACAGGCGGTTGGAGGCGTCGAGCACAACCACGGTGCAGGTTGTGCAGTCATAAGAGATGCCGGCGATCGCCTCCGGCCAGACCTGGGCGAGTTCCATCACCGTGCGAACCGACCGGACCAGTGACGACCACCACTCATCCGGGTCTTGCTCGGCCCAGCCGGGCCGTGGGTGGAGAAGTCGATAGGGCGTGGCTGCAAAGGCCAGCGGTTGGCCCCGCGTATCGAAGATACCTGCCCGGACGCTCTCCGTACCAAAATCAATGCCCAGCAGATACGGGCCGCCGTTGCTACTATGCGGTGTGCTCATTCTGTTGCCCTCCTCAGGTGCTTGGCGTACGTTCACCCAAATACGATACTAGCTCTTTCGATGAGTCAGGCTAGTGGGACAGCGGACTTGCTTAGGACTGGTCATTCCACCCCAGCTCCTTCCAGATAGCAGGGGGGATCAGCTGATCGACGCGCGCAAGCACGAAGTTCGGCCTATCCTGGGGGGATAGGTGCTTGAGATCGTCAATGGTCGTCTCTCCGGTCAGGACGAGCATTGAGACCATCCCGGCGTCAAGGGCCATGCGAATATCTGTCGAGAGACGATCGCCGACCATCGCGCAGTTGGCCAGCTCGACGTCCAGCCCCTCCAGGGTGGCTCGTAGCATAATCGGATCGGGTTTGCCAACGACGGTCTCACATTTGGTGCCAGTGCATGCCTCGATGGCGGCGATCACGGCGGCGGCATCGGGTTCCCCGCGGCCCCCGGCTATGGGGCAGTAGGGGTCGGGATTGGTGGCGACCAGACGAGCACGCTTGTAGTACCAGATGGCGTCGAAGGCGATCTGCAGCTTCTCATAGGTGAAGCCGCGGTCGTAGCTAGCAATGACGATGTCTATCTCGGCCGGGTTGCTGGACATGCGGATACCAGCGTTGGCCAGTGCTCGGATCAGCGGTGCTTCGCCGATCGGGAAGACCACTGCGTTGGGATGGTTGGCTCGCAGCCAGCGGGTCATGGTCACGATGGTGGTGACGATCTCCTCTTCCGAGGCGAGCAACCTGAGCTTGGCGAGCTTTTCAGCATACATCGCCAGGTCCTTTGTCGGGTTGTTGGAGACGAAGCGCACAACCTTACCCCGCGCCCGCAGTTCGTCGATCATCCGCTTGGCCCCGGGCAGGAGCCAGTCGCCGAGGTAGAGGGTGCCGTCCAGGTCGAAGATGTACGCATCGTAGAGGCGAGTGGGGACAGTAACGATGCGGCCATCCGTCCCTAACCACGCTGGGTGCCCATCCATAGGGGCACCACTAGAGTCGCTCGCTCCCATTAGAGTCTTCCTCCCTGGCTCCGCGCTCCCTGAGATGGCACGGCAAAACCAGCCCGGGTCGCAGGAGTCACTGTTCCCGTCCGGTGCTCCGGTGCGAAGGTATCATTGAAGGTTCCAAGCTCAACGCTCTTTGGTGTGATCAGATGCTTACGAACAGCCTTCGACGCCGCTGCTCTTTTCATGTCAGCTACCTCCTTAAGGAGAAGAGATGAAAAGACGCTACTAGATCCGCAATACAGCCATTAGGCAGAAAGGCTACCAGTGATGCTCATCAGTTGAGCCGCCACGTGCTCAACTCTGAGGGAATGAGCAGGGGAGCTTACCCATCGTTTCTGGAAACGGAGGCATAGCAAAGCCC
>WNFI01039528.1_pt1 | contig 13102 bp, 2 predicted proteins | sample 5400471 | NCBI WGS metagenome assembly WNFI01 (sample SAMN13153348, study PRJNA577476) | soil metagenome | isolation source: 100 cm saprolite on Douglas fir-dominated hillslope | place: USA:California | collected 2013-09-17
CTGGGGAATATGGCGCTGGGTGTGCCTTCGGGGCGCGGGTTTTTCTCAGGACCTCATCGATGGCATGGCGGCCCCCGAGTGCGTGCGCGCCGCCGACGAACTCTTGCTCAATGAGCAGGAACTCGGCGATCGCCGCGATGAAGTCCTGAACGGCCTGCGAGAGGAACTGGACAGAGCAACCGCGTCGGAGCGACGCAAAGAAATCGCGGGATTGATTACCCGCCTGAACCGCGGCAGGGTACCCGACGCGCCGGAGTTCATGCAGCGGCTGGCATGGCGAAAACTTCAGGAGGCACATTCGGGCCAGGCTGAACTGCGCCGCGTCTTCACCGAGAAATTCGAAAAGGAAATTTCCCGGATATCGGGGAGAATTCAGGAGATTGCGGGCGATTCCAGGTTTCGCCTGGCGGTCATGATGCAGAATCGCGAGGCATTCCATGCCGGCATTGATTCGCTCGTCGGCCAGGAGGGGGCCGGGCGAAGAAAGAAACAGCGTCATCGTGAGGAACTGGCCGCCAGTTATCTCCAGCGATATTGCATGAAAAATGACTCCATCGGTTTCTTTGGCCCGATAGGCTGGGCCCGGGTGGAGTCCGCCGGGCCTGCAATCACGGCTGTGCCGGGTGACGAACTGATTTCGCAGTCAACGATCTATTTTGAGCATTGGTGCATTCAGGCACTGGCCCAGGAAATCGCAAAGCAGCCGGGTATTCGTGAGTGGCTCGCGCCTCGCCGCCTTCCGAGTTTCTATCTGCAGGGCAGCACCCTTTATGTGCCGGGCAACAGGATAACCTTGACGCCCGCGCAGACCGCGGTGCTGGGGCGATGCAGCGGCGATCGGTCGGCCCACGAAATAGCCCGTGAAGTGACTGGCATGTCCGGTTCCGGAGTCCGCACGCAGAACGAAGTCTTCGAGATACTGGATCAGATGCTGAAACGAGGCATCATCAGCTGGGACCTTGAGATTCCGGTAGATCAGTATCCTGACAGGACACTGAGAAACGCATTGGAGCGCATCGGCAATGAGGAACTCCGGAACTCGTCTCTCAATGCGTTGAATGAGCTGGTACGGGCTCGCGATAAGATAGCGAACGCATCGCAGGGACCGGATCAGCTCAGCGATGCTCTCAGGGAACTGGATGAAACATTCGTTCGGCTGACCGGCAAAGCGGCGACTCGCGCCGCGGGCCAGATGTATGCGGCCCGGACCCTTGTTTATCAGGATTGCCGCCGCGCTATGCAGTTGCAGATCGGGCCCGAGATCACGAAGGAACTCGGGGAACCTCTTTCGCTGCTGCTGACCGCCGCCCGATGGTTTACCTACAAAGGCGCTGAGCTTTATCGCCGCGCGTTTCAGCAGATGTATGCCGAGTTGTCGGCGCGGCTTCGCACTCGTGTCGTAGACATGGTCCAGTTCTGGACGCTGATCCAGCCCATTCTCATGAATCAGGAAAAGCAGCTTTTCCATCAGGTTGTGCCTGAGTATCGTCAGGCGTGGGATTCAATTCTGCAACTCGATTCCCGGCAGAGCCGCGTCCAATATCTGAGCCGCGACCTGCGGGAGCGGGTCAATGCCGCTTTCCAGGCTCCCCGTGCCGGATGGCAGCTTGCGCGCTACCACAGTCCGGACGTCATGATTGCCGCGTCCAGTGTCGAGGCGGTCAACCGGGGCGATTATGCGCTGGTTCTGGGCGAATTGCACATGGCGGTCAACAGCCTGCGTTGTTTCTTTGCAATGTCACAGCACCCCTGTCCTGAAGAAATGATTGCCGGAATGAAAACAGATTTGCGCGAGGCAAGGGTTGTTCCGACTCTGCCGCTTTCCGTGCCTGTGTATACGATCCGAACTTCTCTGAGCCTGATAGCCCCTCGCGACTACCATCTGGAGCAATCCTATGATTCGATTTCTCCCGGGCCCCGTTCCCGAACTCTGCCTCTGGCCGCTTTTGTGGTTGAAAGTTCCCCGGCGGGGCTGATTGCGCGCACAAGAGACGGGCAGCTGAAGTTCGACATCGTCGAATTCTGCAGCGAGATACTTTCCGGCAATGTTGTCGAGTTTCTTAAGTTTGCTCCCCGGATGCATGTGCCGAGAGTGACGATTGATCGCCTTGTGATTACCCGTGAAACCTGGTGCTTTCCCGCCGCCGAAATGGAGTTCGCGCGTGAGAGCGACGAGTCGGCGCGCTTCCTCGGGGCACGTCGCTGGGCCCGGCAGCACGATCTGCCGCGTTATGTCTTCGGCAAGATTCAGATGGAAGTCAAGCCTTTCTTCGTTGATTTCGACGCGCCGGTGTATGTCGCGATTCTTTGCAAAATGGTGCGTCGAGTCCTGACGCTCAACGACCCGTCTGCGCTGGTCCATATTTCGGAAATGCTGCCTCAGCCCGGCCAGATCTGGCTGCCTGATTCTCGCGGCAACAGATACACGAGCGAGTTTCGGATGGCAGTCTTCGATCAGATCAATTGAGTCAGTACCGCGACGAGCGAGATGGAGAGATAGAGAAATGCTGTCTGAACGGAACAATACGCTCGCTGAGTTTTTACCAGAGAAGTGCGTGCATGAGTTGTTTGAGGCCCAGGCGCTCAGGGCCGCAAAGGCGGCGGCCGTGGTGTACGGAGAGGGGGAGTTAGGTTACGGGGAATTGAACCGCCGGGCTAACCGACTGGCGCATTACCTGCGGAGACTGGGCATGAAGCCGGGGATGCGGGCAGGTATCTGTGTGAAGCGTGGCTTCGAGCTGATCGTGGGCATTCTCGCGGTCTGGAAAGCAGGGGCGGCTTACGTACCTTTGGATCCAGGCTATCCCCTCGAGCGTTTGCGCTACATGCTCGCAGATAGCGCACCGTCCGTTCTGCTGACACAGGGTGATCTGGCAGAGCGATTTCGTGAGATCGGCGACGGTCTCCCGATGATCGACCTCGACCTCAATCCTCAACCCTGGGCAGAGGAGGCGGAAACAGATCCGGAATGCGCCGCCATCGGACTGAGTTCCGGCCATCTGGCGTATGTGATATATACCTCCGGTTCCACCGGCGCGCCGAAGGGCGTCATGGTTACACATCGCGGGGTGTGCAACCTGGCATCTGCGCAGACACAGGTCTTCTCTATTCAGGCTGAAAGCCGCATCCTGCAGTTTTCATCGTCCGGATTTGATGCAAGCGTTTTTGAGATCGTCATGGCGCTGTGTCACGGCGCCTCACTGCATCTTCCTGAGAGCGGCGCGGTGGTGATCGGGGATGCGCTGGCGCAGGCAATGACGAACCAGCGCATCTCTCATGCGACCCTGCCGCCCGCGGTGTTGGCCGGGTTGCCGGAGTCGGACGGCCTGGATTCGGTTCATACCCTGATTGTCGCGGGTGACGCTCTGGGGGGAGAGTTGGCCAGGCGCTGGGCACGGGGAAGGCGGCTTATCAATGCCTACGGACCGACGGAGGCGACCGTATGGGCAACCATGCACGAGTGCAGCGCCGAGGAGTCAGGCTCTCCTCCGATCGGGCGTCCGATCGCAAATACATGGATATACATTCTTGACGGGAATGGGGAACCGGTTCCGGCGGGAGTGACGGGCGAGTTGTATATCGGCGGAGCGGGCGTTGCGCGAGGATATCTTAGCCGTCCGGGCCTGACGGCGGAACGATTTGTGCAGGACCCGTACGCGGCGGAGCCTGGAGCCCGGATGTATAGAACGGGTGATCTTGGGCGCCGGCGATCTGACGGGACGATCGAGTTTGCCGGGCGAAATGATTATCAGGTGAAGGTCCGTGGTTTCCGAATTGAGTTGGGGGAAGTCGAAGCGGTTCTGGAGCAGCACCCCGGTATAAAACAGGCCGTAGCTGTTGTACGTGAAGAGAACCCAGGCGATAAGCGTCTGGTGGCATATGTAGTCAGCGGCGCGAAGCGCCTGGAGGTTAGTCAGATACGCGAATGGCTGGCCGGGAAATTGCCTGAATACATGAGGCCATCGGCATTCGTTTTGCTGAAGAACCTGCCGCTCACTTCAAACGGGAAAATAGACCGCGGAGCCCTGCCGGCCCCGGCCAGGCATCGCGCGGCGCTCGATCGAATTTATGACGCGCCGGCCACAGCGGCAGAAGAGATGCTTGCAAATATCTGGGCCGAGGTGTTGCACATCGATGGTGCAGGCTCCCGCGATAACTTTTTCCATCTGGGCGGAGATTCGCTGCTTGCGGCCCAGGTCAGTTCCCGCATCCATGCCCGATCTGGTGTGGCTTTGCCGCTCCGCAGGTTCTTTGAAAATCCGGTACTGGCTGATCTGGCGCGAAGTCTGGAGGCAGCCCGCCGGGGAACTCAGGAAGGCGAATTTCCGCCGCTCGGCGCCTTTCCTCGTGGTGAGGAAGTTCCCCTTGGGGCTTCACAGGAAAGAGTCTGGTTTTTGCACAAACTTGATCCCTCCAGCATTGCTTATCATGCTCAGGCCACCCTGCAAATCAGCGGCCCGCTTCAGGCGGACGTTCTGGAGCGAAGCCTCACAGCCCTGGTGCATCGCCATGAGATTCTGCGCACGACGTTCGTCGAAAAAGACGGGTGGCCAATCCAGGTGATCCACCCGCCCTTCGCGGTTTCTCTGCCTGTAGTTTGTCTTCAGCATGTTGAAAAAGACCGGTTGAATGCTCTGACCGCCCGGTTGATTCAGGCTGAGATCACAAAACCCTTTGATGTTGGGCGCTTGCCGCTCATTCGCTGGATTCTGTTTTCTTTCAGCGAGCACGAGCATTTGCTTCTGCATGTAGAGCATCACTTTGTGCATGACGGCTGGTCCTTCAACGTTTTTTTGGGCGAGCTGCTTGAGCTTTATACAGCTTTTGCATCGGGCCGGCCCTTCCCGTTAGCGCCATGCCGCCTGCAATTCGCCGACTTTGCCATATGGCAGCAGCACTATCGTCATTCCCTGGCCATACAAGCGCAACTATCCTGCTGGAAAAACAGATTGTCAGGCATCCCGCCGGTGAGCGAGCTGCCCACCGACTATTCCCGCCCTCGGGTGCAGAACTTCAACGGCGGGTTGTTCAGGATTGCGCTTTCGCCTGAACTCTCCGGACGCGTTCGCTCCTTTGGACATGCGGAAGGGGCCAGTTTGTTTGTGGTCATGATGTCCGCATTCTTCGCCCTTGCCTATCACTACACCCGTCAGCCGGATTTCTCTGTCGGCAGCAGCATGGCCAATCGTCATCGCCCCGAGACCGAGGGTCTGCTCGGCATGCTGGTAAATAACGTGGTATTGCGAGCACAGCTATCGGCTGCCACGAATTTCCGTGAACTTGTCAGACAGGTGCGCGACCTGACTTTTGAGGCTTATGAAAACCAGGACGTTCCATTTCAGGATGTTGTTCAAAGTCTCAATGTAAGCCGCGACCTGAGCGTCAATCCGCTGTTCCAGACAACTTTCAACTTCCACAACTCTCCGGTCACGTCACCGCACATTCCGGAATTAACGCTGAAACTGGAGGAGGGCATTGGTAACGGAGGCGCCAAGTTCGATCTGGGAGTGATCGTGATTCCATCGACGGAGCAACGGCTTCGCCTCAACCCTGAATGGGACAGGGACGCAATAGTCATGTTGTGGGAATACAACACGGTGTTGTTTGATGAAAGCACGGTACAAAGAATGGCCGGGTATTACCTGCGCATGCTGGAGAGCATCACCGACTTTCCTCAACAGAAAGTGGCGCAGGTTTGCCTGTTGACGGAGGCCGAGAAACACCAGGTGCTCTGTGAATGGAATCATACGCAGGCGGACCTGCCCGATCTGTGCGTGCACGAGCTGTTTGAGAAGCAGGTGCGCCAAACGCCGCACTCGGTGGCCATCGTGCAGGAGGAAGAAGAGCTGACGTACTCGGAGCTCAACCTCCGCGCCAACAAGGTGGCCCACTGCCTGCGGACGCTGGGATTGCGGCCGGGTGAAAATGCGGCGATTCTCCTGGGACGTTCGATCGGTCTGGTGATTGCTCAACTGGCCATTTTGAAATGTGGAGCGGCCTACGTGCCCATTGATCCCGCATTTCCCGGGGAACGTAAAACATTCATGATCGCCGACAGCGAAGCGAAGATGATGCTTTGCGCCACTGACACTGAATTGGATGTGCCTCACGGCATCAATAGGGTCAATCTCGATACCGCAATGCTCTCCGGGGGCGCAACAGACGATCCAAAGATATCGCTGCGCAGCGATGCGCTTGCTTACATCATGTACACCTCAGGTTCCACCGGCCGGCCTAAAGGAGTCATGGTGCCTCATCAGGCGATCAAACGGCTGGTGTTGAATAACGGCTATGTGAAGTTCGGGGCAGGCGATCGGGTGGCATTCCAGTCCAATCCTGCATTTGATGCCGCAACCATGGAAGTTTGGGCGCCGCTGTTGCACGGCGGAATGGTGATCGTAGTCTCACAGGAGACAGTCCTTGATCCTGTGCTGTTCGGGCAGGCGCTGAAGCGGCAGCCAGTTGATATCGCATGGTTCACCGTCGGTCTGTTTAATCAGTACGTCGAATCATCGCGGGTTGACTTCAGCCTCCTGCGCTGCCTGATTTTCGGGGGGGATGCGCCTGACCCGCGGGTGGTCGCGCGTGTATTACAACGCGGCGGGCCCCGACACCTCATACAGGGTTATCAGCCGGTTCCGATTGCCGTGGCCGGCGAACTGTATATTGGCGGACCCGGAGTGGCATGGGGCTACCTGAATCGTCCGGAATTGACGGCGGAGCGGTTCCTTCCCGATATGTTTGCAGAAATGCCCGGGGCCCGAATTTATAAGACAGGCGACCTCTGCCGGTGGAACGCGGACGGGACGATTGAGTTCCTGGGGCGGGATGACTGTCAGGTGAAGGTCCGCGGATTCCGGGTTGAATTGGGGGAAATCGAGGCGAGGTTAGCCGAGTTCCCGGGAATCGGACAGACAGCGGTAATCGTCCGGGAAGATTCAGATGGCGCCCGGCGCGTGCTGGCTTACTACACGTGTGCGGAGGCAATCGGGCCCGATGGAACTGAGCCGCGGGTTGAAGAATTGCGCGCTTATCTTACAGCCACACTTCCGGAATACATGGTGCCGGCGGCCTATGTTCGTATGCAGGCTTTACCCCTGACAGCAAATGGAAAACTGGATCGAAGAGCTCTGCCCCGGCCTGACGGAAAGGCCTACGCAGTGCGCGACTATGAAGCCCCTCAGGGAGAGACGGAAACAACGCTGGCGGCGATCTTTCAACAGGTACTGAAGCTGGAAAACATCGGCCGGCACGACAACTTTTTTGAACTGGGCGGGCACTCTCTGCTGGCGACAAAACTCGTCAGCCGGCTCCGATCGTTGCTGGGAGTGGAGATTGCGATACGGACTATCTTCGAGCTTGCGACCGTAACCTCGCTTGCGCCCACGGTCGAAGCTCTGATTCTGGAAGATATCACGAAGATGCCGGAAGCAGAGGCAGTTCATCTCGCGAACATACTGGAAAAGCAGTAAGCGTCAGGAACAAAGATGGAAGAGTCCACGGGCCGGAAAAACGCAGACTTGTCGCCTGCCAAGCGGCTTCTGTTGAAAAAGCGCCTGCGTGGAGAATACAGAAGCCATCCTGAAGATCGGCCTCCGTTGCGGCCGATGAATCGGCCCGAAGTAATTCCGCTTTCTTTTGCGCAGAAGCGCCAGTGGTTGTTATATAAGCTGGAAGGCCGCAGCCCTGCCTACAACATCCCCCTGGCGCAGCGCCTTGAGGGAGATCCGGACCTGAATGCCCTCCGGTCTGCTCTCTGCGATGTGGTGGGCCGGCACGAGAGTCTGCGCACGATATTTCCCGATCAGGCGGGCATTCCCGAACAAAAAATTCTGGACCCGGAGTCGGCCAGGCCTGCGTTAACCCTGCAATCCATCCCGGAATCTGAACTGTCTTCTCATCTGGAGCATGCGGCCGCGCATTGCTTTGATCTTGCCGTCGAGATTCCACTGCAAGCCTGGCTCTTCCGGTTGCAACCGGGACGCCATGTGTTGTTGCTGCTGTTGCACCACATTACTTTCGATGGCGGCTCTCTCATTCCGTTATGGAGAGATCTGGCGTCCGCGTATGAGGCGCGCCACAGGGGTGAGTCTCCAAAGTGGACGCCATTGCAGGTGCAGTACGCCGACTATGCTCTTTGGCAGCGGAATATTTTGGGTGATGAATCCAATCCGAATTCCGCTATGTCACGCCAACTCGCATACTGGCGGCACAGGCTGGCAGGGCTGCCGGAAGAGCTGGAACTGCCGACGGACCGGCTACGTCCGGTCGTGGGCACTTATCGGGGAGAAAGGATTTGCTTCCGGATTCAGCCGGAATTACACGGTCGGTTGCTGAGTCTTGCCATTAAAGCTCAGGCCAGTTTGTATATGGTTTTGCAGACAGGGGTGGCGGCGTTGTTGTGCCGCCTGGGCGCCGGCACCGATATTTCGCTGGGGAGCCCCGTCGCCGGCAGGACCGATGATGCGCTCAGTGAATTGATAGGTTTTTTCGTCAATGTCCTTGTATTGCGGACGGATACGTCCCGTAATCCAAGCCTCAGAGAACTGCTCGCCCGGGTGCGCACTCACGATCTTGCCGCTTACGCTCACCAGGATCTCTCGTTCGAACATTTGGTTGAGGTGCTCAACCGCCCGCGTTCGCGGAACCGTCATCCGCTTTTCCAGGTATTGCTGACATTACAGAACAACGAGGAAGCCTGCTTTCGGTTAGCCGGCCTGAAGGCTGCTCCTGAAACAGTGGATATGCATCAGGCGAGGTTTGATCTTGCCATAACCTTCACGGAGGAGAGTACCGCGGAAGGCCTTGCGCAGGGCATCAGCGGAAACATCGGGTATGCCTCGGATTTGTTCGATCGGGGAACCATCGAGCGAATTGCAAAACAGCTCGTACGAATGCTTGAGAATGCGGCCTCCAATCCGGAGCAGGTTCTTGAACGAATCGACCTGCTTGAGCCGGAGGAACGGCTCCGCTTGCTGGAGGAGTGGAACAATACTGCAGCCGGCGATTCCTGCGAGATGTGTATTCATGAGTTATTCGAGGCGCAGGTGTGGAAAACCCCGGAGGCCGTGGCGGTGGTTTTCGAAGATGCGGCGCTGACCTATGGGGAGTTGAACCGGCGCGCGAACCGACTGGCGCACTGTTTGAGAAAGCACGACGTCAGGCCGGACCAGCGGGTGGCGATCTGCGTGGAACGCAGCCTGGAGATGTTAGTGGGCGTGATCGGAATACTGAAGGCGGGCGGAGCCTACGTGCCACTGGATCCCGCGCACCCATGGGCACGATTGAATCATATGCTCCGCGACAGCGGCGCCATGATGCTGCTCACGCAAGGTCATTTGCGGAGGCTGTTTACATCCGGAAGCCAGGGCCTGCTGATGCTGGATCTGGAGACAATCTCGTTATCGCAGGAAGAGCCGGAGACGAACCCGGATCGGATCGGTGCAGGCCTTACTCCTCAGCACCTGGCCTATGTCATCTATACCTCCGGCTCAACCGGAACGCCGAAGGGAGTGATGGTAAGCCATCAAAATCTCACAAGTTCAACCCTGGCAAGAAGTTTTGTTTATGGCCCTCCGGATCGTTTCTTACTCATTCCGCCGATCTCGTTTGACAGTTCCGTCGCGGGCATCTTTGGAACGATCGCAAACGGAGGGAGATTGCTCATCGTCACGCAGGATGCGATTCGTGACCCGGTGATCCTGAATCAGGAAATTCAAAGATTGCAGGCTGAAAGCTTATTATGTGTGCCATCTCTTTACCAGCATCTGCTGGACCACTCCGTCGTCCATGAACATGAAAACCGCCTTTCGCGAGTGATCGTTGCCGGCGAAGCCTGCCTGCCTGGGCTGGTTGCAAAATCGGCAAAAGTCAATCCGCAAACGGCCCTCTTCAATGAATATGGTCCAACCGAGTGTACGGTCTGGTCCACTGTATTCCACTGCGATCTTCTGTCAATCCGGCAATCCGTTCCGATTGGCCGCCCGATTGCGAATACGCGGATTTACATTCTGGATGCGACCGGTGAACCCGTCCCGGTGGGCGTGCGGGGCGCGATGTACGTCGGGGGGGCGGGAGTAACGCGAGGGTATTTAAATCGACCGGAGCTGACTGCGGAGAGATTTGTTCCGGACGCTTTTGCGCGGGAAACTGGTGCGCGGACATACAAAACCGGGGACATCGGGAGATGGATGGCGGATGGGAACATTGAATTTTTGGGACGGAACGACGATCAGGTAAAGATCCGCGGTTTTCGGATTGAATTGGGAGAAATCGAGGCAGCCCTGGCTGAACATGCCCAGGTGAGGGAAGCTGCGGTACTGGCCCGGGAAGACACGCCCGGAAACCGGCGATTGGTGGCGTATGTGGTGGAGGAATCGAAGAGGGACAGCCTACCGGACGTCGTGGGAAATCCCGAGTCCTTCAATCGGCACTTAGGGGCGTTCCGCCGACTCTATGATGATTTGTATCACCTCGAGGATGCGTATTCACCGGTAAACCAGGCAGTGAACCTTCGCATATGGAGCAGCAGTTATACCAACCAGCCATTGCCGGAGGAAGAGATCGCCGAATCGATCCAGGCCACAGTCAAATCGATCCTGTCGCTCGCACCTCGAAGAGTTCTTGAACTGGGATGCGGCACGGGACTCCTGCTCTTAAGCATCGCTCCATATTGTGCTTCTTATTGCGGCCGGGACATCTCCGGTGAGGCATTGCGCCGGTTGCGTGCAACTCTTGAGCAGAAGCCGGAATTGCAGCACGTTACCCTGAAACAGGCGGCGGCGCACGAACTGGATGACGTTGAACCAGGGGAGTTCGATTGTTTGGTGCTCAATGAAGTCGCCCAGCATTTCCCCAATGCCGATTATTTATTGCATGTCCTGGAGAAAGCTGTCGCTCTTGTCAGGCCTCGCGGAACTGTCTTTATCGGGGGAGTTCGCAACCTGCGTCTCCTGGAGGCATTTCACGCCTCAGTTCAGTTACGCCAGGCTCCGGAGACGATGACAATGAGCAAGGATGAGTTCCTGGGGCGGGTCAGAAATCACATGCGTCAGGAAAAGGACCTTATCATTGATCCGTTATTGTTCCCGAGGCTAAGGTCAGGATTCCCCGATATCGCAGACGCTCAGGTCCGACTCAAGCGTGGCAGCAGCAGAAATGAGATTACGAGTTTCAAATATGACGTGACGTTGTATGTGGGATACGAAGGGGTCAGTCCCCGAACCTGCCTCTCGCATGACTGGGAAGGCTCTTCGCCTGCCGAAGTACGCCGGTTATTGCAGGAGCACAGCCCGGATGTTTTGAGAATTACGCGAATACCCAATGCGCGTCTGATCACGGAGATCAGCACTCTGAATTTTCTGGCCCGAGAAGATGGTCCTGGCAGCCTGTTGGAATTAAGACAAGCACTAGAAAGCGCGAGTTCGGTCGCCGGAATCGATCCCAGGGAGTTCTGGGCAATGGAAGAAGAATTGCCTTATCAGGCATGTGTTCTTTGGAGTGGATCAGGGAGCGATGGCCGGTTCGACGTTCTGTTTAAGAAACAGGGGCTGGTGTCGCCGTTTCAGATTATTCCGGACCATCGCGAAGGCGAAGAAGCGCCCTGGCGCCATACCCGGGAACTCTGCCATTACATGAATTCACCCGACCGCAGCCGTCCCGCTGTGCAGCTGAATTACGCACTGGTTGAAGACCTGCGGTCTTTTTTGCAGACGAAGCTGCCCGAATACATGGTGCCGGCTGCGTTTGTGTTGCTTCCGGAGATGCCGCTGAACGCGAACGGAAAGGTTGATCGCGGGGCGCTGCCCGCGCCGGAAATGGGTTCGCAGCTCGAACATCAGTATGAGGCGCCGCGCACTGCGGTGGAACGGATTTTGTGTGCCACCTGGGAACAGGTATTGGGAGTGGAACGAGTGGGGATCCATGACAAGTTTTTTGAACTCGGCGGGCACTCTCTCGCAATGGTTCGCGTTCGTCATGAGGTTCAGCAAAAACTGAATAAGGACTTCCCGGTAAGTGTGATGTTCGAGCATTCCACCATTGCAACGCTTGCGAAGTATCTGCTCGATCATGACAGCGAGAGGGAGGATAAGCATTGGTTCGAGGAGAACCTTCGCACGGCAGCACAACGGCTGCGCAGACGGCATCGCCGGGAACAAAGCGAATTGCGGCTCAATTCCCTGACAGAACCGTGAACTCAAGTGTAAAAAAGGTTTCTAAAAGGTGAAATCAGACGCTTCTTTTTGATTAATTTATCCTTGATAAAGCTCCAATATTCTTATTATTATGTGGGCTCCTGCATCGAATGGGGGAAATACCTTGAAAGCCACAGAACAGGATCGAAAGAAACAGATCGGTAATTGGTTCCATTCCGTAATATCTGATTGCCGCTTTGGCATTCGGCAACTCCTCAAAAGCCCCGTTTTCACCATTGTTGCGGTTCTGACTCTTGCGCTTGGCATTGGCGCAAATACCGCGATTTTCTCGGTCGTCGATGCCGTACTCCTGCGCCCCCTGCCGTTCGAGGATTCTTCGCGGCTCGTTGCGCTTCACGAGGATGTTCCCAAGCTTGGCTATTTCAAGATGGGGTTTTCCGCGCCCGATCTTGTCGTGTTTGAACGCGAGCAGAAGTCTTTCAGTGCCATTGGCGCCTTTCAGAATCAGCCAGTGGAAATTTCCGGAAACAGCCAGCCGGAACGCGTGATGGCTGCCCGCATTTCGTCCTCTCTCTTTCCCATGCTCGGCGTGCAGCCGGCACTGGGCAGGGTCTTTACTCCCGCCGAGGATGCGCCTGGCTCCAACGTGGTCATTCTGAGCTACGCGCTGTGGCAGCGCCGCTATGGCGGAGCCGCCGACGTTATGGGCAAAACCATCGACCTTAACCGGCAGCCATATTCCATCATTGGTGTAATGAAGCAGGATTTTCAGTTTCCACTGGTGGGGCCTGCTGATAATGGTTCCTCCGCCGAGCTTTGGGTGCCGATGGCATATACCAGCGCCGAGTTGGAGGATTGGGGCGGGTCGTATGTGAACAGCGTGGTTGCGCGGCTGCGTCCCGGGGTGACATTGGGTCAGGCCGGCGGCGAAGCTAAGTCCCTGGCAG
>WNFI01273893.1_pt1 | contig 13102 bp, 11 predicted proteins | sample 5400471 | NCBI WGS metagenome assembly WNFI01 (sample SAMN13153348, study PRJNA577476) | soil metagenome | isolation source: 100 cm saprolite on Douglas fir-dominated hillslope | place: USA:California | collected 2013-09-17
TTTGCCCAACGTCTCAGGACATCCCAGATCCGGACCGCTGGGCCACTCGCTAGGAGACGGTTGGTCCCTCGGTCACCCCCGCTGGACAGGAGCTGGAGCGCCAACGTGCTGCCCACGGTCTGTGACCACCGTGAATAGAGCGGTATGCGATATCGGGTCGCCAGAGACCAACAAGCTCAACGCGTACGTGCCGGGCGCCAGGGAATCTGTGCCGAGGTGGAAGATGTAACCGCCGTTCGTGCCCAGATCAGGGTCAAACCGGAACATGTTCTGAGGATTGGAGCTGCCGACTGGGGTCAGTGCGACCGGCGCTCCTGTCGCCGCCTGAGTCAAAGCCGCGGCAGTCACAGTGATGTTCGACGAAGACACATCGACGCCTCGCGAATCGCACAGGGCGAGCCTTATCGATGCCGTTTCTCTGCTCACGACCACCTTTGCCGGATCGTAAAGCCAGCAGATGGCGTAGGTGACCGTGTACGTGACGGACGCGCTGGTCGTGTTGTTGGCTGAATCCTTGCCGACGACAGTGAACGTCCTCGACCCGGTAGACACCGTGTCGATCAGGCTGCCATTCGGAACCGTCCCAACACACGTCAGCGGGATCAAGACGGGACTTGTGCACGTATAGGCCGCAATGACCGTCTGGCCGAGTGTGTATGTCGCGCCCTGTACTGGAGTCGTAATTGAAACGACAGGGGGAGAGGGGAGTGAAATTCGGGCGTTCAGGCCGGTCATGTCGTAGTAGTAGCTGCCATCGATTCCGTAGCCGACCGTGAAGTCAATCGTGTCGCCGGCATTCAATTTCAAGAGCCCGGCTGTGAAGTCCTGCGTCGCCAGATAGCCGTTAACGGCACCAGACCAGAGCTGCACACCGTTTGACAGCACGGCGACGTCAGTGCCCGTTGGTCCGACCTGATCACGACCGGTGAAGCTCGCCGCCACGTTGTACGAGCCTGCGCTCGGGGCGGTCCATCGGACGACTGCGTTTTGTCCGCTTGGGCCAGGGTGGAAGGCGAGGCTGCCGGCGGGGATGGGGCTGGTTCCAAATGCGGTCACCGTGTTCGGCGTGCCGTTGTAGAAGACGACCGGCTCGAGCTGGCTGCTCGAATACCTCCAGGCGTTGAGGCCGCCTGCCATGCCGGCGACGGTTGACAAGTTGAACGCCGATCCCCTTCCGATCGACCAGCCGTAACTCCAGGCGCCAGTCGGGTTGGCACTCGCAGAGAAATCAATCGCCGCATCCCAAGATGTGGTTTGCGCAGAGACATTGAGCGAACCCGCCAGGATCAGCGCCATTGCCGTGATGCCTAGCGTTAAGGCGGCTCCCCGCCGCTCGAACCCAGTCATCGCTTCCTTCTCAAACCAGAAGACGCAACTTTGTTGCCGGCGGCGTTCACAGGCTCTGCTGCATCTGAACCCGAGAACTGATGAATTCAACGTGGCGGCGCAAATATGCTTGCGCAGGAGTCGCGCGCGTCCTCTATTAGTGTTTTAGGCGCCGCGAGGGTTTGGCCTGGAATCGCAAATGGATCCAGAAACCTTGGGTGCTGCTAGTCACGAGGACGTCTTCAGGCTGACGCAGGGTTCTTGGGACAGCACCGCCGGTGTGGCAAGTCATGGCACGTAGTAGCACTTCCTCGATCATTCGAGCGGCGGAAGTTTCATTGCTGCGGGAGGTGGGCCTTAAGAACTAGCCGGCAGCTTCTGGCGAACGATTTGCATGCTCCAAAGCCCGGAAATTAATGATTGCGTCCAAACATCGGGTCGGCTAGCGTAAACCCTGGTGATCAACCCCCGAGGCACGGACCGACTTAGTACGGGTGACGAGGTCGTGCGCACTTTGTCCCAGCTCACCCGGAACGTCGAACGGTTCGATTCGATGGTCCGCAATCATCGGCACCTTCTCGAGCGTCGCAGCGCCGACCCGGAGGCATTCGATGATCGGCTCATCCGTCGCCAGTCGCGGCGGATCACTTTTGAGGCAGCCGAAATCCTGTCCCGGGCAAATAGTGTTCTCGAGGAGCTGCGCCATCTTTCGGATGTTGATGAACTGGGCTCAAGGGAGGAAGTAGAGCCCCACTATGGTGGGCGCGCGCAACGTTCTTAGACTGTCTGCGCGATGCTCGAGTTCCTTCTCGGCCTCCTGATCGGCGTCGCGGTCGGCATGGTTATCATGGCCGCCCTCGTCGCCGCTGGGCGCAAGTCCGGCTGACGGCCCAAACGCCTGGGACAGTTTCCCGTGGGATCAGAAGCCGCGTGTAGTTAACAGGCTCCAATTGCCCATTTAAGTGGCGGTCCCCTCACCCTAGCCTTTCCGCTAGGAGGAAGGTGCAAACAATCGGGGCTGAGCCCTTCGAAGGTTACTTAACGCTCCGCCAGTCGGGGCGGCGGCGCTTCACCTATGAAGAGGCGCTCAAGCGACTGCTCGACATCGCGCTTGCAACTCTCGGTCTGGTGGCTGTGATCCCGGTGCTGATCGGCATCGCGATCGCTATCAGGCTGGACTCACCCGGGCGGGCAATCTTCATTCAGGAACGCGTGGGCCTCCACGGGCGCCATTTCCGCTTCTACAAGTTCCGCTCGATGTACGCGGACGCCGAGGAGCGCCTGGCTGAAGTCCTGGACCACAACGAGACCGATGGACCGGTCTTCAAGATGCGTAACGATCCAAGGATCAGCAAGGTCGGCGCGTTCCTGCGCCGGACGAGCCTCGACGAGTTGCCTCAGCTGATCAACGTCCTCAAGGGCGAGATGAGCCTGGTTGGACCAAGGCCGCCTCTGCCGCGCGAGGTCGAGCAGTACCGGCCGGGCGACACCATCCGCCTGAGCGTCAAGCCCGGGCTGACCTGCCTTTGGCAGATCAGCGGCCGTTCCCAGGTCGGCTTCGAACAGTGGATGGAGTACGACCGCGAATACGTGCGCAACATTTCGTTCTGGCTGGATCTGCAGATCCTGCTGAGGACGGTCTGGGTCGTCATCAGCGGTCGGGGCGCGTATTGACCTCGATTCCGGGCCTTCTGCTGGCGCTGTCAGGGAGCGCCATCGCCGCGTGCGGCCTCTACCTTCTGACGCTTGCGTCGGCGGCCGCATTGCAGCGGCGCAGCCTCAACCGCGAGCTGTCCAAGCCGACCAGCCGGCTCGTCGTGCTCGTCCCGGCCCACGACGAGGAGCTTCTGATCGAACGCTGCGTCGAGTCGCTGTTCGCCCAGTCGTATCCCCGCCGTCTCTATCGGGTGATCGTCATTGCGGACAACTGCTCTGACCGCACCGCGTTCAACGCGCTTGCCGTCGGCGCGGAAGTGATCGTCCGGGTGGAGCCCGACGCACGCGGTAAGGGACAGGCATTGCGCTATGCGATGGACCAGGTGCTGTCGGCGGCCAACCCGCCCGACGCGATGGTCGTTGTCGACGCTGATTCCATCGCCGACCGCAACCTTCTGGCCGGCCTCGAGCGGGAGCTGGCTGCTGGCCATTCCGTCGTCCAGGCCGACTACACCGTGATCATCGAGCCCGATTCACCCAGGTCCGCAATGCTTGCGGCCGGTTTCCTGCTCTTCCATCGGATTCGTTTCAGCGGACGGGCGCGGCTTGGAATGGCGGCCAACCTGGTCGGCAACGGCATGCTGTTCGCCAGGTCCGTGCTCGAGGCGCATCCTTGGGATGCGTTCACCGGCGTTGAAGACCTGGAGTATTCGATGCGCCTCCGGCTGGCCGGCATCCGTCCCCGCTTTGCATCCACGGCTATGGTTGCCGGCCCGGGTCCTGTGACCCGCGCCGGGGCTGACCGCCAGCGAGTTCGCTGGGAAGGCGGACGCTTCCACGCCGTCCGGACCTGGCTCTGGAGACTCGTCGCCGCTCGGCAGCTCGATGCCGCCATCGACCTGGCGACGCCGCCGCTCGGCCTGCTTTGCCTGGCAACCGCTGTAGGAGCTCTTGCCGCAACCGCCGTCGTGCTGGCTGGCCTCGCCCCGGTCTGGGCTCTGACACCCTGGGCCATCGCGCTGGTCGCTATTCCGGCCTACGTCGTGATCGGCCTCCGCGCGGCGGGTGCGCCCGCCGAGGTGTGGCGCGCGCTCCTGGGGTCGCCAAGGTTCCTGGCCTGGAAGCTGGTCACATATGTCCGGCTGACGCGAGGATTCGACAGCGCCCGCTGGGACCGGTCAGATCGACGAGGCGCCCGGCAGTCCGCCGGGCGGGTCGACATCGCCGGCGTCCCGGTCGACACCGTCGACATGCCCGAAGCGATCTCCAGGCTACGCGTCGCACTCGCCGGGCATCGGCTCGTCCAGGTGTCGACGATCAACCTCGATTTCGTGGTCAGGGCCCAGCGCGACCCGGAGGTCCGGCGCATCTTCCAGCGCAGCGAGCTGAACATCGCCGACGGCGCTCCTGTCGTGTGGCTTGGACGGCTTCTCGGCGCAGGAATACGGAGGCGCGTGGCCGGCGCGGACCTCGTCCCCGCGCTTCTCAGCGAGGCTGCCAAAGCAGGATCCCGAGTTTTCCTGCTAGGAGGCGAGGATGGTGTGGCGGCGATCGCCGGTGCTCGCTTCCAGGAGCTCTACCCGGGACTCGTGGTGGCGGGAACCTATGAGCCGCCGCGCGCAGCGGTCAAGGACATGAACAACGACGAGATCCTTGCCCGGATCGCAGAGGCGAAGGCGGACCTGCTCCTGGTGGCGTTCGGCAACCCCAAGCAGGAAGTCTGGATCGATCTGCACCGTGACCAGCTGCCGGTCTCGGTCGCGATTGGGGTCGGCTGTGTTTTCGACCTGGTCGCAGGTCGAAGCAGGCGGGCGCCACGCTGGATGCAGAATGTTGGCCTGGAATGGGCCTACCGGGCCGCGCGTGAGCCGCGCCGCCTGCTCGGCAGATATATAAAGGACGCGATCTGGCTGGTTCCGATCACAGCGGGTGTGGTGCGTTCGCGCCTGGCGACCCGGCGGCTGGCCGAGCCCGCCTGATCAGGGCGCGCGTCCAGCGACGGCGCATCAGGCCGCGGCGCGGTTCGCCACCGCCAGGTCGCCAAGGTGCCAAGCCAGGCGACCGGCATATGCCTCGACGCTGAAACCGTCGATCACCGCCTCTCGGGCCGCCCAACCCAGTCGGCGGCGTTCGCCAGGGTTGTCGAGCAAGTATCTGACCGCGTCCCTCAACTCGCCGGCATCGCCGGGCGGCACACTGATGCCGGTGATCCCGTCGCGAACGACCTCACTCCGCCCCCTGGTTGCGGTCACGACCACAGCCTTGCCCATAGCCATAGCTTCGAGCACCGTCGTGACGCCTGCCTGGAAGTCGGTCTCGACTAGGGGCACCACGACGACGCTTGCGCGCGCATACAGCTTCCGCAGCTGGGAGTAGTCCGCGAAGCCATGTTCAAAATTGCCCGGCCATTCCATCGGGCTCCGGCTGGTTGCGGCTGGCGAATGAACGCTGCCTGCGGCGACGAATACGCGGGCCGGCAAGCCTCGGCAAGCCGTCGCCAACGTCGCGTAGTCACGGTGCTCTCGCCCGGCGGCCACGATCAGCGGCTCCTCCGTCACGGCGGATGGGCGCCAGAACTCCGAGTCGGCGTAGTAAGGCACGTAATCGAGCTTGGCGGCGGGAATGGCCAATTCTCGATGCGCCAGCTCTCGTTGAAATGAGGAATGGACAAGAATTCGTGTCATGCCATCGTGGGCGCGAAGGTTGCGGATTAGCGGTGCCTTCGCCCGTGTGGTCAAGTGATGGCCGATGACGAGGTGAGGCGTCGTGATCCTGAAGGTCCGGAGCGCCAGTGCCATCGGGATGCCGACATGCTCGCCGTCGGAAAACACCACGTCGTGGTGATCCAGCGCGCGTAGCGCGCTTGCGACGTGGATTCCCGACCGCCAGCTGCTGCGACCGCGGCTGACTCCCGGCAGCCGCGACCAGTCGAGCAGCTCCACGCCGTGTTCCGCCTCGAGTACCAGGTACTCGGGCCGCGGACGCAGACCTTCAGCCACTTCTCGCCGGAGCTTAGCGTCGGCGGCGGCGGACACGAGCATGAGCACCGCCGGCCGGCTCACTTTCGCAGAGCGTCCTCGAATGCGGTCGGCGCTGTGGATCGCGCCGGGAGCACTCTTGCAGGGATCCCGACGGCGGTGGCGCCGGCAGGCACGTCGCTAATCACCACAGCGTTGGCGCCTATCGTGCAGCCATCACCCAGAGTGATCCCGCCGAGGATGCGAGCGCCCGCTCCAACCATGACTCCATCGCCGAGGACCGGGAAATCATGCGTATCACGCATGCCCAGTGTCACCGCCGAGATGAAGGTGGCGTTGGCTCCGATTCGTGCTGCCATCAGAACGGTTCCAACCGGGTGCACCAAGTACAGTCCGGGCCCGATCGGCACGCTTGAGGAGATCTCGATTCCGAAGAGCACCATGTTGAGACGCTCGAGGATCGTCGGCATGGCCCGGATGCCGTGGCGGTTGCACCATGCCGACATCCGGTAGATGGCGGTTGGCCACACGGCTCCGTGTCTCCAGAACAAAACGGCAACATCACGAGTGCGCAATCGCCTGGCGCTCTGCGAGCCGTCGCGTGGCCGCCGCTCACGCTCCATCCACCTTTTGAGGTCCTCGGCGAAAGCACTCATGAACGGGTCACCACTCTGGCGGCCGTCTTGCGGATCCAGACCAGCTCATCAACGGTCAGCAGTCTCAGCGCGAGCGCCAGCAGAGCAAAGCTGATTACGCTAGCTGCTATCTCGAAGATCAATCCATAGCGGCTGGCCCAGCCAAGAACGAGCACCATTCCAGCAGTCGCCGCAACCGCCCGTAACAGCCGCAGAACGGACCTTGATTCGAGGACTTTGGGGATGAGGACGAATGCCACCAGGGCCATGCCTATCTCCGTCGCCAGGAGGCTGAGCGCGGCACCGATCGCACCGTTGTTGTGCTGGACCTGAAAGTAGCGGATGAGAAACAGGTTGAGAATCGGGTTGATGACCGCGGCCCCGATCATGACCTTGGTCCAGGCGATCTGCCTGTTGCATGCAATCAAGATCGGCCACGCCATGGTGCTGACGTAAGTAGCGGGCAGAGTGAGCGCCAGGATGACGAGGACCCAACCGGCTCCCTCGAACTGGGAGCCGTAGACCTTGGCGATGAAGGACTGAGCCGTCAGCGCAGCGCCGGCGGTGATGGGTAGGCTCAGCACCAGGACGATCTCGAGAGCAGGCCTCGCGGCTTGCCTCATTGAATCCACGCTCTCGCGAAACGCGGCAGAGAGGCGGGGAAGTATCGCGGTGCTGAACAACAGGGGTACAAACAGCAGAGTCGCGAATACCTTCGTTGCAACGCCGTACCAGCCCACCACGACGCCAGGGCTCATCACCGAGAGAATCACCGAGTCGATCCATATATAGAAGGTGAGTACCAGACCGCTCAACCAGTACGGCAGGCTTCCCACGACAAGAAACCGGATCTGGTTAGGGCGGAAACCCCAATCCACGCCGAACATGTCGCGGCGCCACCAGATGTTGAGGAGCAGGACCGCTGCGGAAATCGCCAGTGCCAGTGCCATGACGCCCACCACGCGAAAGCCGACCAGCACGAGCCCTACGGACGCCACCGCAAAGATCGCCTTGTTCAGGATGCCGGCGTACGCCAGGTACTGCATCCGTTCCAGCGCTTGAAAGGTGGATAGGAAGGGCGCGGCGAACAGACCAAGAACCATCGATCCGGTAGCCAGCCACAGCACAAGGGCCTGCTCGGTGCCGATGTGGCCAAGATAGATGTACAGCCCTACCGCTATCACCGATGGCACGACGAACGCCGCGCGGACCAGCATTGCGGTTCCGATCAGCGACGCTGCCTTCTGATAGTCGCGCGCGATCTCCTTCACCATCAGCGTGTCGATGCCAAGGCTCACCACGACCGAGATCACGCCAGTCACCGCAAACGCAACCGTGAGCTCGCCCATGCCCGCAGGCCCAAGTGCGCGAGGCACGAATAGAGTCCACACCAGAGTCAGGCACCAGGTCACGACCTGGCCGCCGGCGAGCACTGCGATGTTGCGGGCCAGCCTTGAAGTAGGCCTTCCGGTTGAGATCGTGGCTGCAGCCGGCGCGCCGGCCTCCATGATTGCCATCACCTATCCAGTGTGTGGAGAGTTGCGGACTGGACGGGCCGGGACGCCGGCGACGACCGACCCCGCCTGGACATCGCGTGTCACGACGCTGCCCGCGGCGATCACGGCGCCGCGACCAACGCGAACTCCTTTTAGGATGATCGCGCCTGTCCCCACCCAGACCTCGTCTTCGAGGAACACCGGCTCGGACGCTGGACGGTGCAGCAGATCCCCGACGGCGTGGTAGTCGTTGTCGATGATGGTCACCCGCGGGCCGATCAGGCAGCGGTTGCCGATGGTGACGGAGAGGCAGGCAGAAATCGACACGCCCGTGTTGATGAAAGTCCCGTCGCCAATCGTTAGGACTCCGCCCATCTGGCTGGCGAGCTCGCTGGGCCACGGTATCGCGCGAACGAGCAGCCGGTCGCCAATGAGGATCTTGCCGCGGTTTTCGATGCGAATTCGGCCTAACACGCGGGGCCGGATCCCGACAGTGGTGCAACGGCGCAGCTGGACCACCGCGGACAGGCAGCTGAGTACTGTGGCGGCGTGGCGCCTCGGATTGGCAACCACAGCCTTGAGGAGGGCCGGCTCGAGCATGCTACTGAGCGCCACTCCGTTCACCGGCCCAGGACCTGCGCCGGTGGAGTCATGGGACTTCTGCTCTCGATCAATTCGACGAATCGCCTCCTCACGCGGACCTCGCGACAGCCATTCGCTCCGCGGCCAGCCGCTTCATCAGGCCGAAGATCCGGCGGTTGTTTTGATCTGCGTCATAGGCTTGCTTTGCCAAAACACGGCTGTGGTGCCCCATCTGGTGGCGCCGCCCCTGGTGAGTCACAAGCGCACCGATGGCCTCCGCAAGAGCGCGCGGTTCGCGCGCGGGCACCAAGTACCCGTTGACGCCGTCGGTCACCATCTCAGGGATCGCGCCCACGCGCGTCGCCACCACTGGCAGGCCGCAGGCAATCGCCTCGATCACCGCTTGCGGCATGCAGTCACCCCGTGAAGGCAGCACGAAGATGTCGGCTGCCCGGTAGAGCGCGACCAGCTTCTCGGACTGTGGCTTCAGGCCGTGGTGGACGCGCGCTCGCAACCCCGCGGGAATGGATGGCGTCCCGGCCCCGGTGACAATGTCGAGCTCGACCTCATCGGCGAGGCTTTGGGCCGCCTCGAGCAGATCGTGCCCGCCTTTACGCTTGAAATCTCCGCCGACGAAAAGGATTCGTACCCGCTCTGGGCTCTTACCAAGGAGTGATGGCCTGAACAGGTTGAGGTCAACGCCGGGCGGGATGACGTCGATCTTGTCGAGCGGAACTCCATAATCTTCGACCAGCGAGTAAGCAGCCCACTGGCACCATGTCACTAGGCGTGTCGCGCTTGCAAAAGCGCGCACGTTTAGGCGCCGCTTGACCATCTCGACGAGGTCTGAGCTTCGCCGATGCCCGTAGACCTCTCCGACACGATCAAACAGACGCGGCGTGGCGTCGAGCGAGACCACGGTTGGCACCGCTCTCATGATCTCCACAGCACGTAGCGCGGCCACCTGGGTGTGGATGAAGATCGCGTCGAGGGGTCCGTTTTGCATTTTGTCGCGCAAGGCGTTGCGAGCCGCAATGCTGGCGCGCCATGACCATGTCCGCAGGCCGGGCAGGCGCTCGAGCCCAGCCGGGGCGGAAAAGTCGACACGGATCACGGCCGGTTGTATGTCCTGCTCGCGAGCCAGCGCCCGCTCGATATTCAGGCCGTGAGCGACGTGGCCCAGAGTCTGTTCGAGGACGAAGGCAAAGTTATGCATTCTCGCTCTCCGGCAACCGAGGTAATCGGTTGAGGACTCCGATCAAAACGCCCAGGAAGATCAGGTTGCGGTAGCTCTCGAGCTGGATGTCCGCATAACCCACGGCTACCTCCGCGACTATGCCGGCGACAGCGAAGGCGGCGATCGTTCGCACGAACGGATCGCGCCGCCGGCTGATGACGTAGAAACCTTCGAGCATCGCAAGGCCGATCAATCCCCAGAACGCCGCGAATCCGATTGTTCCCATGCGCATCCCGACCCACATCAGCGAGTTGTGGGGGATCACGTTCCACAAGGGATAGATGTTCGAGATGTCGGCCATCGGGTAAACGATGTAGAACGGACTGCCGAAGCCGACCCCGATGAGCGGGCTTGTCCGGAACGTGTACTTGAGGTTGGCAGTCTCGTTAGTGCGGTACGAATCCGAGCTGAAATCACGTGCTGATGGGTCGACAAGAGACCTGATCGGACGCACGAGCTGTGCCTGAATCCCGTACTCCTTATTCCACGCGTAGCCGGCAAAGACGCCTCCCGCAATTAGGAGAGCCACCGATACCCACGCAATTTGTTTGCGAAGCTCAGGTTCGAATTTGAATGCGAGCAGAAGGATCACACCCACGCCGGCCGCCAACGCATAAACGCCGGCGCGCCTGCTATTGGCTAGCAAGGCGATCAGTGCGAAGACCGACATGACGCCGATCGGAATCACCACCCGGCGATCCTTCAGCCAGATCAGCGCAGCCAGGCCGGCGATTACCAACATGCCCAGGAAGTACGAGTCGTCGTGTGCCAGCACCTCGAGCTGCTGCCCCACGTTGCCCTGGAGGGTGACGAAATACCGAACGTCGCCCACCGCGGCCTTAACCGACGCCGCGAGCAAGAAGACGATGGCCAGTCGCTTCAGTTGGGCGCGGTCCACAACCAAAGTTGTGGCCATGACGAAGAGGATGAAGCCGTATACCTGAGGTCGAATTTCCCACAGAGACGTCTTGAAGTCGCCGCCCGCGACCAAGCCGCGGATCTCAGCACCCAGGACGACGACCACGTATAGGCAGTAAGCGGTGACTAGGCGGCCGCCCGGCCAATGCAACTGTTGCTCCGAAATCGCGCGGGCGATCGCGATCACCGCGACGGTCAGCATCAGAATCTCGGCCGGAGTGATACTCAATCCGGTGAGTCCGGCCGAGTTGTTGAGATTCTGGAAGAGGGGCACCCGGTCCGTTAAGGAGTCTGGGAAGTTGAGAGGACACACCTCGATCATGACGGCTCCCGCCATGAGCACATACACACCGCGAACGGGCGTATGCCATAGCCACACGGCAAGCACCGGGATTGCCACCGCGAGAGCAAAGGTGATCTGCATGAATGCGCACAGCGCGCAAAGGCCGCCGGCGATGACAAAGAAGGAAGCCGCGAACCGGCGAACAGAGAAATCAGACTCGCTCGTGGGCAGTTCTACTCTCATCAGGATCCCGGTGGCAGTGGCCATCAGCGCGGTACGACCTGGATCAAGGTCACCGAATACGGCGGGAGCGTTATGGGCTGGGAAGGATCCGCAAGGGTCGACCTCACGATCGTGGAGGAGCCCGCTGCAACTTGGAATTGAGACGCCAATGTCGATCCACCGCGTCCGAGGTTCAGATGTACGGTGGCGGTCTGGTGGGGCGCCTCATTGACGAGCACCACGTCCATCTCCTGGCTGTTTGAGTGGCGGGCCAAGGCGGCGCCTACCGGACTGTTGGGTGGGGGATAGGGCCAGTACGTCGCAAGGTCGACGTTTTCACGCCCGTAGATACCGAGTACTTCCGCCTGGGCGACCGCTCCGCTGGCGTCTTTCTCGCCGCCCCAGTTGTACTCGGTAATGGCGAGACCTGTGCCTGGATATTGCTGCGTGATCCATTGCTTGAGCCGGGGGATCAGTTCAACGGGCGTCGCGATCCACGACTCATCGGTGTAATTCGGGTCGTAGAGCGATCGGACGGATCTGATCCGTACGGCCTGTGTCGCCGCGTCAGCCGCGTCGGAGAAAACACCCGCAGCCTGAGGATAAAAATGTACGTCGAGCAGGTCGAGCGAGCGGGCACCCCGCTTCTTGTCGGCCTGCGCGACCTGGCCAAGCCACCAGGGGAGGAAAGGCTGCCCTCCATGAGCGGCCCGGTCGGCGTGGGTAGCGAAGTTGTCGGTGCCCCGATCCAGGTCGGAGTATTGATATGCGGTCCATCCGGAGACATCGGGACCAAGTAGAAGCGCGGTCGGATCCTGAGCCTTGACCGCCACCGCGTACTGCTCGTAATTGGTCAGCATGTCCGCGTAGCTCATGCGGACGGGATGCACGTCTGTGTGAGTCGACGACCAAAGGTCGGGCTCGTTGTCAATCGCAAAGTAACCGACACCCTTGGACGCACCACCGAATTTCTGCACGAGCTGATGCACCCACTCGTCTTGGTAGACGGCTTGTGAGTCGGCCGGCGGGCTCAGTACGAATGGCCCAGGCTTGGTCGGAAATGAGGGCACGCTTGTGCGGTTGCGGTTCGCGGCTGGGTCATAGCCGGCGATGGCGGAGGATCCTGGCGCCAATGGTGGGCCGCCCTGCGCCGGAACGCCACTAGATTGTGTTCCATTGTCGTCGTTCTTGGCGACATAGCCAATGCTCGGGATCGTGATCAGCGCAACCGCGCCCGCGGCCCGGGTCGTAGCGACAAAGTTGTCAGCAGCTGAGCCGCTCGGAGTTCCGAAGTTGCCATTGCGGAACTCCCAGTCTCGCGCCGAGTTCCATGCGTGTCCATTGGCCCAGTTGAACCGTGTCGAAGGATTACCGCCCCAACGGTTGACCGTTGCTCCCAGGGCTGCCACGGTCGCTTCGTCAGCAATGGAGACGCCGTAGATGAGCGGGCTGATTGGCGTACCTGCAGAGGACGAATCCACGCTGATCAGGACGTTGGCCAGGCTGCCGGGTGCAATGCTCGAGATGGTCCCAACCGGCATCAGCGCGGCATGCAACCGAGAGGCGAAGTGAGGGTGAGCCATGAGCACCTCAGCGGCCCCAACGCCGCCGAGCAGCCCACCGAGGAGGCCCCCAACAACGGCCCCGGCGAGGAAGATCCTGAGATTGCGATTCCTCGGCCAGCTCAACCCAGGTACTCCCAGGCCGAGGCGCTCGCCGCGGCTAACCCGATAAGGAAGTACGTACCCCTTGTGGCTTTGCGCCCCCTC
>WNFI01509805.1_pt1 | contig 13102 bp, 11 predicted proteins | sample 5400471 | NCBI WGS metagenome assembly WNFI01 (sample SAMN13153348, study PRJNA577476) | soil metagenome | isolation source: 100 cm saprolite on Douglas fir-dominated hillslope | place: USA:California | collected 2013-09-17
CTGGCTGCAGCGCGCCCCTCGTCCGGTTCGCTGGCCCGCGTCATGGCCTTCGTGCGGCAGAGCCAGCTGCCCGACGGCGGCTGGGGAGTGGGCGGCGGCGCCGACGCGCTCAGCTCGAGCCTGGCGCTGCTGACTCTGGCGCTTGCCCCATCCGACCTCATCCAGCCTTCCGACCGTGAGCGCGTGCTCGTCGCGCGGCACTGGTTGGAAGCCGCTCACCGCCCTGAGGGTTGGAGGGGCTGTCCCTTCATCCAGATGGACGTGGGTCGGGCTACAGGCGGGCCCGTCAATAAGGTGTTCTACAGCAGCCGCACGATCACGACAGCTTTCGTGCTGCGAGCGGCGCTGGCCTGGGACTTCCGCGAGGCGGGGTCCGCGTGCTGAAATACGATATCGGCTCCGAGATCGAACCCCTGACTGTCCCCATGATCGCGGTTCGCGGCTTGACCAAGGTCTTTCCAGGCGGGACCGCGGACCTCAGTGCCGTGTCTGAGGTCTCGTTCGACCTCGAGCCGGGCATTTTCGCGGCCATCACCGGACCGTCGGGCAGCGGCAAGAGCACGCTGCTGCACCTTTTGGGCGGGATTGAAAAGCCGACCTCGGGAGAGATCCACGTCGCAGGTAAGGAAATCCAGGCCCTGGGCGAATCCGAGCTGGCAACCTTCCGGCTGACGCAGGTCGGTTTCATCTTCCAGGCCTTCCACCTGATCCCCAACCTGACGATCTTCAACAACGTCGCGATGCCCGGACTGCTGGCCGGCGTCGCGAGCGGACCACTCCGCACGCGCGTCATGACACTGCTGGAGACAGTGGGCATACGCGACAAGGCCGATCGCCTTCCGCACGAGCTGTCGGGTGGTCAGCAGCAGCGGGCCGCGATCGCCAGGGCGCTCGTCAACGATCCTCAGGTGATCCTGGCGGACGAGCCCACGGGCAACCTCGACAGCGCGGCGGGCGAGGCGGTGCTGCAGCTGCTGGGCGAGCTCAACGACCGCGGCAAGACGCTGCTCATGGTCACCCACGACCCCCGAATCGCGAGCTGGGCCGGACGACAGCTGAGGATGCGCGACGGCCGGCTGCTGACGACTGCCGATGGCGGGGCCGCCCAGGCGAGCGCGCCTCAGGAACCATGACCTGGCGGGCGCTCCGCGCATATAAGACGATCGCGGTCGCGAGCGTCCGGCAGCGCTGGTGGGAGGCCGCGGTGCAGGCCGGCGTCGCTTTGCTCACCATGGCGGTAGTCGGCGCTGGGCTCCTTACATCCTTCAGCGTTCCCGCCTCATACGCGGTCACCAAGCAGCAGCTCAACGCTCCCGATCTCTGGGTGGGCACCCTGTCGACCTCGGCGCTGGCACTCTACGCCGCGGTCGGGCAGCGGTCCGACGTCAGCGCTCTGACCCCCATCTACATGGTTCAGTCAGGCGTCATCAGAGTGGGCGGCAAAGAGCTGCCCGCGTCGATCAGCTCGCTGCCCGACCAGCCGCCTCCCGTCGGCAGCCTTGCCGTGACGGCTGGTGCGTGGCCTGCGCCGGACGCGAACGCGGTGCTGCTGGAGCGCGGCGCCGCCCAATCGATGGGGGTGACTCCAGGGTCGGAGGCGACGGTGGTTGGCGGTGGCGGTTCGCTCAGCCTGCATGTGGCTGGTGTGGTCCGCGACATCTCGCGCGCGTCTTATCCACTCTCCACGCCGGCCGCGGTTTACGTGACGGCCTCGGCATGGCGAACGTTGGGTGGCGATCCAGCCGCCGGCGCCGCTCGATTCGGGGCAAAGGTCCGCGACCTCTCGCGGCTGCGCGCAACCGCGCGGGCGATTCGCGACCTTGGCCCCGCCGGCGTGCCGATCACGATCAACGACGGCGCCCTCGTGGTGGAGGGGCTGAGTCCCCTGACTTTCGCACTCGAAGGCTTCCTGGTTCTCTTTGGACTCTTCGGTTTGGTCGCCTGCCTGTTCTTCATCGTCGGCACGACGCGAGCCGACCTGATCCGGCAGGCGCGAACCCTGGGGATACTTCGGGCGACGGGCTGGAGCCTGCGCCATGTCCGGCGACTCCTGATGTTGCAGCGAGGCGCGGCGGTTCTGCTCGGCGTGATCCTCGGCGCCCTGGCTGCCGTCGTGCTCGCGGGCTGGATGACCGGCCAGGTGGTCCAGCTCATGGGTCTGAGTCCTGCCCTCGACGCGGCCCCTGCCGTTCTCGCCAGCGTCGCCGGCCTGATTTTGCTCGCCGCAATTGGAGCGGTACGCCTCGCGACTCGCGGTTTCGGTAGGACGTCCCCGGCCACCATGCTCGCAGCCGGCTATCGGCAGCCTCCCAGCCGGCTCGCCCGTTCGCTCGAGGTCGGCCGCGGCGGCCTCGGGCCACGACTAGGGGCCGCGCTTCTCCTTGGGCGACCCGGTCGCACTAGCACCGCGGTTGCAGTGCTTTTGCTGGGCCTGGTGACGGTCATCTTCACCGTGATCACGCAGGCGTCTCTGTCCAGCTTCGGCTCACAGCCTTCGACGTGGGGCTACGCCTACGACTGGCGTGTCGACTATGTGAAAGGCCTGGCAGCGCCTGATGTGCAGCGTGCCCTGGACAGCACCGCCGGGATCCAGGGCAGCGTGCCCATCTACGACCTCAGTGCGACTCTCGACGGCAATCGAACCGACGCCCGGTTTGTGACGCCGAATCAGGACCTGCTGCGATTCCATCTTCTTTCCGGGAGAGCCATCGGTTCCGACTCGGAGGTCTTGATCGGGGCCGGCCTTGCCGCTTCGACTGGTCTGGCGCCGGGCCGGAGCGTGGTGCTCCAGCTCGGGACCGACCAGGCCACAGTCCAGGTGGCTGGCGTTTATCGCGAGCTCGACAATCTGGGCCAGGTCGTGCTGGGTCGCGACAGCCTCCTGCTGCGGATACGACCACAGGCGACGCCCACCTATTTCCTGGCCCGGCTGCAGCCTGGCGCCAACGCCGGAAGCGTCCGCAGCACGTTGGAGCAGAGTGTCGGCGGCCAGGTCGTGGTCAGCCCGGTCCTCGGAATCCTCAAGGCGATCGGTGCACGCAGGCGCCAGCTTGCGGCTAGCCTCGTGTGGGCGGCCGGCTTCTTGCTCCTCCCCGCGGTAGTGCTTGCTGTGCCGGCCGGCATCCTTCTCACCGCCGCGCTGATCGGCGGTTTGAGTGCAGTCATCGGAGGCGTCGACGCGGTGGTGCCTGCCGGCGGCCTCGTCCTGGCAATTCCCATCGCGCTGCTGGCGCCTTTGTTGGGGTTCGCGATCCCGGCCCGGGCCGCTCTCGCCGCGTCGCCGTTGGAAGCGATCGGGATGGAGCGATGAGCGAGGTCGCCGTCGCCGCCGGCTACGTGGCGCCGCTGGCGCGGCCGAAGTTTCGCGCGTGGCTGCGCGTGGTCGCGGTGGTGGCGATCCCGCTTGTCGCGGGAGCGATCGCGATGCTGGTAGCGCAGCTCGTGGGAGTCACCGGTCGCGGGCGCTCGGTGGCGTTTTACGGGGCCCAGCTGATCGCCGCCCTTGTGGTCGCGCAGCGGATGTACGGACTGCGCGCCGTTGGACTCGGGCGACCCAAGCTTGCCGTGATGGGCTGGCCAGCCGGACTGGTCGCCGTGCGGCTTGTGCCCTGGCTGTTGCTCATCCCTCTCCAGGGTTGGACGCACGATCCGGTGTTGTTGCTCTCAGCTTTCGCCTACTTCCTTCTATTCAACGCGGCAGCCGAGGAGCTGCTGTTTCGCGGCCTTCTCGTCCGGGGGTTCCTTGGGCTGGGCGCCGGTGTGCTGCTGGCCGCGTCGGCCAGCTCGGTAGTCTTCGCGCTCTTCCACCTCGGCGGCGGCTTGCTCTTTCTCCCTGTCTTTGCAGCCGACGGCCTGGCGTTCTGCGCGCTTCGGTTGCGCACCGACAGTCTGTACCCGCCGATCGCCGCTCACTCCGTGCTCAACTTCACGACTGCCGCGGTTCTCGTATCGGCGACCGTCGTCAGCGACGCGCGGGCAATCAGCTACGTGCTGCTGGTGGTGGTCGTCGACGTCGCGTTCTACATCGCCTCCTCCCGGCTGGGCAGAGGCAAGTCATGAGGATCCTCTTTTGCCCAATCGGGAGCCGCGGCTTTGTCTATCCCATGATCGGCATCGCCCAAAGGCTGCAACAGCGTGAGCATGAGGTTGCGTTCGCGACCTCGATCGACTTCGCGGGCGTCATCGCGGGCGCGGGCATGGAGCGGCTGCCCCGCGGCAAGACGGACGGAGCAAGCTTCCAGCTCAACAACTGGGGCCATCCGCTCGCTGTCGCGATCCAGGTCCGCCACGTGCAGCACGCGATCGAACGCTTCCACCCCGACGTCATGCTCAGCAGCACCCTTGCGCTCGGGCCGCTCATCGCGGGCGAGCTCGGCGATGTGCCCGTGGCAATGCTTGGACTCGCGACCTACCTGTGGCCGGTGGCCGTCCCCGGAGGCGCACACCGCAGCGCGGAGCCGAACGCCGAATACACATACCGCGAGATGCTCGCGCTCTACAACGCCGCACGCGGCCTCTTCGGTCTTACCGCCACGCCCGGTTCTCTGAATGCATCGCCACTGCTGGGCTCTCGCTACTTGCTCCAGACGGTGCCGCTTCTCGAGCCGCTGGCCGAGCACCTGCCGGACCGCGTGCGATTGGTGGGCTCCTGTCTCCACGAGCTGGACGCCCCCAACGCGGAGCTGCTCGAGTGGCTCGAGTCGCAGAGCGACAGCCGGCGACTGCTCTATGTCCAGCACGGCTCCGTCTTTCGTGCCGGTGACAGCTTCTGGTCCGGCCTGGTAACCGCCTCCGACGAGCTAGGGATCAGGATGGCCGCATCGATGGAGCGCCACCGAGGTGCTCCACCTGCATTCCGTGACGCGAACAGGTTGGTGAGCGGCCATGTTCCCCAGCACCCTGTTTTGGAGAAGGCCGACGGCGTGGTCTGCAGCGCCAACACGACGGCGGTGTTAGGTGCGCTCACGCACGGCCTGCCGCTGCTGGTTTTCCCGACCGGAGGCGAGCAACCGGCGCTGGCTGCCCGCTTGCTGGCCGCCGGGGCGGCCGCGATACTGCCCGCCGCGTCGCCAGTGGAGGATCTGCGCTCAGCATTGGAGCGGACTCTCGATGGGGCCGGCCAGCGACACGCGGTGCGCCGGCTGCAGTCGGCCTTTGCCGAGCTTGATGGTCCCGGCTTGGTCGCGATGGCGTTGGAGGAGCTGGCGGTGCCTGCAGTCGCCAGCGGAGTTGCATGATGGAGGCAGGCGTGCGCCTCGACACCTCCGAGCGCACCGATTCCTTCGTCCTTCGTGGTCGCAACGGGACCCGGATGCGGCTGTCGCCCATCGCTTACTACTTGCTCGAGAGGGGCCGGGCCGGCCATTCCCAAGAGGAGCTTGCCGCCGGGCTAGCGGAGCTGACGGGTCAGCCGGTGTCCGTCCCTGAGGTGGAGGACGCCTACCTGCGGCTCGAAGAGCGGGTGCGGTCGATCGAGGACCGGTCGGCGCCCACTCCATCTGGCTTCTGGCTCGCCGTGCCGGTGATCCCGGAAAACTACGTCGCGCCGATTGCGCGAGTGGTGGCTTATCTCTTTCACCCCGCCGTCGCGGCGGTGCTGATCGCGCTGGCCACGGTCTCGGTCGGGCTCGCACTGGGGGGCGGTCGAGTGCCGGCACCAGGCTCCGAATTTCTGCCGGCTTATGGCCTGTTCTTCCTGTCGCTGATCGCGCACGAGTTCGGGCATGCCGCCGCGTGCGCCAGGTACGGCGGCCGGCCAAGCGCCATCGGCGTTGGGATCTACCTGGCCTTCCCGGTGCTGTTCAGCAACGTCACAGCGGCCTGGGATATGCGGCGCTGGCAACGAGTGGTGGTGGACCTGGGCGGCATCTACTTGCAGGGTCTCGTCGGCGCCGGGTACCTCGCCGCCGCGCTGGCCACTGGTAGCAGCACTCTCGTCCTCGCCAGCGCCCTCGTGGGATTCAGCTGCCTGCTCTCGTTGAACCCGTTCTTCAGGTTCGACGGCTATTGGGCGATCGGCGACGCGCTCGGCGTGGTCAACCTCGGCCTCCAGCGCGGCCGCCTGATGAACTACTTGCGCGAGCGCATTGCCGGCCGCCGTCCGCCGGCGCTGCCCTGGCCGCCCGCCGTTTCGGCGTTGGTCGCCACCTACCTGGTAGCCGCAACCGCGACCTGGGTCGCGTTCCTTGTCTTTGTTGTTCCTTCCCTCGTCGGGCGTGCTCTCGCGTACCCGGCCATGCTCAGCGCTGACCTGCCCAGCCTGTGGGGGCCCACACACAGCCTTCCCGCCGGTGCCGCCCAGCCCTTGCTCGTCGGCGGTCTGGTCGTGATCGCGCTTGGCACCATCCTGGTCCGCCTTGGAGTCGTGACTGTCAAAACCCTCGGGCGCCTCCGCGGGAGGAGGTCCTGATGGCGACCGCGATAGCCGCCGCGCGGGCGCCCGGCGTCGCCGCTTACCTGGCCGGCGTGGAGTCACGGATCAAGGCATTGCACGCCGCGGAGTCCAGACACTGGGTCGCGGTCGACCCGCGGCTGGGAGAGGCTGTGGACGCAGTCGCGTGCCTGGCAGGGAGCGGCGGCAAGCGGGTGCGGGCCCTCTTCGCCTACTGGGGTTTTACCGGTGCGGGGGGCGATCCCGAGTCGCCGCAGATCGTCGACGCCGGTGCAGCCCTGGAGCTGATTCACCTTGCGGCGCTGATCCACGACGACTTGATGGATGCTTCAGCCCGCCGCCGCGGTATGCCCACGCTGCAGGTGATCTTCGCCGACCTCCACCGGCGCCGCGACTGGACGGGCAGCGCCAAGCAGTTCGGCGAGGCGGCGGCGATCTTGCTTGGGGACCTTGCCCTGTTCCACGCGGATTCGCTGCTTGCGACCGCCCCTGCAGGGGTGCACCAGATCGTTGCGGAGCTGAAGCTGGAGATGGCGATGGGGCAATATCTCGATCTGCACGCCACCGCCGCAGGCGGTGCGGATGCGGAGACAGCGCTCCGAGTCGCTCTCTACAAGACCGCGCGCTACTCGGTCGAACGTCCGCTCCACCTGGGCGCTTGCCTGGCGGGGCGCCTGGGCGAGCTGGCACCGGAGCTCAGCACATATGGCCTCCCGCTGGGGATCGCATTTCAGCTCGCCGACGACCTCCTCGGGGCTTACGGCAATCCCGCCCAGACCGGCAAGCCGGTGGGTGATGACGCTCGCCAGGGCAAGCCCACACTGCTCCTTGCGACCGGCGGTAGCCGGCGCGAGGTCGAGCAGGCCATCGAGCGTCTCGTGGCCGAGGCGGTGGATGCCGCAGCTCGGTCCGGCCTGGTGCAAGAGGCAAAGGTGGCGCTGGTCCAGATGGCAGAGTTCGTCAAGACCAGGTGCAGCTGATGGCTACCGGCCTGCGGTCGACATCCGCTCGCAAGGATGCCCACCTGCGGATAAACCTGGCGGAAGACGTGAGTTCGGATATGCCAACCGGGCTGGATGAGTTCCACTTTCGCCACCTGGCGCTGCCCGAGATCGACCTCGCCGATGTTCGGCTCGGGACAGATTTTCTAGACTGGCGACTGGCCGCGCCGTTCCTGATCTCCTGCATGACCGGGGGCACCGAAGCGGCCGGGCCGATCAACCGCACCCTGGCCGTTGTCGCTCAGCACCACGGATTCGGGTTGGGCCTTGGCTCCGGCCGGGTGCTGCTGGAGCAGCCTGAGCTGCTGCCGACTTTCGACGTTCGCGACGTCGCGCCCGACGTCCCGCTGCTGGCCAATCTCGGTGCCGTGCAGCTCAACCGCGGGGTGACCGTCGATGACGCGCGCCGTCTCGTCGACATGCTGCGGGCCGACGCACTCGTCCTGCATCTGAATCCGCTGCAAGAGTCGCTGCAGCCATCGGGCGACGTGGAGTTCGGCCGGCTGCTGGAACGGATCGAGACGCTCTGTGGCACTTTGGGTGTTCCGGTCATCGCCAAGGAGGTCGGTTTCGGCATCAGCGAGGCGGACGCGGTCCGTCTCGCGGAGGCGGGGGTTCACGCAATCGACGTCGCGGGCGCGGGAGGCACCTCCTGGAGTGAGGTGGAACGGCACCGTTTGAGTGGGCCGCTTCAGAATGTCGCGGCGGCATTCCGCGGGTGGGGAACTCCGACCGCGGAAAGCCTGGTCCAAGTGCGCGGGCGGCTGCCTCGCCTGCCCCTTATTGCCAGCGGCGGGATTCGCAATGGCATGCAGGCGGCGGTGGCAATGGCGCTGGGCGCCGACCTCGTGGGTGTCGCGGGCCCAATGCTGCGCGCCGCCTCGCGCGGTCAGGCTGCGGCGGGCGACCTGGCCGTGGAGCTGGTCGAGACGTTGCGGCGGGTCATGTTCTGCACGGGTGCTACCAACCTGGGCGCTCTGCGTCAGGTGCCGCTAGCCCGCGACGGACGCTTCCGAAGCGAGGCGGTGGAGTTCGAGCTGCAGACTGGGCCGGGCCCCTCGTTCCACGATGTCACCGAGCGAGTGCAGGCGGCGGTGGCACGACTCGGACTGTTCGAGGGAGTGGTCGTCGTGTTCTCCATGCACACCACCGCCGCGGTGGTGGTGAATGAGGACGAGCCATTGCTGCATGCCGACTTCGCGCGCTTTCTGAACCGGCTCGCACCGCGGCTCGCTTACGAGCACGACGACCTGTCGCGCCGGCAGTCGGTTCCCCCCGACGAGCCGCTAAACGGTCACTCACACTGCCAGCAGCTGATGCTCGGCCAGAACAGCGTCATTCCAGTCGACCGGGGGCGTCTTCGCCTTGGATCCTGGCAGCGTGTCTTCCTGGTGGAGCTGGACGGCTCTCGACCCAGGCGCCTCCGGGTCCAGACGATAGGGCGCTGACTGCGCCGGGCGTCCGTCAACTGAAATAAATGTCTCTGCTGGCTGTGCCCTTACCTCGATTGCTAGACTGGCCGCGTGCCTCGTAGTGAGCGCGCTCGGACGCTGGCTGCAAAACTTGATCGCCTCTTCCGCAGCGTTCGGCGGCGGGGCGGAGACGAGTTCAGCTACGAAGAGGTCTCGCGCGCACTGCGAGCGGGCGGCGGCCCCACCATCTCTGCCACTTACCTCTGGCAGCTGCGGACGGGTAAGCGGGACAACCCGACCAAGAGTCACCTGGAGGCGCTGGCGGAGTTCTTCGGCGTCAGCCCGGCCTACTTCTTTGATGAAGACGTGGCTGCGCGCGTCGACGGTCAGCTCGACCTGCTCGCTGCGATGCGGGATTCGGGGGTGAGCCGGATCGCACTGCGCTCGTTCGGGCTTTCCACGCAGACGTTGGAGGCGATCGCACGGATAATCGAGAATGCCCGTGAAGCCGAGGGACTCCTCCCCGTCCCCAAAGAGGGCCGGAAGCGCCGCGGAGCGGGCGCCCGATCCTGAGCAAGGCCCTGGGGCTGCTCTGACCCGTAGAGGCGTCGCCGGGGCGGTTACCGAGGTGGCCGCCCCCGCCAATGTCGTCGCTGCGCTGCTGGTCGTGATGGCCGTCAGCACCGCCCCGCCGGCAGATGCGCTGCGCTGGGCGGTGATCTCGATCCTCTTCGCCAGCGTCCTGCCGATGGCCTACGTGATAGCGCAGGTGCGACGCCGGCGCGTCACCGACCGGCATGTGCGCATCCGCGTGCAGCGGCGGCTGCCGATGCTGATCGCGATCGCTTCGACGGTGGCTGGGCTCGCACTTCTCACTGGGTTCGGGGCGCCCCGCCCGCTGGTCGCACTGGCGGCCGCCGGAGTCGCGGGGCTGGTGGTGACGGCGGTGATCACAGAGTTCTGGAAGATCTCCTTGCACGCCGCAGTGGTGGGCGGCGCCGTGACCATAGTTGTGATCGTGTTCGGCATTTCATGGCTGCCTTTTTTCGCTCTGCTGGTGTTGGTCGGGTGGGCGCGCGTAGAGCTCGGCGACCACTCGGTGGCCGAGGTCGTCGGCGGAGGGGCCGTGGGCTGTGCCGTGGCCGCCTCCGTGTTCCTACTGCTCAGATAGCCGAGGGATTCAACGGCCGACTCTGTTCAGTTGCGGCTCGACGATGACGCACCTTCGGCGCCAAGTGCGGAATCGGACGGAAGCTACGGGCCCGGGTTCGGGTTCGAGGCAAGCTGGCCGACGAGCAGAAGCGTCGTCGGGTAGAGGCCCAGCGCGATTGAAGCCACGCCGCTCAAAGCAACCACCGATGTTGTGGTGAGAGATGCAGGCACGGCGTCGGTCCGCGTCGAGCTCGACCACACCGGGATCAGCACGCGCACGTAGTAGAAGACCGACACCACGCTCATCAGCACCGCCAGCACGACGAGCCAGGTGTACCCCGCGCTCACACCCGCGGTGAACAGGAACAGCTTGCCGAAGAAACCCACCGTCGGCGGGAAGCCCGCGAGCGACAGCATGAAGATCGTCATCAGGATCCCCAACACGGGATTGCGGCGCCCCAGGCCCTCGAGGTCGGCAAACCCATCGCGGTCTCCATCGGGTCCCGCCAGCAGCGTGATGACCGCGAACGCGCCGAAGTTCATGAACATGTAGATGAACAGGTAGTAGAGGACAGCAGAGAGCCCGGCGTCGCCGCCCGCGATCACCCCGATCAGGATGTACCCCGCCTGCGCGACACCCGAGTACGCGAGCAGGCGCTTCAAGCTCGACTGCGCGATCGCCATCACGTTGCCGACGACCATGCTCGTCGCCGCGACGAAGGCCAGCAGCACCTGCCATTCCGGCGCGAGGTGGGGAAGACCACCGGCGAAGACGCGCACGATCATGGCGAAAGCCGCGGCCTTGGTTCCCACCGACATGAACGCGGTCACCGGAATCGGCGCGCCCTGGTACACGTCGGGCGTCCACATGTGGAACGGCGCGGCGGAGACCTTGAAGGCGAACCCGACGCCCATCAGCACTATGCCCAGCAGGATCAGTGGATTGGAAGATGCGGATGAGGTGAGCCGGGTCGCAATTTCCGGGATCACCGTGGTGCCGGCGCCTCCGTAGACGAGCGCCATTCCATAAAGAACGAAGGCGCTCGCGAACCCGCCGACCAGCAGATACTTGGCGCCTGCCTCCTGCGACCGGCTGTCGGTCCTCACGAAGCCGCACACGATGTACAGCGCGATCGAGAGCAGCTCGAGGCCAAGGAAGATTGTCACCAGCGACGTTGCTGAGGCCAGAACCATCATGCCGATCACCGCGGCCATGATCAGGATGTGGAACTCGCCTTCGAGCAAACCGCGCTTGCGAAGGTACGAGTGCGACAGGGCGACCGTCAGGATGCCGAGGGAGGCGAAAAGGATCTCGAAGAAAAGCGCGAAATTGTCGCCAGTCGCGAATCCGTGATAGGCGGGTCCGCCCAGGCCGTAGAGCCAACGATAGACAGCCGTGCCGAGCGAGTAGGAAAAGCCTGTCACCGCGACGATGGCCACTGCACCTCCGCGTCGCGGTTTCGGCAGCGCCAGGTCGACCACTATCGCGAACAGGAAGAAGCCGGTGAGAGCCGCGATGGCGGCGATCTGGCTGAGGTCGGCAAGCCCCTGCGCCCACGTGTAGTCGAGGGCGGGATTCATCTGGCCAACCCCGGCATGCCGACCGCGGACATCAGGCTCGTGAGGAAGTTGGGATCGAGTCCGATGGCAAACATCAGCACGACCAGAGGCGCGACCAGGACGAGCTGGCCGGCGTAGATGTCCGATTTCGGCACCGGGCCCGCCGGCGGGCCGTGCATGACGCCCTGGAACAGCCGCAGCATGTAGACCGGCGCCAGCACCAATCCGATTGCACCGAACACGGCCAGGACCGGCGCGCGCTCCCAGGCCCCGAGCAGTGTCATGAACTCGCCGGCGAAGCTGTTCAGACCAGGCAAGCCGAGCGCGGCGAGCGTGACGACAAAGAACACTCCCGCCATCACCGGCATACGAGCCGCCAGGCCGGCCATGGCGGAGCGGTCACGAGTCCCAGCGCGATCAGAGATCCAGGCCACGATCAGGAAGAGCGCCGGGATGATCAGGCCATGGTTGACCATCTGCAGCACCGCGCCCTGCTGGCCCTGCACGTTGTAGGCAAAGATCCCCAGCACGATGAAGCCCATGTGGCTCACGCTGGAGTAGGCGACCAGCAGCTTCATGTCGCGCTGGGCGATCGCCATCAGCGCGCCCCAGGTGATCGCGGCGACCGCGAGCACCGGGATGACCCAGCGCCAGTCCCACCAGTAGACGGGATTGGGGAACAGGGGCACCGCGATGCGCAGGAAGCCATACGGTCCGAACTGAATCGAAGCCGACGGCGGCATCGTCGCGAGCAGAGCCAGGTCGAACGTCTTCTGTCCGGTGAAGACGTACTCGCCGATGACGCCGACCAGCATCAGCAGCGATCCCGCCAGGGTATAGAGCACGAACTTGATCGCCGCGCGGCCTGGCTGCTCGCCCTCGCCGAAGATCCACAGGAGGAAGTAGGCGGGGATGAGCATCGCCTCCCAGAACACATAGAAGAGGACGAGGTCCGTCGCCATGAACACTCCCGCGAGTCCCGCGGACATGGCGAGCATCAGCGCGATGAAGCGGTTCAAGTGACGCGTGCTGAGCGGCGTGGCGAGAATCGCGATCACCGTGAGGAACGCGTTGAGGACGACGAGCCACAGGCTGATGCCGTCGACGCCAAGGCGATAGAAGATGCGCAGCTGAGGAATCCACCGCACGGTCTCGGCCAACTGAAAGCCGCGCTGGCTCGGATCGAAGAAGTACGCCATTTCGAGGGCGATCGCCAGGCTCGCGAGCGCCACCGTCACGCCCCAGAACTTGGCGAGCCGCGGCGGCATGAAGGCGATGAGCGCGGCGCCGACGAGCGGCAGCAGCCAGATGATCGTCAGCAACATCAGGCGCTCCTCACTAGCAGCAGCACCGCCGCCACCACCGCGCCGCCGACGAACACGAGCACGTAGTTGCGGAAGTAGCCGCTCTGGGTGAGGCTCAGGCTGCGTGCCGCCGCCACTGCCGCGCGCCCGGTGCCCACGACGGCGCCGTCGAGGACGGTTCTTTCGACGTCTTTGGCGCCCCAGCTGGCGATCGCATCCATCGGACGCACGAAGGCGAAGTCATAGATCTCGTCGACGTAGTACTTGCGCTCGAGCAGGCGC
>WNFI01688131.1_pt1 | contig 13101 bp, 9 predicted proteins | sample 5400471 | NCBI WGS metagenome assembly WNFI01 (sample SAMN13153348, study PRJNA577476) | soil metagenome | isolation source: 100 cm saprolite on Douglas fir-dominated hillslope | place: USA:California | collected 2013-09-17
CGAAGAATTCATTGATCGTCGACATGGGTTCGGGTCCGATTTGACGTTGGTTCAATGCAGCAGGAACATGCTGACGAATGCAATCCGGCAACGTTGGCGCTGGCCTTTGACTAGTACGCCGAGGCGTAGAAATTCGAGACGGCTCTCGGCCCAGAGCCATAAAAAATCCATATAAATCCGCGGCAACTGGCCGAGCGCGGCGAAATTCATATGCGGTTTTTATGCCCGGCTTCTAACAACCATATGGATTTTTTAGCGGCCGATGGCCTTCTCTGGCGCACCGGAAATCGAGCCGACATCGTCACACCCACCGCGAACTGGATCGAGCAAGACGCAAGGGGGAGCTCCCCCGCGCGGAACTTGGTCCGGGTCAAACGCGCGAATGCGGTTCTGTTGTGACAAGGGCGGGCTCGGGAACCGCTCCAACAATGCCAGGCCGATGGCTTTGGCAAAAGGAAGACCGCGATGCTCGACGTGATCATGCTGATGCTGGGTATCGGCTTCTTTGTCGCATCCCTCGCTTACGTCGCCGCCTGCGACCGCATGTAAGGAAAGCACCATGATATTCGACCTCGTGCTTGGCGGCATCGCGACCATCGCGATCCTCGTCTATCTCGTCTACGCGCTCGTGCGGCCGGAACGGTTCTAAGACCAGGCGCCCCTAGGAGAGCACCATGACTTTCAACGGATGGCTGCAGATCGCGCTGTTCAGCGTGATCGTGATCGCGATCACTCGCCCCTTCGGCGGCTACATGACCCGGGTGCTGTCCGGCGAGCGCAGCGTGCTCGATCCGGTGCTGCGGCCGATCGAGCGCGCCATCTACGCCGTGTGCGGCGTCGAGGAGAAGGCGGAGCAGCATTGGCTGACCTACGCGGTCTCCATGCTGCTGTTCAGCGTCGTGGGCTTCGCCTCGCTCTACGTGCTGCAGCGCCTGCAAGCCGCTCTGCCGTTCAATCCGGCCGGCCAGTCGGCGGTCGAAGAGGGCCTCGCCTTCAACACCTCGGTCAGCTTCGTCACCAACACCAACTGGCAATCCTACACGCCGGAATCGACGATGAGCTACCTGACCCAGATGGCAGGGCTCACCGTCCACAATTTCCTTTCCGCCGCGAACGGCATCGCGCTCGCCGCCGCGCTTATCCGCGGCTTCGCGCGCCGGGAATCGAAGACGATCGGCAATTTCTGGGTCGATCTCACCCGCGTCACCCTCTACGTGCTGCTGCCGATCTCGGTCGTCCTCACTCTCTTCTACGTCTGGCAGGGCATGCCGCAGAACCTCGGCGCCTATGTCGATGCGACCACGCTCGAGGGTGCCAAGCAGACCATCGCCCAGGGGCCGGTTGCTTCCCAGGAGTCGATCAAGATCTTCGGCACCAATGGCGGCGGCTTCTTCAACGCCAATTCCGCGCATCCTTATGAGAATCCGAACGCGCTGACCAACCTCGTCCAGCTCATCACCATCTTCTCGATCGGCGCCGGGCTGACCAACGTGCTGGGCCGCATGGTCAAGGACGAGCGCCAGGGCTGGGCCATCTTCGCCGCCATGGGCATCCTGTTCCTGGCCGGCGTCACCACCGCCTATTGGGCGGAGTCGGCGGGCAACCCGGCCTATCAGGCCTTCAACGTCGACGCCGCGTCGAGCAGCCTGCAGTCCGGCGGCAACATGGAAGGCAAGGAGGTGCGGTTCGGCATCGCCAACTCTGCCCTCTACGCCACCGTCACCACCGACACCTCTTGCGGCGCCGTCAACTCGATGCATGACAGCTATACCCCGCTGGGCGGCCTGGTCCCCATCGCCGACATCCAGCTGGGCGAGGTCATCTTCGGCGGCGTCGGCTCCGGCCTCTACGGCATGTTGGCCTTCGCCATCGTCGCCATGTTCGTGGCCGGGCTGATGGTCGGCCGCACCCCGGAATATCTCGGCAAGAAGCTTGAGTCCCGCGAGGTCAAGATGACCATCCTGGCGCTGTTGAGCCTGCCCTTGTCGATCCTGGGTTGGACGGCGCTGGCGACCGTGCTGCCGGCAGGCTTGGCCGGGCTCAACAACACCGGCCCGCACGGCTTCAGCGAGATCCTCTACGCCTACACCTCCGGCACCGGCAACAATGGCAGCGCCTTCGCCGGCTTGTCGGCTAACACGCTCTTCTACAACACCACCATCGCCGGCGCGATGCTGATGGGCCGCTTCCTCTTCGTGATCCCGCTCATGGCGGTCGCCGGATCCTTGGCCGAGAAAAAGCTGCTGCCGCCCTCGGCCGGCACCTTCCCGACCCACAGCCCGCTCTTCGTCGGGCTCCTGGTCGGCGTCGTCCTCATCATCGGCGGCCTCACCTACTTCCCCGCCCTGTCGCTCGGACCGGTGGTAGAGCAGGTCGCCATGAATGCCGGCACGCTTTACGCCGCACCTTGAGCCAAGAGACTTACGTCAGAGGCATGCAATCATGACCACACTCTCTCCGATCTTGGCACCCCAGCCGAAGCAGCTCCTGTTCAAGCGGCAGGTCGAACCGTTGTCGCTGGCGAACTGGTCGCTGATCGGTCCGGCGATCTGGGCCTCGTTCCAGAAGCTCGACCCCAGGGTGATGGTGAAGAACCCGGTGATGTTCTGCGTCGAGATCGTCTCGGTGCTGACCACCATCTTCTTCCTGCGCGATCTCTTCCTTGGCGGCAGCAACGTCATCGGCGCGCATGCGCTGTTCTCGGGGCAGATCACGCTCTGGCTGTGGTTCACCGTGGTGTTCGCCAATTTCGCCGAGGCGGTGGCCGAGGGGCGGGGCAAGGCCCAGGCCGACAATCTGCGCAAGACCCGCACCGAGACCATGGCCAAGCGCCTGGTCGGCACCGAGCGTGACCGCTTCGAGAAGGTCTCCGCGGCAAAGCTCCAGGCCGGCGATTTGGTGTTGGTGGAGCCGACCGACCTCGTTCCCAGCGACGGTGACGTCCTCGAGGGCATCGCCTCGGTGGACGAGTCGGCGATCACCGGCGAGTCGGCTCCGGTCATCCGCGAGAGCGGCGGCGACCGCTCGGCGGTCACCGGCGGCACGCGGGTGATCTCGGATTGGATCATCGTGCGCATCACCGCCGCCCAGGGCTCGACCTTCCTCGACCGCATGATCGCGCTGGTCGAGGGCGCGGTTCGGCAGAAGACCCCGAACGAGATCGCGCTCAACATCCTGCTCGCCGGCATGACCCTCATCTTCGTGTTTGCGACGGTGACCATCCCGAGCTTCGCCATCTATGCCGGCGGCGCGGTGTCGGTGGTGGTGCTGATCGCGCTGTTCGTGACTCTGATTCCGACCACCATCGGCGCCCTGCTGTCGGCCATCGGCATCGCCGGCATGGATCGGCTCATCCGCTTCAACGTGCTCGCCATGTCCGGCCGTGCCGTCGAGGCGGCGGGCGACGTCGATACGCTGCTCTTGGACAAGACCGGCACCATCACCTTGGGCAACCGGATCGCGACCGAGCTCTTCGTCCTGCCCGGCGTCAAGGAATCGGAGCTTGCCGATGCGGCGCAGCTCTCCTCGCTCAGCGACGAGACGCCGGAAGGCCGCTCGGTCGTGGTGTTGGCCAAGGAGAAGTACAACATCCGCGGCCGCGAGATGGGTCCGCTCAATGCGAAGTTCATCGCCTTCTCGGCGCAGACCCGCATGAGCGGCATCGATATCGAAGGTCATTCGATCCGCAAGGGCGCGGTCGACTCGATCATCGAGTATGTGCGGGTGAAGACCAGCAATCCCAGGATGCCGGAGCCGCCGCAGCTCCAAGCCATCGTCGAGAAGATCTCGAAGTCCGGCGGCACCCCGCTCGCGGTTGCCAAGGACGACTGCATCCTCGGCGTCATTCACCTGAAGGATATCGTCAAGGGCGGCATCCGCGAGCGCTTCTCCGAGCTCCGGCAGATGGGCATCCGCACGGTCATGATCACCCGCGACAACCCGTTGACCGCGGCTGCGATTGCCGCCGAATCCGGCGTCGACGATTTCCTGGCACAGGCGACGCCGGAGCAGAAGCTGAAGCTCATCCGCGACGAGCAGGCCAAGGGCAAGCTGGTGGCGATGTGCGGCGACGGCACCAATGACGCGCCGGCCTTGGCCCAGGCCGATGTCGGCGTCGCCATGAACACCGGCACCCAGGCCGCCCGCGAGGCCGGCAACATGGTCGATCTCGACAGCGACCCGACCAAGCTCATCGAGATCGTCGCCATCGGCAAGCAGCTCTTGATGACCCGCGGCGCCTTGACCACCTTCTCGATCGCCAATGACGTGGCCAAGTACTTCGCCATCATCCCGGCGATGTTCGTCGCCTTCTATCCGCAGCTTGCCGCGCTCAACATCATGGGTCTGAAGACGCCGGAGAGCGCCATCCTCTCGGCCATCATCTTCAATGCCTTGATCATCATCGCGCTGATCCCGCTGTCCTTGAAGGGTGTCGCCTACCGGCCGAGTGGTGCGGCCAGCATTCTCCGGCGCAATCTTCTCGTCTACGGCATCGGCGGGATCATCGTGCCGTTCATCGGCATCAAGCTCATCGACATGGTCATCACCACGATCGGGCTCGCCTAAGGAGGGCCATGACAATGCTGCAGCAAATCCGTCCCGCCATCATGATGATCGTCGTCATGACGATCCTGACCGGGCTTGCCTATCCGCTGGCGATGACCGGGATCGCCGAGGTGATCTTTCCCCATCAGGCCAATGGCAGCCTGATCGAGAAGGACGGCAAGGTCATCGGCTCCGAGCTGATCGGGCAGAACTTCGCCGACGCCAAATATTTCCATGGCCGGCCCTCGGCGACGACCGATACCGACCCCAATGATGCGACCAAGACCGTGCCGGCGCCCTACAACGCCGCCAACTCCGGGGCGTCCAACTATGCGCCGACCAGCCAGGCGCTGATCGACCGGGTCAAGGACGACGCCGGCACGCTCGCGGCCGACAATTCGGCGAAGATCCCGATCGATCTGGTGACCACTTCGGCCAGCGGCCTCGACCCCGACATCACCCCGGCCGGCGCCTATTTCCAAGTCGCCCGCGTGGCCAAGGCCCGCAACCTCTCCGCGGACCGGGTGCGCCAGCTCGTCGACGGCCAGATCCAGGGCCGCAGCCTGGGCATTCTGGGCGAGCCGCATGTCAATGTGCTGAAGCTGAACCTGGAGCTGGACGCGCTGAGATAGGCGCGTCCAGCTGCGTTTCGTCTCGCGAATTCGTCCAACATCGAGGGTAGTCCGATGCGCCGTAAGAGGCAGCATTTCCTTGGCTCGACCGTGGCACTGAGTGCGTTGAGTCTGATGGCTTGGCAGCTGAGCCACGGCGCCCCGGCGCTTGCCGACGAGGCGGACCCGCGCAACCATCGCAACATAGGCCGCCTGTTCGACGATCATTCGAACCGGCCGCTCCTCAACCAGCTCATGGCGACGGCGGAGCGGCCGCTCGATCCCAAGGCGACCGGCTATGATTTCGGCTTCAAGCTGCAGGGCATGTTCGGCTCGGATGCGCGCTTCACTCATCTCATGAACCAGTTCGACCGGCAGACCGACACGCATCAGTTCGATCTGGTCGAAGCCTACGGCAGCGGCCACATTCCCGGCCTCGGCGAAGGCGGGATGGACGTCAAGCTCGGCGAATTCGACTCGCCGATGAGCGCCGAAGCGATCGATGCGACCGCCAACCGCTTCTATTCCCATTCCTACATCTTCAATTTCGGCGTGCCGTTCAAGCACACGGGCGTTCTCACCACCACGCATCTGAGCTCGGTCCTCGACCTCTATGCCGGGATCGATACCGGCGTGAACGCCTGGGTCGGCCGGGCGGGCGACAATGGCCATTGGGCGCACGGCCAGGTCGGCCTCGGCCTCAACCTCATGGACGGCAATTTGACCGTGGTTGGATTGAGCCATATCGGCCCGGAGAATCCGCAGAATACCCCGGGCGTGAACGCCAACACGGCGCTCCGCTATGTGAACGACGTGCTGGTCACCTGGAAGGTGCAGGACGCTCTGACCTTGACCACCGATCTCAACTACATCCATGACGACGGCCTGAAGGCGTCCGGCGGCGGTATCGCCCAATACGCGGCCTATACCCTCAATGACACGGTCACGCTTGTCGGCCGCGGCGAGGTCTGGCGCGACGACAAGGGCGCCTTCGTCTCGAGCTTCCTCAATCCGCAGGACCCGGCCAACGCGGCGCGCGGGTTGCCGACCAGCCCGGGCTCGCCGATTTCCGGCGGCAAGACCACCTATGGTGCGCTGACGATTGGCCTCAACATCAAGCCCGAGGTGTCGAAGACCTTCGAAGGACTGGTCTTTCGGCCGGAGCTGCGCTACGACCAATCCTTGAACGGAACCAAGCCCTCAACGATTCCAGGATGGCGCGTCAGTTCACCCTTGGCGCCGACGTCATAGTCCCGTTCTGAGCGGTGGCGGGCGCTCAGGCCGGCGCGGCGGCTGTTCGCCAAGGCGGGGTCCGTGGACTAAGCTGCCGCTATCGGCCTATCGCCGTTGACGCATTGCCCATGAGCGCAAGCGACCAGGCCACATGAGCGCAAGCGACCAAGCCAAGTGAGCGCAAGCGACCAGCCGAAGCCGCATCACCGTCCCTCGCCCGAGGCGCTGCTGGCGGCTGTCCAGGCGGAGCCGCGCGGCAAGCTCAAGATCTATCTCGGCGCAGCGCCCGGGGTCGGCAAGACCTATGAGATGCTGCAGGCCGCCGCCCAGCGCAAGCGCGAGGGCGTCGACGTCATCATCGGCGTGGTCGAGACCCATGGCCGCATCGAGACCGAGCAGCTCGTCCGCGGCCTCGAGGTGATTCCGCGCCGGACCATCGAATATCGCGGCCGCATGCTGGATGAAATGGATATCGATGCGGTGCTGGTGCGGGCACCCAAGCTGGTCCTGGTCGACGAGCTCGCCCACACCAACGCGCCCGGCAGCCGGCATCCCAAGCGCTATCTCGACGTCGAGGAGCTGCTGGCCGCCGGCATCGACGTCTACACCACCCTCAACATCCAGCATGTCGAGAGCCTCAACGACGTGGTGGCGCAGATCACCCGCATCCGCGTGCTCGAGACCGTGCCCGACAGCATTATCGACCGCGCCGACGAGATCGAAGTGGTCGACACCACGCCCGAAGACCTGATCCAGCGGCTCAAGGAAGGCAAGGTCTATGTCCGCGATCAGGCGCAGCGGGCGCTCAAGCACTATTTCGCTCCGGGCAATCTGACGGCACTGCGCGAGCTGGCGCTTCGCCGCACCGCGCAGCGCGTCGATGCGCAGATGCTGAGCTACATGCAGGCGCACGCCATCGCCGGCCCCTGGGCGTCCGGCGACCGCCTGCTGGTCTGCATCAATCCGAGCAAGCTCTCGGCCCAGGTGGTGCGCCAGGGAAGGCGGATCGCCGACCAGCTGCAGGCGAAGTGGACGGTGCTCTATGTGGAGACGTCGCGCCATCATCGGTTGTCGGAAGTGGAGCGGGACCGCGTCGCCGACACGCTCAGGCTGGCCGAGCGGCTCGGCGCTGCGACCATCACCATCCCCGGTAGCGATCCGGCCAAGGACGCGCTCGACTACGCCCGGGCCAACAATGTCACCCAGATCATCATCGGCAAGTCGACCCGGTCCTGGTGGTTCGAGCTCATTCATGGCTCGGTCGCCTACGATCTGATGCGCCATGCCGGCGATATCGGCGTGCAGATCGTCGCCAACGAAGGCGAGCCGGTGCCCGAAAAGACCGTGCAGAGCCGGCAGGAGCGGGCGGCATTCGACCCCGTGCCCTATCTCGTCACCACCGCGGTGGTGGCCGTGGCCTTGCTGATCGCGCTCGTCATCGACCGCTTTCTCGCGACCCCGAACGTGTCCCTGGTTTTTCTCTCGGGCGTGCTGTTCAGCGCCATCGCCTACGGACTCTTGCCGTCGCTCTACGCGACCCTGCTCTCGGTCCTCGCCTACAACTTCTTCTTCCTGCCGCCGATCTATACCTTCACCATTGCCGACCCGGCGAACGTGGTGGCGCTCGTCTTCTTCAGCATCGTTGCCGTGCTGACCAGCAATTTGACGGCGCGGACCCGCAACCAGGTGCTGACGGCGCAGAACCGCGCCAAGGCGACCGCCGAGCTCTATGCCTTCAGCCGCAAGGTGGCGGCCATCGGCGACATCGAGGACCTGCTCTGGGCCACCTGCTTTCAGATCGCCTCGATGCTGAAGGTGCGGGTCGTCGTGCTCCTGCCCGAGCATGGCCAGATCGTGGTGCGTGCCGGATACCCGCCGGAGGACAGGCTGGACGAGGCCGATATCGCCGCGGCGAAATGGGCCTGGGACCGCAACCGGCCGGCCGGCCGCAGCGCCGACACGCTGCCCGGAGCGAAGCGGCTGTTCCTGCCGATGCGCACCGAACGGGGTGCCGTCGGCGTGCTCGGCATCGATCGCGATCGGCCGGGCCCGCTGTTCACCCCCGACGAGCGGCGTCTTCTCGATGCGCTTGCCGACCAGGCGGCGGTTGCCATCGAGCGCATCCGCCTGGCCGACGACATCGACGAGGCGCGGGTGCAGGCGGAGACCGAACGCTTGCGCTCGACCTTGCTGTCCTCGATCTCCCACGACCTGCGCACGCCGCTCGCCTCGATCCTGGGCTCGATCACCGCACTCCGCGATCCCGGCAGGAGCTACGATCCGGACGCGCGCGAGGTGCTGCTGGCGACCGCGCAGGACGAGGCCGAGCGGCTGAACCGCTTCGTCGGCAACCTCCTCGACATGACCAAGCTCGAGGGTGGCAGCATCGAATTCCGTCCCGAGCTCGTCGATCTGAGCGAGATCGTCGAGACCGCGCTCCGCCGCGCGTCGCGCATTCTCGCCCGGCACCGGGTGGGGATGGAGCTCGCCCAAAATCTGCCGATGATCAAGGTCGACGTCGCACTGTTCGAGCAGGCGCTGTTCAATCTCCTGGACAATGCCGCGAAATACTCGCCGCCGGAGACATTGATCCGCATCGAGGCGTCGATCGCCGACGACAAGGTGGTGATCGCGATCGATGATGAGGGCGAGGGCATTCCGCCTGATCAGCTCGAGCGCATCTTCGACAAGTTTCACCGCGTGCGCGAGGGGGACGCGCGGCCGGCGGGCACCGGGCTCGGGCTGTCGATCTGCCGCGGCTTCATCCATGGCATGGGCGGGCGCATCTGGGCCAGCAACCGCGCCGACCGTGCCGGGGCGCAGTTTACCATCGAGCTGCCGATCCCGGAGCCGTCGCCGGCCTCGCGGGAAGAGGCGAGCCTCCGGGCCTCGGCCGAATGACCAAGCGCGCCTGCATCCTCGTCGTCGACGACGAGGCGGCGATCTGCCGCTTCCTGCGCACGGGGCTGGAGTCGCATGGCTACGACATCGTCGTGGCCGAGACCGGCGCCGAGGCGGTTCTGAACGTCGCCCGCGAGAAGCCCGATTTGGTGATCCTCGATCTCGGCCTTCCCGACCAGGATGGACTCGAGGTCCTGCAGCAGATCCGCCGCACCTCGCTGGTGCCGGTCGTCGTGCTCTCGGTCAGGGCGGACGAGACGATCAAGGTGAACGCGCTCGACCTCGGCGCCGACGACTATGTGACCAAGCCCTTCGGCATGGAGGAGCTGATCGCCCGGGTGCGCACGGCACTTCGCCACCGGCTGCAGGAGGAGGGCGCTCAGCCGGTCTTCCGCTCGGGCGAGCTCGCGGTCGATCTCGTGCGCCGCATCGTCACGGTCAAGGGGCAGGAGATTAAGCTCTCGGCGAAGGAATACGACCTCCTGAAGCTGCTGGTCGCCCATGCCGGCAAGGTGCTGACGCACCAGTTTCTGCTGCGCGAGCTCTGGGGTCGGGCCGATCCCGACAGCGTGCAATACCTTCGCGTCTATGTGCGCATGCTGCGGCAGAAGCTGGAGGAGAATCCGACGCAGCCGCACTACATCCAGACCGAAACCGGCGTCGGCTACCGGCTCAGCGCGCCCGCATGACCATCGAGGATTTGCTGCCGCGGGACTCCGTCCTGATCCAGCTCCGGGCCGCCAGCAAGGCAAAGGCGCTGGAGGAGCTGGCCCGCCTTGTGGCGCCCGCGGCCGGCATCGAGGCCGCCTCGATCGCGAAGGCGCTGGACGAGCGCGAAAAGCTCGGCTCCACCGGCTTCGGCGGCGGGGTCGCCGTGCCGCATGCGCGTCTCGTCGGCCTCCTACGGCCGGTCGCCGCCTTCGCGCGCCTCGCGCGGCCGATCGACTTCCAGGCGATCGACGAGAAGCCCGTAGACCTCGTCTTCATGCTGCTGACGCCCGCCGGCGACGAGAAGCGGCATTTGACCGCGTTGGCTGGGGTCTCGCGCCTCATGCGCGATGCGTCGCGCTGCGCCAGGCTGCGCAAGGCGGCGAGCTCGGCCGCGCTCTTGGAGTTGCTGAGCGAGGCGAGCTGAGGCCTCCCCAGCGGGCTTCCGGCGTCAGGAGCCGATCTGGAAATGCGCCTCGGTTGGCTTTCCGGCCCGGCCGTTGATCGGCAGAATGTCCTGGGGACACGCCGACATCGCCACGATGACGTCGATCTCGGCGCGCAGCACCACATAGTCGCCGGGCTTGGTCTTCGGCTCCTCGAAGGACAGGCCGCCGACCGGCGTCCAGGGAATGTTCATGAACAGATTGAGCGGGCTCGGGGTCTCCGACGGGCGCAAGCCCAGCTCGAAGAGGCCCGCGGCGAGGTTATCGGTGCAGTTGTCGTGATACTCGGTGCAGCCGAGCAGCCCGTAGCGCTCATTGTCGCAGGCCGCCATCAGCATGTCATGCACGCCGGCCGAGGTATCCTCGGTGATGGTGAGGATCGGTCGCCGCTTGTTGGTGACGAGTTTGTCGCCGACCGCGGGGCGCATCTTGAGAAATGTGGCGCGGCTGTGCTCCATCGACATGAACTCAGTCATGAGCCCATCGACGAAGGCCCAGGTATCGACCACCTGGCTGCCATGGGTGTTGATGATCTTGATGGTTTGGCCTCGTCTCAGCCGCGCCGCCTTGCCGCGGCGGGCCGGAATTGTCACCAGCTGCGAACCCATCCCGCGTCTCCTCCGTTCAGCCGCTTCCAATCGTCTCCGAGGGGCCCGGCGCTTCGGCGGCCGGAGCGCATCGAAGCGGCGTGGTCCGCAGGCATTCTGCCGCCATCTCTCGGGCGCGCGTAAGAGCCAAGATGCCGCTGCCGCGTTCGACTCTGCAAAACCCTTGATCGGGGATCACGAACGGCAGCGCTGCAAGTGCTTGCGGCAGTTGTTTGCGTGTTCGCGGGCCTCCACCTTAATTATCTGATATTGCAAGAGTTTTGGCTTCTGTGCGACACCCGAAAAGGGGCGGCGGCAGCCGTCAGGTTGACTTTGCCGACCCTGCACGAGACAAGCGCTCCGAGGCGCTGTCATCGATGCCGTCAGGCGCTCGCTTCCGCACGGTGGCCCGCGGCAAGGGCACACCGATTGGTCGCAGGATGCGGGTGCTCCTGGCGTGTATTGCTGCGACGCCGCCAAGAACCGGCATGGTGCCCCGCTTATGCCTCAGGCGATGCTTAGCCGCGCAATCCACCCTCTCCTCGTCATCATGACGCTCGCGCTGGCCGCGAGTGGCGCTGCCTTGGCTCAGGTCGAACCGGACCAGCGCGAAGCCATGCGCGCGCTGGCGGCGAGCCAAGGTGCCGTGCGCGTGATCGCCCATCTCGACTCGCCGACGGTCCAGGAGCATTTGCTCGCCGGGCCAGCCGAGATCCAACGCCAGCACCGGCACCTCGCCGCCGCCCTCGATGGTCTCCGCCAGCGCCTGAGCGGGCCCGGCCTCAAGCATTTCGATGCGATCGACGGCCTGCCGGCAACCGTGCTGGAGGTGGATCCGGCCGCGCTCGAGCAGCTCCTGGCGGATCCTGCGGTCAAGCATGTCAGCCTCGATCATCGCTCCCGCCCGCTCCTGGAGCAGTCAGTCCCGATCATCCACGCTCCGCAAGTCTGGGCGACCGGCGCCAATGGCGGTGGCCAGATGGTGGCCATCCTCGACACCGGCGTCGATCGCACGCATCCCTTCTTCGGCGGCCGCGTCGTGGAGGAGATGTGCTTTTCGACGTCATCCGCCGTCGATGGCGCCACCACGGTTTGCCCCAACGGCCAACCGAGCCAGACCGGCGCCGGCGCCGGCGTGAATTGCACCACGAGCGTCTCCGGCTGCGAACACGGCACGCATGTGGCCGGCATCGCCGCGGGCTTTCAGTCCGCCAGCTTCGCCGGCGTGGCGCCCGGCGCGCAGATTCTGGCGGCACAGGTCTTCTCGCGCTTCGCCAAGGCGCAGTGCGGCGCCGGCGCCGCCAGCGATTGCGTCCAGAGCTACGACTCCGACCAGATTCGCGCGCTGCTCAGGGTCTACGCGCTCCGCAATACCTATAGGATCGCCGCCGTCAATTTGAGCCTGGGCGGCGGCCTCTACACCAATCAGCAATCTTGCGACGACGACAACGTCACCATGAAGGCGGCGATCGACGCCTTGCGCTCGGCCGGCATCGCCACCGCGATCGCCGCCGGCAATGACGGCGCCGTCAATGCGGTGAGCGCGCCCGGCTGCATCTCCAGCGCCTTTGCCGTGGGCAGCACCGACAAGAGCGACGCGGTCTCGTTCTTCAGCAATTCGGCGAGCTTCGTCAGCTTTCTGGCGCCCGGCGGCTCGATCCACTCTTCGGTGCCGGGCGGCGGCTTCGCCATTCTGAGCGGCACCTCGATGGCGACCCCGCATGTGGCCGGCATCTTCACCTTGCTGCGGAGCGCCCGGCCCAACGATACCGTCGATCAGCTCGCCCGTGCTCTCGCGGTCGGAGGCCAGGTGATCGCCTATAGCCGCACCGCCGCCCAACAAACCTTCAGCTACACGCTGGCGCGCATCGATGCCGCCGGCGCGCTCGGCGCAGTCGACGGCATTCCACCGATGCCGGAGACCGGCTGGTGGTGGAACCCGATGGAAAGCGGCCGCGGCTACGCCATCGAGATGCGCGGCAACAACTTGTTCTTCGGCGTGTTCCTCTACGATGATGCCGGCAACGCGAACTGGTACGTCTCCAGCGGGCCGATGGCCGGCGGCAGCAC
>WNFI01695079.1_pt1 | contig 13099 bp, 28 predicted proteins | sample 5400471 | NCBI WGS metagenome assembly WNFI01 (sample SAMN13153348, study PRJNA577476) | soil metagenome | isolation source: 100 cm saprolite on Douglas fir-dominated hillslope | place: USA:California | collected 2013-09-17
AAAACCAAGATGTATATATGGAAGGCTGCGACTGTCATGTACTTGCAGGCAACGTTACTGAGACAGACACAATGCTACTTATAGAAAACACACAGAATTATAGAGTATGAATAAAAAACAAATCATTGCGTTTTTAGAAGAACTTGCAGTAGGTGTACGAGGTAAGAGAGATCATTATGAGAGAACTATTCTTACGCTTTTGGGGGAAGCAATGAAAGGCGCACTTGATGGTCAAGAAGATTCACAAACAGTAGAAAAGTATAAGAGTCTAATAAAAGACTACGAATTATCACTTGAGTATGTTAAAGGTCAGTTATATGAGATCAGTTACATACTTGGGGAAATAACTAGAGACAAACGTAAGAAAGATTTATAACTATGAAAAAACCATTATATAAAATAGGACAAGAAGTATATTACGCACCTTATCTGTTTTCTGGCCATCTAACCCTAGACGAGTACAAGAAAGATATTTTCAAAATAACGATATTATCAATTGAAAAACCTAACGATATTTATGAAAATTATCGTTATGGGTTTTTAAAGGCTAATTGGCGGAATGGTGGTTATATATCAGATGAAACAAATTTCTATAAGGGAGAGGAAAAACGGTTTTTTTTATCTTTTGATGAGGCTTGGAAAACACTTTTACCAAGAATGAAAAACCAAGTTGAAGAAAATAATAAAAGAAAAAATGAACGCAACCAATACGAGAAAGAGCAACAAGAAGAATACAAGAAAAACAAAACAGTTATTGATAAAAAACATAGTTCCCAAGAGAAACTATCAGCCTTACTTGATAAGCTAACTAGCCTATCAGATGGCATATATGATGTAACAGGGATTGCGTATCATGTAGTAAACGATAGCAAACCTAAACAAACTCTTGATTTTATTAAGAAGTATAAAAAAGTATATATCGGGTCAGCCTATGAGACAGAGACAAGCATATTATTTAGCGATAAGCCTAAGAAGCTTATAGGGCATGATAAGGGATCTGGGTTTAACTATGGATCGACAAACATTATTGATAATTGTCCTAAGTCGATATTGATACTAGCTCAAAATGATTAAGGGGAGGGGGTGAATAATTATATGAATACAATGAACTATAAACAGTTTAAGATAGGTATTGAGCTTGAATGCTTAATAGACTACGACAGTCACGCTGATTTTATTAATGAGGTTGATATGTTGCCTCATAACAGATATAGCGTAGGGGATGATGGGTCAATATCAGGGGAAGGGGAAGGAATAGAAATACGAGCCAATGGCGCCTTAACGTATAGACAATTTAAAACGTCTATATCCTCACTTTGTCGAGTAATGAAGAAGTACAACGTATTTGTCAATAATAGTTGTGGCTATCATGTCCATGTCTCAAACCAAAGATTCTTTGATGCAACCAACATAAAGCGTATCGTTTTCTTGTGGTCAGCGATTGAGGATGTCGTACTCGCTACACAGCCTAAGTCACGCATTAATAATAACTATTGTAAGCGGTATCTACTGCAATACTTAGAAGATCAGAAGAATCCCGTACCACTACCTAAGGCTAAGTCACGTCTTATCGAAACGCTTCATGACAGAAATAGGTATCAGACTATGAATTTACAGGCGTTACAAGATCATGGAACCATTGAGATACGAGTCCATGCAGGGACGACACAGGTCACAAAGGTAGTCAACTGGGTTGAATTCTTACTCAATATGTATAGCTATGCACTAACTAAGTACAAACATAAAGATGTCTTAGAGCTATTTAATATGCCAATTAGCGAGGATAAGATAACAAGGACGTTTGAGCTATTGAGTCTACCTAAAAACGTAGCAGCGTTTTACGAAAAGCGGATTGATAAGTTTATGTTTACCTTACTGCAAAAGCAGCAGGAGTCAGCAGGGAAAGTACTAGGTAACATGAAAGCTATCAGAAAAGCTAGACGTGTTATTGAGAAAAAGCGAGCAGAGCTAGGGGTAATTGAGACAGCGTATCGACAAGAATACGAAGTCATACAACAGATACAAAACTAGGTATCTTGTCTTATATCTAAGACCTGCCTCTTAGATATAGACACAAGCTACTTAAGAAACAAAAAAAGGGGAAGGGGGTGAATACTATGACAGAATTTAAAGTAGGGGATACAGTTAAAGTATTGAGTGCGTCAATTGATAGTGCCTTAATAGGTAGAATATTACCAATAATAAAAATTGAGGATGACTATATATGGCTTAAAGGATCTATTGCAAAATGGTCTATAAAGACTCAATCTCTTGAAAAAGTATCTCCTCCTGTCACTAAAACCGATGAACTAGGCGCAAAAGCCTTAAAAATAGTTAAGAAAGAGAAAGAAAAAGCTAAAAAGAGCTAGGATTTCTCTCCTTACGCTTGCCCCTTGTTTCGATAAGGGAGCAGACCTTTAGAGTAAGACTGCAAGGGGTAAGAGCAAGGATTATTAAGGGAGGTGAATATATGAAAGATTTCGGGATAGCAATGATTTTTATAGCTGTAGGACTTATAGTTATCGTAGGTGCGGTATTTCTACCGCTTTATCTATGGCCTAAGTATAGTGTATGGCAATCAGGAATGGCAGGACAAGCGGAACTAGCACAAGCTGATTATAACAGGCAAGTACAGGTGGTAAATGCAAAAGCTAACTTACAAGCGCAAACCTATAACGCTCAATCAGAAGTTATAAGAGCAAAGGGAGTATCACAAGCAAACAATATCATCAAGGATTCTATAACGGATCAATACATTCGTTATTTGTGGGTACAAACTCTTGAAAAGGGACAATCTAATCAGATTATCTATGTACCAACTGAGACAGGACTACCACTAACAGAAGCCGGTAGAGCAGTCGCACCAGTAGCAGGAAAATAGTTTTTTGCCGTCTGTAACAACAGACGAGAGAAAGTTATTTCTCGGAAAGTAGGTGATTACTATATGTGTGGCATATACGGGTTTTTAGGAAAACCCACCAAAAAGACAACAGGAATTATTCGTAAACTTGGCATACTCAATCAATCGAGGGGGTATGACTCAACAGGGTTAGCGTTTACTTCGCCTAGTGTTGGTGATTTATACAAGGATGCTGTACCAGCTAGGGAGTTCTTTCAGCGTCAGGACGTTGTCAAGCTTATGTGTAAGTATAGGAAAATGGATCAATTGAGTATCTTAGGGCATACACGGCTTGCGACGCATGGGGAAGTAACGAGTGAGAACGCACATCCCTTTGATGAGGACGGTCTAGTATTTACGCATAATGGTGTTATTAGTAACTTTAACGATTTACTTTTAAAGTACCATAAGGCGTATGACGTAGATAGTCAGATTATTGGTTATTTACTCAAGAATAAACCGCTTAAGGATGCGTTTTCTGAGCTATCAGGGTTTTTCACTGTTCCTTATGTTGATTATAAGAAAGAACCGGATGTATTAAATGTAGCGGTACATAATCAGGTATTTGCGTTTGCGAAACGAGATGACCAATTATATTACTCAAGTGAGCTTAAACACTTACGTGAGGCGTTACATGGTCATAAGGGGTTTGCCTTCTGTGATGGTGGCAATGATGTCCTTTACAGATTTTATAAAGTAGGTAAAGGCATTGCAGTCAGTAAACAGGATATACAAGCTAAGGCATATGTACCAGTACAAGCTGAGGAGTTCAAATATACTGAAGACGACTATGGAAGGTGGCTTGATGCGTATGAAGAGGGAACCATCTACAAAAAGGGTCAAGGTAAAGGCTTTAAATCAAAGTGTAACTTAGTTGGTAGATGTGCTAATAAGGATCATGCTACAGAGGATCAAAAGGTTATCGATAAGATATCTGATAGGATCATAGCATTGCCAGCTCAGGCAGCCAAGATAGTGACGACTGAGGTATCAGGGACAAACTTCCTTGATCGCATTGAAGAGAGGAAGAAAAAGCAGCTAGAGACAAAAAAACTGCTAGGTCAGAAATACTATCAAAACAAGAAGAAGAATAAGCACAAAAAGAAACGGTTTGTTGAGATAAACCATAGGCTTTATCGAGTAGCCTAAGCGTGTTTTATTGTATTTTTATCTCTCCCTCTATAACCGCAATCATAGGGGGAGAAACAAGGATATAAAACAACTATGATGTATAAGATTATTGTCAAAGAACAAAGAATAATTATAGATGAAGTGATGACATTGTCAGCACTAAGAACGTATCAAACTAGGACATATGAAAAAACCTACTATAGTTTTTTAACTCATGCCGAAGCGAAAAAGAAATATATCAAGCTTATCAATCAAGGCTATGAACAAGATAAGGTAAGTATTATTGAACACATAGCAACAAGTGAAGAGTTTACACAACGAGTAAGTCAACACGCCTATATAGAGTATGAGGAAGTACTAGGACTAAGCGTTAAGACGCAATGCTCTGTTTGTGACGAGATGACATACGTTTATATGATAAGGAGTAATACTAATAACGATCTACTCTATAGATATTGTGCTGTTTGTCAGAAGAATGATGTCGGTAGAAACGTTTCAGGGCTATTAAGACCGATTATCGAACTTATTCGTGAAGCCTTAGGCTTACGAAGACTCTATAGACAAGACCCACGTCAACCAAGACCAATAGGACTACAAAGAATAAGAGAAGCTTCACGACTACAACAAGCAATTGATACCTACGCAGACAGTATAGAGCCATAGGAAAAGCCACCCTAGTATTTTATCCCCTCTTCTAAGCCACTACATGACCCCGTAGCACTATCCTAGTAAGTACCCTAACTCTTGTTTTTCTCCTGGTAGGACCTAGCAAAAAACCATTTTATAAATTTTAAACTGAAAATTTTTTGGGGAGATACAATGCGGAGTCAAAGTTGGGGAGTCAGATTCTGATTTAGTCTTGACGTTTTACTGTTTTTATGTTATAATAAGCAGGTATTTATGAATATAATTTGTAAAATATTTGGGCATAGATTATTTACGTATACTGATTACCAGGAGCAGGTAGAGACGACGATAGGATTTTGTCATCGTTGTGAGAAGCGGATGGTAATATATGTAAGGGATAGGAGAAACAGATGAAGCTTAGGAATGAGTTTGAAGAAATCATTGGAAAAAACCGTGAGGTAACGATTACTAATTTATTGTTAGCGGTCGAGAAGCGTGATGATATGATACTTGGGATGCTCAATAAGGCGATAATCTCTTCATCGGGTGGAGGGAATTGGAGACGGATCTTTTTACTACTTCAAGACGAGTTACGAAAGAGATTACTTGAGACACGATAATGAAACAAGCGATTACTTTTTTATTCAATCATCCATTTATTAGAACGCTTATTACCTTATTTGCATTCTTAGGAACGTTATTTGTTGCTAATACCCATGATTTTTTTACTAGCGTAGCTCTATTTATCTTGTTATTTCTCCTAGCAATTACGTGTTATCTAGAAGGGACGATGCAAGGACTTGAGGAAGCACATACCCACTATGAAGAATATTTTAAAAGAAAGAAACGTAAGACGAAGGCGAGGATAAAAAAACAATGATAGATGAAGCAGATATACTAGAACAAGATGCAGAGGATACAGGGCTCTATGATTTAGAGTCAAGTGGTATCCCGTGCCCAAAGTGTGACATCATGATGGTTGTCTATACAACGGGTACTGATCCTGATGATTTTAAAACAGTATTGATTTGCCCTAATTGTAAATACCAGGAGGATGAATGAATATGCAAGTATCAAGAAAAACAGAGACAGTTATTTGTGAGAATAAGGAAGATAGACAGGAATCCCATCTTTGGGAAAAATGGCGTGATACTTGGAGAGACTATTTTCAGCAAGAGAGACGCTGTGCGAGATGTGGCATTAAGGAGTGGAGATAGACTAGAGATGGAAACACATGACTAAAAACGAACTAGACTTCCTTAGAGAATCAAATAATATAGAAGCTGAGTGGAGTGATCTTGCTCTTCAGGACGCTATCTTAGCATGGGAATATATCAAAACACAACAAACCTTATCACATGAGAACATAAAACAGACACATAAATTACTTATGAGGACTCGGAGTTACTTGAATAGTAGGTGGCATGGGGTATATCGTATCTTTGACGTGAGTATTGGGGGGAATCTTTGTACGTATAAGGGGATTGATGAGAAGATGAGTAAATGGATAGTTAGAGTCAATACGCTTGTTACGAGCAATCTTAAGGGTGTTGATGCCTATAAGGGTATCATAAAACGTGATCATATAGCGTATGAGTCTATTCATCCCTTTGGTGATGGAAACGGACGGACTGGGCGTATTTTTTATAACTGGGAGAGGCTTAGGTTAGGAATACCGATACAGATTATTCATGTAGGGAAGGAGCAGAAGAAGTACTATAAATGGTTCAAGTAAGAGAAATTAAATTTAGAGCATGGCATCCACAAAAAGGCTGGAGTCAATTAGTGATTGTCTATGGAGATGGTTCCTTTGATACAACGTATGATAACGTGAGTGGTTACTCTCGTGAAGACGGTGTAATTCTTATCCAATACACCGGCCTAAAAGATAAAAACGGGAAAGAGATTTATGAAGGGGATATTGTTGAGGTAAAAGATTATGGTTTTGCATACAAGTATATTGGTGTTGTGAATTGGGATAAAGATTCGTTTAGTTATAAGGTTGGTATTTATAAAGACTATTCTACAATGAGTGCTGGTTTGAGAGATATTCCAAGAACCCTTGAGAATCATTCTTTTGAGATTATCGGCAATATTTACGAGAATCCAGAATTATTGGAAGGGGGTGAAAACATATGACATTTAAAGAACAACTTATATGGGGAGGAGCTATAGCACTAGCTATTATTGCTATTGCCCTATTCTTCATACAGAGCCAGGCTCATGCATGGGTAGGACAAACCTATACTGAGTGTTATAACCATGTCTGCATAACTCCTAAACCAACTGAGAAGGAGGACTGTGATCACGACAAAGGACATAAGGACAAATGCATAAAACCAACTCCTACTATTTCACCAACGGCAACGCCTTCTGCAACACCGTCTGTAACGCCACCTAGTAATCAAGGAGGCAGTAGTAATGGGGGGGGAGCTACGTCAGTAGCAATTGCACCCAAATGCTCGTCTAGTGACACTATAGAGCTTCCTGCTAATGTTCATGTATTACGCAGTGGAACAGATGCAACGGTAATGTTTTTCATTACTGAGGGAGACAGTGCCAATATCTACGTCAAAAAGACTGGGGAAAACATGTGGATAACTTCAGCTATTAGGGTAAAACCTAATGGGGATAACTTTGTTTCGTATACCTTCCATGATCTTGATGCAAATCAAGGTTATGATTTTGGGGTACAACAAGTTAAGGGATGTTCAGGGGGACAATTAGTAACAGCAGTTGTTGTTGATGGTCCGTATACACAAGATTTTCCGTTTACTTATTGGGAATGGAGTCTATAATAACTATCGTGGGGAGAAATTAGTTACCGCTTAGACGTAGATTAACTAGGCAGCAACGCTCCCCACTTACTCTTTATCTAAAAAGCTCGTCGTTTCTTGATACGGATGCTTCCTCTTAATAAGCTTCTCCTTAGCAATCTGTAACGCCCTAGCTTGACGTAGGATTATCCTCCTATCCATGGGATTATCCCTCCACTTTTCCCTAAGCACAACTAGTTTATCTTCTATGTCTTTATCTGTTATCGTACATTGGTGGCTCATAAATCTTTAATGGCTGATAAGAATACCAGCGCATTATCCTCCTCAGTGTAACGGTCAACAACCTTATCATAACCGAATTTGGCAATAGCCTTCTCAACCGCTTCCTCAAATTGATCTCTCGTACAAGACGGAGTTCCCAATGCTCTACCAAACGCCCAATCGCTTATCTGTTTTATCTTAGTCCTATAAGAATTATTCACATTGTTGTTAAGTAATTCTTGTTCTATTAATTCTTGTTCGTGGTTCTCTTTTGGACTAGTACCTGGTTCTAATTTAGACTGGTGGTGGTTCTCTTTTGGTACTGGTACAAAATTTGTACTAGTCACTTTTAAGAGATTATAAAAATTAACTTTTCCATCATTTTGCTGTTTAGAGATAAATTTATTATTAATAAGAGCTTTTATGCTCTTTATGACTGTATTTCTATGAAGATTAACTAGTTTACAAATTGCAGTATAGGAAGGAAAACAAGCTTGATTTTTTTGATTACTATAATATGCTAATGCAGAGTATACTAGTTTGTCAGAAGCATTTATTTTGTTGGAGACGAGGACTTCTTTTTGTACCCAATACCATTCCCCATTTCGCATGTCTCTGACCTCAAATTGCTTATCCCAACCATATGGCATAAGCCGAATATGACACAAAATTTGGTTCTTGTCAATAATATAAGATAGGGTAGATAGTTAACGGATTTCTCTACTTATATTTCTTCTCATCACCGCTTGCGCAGTTTTTACTAAGAACATCGAGTCTGGACCACCGATTCTACCTACCCTATTCTACAAATGTTTTAGGATAAAAACACTTTCTACTTTACCATTTACTATCTGTCCACCAAAATCATAGTATTTACCACACTTAGGACAATCACCAATAAAGTCATCATTCTTGCCATTAAGGATAACACTCATATCTCCTAATGGGGATATCTTATCTCCGATATTGTAGTAGTCCATACACATTGTTCCTTTTACTCCTCCCATGAAGTGAGTTTGTAGTTCCCAGTCAGAAGATTCATGACAACTAGGACACGTAAACTGAGCTATGAGATTCCAATAACTAGCACACAATCTATCTGTCCTCCCATGATTTATTCTTCCAACAGATATTCTTGCAATACGGTTTATTCTTATTACTACTCCATGCGATAGGGCCATTACATCTTGGACACTTCATATTGCTTACGTCAGGGATAGTTTGTTTATCAAGCCACGCTTCATTTCCTGAAGTGTTTCCATCGTCCTTTTTTTCCCCAAGTTTCTTGTTCGTATCTTCGTTCCATGATGGTTTACATCCCTTAACATCTAGTGCCCAGTCAATAAGTGCCATTTGTTGTTCAACAAGCGGTTGGATCTTCTCTTCACCACTACGCTTAGTTACCATGATTGAACATCCACGATAGTAGATGGTTACTGATACTGAGATAGGTGCTTCAGGTAAATTATTATTCATATTTACATCTCCAACCATAATCTAAAAGAAACATTCCGGTGAGCTTATTGATTTCTTGCTTATTCATTAAACTAGGAAACCTAGCAATATCACGTAATCGCCTCTTACCCTCTTTCTTTACCGAGAAATAGTCAATAAGCCATTGCCGAAACTCATCTTGTTGGTTTTCTGACCATGTATGTTCTGTAAACCATGATTGAGACTTAAAATCAACCTCATTAGGATCAACGCCTATCATCTCGCACATATGCGTTAATATCTCAACTAATGTCTTGTTCTCAAAATGTGATAGCCCCTTCATTATTTACTTTGTCCTTTCCAATACTCTAGCCTCTGCTTAACTTCCTCATTATTAGGATTTTGTTTAAGCATAAGCTCAAGCTTTGCTATCTTGTTTCTCCTTGTATGGGAACGTTTCTTCTCCTTCTGTTGTGGGGATAGTGGTTTATTCTTTGACATGCACATATTATATCATAAAAGCGCTACATTGACAAGCAATACCTATTGACTAGAGCACAAATACTTGTTAGGATGACAAAATGACAGTTTTCATAATTAATCGAGAAACGAATAACAAGGTTGAGGTTTTGGATAGGGATATGATTTTTGAGGAGGGGATGGAGATAAAGCTTCAGGGGAAACCATATGTTGTTGATCAGATAGAGTATCTTGGGCAGATTGCTGGACCAAGCTGTAGATGGCAACGGCACAGCAACAGCTCTTAGCGGTTGAAGATGTTCTTGTTTCTGATTTTAATTTCTCAGAGAATGATTTACGCCAGCTTGAGGAAAAGCTTCGTATCATGATGGTAACACTAGCCAACATAGAGCGTGAGGGGTTAGTTGTAATGGGACCAAATGATATGCAAGCAGTTGGTAAGCTAGCCGAAATGAAATTAAATAAGCTTATGGAGAAAGAGAAAGGATTTATCCTACCAGATAAAACATAATGAGAGCTATTTGCGTTAGTCATAATCTAGAGTTCCCAAACGAAGAGGCATATAAGCAACATAAGAAAGCTATGCATGTAAAACCACCACAACTACCAAACGGAGTAACTGAAGAAATGCTACCAACCCCTGAATTTATGGAACAAGTAGAAAGAATAGAAAACTACAAGAAACCTGATACCTCTTCAGAGGGCGTAGAAATCGTTACAGTAATGGTTGATACCCCAAAAGGCCCACAACCCCTATCTGTCCCAAAGACAGACTTTGTAAGCCCTATGGCGCTCTCACAGCCCATACCAGAAAAAGATCCAGAACCAATTGTTTTAGAGTATCGATTTAAAGGAGACTGCAAGGCACATAAAACTCCCGTAGTAACCCTTACCATAGAGGCAGAAAATACCAGAACAGAGGCAATAATTGCCTATTGCGATACAGGAAGGCATCAAGTAGACTATAAAAAGGTTATACCTATCGATAAGCAGGTAATTAAGGAGAAAAAGACATGAGTAACGTTATTCTTGATGAAAATGGTAACTTAACAATTAACGGGGTTATTCCTGATAATGTTCAGTCTAGCAGCCCATTAGCGCAAAAAATGTTAATTCTATTTGAGGAATATATTAATACTTTGCCAAAGAATACTTGTTGTAGTTGTAGTTACCATAAAGATGAAATCTTATCAATCAAGGAATTTGAGGAAAAGCTATTAACTACTATTGATGATCTAAGCATATGACAATGGTAAGACGTATCAGGTTTGAGAATAAGGGACAAGCATACACTATGCGTTGTAATTACTGTAAGCGTCCCAAGAAGGAGCTATACCAAGCACAGTTTGAGGATGGTGGGCCAACATATATGTTATGTCCTGGAGCGTGTCTCAAGGCATCATATATAAACTATAAGGAAAAGAAGGAAAAAAATATCATGCCTCCTGATACTACCAAGCAAGATGATGCGTTTAGTGAAACAATGCGTGAATCTATGGATGACAATATAGAGAGGAATAATGAATGATTTCTCAAGATCCTACAGTATTTGAAAAGAATTTCCCTAAGGAAGATTACGATAAAAAAATATACACCTTTACTAAACAAGAACTAAGTATTTTAAACACGTATCATACGATAAAGACACTAGGAGAAATGGCTGCCCAAATGGTTGATAATCTGGTTAATCGTATCGCTCTACCCAGAATTGGAGTAGAACCAAAGCGAGGTATTGGGACAATTTATGATAATGGTGAAGGAACGTTTACTGTCTATATGCCAAAGCATTGGTGTGGACTGTGTAAAAATAACGCAGCTCAGGCTAAATATGATGAAAAATATTATTGCGATACGTGTCTTCCCTTGGCTCAGGTTAAAAATGAGCTTGAAAAAGAAGAAGAGAGAGCCAATAAAGATGGAGAACAATAGTCCTAAAAAAGTAGCAATCCTAGTTCCCACTCGTGGACTCGTATTTACTGAGGTTGAGGAATATATAGAGGATGTTAGACGGACTTATCCACATATTTCTATATATCGAACTCATAACCTCCCTATCCCTGATTGTTTTAACACGGTAGCAGAGCAAGCACTCCAAGATCCCACAAACGACTATTTCTGTTTTATTGAAGAAGATACGGTTCCCCCAATAAAAACACTTGATAAGTTTCTAGAAGCAATGGCGTTTTCAGATATCGCAGCCGTTGATTATGGATTCAATGGAGGATGGAATACGATTGTACGTTCTGAAATTAATGAAAAGATACTATTTACAGGGTTTGGGTGTACCTTTATGAAACGTAAGGTTCTTGAAGCGTTTGATAAACCAATATTTAAAGCTAATCGTGCATTTAATATCTCAGCGATGCAATGGATGCCTGTAGATCCATCTAAGGTTTACGGGCAATATGACATAATTTTTGGGTCAGAAGCAAGAAAAAAAGGATTTATCTTTACCCAGGTTGAGGGAGAATGCAAGCACCTACAATTGCTTTCTCTGGGAGCTAAAGAAATAAATAACGGATTACATGTAATTGGTGAGAAAGATAGAATAGCAAAATATTTAACGATACCTTTAGAAGATTTATGAGTGTAACTTATCATATAGCTTGTATACCATGTAAAAAATATCTTTGGATTGGACAAAGAAATTATATCTATACCAAAGAGCCTGAATGCTTAGAATCGTTTGGAGAATTTCTTTACGATCATCAAGATCATGAGTTAAAATTTGTTGATGAGCATTGGGAAGATCAATATAAAAAAGGTTGGACATGGATAAAATGGAAGGGAGAAAAAGACGAAGATGAATGAAGAAAACAAAACAGAAATTAAACTCGATCTTGGCTGTGGAAATGATAAAAAGCCTGGATTTATAGGTATTGATAAATACATGGAGCCTGGAGTAACAGACGTTATCGTTGATCTTGATGCACCAGGGATGACCCTTCCTTATTCTGATGATAGTGTAACCGAAATCAGAGCAGAGCACTTTCTTGAACATATCCACAACTTATTCCCACTTATGAACGAATGCCATAGAGTACTTAAGAAAGATGGGATATTTGAAATCATTGTTCCGCTTTTCCCATCCAGATCATCAATGGATGATCATACTCATGTACGTTTTTTCACTAAATCTACCTTTCATTATTTTACTAAAAATCCACCAGGAAACTACAAGAATCCTGATTTAAAAGGAACATGGAGGGTTTTATTAAATGATTGGAGTCCTCTTGTCCATGAAGAAGGAGATAGGATAATATACTCTGACATGAGGGAACTTCATATCATTATTGTCCCTGATAAAGAAGTTTATGTAAGGAGTTTATTATCATGAAAATTTCCGTAATTGTTCCAAGCTATAACAGAGAAGATAATCTCTACCAGACACTAACGTGTTTAGTTAGGCAAACAATTAATGACAATGATAGTTTTGAGATTATCGTTATTGATGATTGTTCAACTGACGGGACAGAAACAATGCTCTTTA
>WNFI01452326.1_pt1 | contig 13098 bp, 13 predicted proteins | sample 5400471 | NCBI WGS metagenome assembly WNFI01 (sample SAMN13153348, study PRJNA577476) | soil metagenome | isolation source: 100 cm saprolite on Douglas fir-dominated hillslope | place: USA:California | collected 2013-09-17
CAGGCGCCCGCGATCGTGCCCGACGCGGCCGCGGTGACGCCGGCCACGAAGCCCTTCACTTTGGGGTTGGCGCTGATGCGATCGAACCAGGGAAAGGGGATGACGACGAACAAGTAGACGGGCAGGAACACGCCGATCGCGGCCGCCAGCGCGCCGGGGAACGCCGCCACCAGATAGCCGATGAACGCCACCGTGATGACGATCGGTCCGGGCGTGAGCATGGCGACGGCGACGGCGTCGAGGAACTGCTTGTCGTTGAGCCAGCCGTATTCCTGCACGACCCCGCCGTACAGAAACGGCACGATCGCGAGGCCGCTGCCGAAGACGAAGGCGCCGGCCTTCGCGAAGAACCACAGGATCTGCCCGAGCACCTCCGGCGTCGCCGCCACCACGAAGCACGCGGGCGCCGAGCGCTTGAGCCAGGCGGGCGGCGCCTGCGCGACCATCGCCACCAGGCCGCAGGTCACGAAGAGCCAGAGGATCTCGGATTCCGTCCACGCCGTGACCACGGCCATCACCGCGAAGATCAGCCATTGCAGCCTGTCCTTGGCCATGGTCAGCTTGGCGAGCTTGTAGGCGGCGATGGTGATGATGCCGATCACGGTGGCGCCGACGCCGTAGAACGCGGCCTGCATCCACGAGAGGCCACCGAAGCGGACGTACAGCCAGCTGATCGCCACCGTCATGATGAACGACGGCAGGATGAAGGCGAGAGACACCAGCGTGGCGCCGGCCACCCGCGAGTGCACGTAGCCCAGGCAGATCGCCAGCTGCGCCGCCAGCGGCCCCGGCGCCAGCTGCGAGAGCGCCAGCGACTTCATGTACTCCTCTCTGGTGAACCACTGGCGGCGCTCGACGAGGTCGCGCTGCATGTAGCCGACCAGCGCCACCGGCCCGCCGAACCCGAGCGATTCCGAACACGGCGCCGCCGGCGATGACCTTGAGCGGGGCGAGCCGCCACACGATGAGGGCCACGGCCGTCACGACGAGCGCGACGATCGCGGGCGGATCGGGAGCGGCGTGCGGCGCCATGCGCGCCAGCGCGACCGCCATCACGCCGATCACGCTCGGGACGATACCCTGCATGGCTGCCCGCGCCCACGCGAGGTTCCGGACGCGATCGAACACGGGCAGGAGCGCCAGCATCAGCGCGAACGACGGCAGAAAGCTCGCGGCCGCCGCCACGAGTGCGCCGCCGAGGCCGAGCGTCTTGTAGCCGACGTAGGCGGCCACCATCAGGACGGGCCCCGGCACGAGCTGTCCGAGCGCGAGCCCGTCGACGAACTCGCGTGGCGTCAGCCAGTGCAGGCGATCGACCACGTGCTCTTCCATGAGCGCGATCATCGACAGCCCACCGCCGAACGTGAAGGCGCCGATGGCCGCGAAGAGCGCCGCGATGCGCGGCAGGCTCGGGGCCGGCGCCGCGATCGCCGGCGGCGCGAGCGGCGCGACCGCGACGAGCGGCAGCAGCGCGAGTGCGATCATCAGCGCGACGAGTGCGATCACGCCGGCGCGCTTGCCGTGGAACAGAAAGAGTCCCACGCCGCCCGCGAGCAGGAGGATCGCCGCCGCTCCGAGCGGACTCACGAGCGCGGCGGCGGCGGCGACGGCCGCGATGAGCGCCTGCGTCCACGAGCGCACGGCCGACCTGCCCAGCCGTAACAGCGCGGCGAAGAAGATCGCCAGGACCACGGGTCCGAGGCCATACAGGGCACCGCGCACGATCGGACTGACGCCGAACGCTGCGTAGGCCACGGTGAGCCCGAGCATGACGACGAAGCCCGGCGCGGCGAAGCACAGGCCGGCGAGAAGGCCGCCCCACCAGCCCCCGCGGACATGCCCGAGGAAAATGCCGAGCTGCGTGGCCGTCGCCCCCGGCAGCACGTTGACAAGCGCGAGACCTTCGAGGAAGCGCGGTTTGGTCGTCCACTGGCGCCGTTCCTGGAATTCCGCCTGCATGACGCCCATGATGGCGGGGCCGCCGTACGCCGTCGCGCCGATCTTGAGAAAACCAAGCGCGATCTCCTTCCAGCGGGTCGCGAATGACTCAGTCATCGAGCGTCACCTCTTCGACGTCGTGACATACAGACCCTCGAACACCGACATGCCCTGCGCCAGTACCTGGTGGTCGTCGGGCGACGCGGCGAGGAGGGCGCGGATCGCCACGTCGATGCCGCGCGCTTCCTCGTGCGGGTACTTGCCGTCGCGGAGGTCTGCCTCGTGAACGATCTCGGCGAGGCGGGCCAGGCGGCGGTCGCGCAGCCGCCCTCGCTTGATCAGCGTCTCGAACGTGCAGTCCTCGCCGTGATGGCTCAGCTCCACGCCGGGCGCGTCGAACGCGATGGCGTCCTTCGGAAACTCCGCGGGCGGCGCGAACACGAACACGGCCTGCGGGTCGATGAAGCGCTTGATCAGCCACGCCGAGGCGATGCGATCGACATGGGGGCGCGGGCGGGTGACCCAGCGCCGGCCGCGAAGCCTGGTCAGATCGAGCGTCGGCGGCTCTTCGCGGCGGGCCGATTCCGGACGGCGGGTGCGCATGGCGATGGCCTCCTCGAGACGCCTGACCTCGGCGCCGCCCGGGGCGTCGAAGAAATCGATGCCGCGGATCCGTTGATAGTCTTTCGATAGCCGGGCGAGCTCGTCGTGCACGCGGGCGCTCGTCGCCGCCGTCTTCCGGTCGAGGCTCTGCAGCAGCCGGCGGTATCGCGCCGCGAGGTGCCGGTAGTCCTGGTCGCGCGGCTCGTGGAAGAGCCGCAGGACGTCGGCCGGACTCAGGTTCTCGATCTGGTGGACGCGCACGAGCGTGGCGTCGCCTCCGTCTCGCTGGATCTCCTGCGCGAGCCACTGGAAGTCCTCGTAGCGGTCCGGCGTGTCGGGGAACAAGTAGGCGGAGCGCTTGAGGGGGACGGCCCCGAGCGAGCGGAGCCGTCGCCACACCCGAACGCGCAGGCTCGACGGCGTCGGCGGCAGCCCGATGAGCAGGAGGAGTAACTGTTGCTGGCTCACGATTGTGTATGAAACAGTAGTTTCATGGTAGTGTCAAGCTCGACATGCGACCCCGAGCGGAGGCGTTCGGTCTCGAGCGCAACATCGTCGCGGTCTCCGGGGCCGTCTTCCTTCTCGCGCTGGGCGAGAATCTCTGGAAGCGCTTCCTTCCGAAGTATCTCGAAACGCTCGGGGCGCCGGTCACCGCCATCGGCTTCTTCGGCACGTGCCAGGATTTTCTCGACGGCGTCTATCAGTATCCGGGCGGCTGGATCGGCGACCGCTACGGACGTCGCCGCGCGCTCGTGTGCTTCGTGGCGCTGGCCGTGATCGGCTACGGGCTGTACTGGTGGGCGCCGACGTGGCCCGTCGTCTTCGCGGGCCTCGTCTTCGTGATGGCGTGGTCGAGCATGGCGAGCCCGACGCTGTTCGCCGTGGTCGGCGATGCGCTGCCGAGAGAACGTCGCGCGGTCGGATTCACCGTCCAGTCGATCCTGAGGCGGATCCCGATCGCCGTTGCACCGACGCTCGGCGGCCTCGCCATCGCTGCGTACGGCGTGATCGGAGGCGTCCACCTCGGCCTTGCGCTCACCATCGGACTGGCGGCGATCACCCTCGTCGCCATCCGGCGCATCGACATCCCGGTGGCGCGCGACGACGCCCCGATGAACGTCGTGGCCGTCTGGCGGTCGCTGCCCGCGCCGCTGCGCTGGCTCCTCGCCTCGGACATCTTCGTCCGGACGTGCGAAGGGCTCGTCGACGTGTTCCTCGTCCTCTACTGCATCGACGTCGTGGGGATCAGCGCGCCGGCGTACGGCATCCTCATCGGCGTGCAGGCGGTGACGGCCATCGTCAGCTATCTGCCCGTGGCCCGACTTGCCGACCGCATCGGGCGCAAGCCGTTCGTGATCGCCACGTTCGTCGCCTTCGCGGCCTTCCCGGTGGCCGTCGTGCTCGCGCACGACTTCGTGACGCTGCTCGTCGCCTTCGTCGTGGGAGGCCTGCGTGAGGTCGGCGAGCCGGCCCGCAAGGCGATGATCGTCGATCTCGTGCGGCCGTCGCTCCGCGCCCGCTCCATCGGCCTCTACTACCTCGTGCGGAGCCTCACCGTCGCGCCGGCGGCCTTCATCGGTGGTGTTCTCTGGAAGGTCTCGCCCGGCCTCCCCTTCTGGATGGCCGGCGCGATCGGCCTCATCGGCGTCGCCATCTTCGCGGCCACCGTCGAAGAGTGCTACGCGAGCTGAGCGACACTCGAGGAGGCGGCTTAGAGGGGCGACCCGGCTTTGCCGGGCCGGCCGACGGTGAGGCGGCTTAGAGGGGCGACCCGGCTTTGCCGGGGCGCCCCGAACGCTGGGGGGTTTGGGGGGCCATTTCGGGGCCCCCCATATCAAGTGTCGTCACGCGGCGCAGCTCGCGAGGATACTTGGCGTCCTCGAACGGGGTGGCGCGGTGCATCGTGCAGCGGTTGTCCCAGATGACGAGGTCACCGACGCGCCAGGAGTGGCGGTAGACGAACTGGCGCTGGGTCGCGTGCTCGATGAGATCGCGCAGCATCAGCCGGCCCTCGGGCACGGGCCAGTCGAGGATCCGCGAGGCGTGCGAAGCCACATAGAGGGCGCGGCGGCCCGACCGCGGGATCGTCCGCACCAGCGGGTGGATCGCGCCCTTGAGCGCCTCCTCCTCGTCCTTCGAGAAGTCGAAGCCGAGCGTCTGGCGTGAATAGGCGATCGAGTGGTGCACGCGCAGGCCGTCGATCTGCGCCTTCGTCGCCGCCGGCAGCGCGTCCCACGCCGCGCGCATGTCCGCGTACTCCGTGTCGGCGCCGGCGGGCGGGATCATCTTGGCGTGCAGCATCGAGTAGCGTCCCGGCGGATCCTGGAACGACGCGTCCGTGTGCCAGAGCCGGTTGCCCAGGCTGTAGGCGCGGCGTCGGTCGTCGGACTTCAAGATCTCCCCGTCGGCGCCGAGGTTGGAGATGTCGCCGAGCGCCTCGTTACCGAACCGGTTCTTCTGGATGGCGGCCGAGCCGAGCTTCGTGTGCAGGGCGCCGTCGAGCCGCTGCGAGCTTATCACCCCTGCGCGAAGCGCGCCCACAGCGTGGGCAGGCGGGCGAGCGCGGCCGCTGACAGCGGCCCCTTGGCCACCGAAGCGGCCGCGTACTCGAGGTGCTCGAGGCTCGAGTAGCCGAGCAGCACGGTGGAGACCGCGCCGCTGGTGAGCGCGAAGCGCAGCGAGGCCTCGACGAGGCTTCCCGCGTGGCCGTCCTCCACCAGCGTCTGCAGCATGCGCGCGCGGCGTACGTCCACCGCGTACTCCGGCGCCGAGCCGATCGGATCCACGCTCGGCACTGCGATCGGATGCCGCGCCTCCGTCCCGCTCAGCGCGCCCGCCGCGAGCACGCGGATCACGATCACTCCGATGCGGCTCTTGGCGGCATGGTCGAGAAGCCGGCCGAAGTCCTGGGCGGGAAACTGCGGCGGCAGGGCGTGGGCCGCGCTGGGGTTCAGGAGGTTGAAGCAGACCTGCGCCGTCTGCACCACGCGCGCGTCGAGCACCTCGTGCAGCGCGGCCGTCTCGCCGAGGGCGGTCATGCCGTAGAAGCCGATCTTGCCCTGCTCGACGAGCCGGATCAGCGCGGGCACGATCGCGTCGCGCATGTCCTTGACCGACACGCTGCGGCCGTTGCGCTCGCGCGTGACGAGGTTGTGGCACTGCAGCAGGTCGACGCGCGGGAGGCCCAGGCGCCTGAGGCTCTCCTCCAGCGAGCGCGCGACGGCGGCCGGCAGCTCGCCGGCCGGCACGTCGGGCACGCGGAACTTCGTGCCGACGTAGAGCCGCGGCTTGAGCGCGCGGATCACCTGACCGAGGTTGGTCTCCGACTGGCCGTCGCCGTAGATCGGCGCCGTGTCGAAGTAGTTGATGCCCAGCTCCAGCGCGCGCGCCACGGCCCGCTCGCGCTCCCCCGGCGTGCCGCGGATGAGCAGGCCGCCGACGTTGCCACAACCGAAGCCGAGGGCGCCGACGCGGAGCCCCGTCCGTCCGAGCGTGCGATAGTCCATACGAGCCCACCTCCGGGGGGGCGATCATATAATGTGTGTGAAATGTCCACGCACTCGAAGTCGGGCTACGACCTGGGGCCGCTGCCGGCGCCGGAGCGCGAGCGCCTGGCGCGTGACCTCTCCGCCGAGGAGCGCCGGGTGCTGCTCGATCGCGGCACCGAGCCGCCGTTCTGCGGCGGCCTGTTGAGCAACAAGGACGAGGGTGTGTACGGCTGCCGCCTGTGCGGGCTGCCGCTGTTCCGGTCGACGACGAAGTTCGAGTCGGGCACGGGCTGGCCGTCGTTCTACGAGCCGTTCGACGCCGACCACCTCACGTCGCTGCGTGATCGCTCGTACGGCATGGAGCGCGTCGAGATCCGCTGCCGGCGCTGCGACGGCCACCTCGGGCACGTGTTTCCCGACGGGCCGCCGCCAACGGGGCATCGCTACTGCCTCAACTCCGCGTCGCTGAAGTTCTTCGCGGGCGACGCGCCCGCGCCCGACGCCTCGAGGTAACTCCTACAACGCCGCGGCGCGGCGCGACTGGCCCCGTCCATGCACTCACGGGAGACGGGAGGAGCGCCATGACCAGCCTCAGACTCTCGACACACCAGCACCGGCTCTCGCCGATCCTCGTCGCGGGGCTTGCGTTTCTCATCGCCATGTTCGTGGTGGCGAGCCTGGCCGCCGCGCACGTGGTGCAGGTGACGACCGCCATCGACATCGCCGACGTGAAGTCGCCGCACGAGTTCGAGCGGGCGCTCCAGGCCGCCGTCGAGCAGGCCGCCCACGAGGCCATCGCCTTCGAGCCCACCATGGTGGCGCTGACCGGCGTGCGCGTCATCGGTGACCGCGTGCTCGTGGGCGTGCTCTTCGCCGACGACGCGGGGAAGGAGGTGCTCGAGGCGCTGGGCCAGGGTGGTGACGACGCCACCGACGACGTCGACGTCCGGCCGACCAAGATCGACCTCTAGTCCGCAGCGGGCCCCGTTGACACGCCCGCGGGGCCCGCCGATACTCGCGCGCACACGGGAGGAGCCCATGGCACATCGGCGCGTGAGTCGGCGGCATTTTCTGATGGGAGCGGCGGGAGCCGGCGCGACGCTGGCGCTGGGCGCGCGGGAAGCGCCGGCCCAGAAGAAGGCCGCCAGCCTTCGCCTCTGGATTCTCAAGACCTACGTCGAGCCCACCAACAAGGCCATCGAGGCCAGCGCGCAGCGCTGGGCGGCCAAGCACGGCGGCAGCGTCACCGTCGAGTACTTCACGTTCGAGGACATGCAGACGAAGTACGTGGCCGCCATCGAGAACAAGAACACGCCCGACGTCGGCCAGCTCGAGACGAGCGCGCCCGCGCGCTTCGCCGGCATGGGACAGCTCCTCGACCTCAGCGGCTTCGCGAAGCAGATCGAGAGCCAGGTCGGCAAGCCGCCCGCCAACGTGGCGCCCGTGACGATCGTGGACGGCAAGACGTGGGCGATTCCCTGGTACATCATGGCGCCGTTCTGGTACGTGTGGCGCGACGAGTTCGAGAAGAAGAAGGTCAAGCTGCCGACGACCTTCGAGGAAGCGAAGGCGGCCGCCCACGCGCTGAACCGGCCGAAGGACAACTTCTACGGGATGGGCCAGTCCTGGAACCGTACCGCCGACGGCTACGGCGTCATGCAGGGGCTCATGTACTCCTACGGCGCGGCCTGGGCCGGCAAGGACGGCAAGTACCGCTCGATCAAGACGCCCGCGATGCAGAAGGTGATGCGGTGGGCGACCGACATCTATAAGGAAGGCATCATGCCCGCCGACACGCTGACGTGGACGGGCTCGGGCAACAACGAGAACTTCATCGCGCACAACATCGCGCAGACCTCCAACGGGCCGAGCATCACGTTCGCGATGGAGAACGCGGTGGCCAAGGCCACCGACGCCGCCGACCGCAAGAAGAAGGAAGAGGCGCTGGCGAACCACGTGGCGCTGCCGCATCCGGCCGGCCCCGAGGGGCGCCGCATGTGGGCGATCGCGATGAGCTTCGGCATCTTCAAGAACAGCAAGGATCCCGAGGCGGCCATGAGCCTCGTCGCGCACCTGCTCTCGCCCGAGGAGACGCTGGGCGTGATGAAGGACTCCTATGGCCAGTTCGCGCCCGTGCTCGACAAGGGGCGCGCGGCCTCGAAAGACTACTTCAACAAGAACGACAACTACCGCACGTTCGGTAAGGCGGCCGAGTGGTTCGTGCCCACGGGCTGGCCCGGACCCATCACCGCCGCCGCCGCCGAGGTGCAGGCGAGCAACGTGCTCACCGACGCGCCGGCCAAGGTCATCGTCGACAAATGGTCGGTGGACCAGGCGATCGAGTGGGAGGACAAGAAGATCAAGGAGATCTACTCCACGCTCGGCGCGTGAGGCTGCCGCGCGCNNNNTTCGTGGGCCTCCGGAACTACGCCTACGTCCTCGACGACGACACCTTCCACGAGGTCGTCAAGAACACGCTCGTGTTCACCGTCGGATCGCTCGTCCTCAAGGTGCTCACCGGACTGGCCATGGCGCTGGTCCTCAACGGCGTCTGGCGTGGGCGCAACTTCTTCCGCGGCCTGTTCCTGCTGCCGTGGATCACGTCCACCGTCGTCATCGCGCTCACCTGGCGCTGGATGTTCGACGCGTTCCCCGGCCGCGGCTTCTTCAACAGCGTGCTGATCGACACGGGCCTCATCAGCCACCCGATCGCCTTCATGGCCACGCCGGCCGGCGCCATGGGCGCCGTCATCGTGGCCAACTGGTGGCGCGCGTTCCCGTTCTTCGGCGTGTCGTACCTGGCGGGCATGCAGGCCATCCCGCGGGAGCTGTACGACGCGGCCTCGGTCGACGGCGCCGGCGCCTGGCACCGGTTCCGCCACGTGACGCTGCCGGGGCTGCGCCACGTCATGATCGTGACGATCGTGCTGTCGTTCATCCTCACCATCAACGACTTCAACATCGTGTACGTGATGACGCGCGGCGGCCCGGGCACGGCCACCCAGGTCTTCGCCACCTATTCGTACGAGGTCGCCTTCAACCAGCTGCGCTGGGGGCGCGGCGTGACGATCTCGATCTTCCTCGTGCCCGCCCTGATCGTCGCCATCGCCCTCGTCAGCCGCTACCTCCTGAAGGAACGGGAATGAGCGCGCGGGTGATGTGCCCGACCGTCGGGCGCCGGAGCCCTGCGCAGGCGCCCCGACGGCAAATCCAATGAGCCCGATCGCGCGGGTGTTCACGGTGGCCGGGATCGTTCTCTTTCTGCTCATCGTGCTCGTGCCGTTCTGGTGGATCGCCAGCATGTCGTTCAAGACCTACGAGCAGATCCAGTTCGCCACCAGCATCTACGTGCCGAAGCCCTTCATCTGGGACAACTACACGCTGCTGTGGACGGCCACGCGGTTTCCGCTCTGGCTGCGCAACAGCGTGGTGACCGCGGTGCTGGTGACGCTGCTCACCACGGTCGTCGCGAGCCTGGCGGGGTACGCCATCGCGCGCCTGCGGTTTCCCGGGCGTGAGTCGTTCGCGAGCCTGATCCTCGTCCTCTACCTGGTGCCTCCGGCGCTGCTCTTCATCCCGCTCTACCGCGTGCTCGCCGAGCTGGGTGCCACCAACAGCCTCGCCGCCCTCGTGCTCTCGTATCCGACCTTCACCGTCCCGTTCTGCACGTGGCTGCTGATCGGCTTCTTCAAGGCGCTGCCGCGAGAGCTCGAGGAGGCCGCGTTCGTCGACGGCGCCACGCGCACGGCCGCGCTGACGCGCGTGCTGCTGCCGCTGGCCGCGCCCGGGATCGTGGCCTCCGCGATCTTCGCCTTCACGCTGTCCTGGAACGAGTTCCTCTACGCGCTGGTCTTCATCCAGGACGAGACGCGGCTCACGGTGCCGGTGGGACTCAATCTCTTGATCTACGGCGACGTGTTCTCGTGGGGCCAGCTCATGGCCGCCTCCGTGATCACCACGCTGCCCGTCGTTGCCCTCTACATGTTCATCCACCGCTGGATGGTGGAGGGGCTGGCCGCCGGCTCGGTCAAGGGCTGACGCTACGTCGTCGGGCCCGCGCCCTCGTTCTGCAACTCGTAGATCGACGTGTAGCCCCGGCTGAAATCCGGCGGCATCGGCATCTCGCCGGCGGTCCGTCGCGCGACGGCCGGGTAGGTGCCGCGCACGAGGCGTCCGTAGCGTGGTGAGCCCGTGGGGTCGGTCGCCAGGGGCACCGCGTCGGCCGCCGCGTAGGCGTTGATGAGCAGGCGGCGGTCGCCGGGCGAGGTGTTGGGCGCCGACCAGTGCACGAGCCGGTAGTGGTGGATGTGGACGCTCCCGGCCGGCAGCGTGAGCAGCACCGCCCCCGATGGCTGCCCGGCAGCACCGCCATCGCACCGTTCTCGGCCGTCGCGTCGTCCAGCAGCAGCCCCACCGCCAGCACGTCGTCGTTGCTGTGCGGGTAGAACGCCGCGTCCTGGTGCACCTCGACCGGCGCGCCGATGTGGCCGCCTTTGAGGTTCAGCTTGCTGTGATGAAAGCGGAGCGAGGGGCCGATCAGCTCCGCCACGACGTCGGGGATGGGCGACTCCAGGGCCACCCACGCGTAGAGCGGATCGTGATCGGCCGGGTTCTTGATTCGCCTGAGGACCGGGGCGGCGGCCGTGTGGCGCGGATCGAGGTCGAAGACGGCGTCGCTGCGGCTGACGCCGCGGGAGCGCTCGACGAACGCGTCGGTCAGCCGCCGCAGCGCCTCGACGCGGTCGGCGTCGATGAGGCGCGGCACCGCGAGATAGCCGTCCCGATGGTAGCCCGCGATCTGCGCGTCCGTGAGATACCGCTGTGCGGTCGTCGTCATGGCCCGTCCTCCGGGTTCAGACTATCAAGGGTTGAACCAGCCCGCGATCTCCCGCTGCAGCACCGTGGCGTCGGCGTAGTCGTGCTCGGCCTCGGCGATGAAGCGCGCGACCTCCGCGTCGCTCGGCACCAGATCGGTCGTCGGGATCCGGAAGTCGTAGGCGGACGTGCCCGCCGCGGGCAGGCGTTCGTCGACGGCCAGGGCCTGCGCGTGCCGGTGCGCGAGCAGCCGCTCGTACACGGTGCGATAGATCACGGGATCGTACGCGGCGTCGTCGGGGGCGTCCGCCATCCCCAGCGCGCGGGCCACGCCGACCAGCTCGCGCCAGACCCCGCGCAGCACATCGGGCGGCGCGTCCTCGCGCTCGCGGGCGTGCGCCGGCGTCCCCGCGCGGCGTGCGCGCTCCGCCTCGAGATGCCGGCGCAGCGACGCCGAGGGCACCGGGATCACGAAGCGCGTGGCCGGCGACGCGAGCAGCGGCTCGGCGGCGTCGGCGGCCGGGCGGGCCAGCTCGATGAAGCGATGACCGACGAACGGGGCCTCGCCGATGAGCAGATCGGAGGCCGGCTGCGCGGCGTGCCAGCGCGCCACGGCGGGCCGTGCCCAGCGGCCGACGGCGATGCGGATGACACCGTGGGTGACGCCGGACTCTTGCGGATAGCGCCGGCCCGCGGCGCTGGCCTCGAACGCCGGGCGCGCGAGGTCCCACTGGAGCAGGTGGATGCGTCGCCCGCCGGCGGCCGCGAGGCGCGCGAGCTGATGGATCAACAGACTCTTGCCGGTGCCGGGCAGGCCGGTGAAGAAGACACAGCGCGCCTCGCGCGCCAGACCCGACAATGGCGCGAGCAGCGGCGAGCCTTGGCCCAGGAGCGGAGGTGCGCGCGGGGCTCGCGCCCGACGGCGACACGGTGCTCGACGTCAGCGGCCGGCTGGTGCTGCCCGGGCTCATCGATCTGCACGCGCACTGCTTCGCGGGCGCCGCGGACTTCGGCCCGCGCACCGATGACATCGCCCGCTCGACGGGCGTGACGACGTGGGTCGACGGAGGCAGCACCGGCGCCGGCAACTTCGAGGGCATGCGCGAGTTTGTGCTGTCGCGCTCGCGGGTGCGGATGTTCGCCTTCCTCAACATCTCGGCCATCGGGCTCACGTACCTCAAGGTGGGCGAGCTCAACCACCTGCCGTACGCCGACGTGGACGCGGCCATCGGCGCCGCGCGCGACCACGCCGACCTGATCCTCGGCATCAAGGTGCGCAACCAGCTCGAGGTCGTCGGCGAGGCCGGCCTGGAGCCGCTCAAGCGCGCGGTGCGGGCGGCCGACGCCATCGGCGGCCGCGTGATGCTGCACTGCACGAACCCGCCACGGCCGCTCGCGGAACTGCTGGCCCTGATGCGCCCCGGCGACATCGTCAGCCACTTCCTGCACGGCCGCGGCCACGGGATCCTCGACGACAAGGGCAAGGTGGGCAAGGACATCCGCGCCGCGCGCGAGCGTGGCATCGTCTTCGACGTGGCACACGGCCGCATGCACGTGAACTTTCCCGTGGTGCGCGCGGCGTTCGCCGAGGGCTTCTATCCCGACACGATCTCGTCGGATCTGACGAGCGGCGGCGCCGCCGGCTGCGTCAAGGACCTGCCGACGACCATGGGCAAGTTCCTGAGCCTGGGCATGCCGCTGCCCGACGTCGTGCGCGCGGTGACCGCGAATCCCGCGAAGGCCATCGGGCGGGAGGGCCGGCTCGGCACCCTGAAGCCCGGCGCCGTCGCCGACGTCGCCGTCTTCGAGCTGGAGGAAGGCGCGTTCGACTACGAGGACGCCCACGGCCAGCACATCACCGGCCGCCACCGCTTCGTGCCCACGCTGACGCTGCGCGCGGGCGAGATCTGGTGGCGGCGGCCGGCCGCCCAGGCCTGAGCGTCACGCCGTCGCGCGCGCGCACCGCGCTGGCCATCGGCGCCGCGGTGCTCGCCATGCTCATCTACGCCAGCCAGTTCGTGCTGTCGCGCTGGAGCATGCAGCGCACGCTGTCGCTCTGGGATCTCGCCGCGCTTCGCTTCACGGTCGCGGGTCTGCTCAGCCTGCCCGTCCTCCTCCGCCACCGTCCCGCCGGCGCCGTCGCCTGGCGACGTGTGGCCGCGCTCTCGGTCGCCGCCGGCGCGCCGTACACGCTCATCATGTACGCGGGGCTCGTGCTGGCGCCGGCCGCGCACGGCGCCGTGATCGTCACCGG
>WNFI01217273.1_pt1 | contig 13097 bp, 18 predicted proteins | sample 5400471 | NCBI WGS metagenome assembly WNFI01 (sample SAMN13153348, study PRJNA577476) | soil metagenome | isolation source: 100 cm saprolite on Douglas fir-dominated hillslope | place: USA:California | collected 2013-09-17
ATTCTAGGCAATACCTCGGCTTCGTACGTCTTATTTCTTACCATACCCATGGTTCATGATTCAAGTTTGATTCTCAGGTTGCCACTCTCCGATCTTGCTCCCAAGCTCTTCCCATTCTTCCGACATACGATACCGACAGTTCGGCTTGCCGTTGTTGAGACACTTCACTCTTTTATGAACGTTGTCTCTCTCCCCAAGGACTGGATTGCGACCCCGTTCCTTCGCCTCCTCTTCCAGAACCTCGTTGTCGAAGAACGTACAGACATACGTGATGCAACCACTGCTGCCTGGAATACTGCAATCGATCTTTTACACGCGAAACCTGGTTGGATGGAGTCGGTTGTCGCTTCACCACAGTTGCTCGAGTGGTTTGAGACCATGATGACTCCAATGGCATCCCCGATTAACGCATCAAGCTTTTATGATCCGTTATCTTCGGAAACCGGTCCGCAGGTGGCGACCGAACGACATAACGTGGACAAAAACATGCTTGCTCAGGACCTCACTCTTGTCTCACCGGATACTATATGGAAGGCAAGGATTGCCGCCGCAACTGCCATGGCCTATCTTGTCGCATCTTGGAACTCATCCGTACGTTCTAATACGTATCTATCGAGTGATAGTGCCTGATGGAAACTCACAGACGCATAGCGTGGACAGCGTTTTCCAATCAATCCTTCTTCACTACGTGGACTCCCCTTGAAATGAGCAATCGTACATTGGCATGGTTGCAAAGTGAGCCCCCTGCTGCGTACCACGAGATGGCCTTCACTCTGGCGCGTATCCATGGAGAGTGCACAAATCTCCTACACAGCTTCGCCTTCGACTGCAAGGTCCCTTGGAACGAAATTCCTACTTTCGGCACGGAGATAGATCTCACGGGCTCTAAGGAGGGTGGTTTCTCGCTAGCGTCCGCAGAATTAGCTGTAGAACGGGATTACTCGAAGCTCAGAGATCGATTGGGCAAGGCAAAGAAGCGGGAACTGGCAGTGATAGCAGAGAAACGCAAAACAGTCATATCTAGTATCGAACGGTACAAAGAAGTCAAGACACAACACGACATCCGCGTCTGTGCGGCCTTTGCTGCGGCATATGTTGCGCTTAAGAACACCCCAGACAAGGTCAGTCCGATTGTGAAGGGTGTAATGAACGGAATCAAGGTGCGCCAAGTCTCTCAGCTTATTGTATCGTTTTCCGATTCTTCTCGTCCTTCTAGAATGAGGAGAACCTGGATCTTCAAACGCGCTCAGCAGTTGCCGTCTCATCCTTCATTGACTTCTGCGCACTTCATGGCCTCTCCCAACCCCCGGATAAGATCGTAAAGAACCTTTGTACTTTCTTATGTCAGGACATTGAACGGACGCCAACCTTTGCTTATCACAAGAAACATCTTTCCGCTATCCTGTCCTTCCAGAACGCCTCAAAAACTGTGGAAAATAGTGCACCGGAAGATAGGAAAGCTGAAAGCAGAGAAAAGGCGCGCTTATCACGGCGTGGTGCTGGGTTGGCCTTCATTGAGCTGTCGACGAAGTTTGGGGAGAAGCTCCTAGAGGTCATTCCAAACATGTGGCAATCGATGGCTGGAGGTGTTCTCACTGCCTGTTTAACTGGTACGCATATCGCATCTTGTTGATGTGCTATTTGATCCCATGCTTCATAGACACACCCGACTCTGCGGACGATCTGATCAATCGACAGCATGGGCAGGATGTCATTGACTCTCTGAGCGTTCTGGAGGCAGTGGTGCCGACCCTTCATCAAGACTTGTGGCCCAAAATACGGGAGCTCTTCCCCATGATTGCCATGGCACTGAGAAGCTGCTTCGCCATCATTCGGCAATCTGCTGCACGGTGTTTCGCTGCTATTTGCGATGTGATGACGGTAGATGCTATGCGCTTCGTCATCGGGACGATATTACCGCTCCTTGGTGACACCCTCGTAAACCCGAACCGGCAAGGCGCTACAGAGCTTGTATTCAGTACGTCTGCCTACCCCCTACCATCCGATGACAATTACTTACTGGTGCCTTACCCGATAGATGTCGTTTCGAGGTTAGATCATAAAGCTCTACCCTATGTTATCTTCCTCGTGGTTCCGGTTTTGGGACGCATGAGTGATCCAGATGATGACGTCCGTGCAACAGCTACGAACACGTTCGCTTCCCTTGTCAAAATGGTCCCTCTCGAGGTACGCCGATGTTGCCATTACGGACATATACCTTGGTTAATTCTGTATAGGCTGGTCTGCCGGACCCTCCAGGCTTCCCGGAGGAGCTTTTGAAGCGACGCGATGAAGAGCGTCAGTTCTTGACACAACTTCTCGACGGCAGTAAGGTTGAAACGTACCATATTCCCGTTCAAATCAAGGCAGAGCTTCGGAAATACCAACGAGACGGCGTGAACTGGCTTGCATTCCTGGCCAAATATCAGCTTCATGGCATCCTTTGCGATGGTGAGATGCTCAGTTTGACGAGTTTTTCAATCTGACCTCGATATAAGATATGGGTCTCGGGAAGACACTGCAGTCGATTTGTATACTCGCCAGCAAGCACTTCGAGCGAGCGAAGAAGTACAAGGAAACACAATCACCAGATGCTGTCCATTTGCCGTCCCTCATAGTCTGTCCTCCCACGTTGACTGGTCATTGGTACTATGAGATCCTCAAGTATGCCGATAACTTGAAGCCTATCATGTTTGTCGGGAATGCCCGAGAACGTCAACGACTTGTTCCAAAGCTGAAGAAACACGACGTCGTCATCACATCATATGAAGTTGTACGAAATGATGTCGCCACTCTAGAGGGACTCAACTGGCACTATTGCATCCTTGACGAGGGTCATGTCATCAAGAACGCGAAGACTAAACTCACCAAGGCTGTTAAGTGCATTCGCGCGAACCATCGCCTCATACTCTCGGGAACACCGATCCAAAACAATGTACTGGAGCTCTGGAGTTTATTTGACTTCCTGATGCCGGGCTTCCTGGGCTCCGAGTCCTTGTTTAGCGAACGGTTTGGCAAGCCTATCCTGTCCAATCGAGATGGCAAGTCGAAGAATAATGAAGCTGGTATGTATCCGCTCAATCTACCTCGATTGTACCTTGTTTGATACTTTGGACCTTAGCTGCACTGGCTTTGGAGGCGCTGCATAAACAGGTCTTACCTTTCCTCCTCCGACGGTTGAAAGAGGACGTCCTAAATGATCTCCCCCCAAAGATCATCCAGGACTACTTCTGCGAGCTATCTGAGATGCAAAAGTACCTTTACGATGATTTTTCCAAGTCACAGGCAAGATTGACGGCAGAGGATGCCATTAAGAGCGCAAAATCCGGTGAACAGCGACACATCTTCCAATCGTTGCAATATTTGCGGAAATTATGCAATCATCCAGCTATGGTTCTTAAGACCGATGACGACATCTACGCCGCATTGCAAAAAGTTGGACAGAAACCGGAGAAGCCAAACTTGTTTGACATCAACCATGCTCCCAAGTTGCTCGCCTTGAGGTGCGTAACATCAGCAATTACGTTATGTCCTAGTTTTTTATTTATTTTTAAATAATACCTACAGACAGCTTCTTATCGACTGCGGCATAGGCGGAACACCGACACTTGCCAACACAAGTGACCTCGGGAAGAGTGAACTTGCCGATGCGGAACCGACATCGTCGTCCCCGGAGGCATTCTCACAACACCGAGTCCTAATATTCTGTCAGATGAAACAGATGCTGGATGTTGTTGAGAATGTGCTTTTCAAGAAACACATGCCTTCCGTTACTTACATGCGTCTGGATGGGAGCACGGATGCAAACAAGCGCCATGCCGTTGTCCAAACGTTCAACTCTGACCCTAGCATCGATTGCCTTCTCCTCACGACACACGTTGGGGGGCTTGGGTTGACACTCACGGGCGCTGATACGGTTATCTTCGTGGAACATGACTGGAATCCAATGAAGGACCTGCAGGCCATGGACCGCGCTCATCGCATAGGCCAGAAGAAGGTGGTCAATGTGTATCGATTAATTACGAAAGGGACCTTGGAAGAGAAGATCATGGGGTACGCCAAGTAATGGCTTATGTGGATGCGCAGGACTCATTTTACTCCAGTCTACAGCGTTTTAAACTTAATATCGCAAACTCTGTCGTTACACAACAAAACTCGGGTCTCGCGTCGATGGATACAGACTTAGTTTTAGACCTTTTCAGGCATACGACCACAGAGGAAGAAGGACCCAGCACCAAGAAGGACGGTAACCAGCAAGGTACAGCTGGTCCTCATAAAAACATTCTCAACGGATTGGAGGACTTGCCCGCGGAAGAGGAGTACCACAATTTAGATCTTTCTTCCTATATGAGCTCGATCGGTCGTTGACACGTTAACGCTTCGTGTACGTTTGTCATTATGTTTATTCGGTTGCATTCTCCGCGCGAACATTGGCTGACCTTTAGATACTACCGACCCTTGTATTTCTACGCCTATTCTTAATCGCAGAGTAGTGTATGCAAAGTAAAATCTGTACTGACAAGTAGATTGTCTTGTATTGCCATCCGGTTCAGATTGAATGATGTGATCCGTAGCAGCCCTCCTGCGGGTTGTGATGAGGCCTGGGTCACATGAGCAATTGCACTCGACATCATATCGCGGCTAACTGACTCAAGTGCCCGCATGAGTGTACATGTCAGCGCAAACGTATCGTCCCCTGGTGCCTATTGCCCAACATGACGCAGTTCCTCAAGCTATCACTGCGCTTTCGTTTGATCCCACTTCCGATACACTTTGGTCGGGGTCTAACTCTGGGAATGTCACGGCATACTACTCCCCCCAGGGCATCCGAGGAGTGTCTTTTCCGGTTGGAGGAGGCTTAGCGGTAAACAAAATTATCGCAGATGAGACCCAAGTCCGGGCTCAGGGCGTAGCAGGAGAAGGAGCAGGCGCATGGAGCAAGGGTGGTGTTAATAAGTGGTATTATCGGTGCGCAGAAGGCATTCCCTATCGTCAGAGCCTGTGAATAACACCCTGTAGTCCCTCCGCGTCTGTCATGACCTTTTCCAGCACGTTAAGCTCCTCGAAGACGGTGGCGGTCTCAACTTCAACCCCAGAGATTGTGCTGCTAAACTCCATTACCGGAAGCGTGATCAGACAAGCATCTGTGCCATCCGTCATCCGACACCTTCACTTCACCCATTCTTACCTTCTCTCTGGTGACGCAGATGGGTTTTTGCGTTGTCATGACCACAGGACGGGATTGAGAAGAGAAGGCGGCGCAGAAAACACCGTCAGGGCCCATGCTAGCGAAATGCAAGGCTTGCAGTCCAACGGTAATTATGTCTACACCATAGGTTGGGGGTTGAGGTGAGCAAGGATCTTCCCTTCGGGTCCACTGTTGCCAAAGGACTCTAGGCAGTCGCGGCCAATCCCTGATCCATTGGTCAAAATATATGACCTTCGATCCATGAGGTCCCTGTCTCCCCTCCCATTTCCCTCTGGACCTGCTTTTATCAATCTATTGCCGATGCGTTCTTCGAGTCTGGTAGTCACGTCAAATCAGGGACTCGTCAATATCGTAGACACAACCAACCCAACCAGTGCAAATGAGTTCTATCAGGTATGATCATACATAAATTTTCATACACTGTGCACATCTTATCCATAGTTTCCCAGCTGGACACGCCCGCCTTCGTCGGTTCCGCAGCCGTCTCCCCCACGGGAGCATATATGGCATTTGGAGACTCGGATGGAGTAATCCATATATTGACTGCAGCTAATGAGGACATGCCATTCAATGGGCATGAAGGTCAGCCCGTTGAGTGGGCAGACTCTCCCGAGCCGCTACCAGAAATTGAATGGACTGATAGCACGTAAGCATCACCTGGAATCTTTGTCAGTGCGATAAGTCTCACCCTGTCCTAGGCCGCTGAACAGCGTCGGGCTTCCTCACTACAATACTCTACTCCTTTCGTCTTGGGCTCCGCAGCTGGAGTCGGCAAAAGTTTCCACAGCGCCTATGAAAATTCCGCTCTCAGTGCTATCTACCATGAAGATGAACGACGGCATCGCATATGCTCCTCTTCCGCGTGAGCTCAAGGGACGTAGAAACATGATCACCGTTGCGGCACCAAAGGATCAAGGTCGCTTCAGGAGTGAAAAGCAGAGGAGTGATGTGAGCAACGTGAGCGATATGCCTATCCGCGCTTCTTCACAGCTATGACATTGTTTATTACAGCAGCAGGTCGAATTTGTTGGAGTCAACGATAGTCCAGACGAACCTCCCCCTCGATATCGCAAGGTAGAGATCGAATATTCAAAGTTCGGTGTGGAAGACTTCGACTTCGCGTAAGACGATTTTCTCATCGTGTTACCCCAACGATTTTGACTTATTCCTACTCCCCAGCTTCTTCAATAAAACCGAATTTAGTGGCCTGGAGACGCATATACTAAATTCATACACAAATTCCCTGGTGCAGGTTTTACATTATTGTCATCCGATAAGAAAAGTCGCGAAGTCACACATCACCACGAGCTGTCCGAGCGAACATTGTCTTCTTTGTGAGCTTGGATTCGTTAGTCGCATGTTGGAGGACGCGAAAGGGACAAACTGCCAATCGAGTAATTTCTGTAAGACTGTTGGTGTTCTTGCTCAGTGTAAGTTCCTGCATTGATTAAATTGTGCATCTTCTGAAACTTTCTCCGTTAGCCGTCAATGCCATTGAACTCATTGATTACGGTGTGGACTTGGCTGAGACGAATTATGCGCGGACGATACAAATGTTCCACCGATTCCTCTTGGACAATTTGGCTGTCGAGGAAGAGTCTTATCCTAACAACCCCTCTTTGTTACCCCCCGACCCGTCTTTCCCGCAACGCACGGCAGCCTCTCCACCAATTACGCAGCTCCTTGGCATGTACAGCCGGAACGCTTCTATATGCACATATTGCAATGTTACGAAGGAGAAGGACCAGGTTACGTTCGTCGTCGACCTTATTTACTCTCGAAAGGTTGTTCTTGAACCGCGTTGAACCTTCTCTTGCTCATGCATCCTTCTAGGGTATGGGTGGTCCCGAGAACGACTTCGCTTCGGTCCTACAAACGTCAGTTCTTAGAAAAATGAACCATAAAGCAACTTGTCCCAACTGCAAGCAAGTAAGGATGTTCGATTCCAGCCGCGTTGTCGCAGTCCCAGATTTCCCACCGATATTGGCCGTGAATGCGAATGTATATAGCGAAGAAATCTTTGAGTATTGGCTGGATACCCGCAAGCAAAGGTTCTTGACGCCATCTGTTGACCTACATGTCGAAACAGGCGAAAGCGAAGAGCCACTATTCGTGACCTACAACTTGAGAGTTAGTACCACCTTTTTTGATGGGCGGTCCTGTAAATGACTTTTCAAGGCTATGATAATCCAAGTGCTCAACAAGGACAGGCGTTCTCACCTCGTGGCCGTCGTAAAAGGTAAACACTCCACCCTGTTCATCGAATAACTGTCTGAACCTGTCACAGTCCCGGAAGCAGAACATCGAGATGACTTACTGAGTTCGTGGTTTGTCTTCAACGACTTCTCGGTACAGAATATTTCCGAGGAAGAGGCTTTAAGTTTCCCCGGAAAATGGAAGGTGCGGCTACTCCACGTCCTGAAAAACGCTTTCCCTTAATTATAATACCATAGGTCCCTGCCATCTTGTATCTAGAGCGGGCCGACTGTCAGGGACAATTTGACTACTCTGGGCTGTCTGATACCATTGATCCTTCAATTCTCAGTCAAGACACATCAATCTCAGTGTTCGTATCGCTATCATTCCATCAACTATTACATTTCGTAAAATCACAAACTTTTAGGCACCGAGACGCTAGTCTGATCAAACATGAGCCACTGGGTCCCAGAGAGCTGCCATACCCCGAGAGTCTTGTCTCAATCGACGCGGAATTTGTCCTGATGCAGCAAGAAGAGACAGAGTATCGGTCAGATGGAACTAAGAAAGTTCTCCGACCTGCTCGACTCAGCCTTGCTCGTGTATCTGTCCTTCGGGGCGACGGTAAAAAGAAAGGCGTCCCTTTCATCGATGATCACATACACACAAGCGAAATCATTGTAGATTATTTAACGGAGTTCTCAGGGATCAGATGTGAGCCTACTTTCTCCTAGGATCTGACCTCTGCTCACAAGCCCGCAAAGATGGTGATCTCGAGCTGCACACATCGCCGTACACATTGACACCACTGAAAGTAGTATACAAGAAGCTACGACTGCTAGTGGATTCGGGCTGCACCTTTATTGGGCATGGTCTCTCCAAAGATTTCAGGATCATCAGTGAGCTTTCACCATCTTTGACGTTCTCTTGCTGACAATCGGCTGCTCGTAGACATCTACGTTCCCCCAGAGCGAGTGATAGACACGGGGGACCTTTACTTCCTGAGAGAGCGCCAACGTCGCCTTTCGCTTCGTTTTCTTTCATGGTTTGTGCTCCACCAGAACATTCAGACGGATACCCACGACTCGATTGAGGATGCACGCTCTGCGTTGATGCTCTACACGGCTTACCAGGACTTCGAGGCCCAGGGGATTTTGGACGAAAAACTGGACGAACTTTACAGAGAGGGGCGCAAAAATGTAGGTTCTCATTCCCATAGGTCATGCCCGCATTATTCACACCTCGCAGAACTGGAAACCACCAGCCCCAGTTAAGGCGGAGTCCACTTCACCTACAGTGCCTCCCCCTTCTCAAGCTGCATCAGAACCTAATGTCCTTCCGATCATGCGCAGCAGCATCACGCCCACCCCTTTTGTTCCAAGTGGTTTCCAGGGTGGTGCCTTTGCGGGATTCCAGCAAAGTCGCTCATCGAGCCGCAGTCACTGGCGTTCCGGATGACCAATGTCGCTTATTTTGGGGTCTCATTGTTTTTTATTTATTTTCCCAGTCAGCTGTATCGCTTAGGTTAGTGAATGATAGGGTTTCGTTCAGTTGTGTCGTAGTTTCGCTGACATTTTACAATACTGTTGTATGTTTTCTCTTCTCTTCGGAACAAGTCTCAGCGAGCGCATGTTCGAGAGCGAGACATGCATTGTTTGCGCTGTTGTATGTCTCGGGTGAAGTACTTTGTTTTGCTATCTTCTGTTCATTCAAGTACAAAAATGTATAAACTTCTTGTTGTTCCCGAAATGCCACACTGAGCCGTGTGCCGTCCGAGTCTCGGAGCTTCTTCATCTCATGGGAAACATTTTGTGCATAAGCTTGTACAGGTTTGTATAAGTCCAAAAAGTTTATGTCAGGTTTCCTAATGCATGACGTATTCTCTTCCGCGGCCTTCGTAGCTCTGTGTTGAATGTGTCAAATGGGGCTGGGCACTGGTGTCACTGTGCTAAATCTTCCATTTGTTCGCCAAACCCAACCGTGACTCTCCCATGAGCCGAATAAATGTAATGTCGTTTAAATTCAACTGCCCTAGCACCAGTCGAGTCACGCTGACTCGGAGCAGGCTCCACTTTGGATGGACGGAGCTGTTTATTGTAATACAATTCCCAAAGCGACGACTTCTGCCCGTTCCTCTTTATTCACGAATCACGAGCGGGTATAGCGGCTGTGCGCGTATTATTTTAAAGAATGGTGGCAGTACGGCAGGTTCCCCGGTTTCCTCGATTTCCATCAGAGGTCCAAGCTTCAAAATCTCAGACCGACCGCCAAGAACCACACTTACAGTCCGAGTCGTCCGGGTCAGTCATGCCGTGCATTCCACACCCCGTCTTTTGTTTCGTGAGACATTGTATATTAGTGTACACATTCTGTTTTAATTTTAGTTTTTTTTGCATCAGTGAGTCTGGGTAATTTGAGACAGAGAAATACGAGAGCAAGAAACGCACTGTGAGCTTCCTTCAATTCCTTCCTAGTCACTTTGTATTCCCCTCAGGTCCCAATATGACCTCGCTCCTAGTACCATGATGATCCGCGTAGATCACCCCCGAACCTCGACGAGTTCTTCTCCTCCTGCGCCGCTTGATTCCGATATCTGCGTCTGCGTCTGCATGCACCGCCGTTGCCGCATCCTGTACAGCCGCTCGTGACGCTTCCAACAACGCTTGTATATTCTGCAGCATGTCCTGTGCGCTCTGCAGTAACGCCTGCATATTCTGCGACAGCTCCTCTACGCTCTGTTGCAACGCTGCGAACTGAGAGGGGTGTGGGGTGCCAGTATGAATCCCCTCGAGTCCCCACATGTGACATAGTCAATTGTCTCGACTCACCGAGGCAGCTAGGTCCTGCAGTGGGAATGATCTTGCATGGTCAATGTCCAAAACGGCGAAGTTGTTCATCAAAGCAGGAACCAGCGTCAGCGAGAGGGAAGTCAGTCAGGATGACATTAGCAACCCAAGTGCGGCAATCTGTCAGTCGAGCGCTGTCGTGCACAAGCGGCCCGACGAGTGCAATCGAAGCCGTACTCCCATATAAATTCAGGAAATGGTATATCGCACTACATCTAAAAAGAGGAGAGGAGAACGTAACTTATCATAATACGTTGATCTACAAATCATGGCGCATCATGCCTATTACAATTAAAAGCTACAATAACTTGAAGTCCAAGTGTACAACCCAGAACGAAACTCCGTCGCGGTCATGAACATCAGGGAATGCTCGGGTTTCACAGCATCAGACCCAGGAGCAAAGCTGCCAAGCCGACGCCAATCATGCCCGTACCACCGAGACGCACGGCGCCAGCGCCGTTGTTTTTCCCGGTGGTGGAAGTGCCCGTTGAATTTGACCCGTTGTCGCTGTTAGTCTGCTTCGCGCTGGCCTGGAAAGCCTCAAAGGTGTTCTTACTTGACTCATTCGCATTCGCCGCGAAGACCATGCCCCCGCTACAGTGGCCGATCTGGCGGCAGTACGCCCAAATCGGAGAGGTATCATTCACCTGGACGGTGTACGTAGGGGATGTGGAGGCGTTCGCACTGACAGGCATGCTAACAGAATTGTGTGGCATGAGCGACATGTATGGTGCATGAAAGAAGATAGGGACAGGACGTACAACCCTGAGTCAAAGCCGACTTGGCCACTTGTGGAATTAGATGAGAGCATTTGGCAGGGTTTGGCGAAGCTGGACTGCGTGACTGTGTGGTTCTTCTGGTGGAACTCAAAGGTAATGGTGTCACCCGGTTGCGTGGTGATATTTGCGGGCTGGAAGGTCAGAGTGGTGCCACCAACGATAACTCTGTGATCCTGAGACGTGGAAGAAGTCGAGGATGCAGTGCTAGTCGGAGTTGCGCTTGACGAGGAATTTGTAGTAGTAGTATTCCCCATGGCAGCTGCCTGGAACGCAGCGAACTTGTTTCCAGGGTTGATGGCAAAAACCATGCCCTTTTGGCAGTGGCCAGTCTGGCGACAGTATACCCAGACGGGGTTGGTATCAGTCACCTGGAACTGTGCTTGTTGGAAAGGCCCACTGGCGTTGTTGTCTGATACGGGGATGCTGAAAAAAGGAATCAGACTCGAGGGGGATAAGAAAGGAAAAGAGACGTACAAGCCAGAGTCGAAGCCACCGGGAGCAGGAGAACAGGGGTTAGCGAAGGTGGACTGTGTCGCAGTGTGATTCTTTTGCTGGAAGACGAAGGTGACGGTGTCTCCAGGGTTGGCATTCTGGTCATGGACGGTTATCTGGAGGCTGAAGATAGGCCATAGTATAGTAACCTACCACCGAGGAAGGGCTGAATTGGGTCACGCCGCCAGGGCCGCCGACTGTTACTTGGATCTGGGCAGATTTCACTGGTGCAGCGACCATGAGGCCGAGCAATGTAGAGAGCGCAAAGAGCTTAAATGACACCATTGGTGTATTAGTAAAGGTAAATTATGAAAGAGCGCAGCTAGGCGATAGAGGGAAAGGGGGGGGAGAAAGATGACAACCAGGTCAAAGGAGAGACTTGAGAGAGGCATCGCAGTTCTGATGGTCTTTATAACCGCAGGCTGAGTGGCAGAACAATAGATAAGATACAAGGACAATGCACAAAGTGACAGACAATAAGGTTATCTGCTCCGAGAGGTTGGCTCCGAATATGGAAATGACGAGTCACGCACTTCTACAGGTAAGCCTCGACAAATCCTCCCCACTTCTCGATTACCGGCTTCACTATCTCCTCCCACTCTTTACCCTTGTATCGACCTTTCGTCACCCGGTCAAATGAAAAAATTTCCTGGTGCTTCGTGTTGCCTATAAAATTTATTATGTGGAGCGTCATCACCCGCAGTATCAGAACAACACATACAATCCGGACATCGCTTAACATCTCTCTTGCTTCCCTTCTTAACCTCCTTGCTCTCCTTGCTCACACTCACGTTCGGGTATCCGTGTTCGAGATATGGTGTGTGTTCGACTAGGTCCGCCAACTCAATATGGACCAGTCGCTCAACGCGGTGGCACCACGGGCCTTTCGGTCCAGCCTGCACAAGCCCTTTCATCGGCACACCGCTCTTGTCCATACCTCCTGGCCAGAAACCGCGGAGGATCTGCTCCTTCGAGCCACATTGCTTGCCCCACTGGTCCATACGCCGGTTCAGGTTCGTTGCGCGCCCAACCTTCAAGTGTATGGTCGTCTTATCAGTGGGGTCTGCGCGTGAGGAGTTACAGGTTCGATGAGCAAACAGGATGAGGCAGTTCCGCGGTAAGGAAAGGGTCCATACCGAGGATCTCAAAGGTATAAATGTAGCCCTCAACATCACTTGTTGCGCGGGCCTTCTGCATCTCCACTCGAAGCGAGTTTTTCGTCGCCGGCTGTAAATACTCGGGGATCCAGTCTGTGCAATCCTCGTACATGAGAAACCACATATCGCGTACAGACCCATACGGGAGAAGCGAGAGTATACGTGTATTTGAATGGTGCACTCACCCTCGAACTTGACAAATGTCTGTCCCGTCTTGCGATCGTAAAAACCGCTCACCTCCCCAACTTTATTCCCGTGCACACGGCAGAACACGTCGCCGTCCGCGAGCGCTTGCGCATCAGATACTTTCACCTGATTGCGACACTGCTTCCCCGCCGCCGTAACACCGCTACATTGTCTCGATCCCCCAGCAGTAGTAGTACGATCAGAGACTGGTGAGAGAGGTTCCGATTGTGCG
>WNFI01139648.1_pt1 | contig 13096 bp, 21 predicted proteins | sample 5400471 | NCBI WGS metagenome assembly WNFI01 (sample SAMN13153348, study PRJNA577476) | soil metagenome | isolation source: 100 cm saprolite on Douglas fir-dominated hillslope | place: USA:California | collected 2013-09-17
CAATAGGGGTGGCGCTAGGATGTGGTGGTGGTGTAAGGGAAGGCGATCGCAGGTCGTTCGATGCTCGTGGTCTCTGTAGCGGTGGTGGTGGCGGAGGCGAGAGCGGCTGAGGCGACTGCTGCAAGGAGGCATCCGAAGGTGGAGAAGAAGTCTCCCCAGACAAGGTAGTTGAGATTACTACATGTTTAACGTTGGGTGGTCGTGGTGGGGGAGGGGGGGGAGGGGCAACCTGCGCTTTGAAGTCCTTCTCAGTGATGAACCTCGGTTTAGCAGCCAACTGAGTTTTCAAGTCAGTTATCTCTGCCTGTAACACAGCAAGCTCCTTCTCCTTCTGAGTCATCTTTTCGATTGCCTTGGACGCGAGCAGGCTAGCATCGACATCAGTCACTGATTCTTTCGACTCCTCACGGGATCGGGACCGAGAATACACAGACTCAAGAGCTCGCTTCAAGTAGAGTAGCTCTTTGTCTCTCTGCGTGACAGTATTCTCCAAATCCGTTATCTTTGAATGCGTTAGATAATGAATAGGTATGCTCTCGATCAGGCGACAACTGACCTGAGTCTTGAGTTTCGCAATTTCATCCATAACGCTAGTCCACTTGGTTTTCTCTCGTTCACGCTTAGCTCGTTCATCCTGTTTGTTCGGTTAGGGAAGGTAGGCGAAAATCAGCACGAGGACGCATTTGCATGCGGGAAAGACGCACGGTTTCACGGGTCTCGACAGGATTCGACGACTTCAGATGGTCAAGTTCGGATTGCAGTTGTAAGACATGCTTCTCCTTCTGAACCAAACGCTGCACCAAACCATGGAGATTCTATCGAAACGACGTGTAAGAAGGGAAAAAGGTGGTAAGGAGCCTACATACGTCCGACCCGCCCTCGTTACCCGATAACCTAGAGCTGGGCTTTAGTGTCCTCAAAGTATCGAGTTCTGCTGTCCGTTGATCGACGAGTTCTCGCAGTCGTTCGCGCTTTGGAAACCGTCACATAAATCACATAAATGGGTATCTGGGTGAGAATTCACACGCACGTCAGCCGTCAAGTGCTCAATTTGTCCTCGTGAGGTTTTTATTTCATCACGGAGGGTTGTGCTTGCACGATCTTCTACATCACCCACTTCAACAGAGCTGCCGGTGATGTCTTGCACAGATTCCGTGAACTTCTTCAGGAACGTTTGCCAGTCCCCCTGTCTGGTCGATGTCAGCTGTAGCCATGCACTGAAGGGTATCGCCGCACAAATCATCGATAGAACTAGCTTGATTAACGAAAGTTTCTATAATGGAGGATAGATTCGTTCTCAAAGGGCTAGAAGGCACGATCGTTAAATATATCACAATTTTTCCGAGAGCCATACCTTTCATCCAATCGCTGAAAGAGGGATATCAATATCCTAATAATCCTGATAACTTTGTCATAATCTTCCGTGTGGGCTCTCGTCAGAGTGACCAGTTCTTCAAGAATCGACGATATCTCTGAGCCGTTGTGCACGTCGTCTGTACGAAAAAGGTGGGATGCACGTTCTCGCATATCTTCTTCATCTTCAAACTTCTCTTCTGTGTAAACGTCTAGCTGTGTTATTAATCCTTCGGGTGGCCTGATGTAGCGCAAGGTCTGGCGCACAGTAAGCGAGTAGTAAAGTTGTAACTTGCACTCAGCACTCACAACTATAACTTCATTTAACCCCCGTCTACTGAACTCTTCACGAAGTAGAATTCGCTCTTCCAGTGATTCGGGGCCATTCGTCAGGGCATTGATTAAAACCATAGATGATGTACGAGCATCCCAAGCACCATCGTCCTCTGAAGGATGAGTACCACCCCCCGTAAAGTCATTTGGATCAGCCTCAGGAAGCCGCCGCAAGGATGATATTACTTCCTCGAAACGAAATGATTCCTCGAATACGATTCGATAATCTGACATCGCAGCCATGACCATGTTGTGGCCTTCGGGGATGGCTAAGATGCATATAGCGGCTAGGAGATCAGACACCAAGGCTCGTAGCTTATACGAAGGGTGGTGTAGAGAATAAGCGATATGGGTGATTATGGTGGATGAGGCAAGGACCGCATTGAATCCAGGCTGTCGCAGGTCGCATTTAACGTCAATGACCATGGATGCTCACAGCTAGCTCACCTCTGTGTTAGACAAAACCCTGAGGATCTTAATGATTTCCAAGAGTACGGCCCCTTCCATATCAGAGAGGTGCTTCTTCTTTCCCGCCCTTCCAACGAGGCCAGCTAGTAGGGAACCGAGCGCATCTAGCCCCGTCTCTGTCTCAACAAATTCTTTCACCCAGAATACACGAGCAGTGGACAGATGGACTCGCAATGAGATCAGGTTTTTCACTAATTTGGTGTCGAGGGTCTTGCCTTTAATCCTATCTACATACCACTTTGGAGTCTTGGCTTCTTTCGCACTCTTCCCCTGGGTAGCATTCTTCTCGCCACCGGAGGAAACCCACCAGCTCGACCAAAGGCCCCCCGTGGTCTGAGGCTGAAGGGGTTGTGGTTCTTCCGTTACTTTCGCGCCATACGCCTGCGCAGATGACGAACTAGGGTCCGGCTTCTCACCTTTACGGTTCGAGCCAGAAACAGACACGGGAGAAGCAGCACTTGTTGCGCCCCATCCCGTGATCGACAACCGCCTCATTAAGCCAGAGTCTCCTGTGAGCTGAGGCACAAGACGAGGTAATAGATTACCCGCGCTGGAGGGACCATAGGTGGCAGAATATGAAGGCTGAGCTACATGTGATGGGGATCTTGCAGAGGCGACTCTGTACTGTTTGTGTTGCTCAAGGAGGTACAGCTTTCTGTCCGCAGGAAGTTGATGCATTGCTCGGCGTTGTGGCTCTTTTAAACCCAATTCATCCTATCTCGTGCCTCAACAAAAGCCGTATCACACCTGAAATTGCGCACATACCAACATCTGCTCAAAATCGCCCATGTCCAAGTCGGCTTCCAATGCATCAACATGGTTTGTGTCAGAAGCATCGTCTTCACTAGTTCGCTCCAAGAGTTTAGGCTCGCTGACACTCATCCGTTCAGGCGTGAAGCTCTTCGTCGCTCTAGTAGGGGATGTAGGTGTCGAAGGACGAAGCCAGTTCTCGAACACGCTGGAAAGCCGACCTTGGGATAGAGATTGGCGCCAGTCAGCGGAATCGGACTTCGCTTTCGAAGGAGGAGAGATGTCAGATACTGCGCTCGCACGGGCTTGCTTGGCTGTTCCATCTCCATCCTCTTCCTCCGAAGTTTCCAAACCTTGACTTGCCTCGGTCGAAGATTCGGATTGGACGAGTGACAGGGAAGATGTAGGGCGTGGCCGTGAGCGACGGTACCACTCGTCCGGGACCGAAAACCGGAAGAAACGCCTCCCCTTCGCAGAAAAGGTTGATGGGGGATCAGAGGAATGTAACGAGTCATAAAAGAGCGCATCCTGAGGGAGTGACACGGGTCCTACAATCATCAAAGACATATCTAAGTTGATAAAATGGAGGGAGCTACGTGCAACTCACTCTCGGCATCACCTTCGGCCCAAACTTCTTCTAAAACATAGCGCACAGCACCTCCACCGGACACTGGTAGCGACCTGGGAAGTCCAAGAACGTCCAAGATGGATTCCACAACATCCTTGACAGTGGTGGTCCTCGAAAAGAAGCACTTCCAAGTGAAGCCGTCATGGATTTCTGGGATACGGAGAAACGATATTGAGACGGACAGCGCGGGGTGCAAAGAGACAAGGCGCAAGACAGGTGCATGGGTGTTCCTGGAAATACTCCAGGACTACGTACCATCTCCCAGAGATTCCAATTCATCTTCTTCCCATTGGCGACCTGGTGACTCCTTCCTGATCAGTTGAATGGCCCAACCTGAAGGTGGCAGGTCACCGAGAACGTCCGATTTGACTTCATCGAGAGCGCTCAGTGAGTTAATTACGTCACCGAGCGTGCCATCGTGCTGTATGGACGCAAAGCGAAGGGACCCAGACGGTAAAACGGTTGGCACAATGAGCGTATCATCGGACATTGGACGGAACGAGAGTACAGTAACCGAGAGGGTAAGCAGGAAAGGTACAGACAGACATACAAAGCAAGAGAGAATACATGACTAAGCAGACTGGCAACCTACACCTGCGAAGAGTCTGTATCCACCGCTGGGTGGACCATGTAAAACACCCGCATATCTCCACTCTGTGTGCCACTTTCATCCATCGATGTTGGTAACGAGTTTTGTACGTCACCTGTGATCTGGATGAGATAATTATCCTATATGCCGATATTGAGCTTCCTCCATAGCAGACGTAACAACGGAGGGATCTGACCTTGACAAGCTTCCTCAGCACCTTCGTGATGAGCTCCTTCTCGTACTCCAACTCATCGACGTCTTGAATCTCTTCCTCCTTCACTTCCAAGTACCAATCAATAAGCTCATCTCGATCAATCCCTCTGCCTGTTTCCCGCTCGACAGCGGCAAGATGTAGGACAATCAGACTCTGCAGAGTCATGTACTTGTCATGCGTGATGACCATCCTGCGTTTTGCGGACACATGTCCATCACCTGTGCCGTGTTGTGGTGCTTTGGGAGTCATGGGACCCTGCGGCTCCGTGCTCATTGACCCGTCTGTTCCCGATGGCTCGGCGTACATTGGATCTGTCATTTCTGTGTCATCGCCACCAGACATTGGAACATCTTGGCTGTCATCTTGGCTTGCTTTGGGTTGAATATCTCCACGAGTTGCTGCCGCTTCCTCTTCATCAAAGTCTATATCGTCCTGCTCGACGTGGATGATGGATTGCCGCAGAAGACTGTACGCTTCTCGTACGAAGGCAGGAATTATCTACCAGGTAGTTAGCTCCCTCTGTCTGTAAAGAACGAAGGAACTTGCCTCTGAGGTACAGTTTGCTCGAGCAATTGCTTCGCTTAGACGGATCATGCTCTCAAGTTGACGAACTGTGATACGATAGGAATTTCGGCCAGCGCCGGTTCCATCGTCTTGACGAAGAATCCGATATTTCTCGACTAGAAGATCTGCTGCTTCAGGCGTGAGCTAAAGCCAGTCAAATTCAGTTTCGTTATCATGTATGGCCATCATCGAGTAAGCGAAACGAACCTTGGGGTTGAACGTTCTGGCATAGCGTATGTATCTTTGGAGAGCTTCCGTACTGAATTCCGGGTGCAAAGCTTCATCCCGAAAACGATGCACATCCACGATGTGTTTTGCTATGTTGAGGTCAACTTTCTCGTCGCATTCGTCCAGGACAACGAAAAAGAGGTCGAAACGGCTCATGATCGGAGCCGTCATAGCAACATTGCCTCGAAGCGTCTTTTTGCGATCATACCGGCCACCGATGGGGTTTGCAGCGGCAAGTATAGAAGTACGTGCGTTGAGTGTGGCATGAATGCCCGCCTTGGCGATAGATATAGTCTGCTGTTCCATCGCTTCATGAATGGCGACTTGGTCTGAGATATCCATCTTGTCGAACTCGTCAATGGCGCAGATCCCATTGTCCGCCAACATCAAGGCACCAGCCTCGATAGTGAAGTCGCCTGTCTCTTCGTCTTTGACGACCGCAGCGGTAAGACCTGCCGCTGAAGAAGCCTTTCCAGAGGTATAAACAGCACGGGGAAGGAAAGAGCAAATATACCTATTCGAAACTGGTTAGGATTCAGCCGCATAAGGATTTAAAATGACCCACTTCAAAAACTGCGATTTTGACGTCGATGGATCACCAACGATGCAGATGTTAATGTCACCACGAAGATGCATGCCTTCTGAAGTTTGCTTGTGCACACCTCCCATGAGTTGAAGCAGCAGACCCTTTTTCACAATCTCATGCCCGTAGACGGTCGGCGCGATACTCTCGACCAGACGAGAGTAGATATGGTCGGACTCGATCATACGCTTCAGTTCCTCGAATTCCGGCTCGGTAAGGGATTTGGCAAAGGCCAAACCATCCCCTTCTGCGTCTTCATCTTCACCCCTAATGTTCGTGGATCCCTGTAGAATGATTAGCATTGAAGGGGCTCCATATATCCAGCGAACTTTTTACCCTCCCATCTGCATCATGGACCATACAGGCCAAGAAAGCCGTCTTGTACTGAAGGTCGCGAACGCCGAGACTTTTCAGACCAGTGACACCACTCCCACCGATGGAGTTTGCGCTGTTTGCGCCATTTCGATTGGCTTCGCGCTGGAGTTCCGCATTGTTCCCACCGGGGAGGCCAAGTTGGCTAACATCAGGGACAACAATGAATGTGCCAGTAAAGACGCATTTATCACCAGCCTTCGCGCGCTCGACTAGTTCAGAACGAAGAATGGCGTCCAGAGACCGGGGCATCGAACCCGTTGGGATTTCGGACGGATTTTCTTGAATACGAACTTTTTGCCAGTCGGTAAACTTGGAGGTATCAATTTGAAGTTGCCATGCTGAACGATTACCGCAAGTGGGATTCGGGCATAAATTGGGCTGGACATGGGAGAACGACAGCTATTAGGCGGGCAAAACTGACAGTGAAGAGACGTTGAAGGCATACCTCTGTATATTTGAATTGCTGCTCGATCTCATGCACGAGAGCGCCGCACACCTCACATATGAAGCTGCCAAAGAGTAGTTCCGGCCTGACCTCACTCGTACGCGTCACAGTTCCGCTGACGCTCATCAAAGTCCCGATCTTGTCCGTTTTGAGATCACGGATTGCAGAAACTAGTGGCAGATGGTAAAAAGCAACGCTAAACTCGCGGGACTGCAAGTTTGTAGAATCCATCGCTGCAGATGTAGGATTGATTTTGAGGTATTCTGGTTCGTATTCTGCGACCAGATCGTGAAGAGCCTTGCGAAGATATGGTAGAAATCGGTAATACTGCCTCTGGATGGCATCGGCTAGAACATCATCCTTTTGCAAAAGATGGCCGTAGTCAACGTAGAGTGTAGTAAGTTCGTACTCCCGCATGGTGTGGATTTGCTCGATGTAGATAAGTTCACCGTCGCCAGCTATGGGTACGTCATCTGCTGAGGGAGTCCCTGGGAGGTTCACATCTTCTGTAAAGCTGAACACGACGGTTGAATATACATTGTGATCACAAAGCAACGCATAACTCACGTTTTTAAGAATGCTTCAAAGGCTTCCGCCACACTCTCGCCTACAGCATCTTTCACAATAGGTACATCCCCATTGAGTTGTTCAGTCCTTGGCCTTCGTTTCCTTCTCGAACTAGCCTCAGTGACATCTTCTCGAGCGTCGTTTGTCTCGTCCCCAAAACTAAGCGCGTCTCTAGTACGACGCGTCGCTTGTCGGGTAGACGATTGAGCACTGGGAGACTGCGAATCTTGCGGAGCACTGCTTGGAGGGAGAGATAAACGAGAGAGGGGAGGAGAGGACATCTATTCGGTGTTCAAGGATAGATTGACGCGAACAGTTAATGAGCATCGCGATACCCCCGAACGCGAAAGTGCCTGCCCTTCATCACACCACGTGACCGCTAGTCAATAAATAACATTAAGAGGGATGTAAAGTAAGTTACATGGGTATCCAGGTTATCTATCCGGGTTATCCGAAAGAACGGTAAAACACACACTGCTCTCATGGTAGTCTCCACTGACTGGCCATGACAGGACAAATTTCAGTAAACTCAAAACAACGGGCAATTAGGGTACCTAACCCGAAAGAACACGCCGGAAATGCAGAAAAGCAACATGGCATATACTCGAGAAAGGAAGGGGAGAACTAAAGTATCAGAGTAAAAAATAAAGTAGGGAAATAAGTGGACCAATTTGAGGGTTTATCGAACCTTGCGCGGGTTGAAGATCAGACGACAGGTCATTGACGCCGGGAAGATAACCTAGTGCACATATAAACGTCAATCGTTCCAAATCAAGTGCGGAAGGGAAAACCCGATAACGTACAAAACTATCACGCATTTCCATGGTCGTTTCAGTCGTTTCGGGAGGTGAGATAACATCGAAATTCCTGGCAATTGCGGAGATGGCTATCCTCAGCACCATTTGTGCGAGGTTTTGACCTCCACAGACGCGGGAACCCGTTCCAAAAGGCATCATATGCCGGTTCATGGCCTCAAACTGTTCCTGATTGTCCCCACTTCCCAACCATCTTTCAGGAAGAAAGCTCTCCGGAGACGGAAATACGGCCGAGTTACGGTGTGCAGACCAGGCTTGGGTGGCAACGAGTGTCCCAGGAGGCAAAGCGTAACCCATCAAATCGAAGGCTTCGGGTATAGCCGTCTTGGCACTCGAGTCTGGTACAACACGCTCGAGTAAGCTCGGAGCGGCACCGTAAAGACGAAGACCTTGGAAAAGTCCGTCACAAGAGAGATAATGAAGATTATGACGACGCAAACCTTCTTTAACAAATGCACCTAAATAAGGAAGGTCCTGAAGGATGGAGATGTCGGGAAAGGCCTTGCAATCAGGAATGATAGCGTCCAACTCGGCCTGAAGCTTCCCTGCGATATCAGCACGGCGACTGAGTTCCCAGCAAAGGTATGAAATAGTGGTCGAAGTCGTATCACATGCACCGATACTACGGAAACATCTGCGATAAGTGATGAACGATCATAGAATAGAGGAGACATACAGATGACCCATATGTTCGGATATAATGTCCCGGTCGGAGGTTGTGTCACTCGACAGCTCAGCGTAGTAGCGGAGGAGGCGTTGGACAAGCGTGACCCTATCAGACGGCTCCGGTGCTCCGGAAACCATCTGTGACCTTGTCTCGTATACTCTGGCGCTGACAAACTGAACAATGGAGAATTATGAATATTAACACAGCTGGAGTTCCCACAAATGTATTTACTTGCCTCACTCATGGTCTTATCCGAGTCGCAGAGCCGACGCCAGCGGCGGTTAGGGATGGAACATACTAATTTCCAAGCCCAGGCTGGGACAGCGCTCCGCTATGACGACCAAAGGGTCCTCGACGCCGACGGACCACCTGCTCAGGGCGCCAATGCAGCAGCCGAACGAAGAAGCGGTGACGACGTCGGCCATGAAGTGGCGAAAGAAAGAAAGACAATCGATAGCACCTCCATTAACAATCCCGCCAAGAATCTAAATAGGCAAATAGGGATTAATCAGGGATGGAGGCAGCGGTGCTGGAGTCATACATTGACCACCTCAAGTGCGCTTTGATGTATTTCCGGCTGAAACTGAGCAAGGCTAGTCGGGGTATAGTGTGGGGCATAGCCTTTCTTGCGGAATGCGTGAGATGCGTGAGGTAGGGTCGTCATGCTGTGGAGAATAAGCTTAGACCGCAGTGTATGTATATAATCGGGATGGTCCGCACGCATGGTCATTGTCATTCCTGGAGTACATATTAGCTAAAAACCCGTGCGACAACAGAGAACACAAACGTCAGAAGGCTCTTGTAATACTTGCTCTTATCAAACTTGAGAATGGAGTAGACGTTCCTCGTAGTGGTGAGATCGTTGAAGACTACCTTGTTCGGTCCGACGCGCACAACGGGGCCGTATTTTGCGAATAGCGAGTTGATAGTTCTGCATTGTTGGAGGCGGAGAACGTGTGTCGTGAGCCAAAAGTCGGATAGTGCCGCATACCAAGGACCGGGGATATCGCAGAGTGGAGAAAAGCAGAGCTGATATAATGCACAAAGAATGAAGTAGAGAGCGACGAAGGTACCAGTAATGGCGAGCGTGTGATCCAAAATGAAATCCAAGAGGAGAGGCATCGCGAGGAGGGAAAGGAGAGTGGGGGGCCTGGTTGAGGGGGGAGCGCAGGCTCGAGAGGAAAGAGAGAAGGAAGGACAAAGTTGGGTAGCGGGAGAAAGCTCTGTTTATATGCGGCTTCAAATGACCTTCGATGAGGAGCTGAACGAATTCTACTCCTATGCGTAGGCCCAAAGGAGATAACAGGTTACTTGTTTTATCCTCCGTGGTCAACGCACCGCTACATCTGACTTTCCCCCTCTCTGTCCTGTCAGCATCCAAACACTTTCTTTCACATGTACTGACCCTTGTTTGTCGGAAAGTGTTTCAGATCATAAGATGGTGGTGCAGCGAGGCACGGGTGTGTTAAACAGGGGAATCAGAGCAGAGAGACATCCCAAATCCGCCGAAGATTCGGGACGAGGTTGGAATCCAAAAGTTGCAGAATGCATCGATCGACATCCGACCCTGTGATGTCATAGCAGGAAAACCATGAACCTAAGATGAGTTCACATATAGCACGATGTTCGTACGGAAGAACATATCGATTAAGGTAATCTGGGGACACACGTGGTTCCAAGACCTGTGTAACACGAGGGGTTGTATGCAGCCACCAGCGACTCGGACACGAAGCATACGATCAAGACTCTATCACAGCGAGCGCATAATTGTAGGTGTTTTTTGAAAGAACAAACAAAAGTGTCGCAAACCTGCCGCGGTCAGTGGAGTAGTGGATGGAGACAAGTTCGAGGCTACGTGGACACGTGGACCATACGATTGAATCAAATCTCCAGGGCGAGCAACAAACTAATCCTCTCGATGCTCGATGATGTGCTACTCGCTCCGATTCACTCCACTTTTCCGGCCTTCGGGATCTCGTTGTTCGAGTCTAGCACGTGCTTCGTTGCACGGCGCTCGTCGTGTCCAAGTCCAACACCTGCTAAAAAGCAGAGTCGGAGACTTGCGCCCAAGTATACAAATCCCACACTTCCCCAAGCCATCGCGTTCCACTTTGGGACATTCCAGAAGATCTCAGTCCCTGCTGGGATCATAGTGGCAAGGTGGCCAAAATCGGCAACAAGGAGACAGAATAAAAGCCGCCTCCATGTCTTCAGGGACGAGGTAGAGGATAAAACGAGGTGTTCATTTAGGGCGAAGAGCAGATAGAGATTCGAGAGCTGGAATAGGGTCATGTGGGTGGGAGTGTCGAGCGCAGCTCGGTTGAGACCGCTTTGCATGGGGCTAACCAGGTCGAGGAGGTAGTCTCTCGGATGAATTGCTGCATAGTACGCCCCAGCAAGTGCTGATATGGGTTCAATATACAGGAAGAAAAGTCGGTAAGGGAAGGGAATAACATCGCCCATCATGGTCGCATGCAAGGCAGGTATTTGCAACAACATGTGTCCGATAATGCCCGGCTTTATCCGAAACGACGTAAAAAGCAAAGCTCATTTTCGTAACGTATGGAGTGCACCCTCCGTCCCTCCGACAGATTTACACTGAGTTTTGTTTAATTTACGGGTTAACAACAGGGGCGAAAATGGGCCCTCGAATCTTGGACAGGCATCCATCTTGCCCAGGCATAATTTAGACATATGCATGGAATGGAAGTTCCACATACATGCCAGTACGTGCCAAGCGAGTAACCTTTCCACGGATTTATGCGTTGATCAGCTTGGCACCGACCTGGAGATGCATTTCACGATGTGATGACACTTCTTGGGAGAAGCCGGTTCTATCATCATCTAAATTATTGAAACTTAAATGAATCGTAGGCGATATCTGGTGATCAGCACCGCATAGCAAATGTATACGATGACCTGTCCGTATTACCCCTAGGTAATGACCTCCGCGCCGTGTTTCATGATTAAAACCATGTGCTCCTTCTGTGCACTCCTAGCACAGTTCTAGTCGCGAAGTAGGTGAATCATGTGTCAGGTCGGAACGATGGAAGACGAACCGAACCGTACCTCAGTTGAAGCTGTCCAACCATCAGGGAAGATCCAACTCCTCGGATTGCTTCCCTGAATAAGACAGGGCTTACTGTACGTCAGCATTACAGAATCATACTTCACGACCTGCCCTACCTCAATAGTGAAGCAATGTCCAGGTAACATCACCCCAGGCTCCTCGTTGCCTGAGATTTCACGATCAGCACTTGAACCTCATAGACAACTCCCACTCACGATGGTGTAATATCCATGGTGAACGATGAAACATTTCACCGATACCATGGCCCGTAAATTGGCTTGATACGGAGTATCCTCGCTGATCTGCAACGTCGTGGACGGCCCGTCCGATAGATTTAAAGGGTTTCCCAGGTCCACAGACCGCAATCCCAGCGTTGAGGGCCTCACTGGTCGCGGTAACCAGTTCGCGCCCTGCCTCATCCTAGGTAGTGTTAATGCAAGTATGTCGTCATGGTCACAATCGACTCACCACATCACCAACCAGAAATGTTCGCGAAGTGTCTCCATGATACCCATCTAAGTATACGGTAACATCTATATTCACAATGTCACCATCTTCAAGAGGCCGACTGAATGTGCCATGAGCCAAGTCGTAAACTTCAGGGGTCAGCCACGAACGCATCAGGGATCCCGTGAACAACGACGTTGTTCACGCTAGTACAGCATGATTTTGGGAAATCAGAATATCCAAGTGGCGATGGATAGGCTGAATGAGACACGATATATTCGTGAATGGCGGCGTCCAAAGCATCCGTGGTGGTGCCAACCTACCTGAATGTCAGTGCGTTTGGAAAACGACAGTGCCAGCCTTGACCTTCACAAGTGTGCCCGCATATTCCAACACTTCCCGGGCCAACTGAGCAGCCCGTCGCAACCGCCATTCTCCGGTGCTACCGAGCTGTATGCGACCATCATCGGAAGAAACACAAGGATTGGGCCGGCCATGAGCGGAAGGAGTGGCGTAGGAAGGCCGCGCAATGTGCGAGGGAACGGGTCGTTGAGGGATATGAGACACCCCAAAGATGAACGGCTCAGGTGGCAAAATGACCGAATATGTGCCAAAACACTCAGCACCCAATTCCGAGGATTCGTTTTCTTCTTCGTGCGTAATGGTATCGTGGTGCCCTGGAGTGAAAGAAACCGAACGCATCGATCCAGACCGTCCGGGGTATTGGGAGGTGGCGAGGCTGTGAGGGCGCTGCCTCGAAGAGAATGCACAAAGGGACCGCCATGAACCAAGCATAGTTGGCCAGTTGGTGTTAGCGGTGGCGGTGGTGTCGTATTGACGCGTAATCGAGTTGAATTTGAAATATTAACCACATATGACCAAGCACTAAGCCAAACCTCACCGCTCATAGAGAGCTTAGTGTGATCCGAAAACATATTTTTGTGTTACGTCGCACGCTTAATCGTGGCAGGGTATGGATAGGTATACAAGGATGCAGTAA
>WNFI01552982.1_pt1 | contig 13096 bp, 1 predicted proteins | sample 5400471 | NCBI WGS metagenome assembly WNFI01 (sample SAMN13153348, study PRJNA577476) | soil metagenome | isolation source: 100 cm saprolite on Douglas fir-dominated hillslope | place: USA:California | collected 2013-09-17
TCCTTGCGGCAGCTTGGCTCGATCCTCGGCGGAGATGAGGGCAAACGGCGCCGTGGCGATTTCCGCGACTTCTGATCGTGGGGCACGGTCGATCGCCTGCGCAAGGTCGGCAATGGTCTGGTATTGATAGAGCTGGGTGACCGATCCTCGAAGCCCGTGCCGGTTCATCTGCGACAACACGTCCAGGCTGAGAATGGAGTCGCCGCCGAGAGCGAAGAAATCATCGTGGACACCAACGTTGGCGACACCCAGGACGCGAGACCAAATCGCGGCCAGGGTGCGCTCGGTCTCCGTGCGAGGCGCGGCATACGAACCCTTCACGGTCGTTGCGCTCAGCTCCGGAATCGGCAGCCTGGCGCGATCGAGCTTGTCGTTTCGCGTTCGGGGCCAGGAGGTCACGGGCACATAGGCAGCGGGAATCATGTGCGCCGACAGCCTCGCCTGGCACAGCTCACGAAGCGCCGCGGGGTCTACTGGATCGGCGCCAGTCGGTAGGTAGTAACAAACGAGTCGTTTCTGGCCAGGGGTATCCTCCCTTGCGATGACAACGCATTCCTTGACACCCTGGTGCTCGCGCAAAACGCTCTCGATCTCACCCGGCTCGATGCGGAAACCGCGGATCTTGATCTGATCGTCGCAACGGCCCAGGTACTCGATGTCCGTGGCGGACCGCCAGCGCGCAAGATCGCCAGTGCGATAGAGACGAGCGCTTGGCTCTTCTGAAAAGGGATTGGGGATGAAGCGGTCCGCGGTCAGCTCCGGACGCCCAAGGTAGCCGCGCGAGAGACCCGCCCCACCGACGTGGATCTGTCCGCTGACTCGTTCGGGAACGGGGCTGAGATTCCCGTCGAGGATGTACAACGTGAGGTCGGGGATGCGCACGCCGATCGTACTGCCACCGCCTTCCTCCGCGTCCTCCTTCGTGATGCGACGCCACGTCACGTGGACCGTCGTCTCCGTGATGCCATACATGTTGATCAGCGTCGGCTTGTCATCGCCATGGCGTTCGAACCACGGACGAAGCATCGCCGGATCGAGCGCTTCGCCTCCGAAGATCACATAGCGCAGAGCGAGCTTCGGCGCGCTGGACGGAAGATCCAGATTGACCAGAGATCGGAACGCCGAGGGTGTCTGGTTCAGGACTGTCACACCCTCCTCGGCCAGCACGCGGTGAAACGCTTCCGGCGTCCGACTGGTGAGTCGAGGCACGACGACCAAGCGCCCGCCGAAGAGCAGCGAGCCCCACAACTCCCACACCGAGAAGTCGAAGGCATAGGAATGAAACAGCGTCCAGACGTCGGTCTCGTTGAATCCGAACCAGGGGGTTGTCGCAGCCATCAACCTAGTTACGTTGGCGTGTGAGACCACAACACCGCGCGGCTGTCCCGTGGAACCGGAGGTGTAGATGACGTAAGCAGCGTTGAGTGGGCTCGCGCCAGCTTGCGGAGCATCTCCTTCTGTAGGCTCGAGGTCGCGATCGAGGCAGATTGCATCGACGGTCTTCAGTTCGAGCTTCGGAAGCAGTGCGCTGGTGGTGACCAGGATCGTGAACTGGCTGTCGGCCTGAATGAACGCCAGGCGCGCGGGCGGATCGGCTGGATCGAGCGGGACGTAGGCGCCGCCCGCTTTGAGCACGCTGATGACGCTGACGACCAGGTCTGTGGATCGCTCCAGGCACAGACCAACCCGGACCTCCGGTCTCACACCTCGCGCGCGCAGCAGTCGCGCGACGCGATTCGCCTGTCTATCCAACTCGCGATACGTGAGCTTCTCGTCGCCCGTGGTCAATGCGATGCGATCGGGTGTGCGCTCGACCTGCGCCGCGAACCAGTCGTGGATCGTGGCATGTGGCACTTGCGCTCGCTCGATGAGATTCCTTCCCACGAGCAGATCCTGCTTCGCATCTGCGGAAACGATCGGCAGCTCCTCGACCAGCCTCTCAGGATCGGCAATCGCCGCTTGCAACAGCTCCAACCAACCGGCGAGAAATTGGCGAATCGTGGCGGGTCGGAACAGCTCGGTCTTGTATTCGACCAGGCCGCGAACGCCTGTCCCCAGATCCTCGACATGAAGGCTGAGGTCGAACTTGGAGGTCACGCTGGGAACCTGCATCTCGCCCGTCCGGAGCTGCGGGAACGTGACTGCATTGGCATCGCTCTGGAGGAAGAGGAAGAGCACCTGGAACAACGGGTTCTGGCCGAAGGTCCGTTCCGGCTTCAGGGTCTTCACGACGAGGTCGAACGGCACGTCCTGGTGCTCAAATCCTTCCAGGCCCACCTTCTGCACGCGATCGAGCAACTCAGAGAAGGTTGGCCCTGAGGACAGGTCCATCCGCAGGACCAGCAGATTGGCGAAGAACCCGACCATCTCCTCGAGCTCGCTCCGCGTGCGCCCGGCGATGGAGGCGCCGATCGGGAAATCCTCCTGACCTGTATAGCGAGACAGGAACGCCGCAAAGGCGGTGAGGAAGGTCGTGAAGGGCGTCACGCCACGCTCGCGGCTGAACGCACGCACGGCATGCGCCAGCTCCGGCGACAGGGAGAACGCTTCGGAGGCTCCCCCATAGGCCGCTCGACCTCGCGTGGAGCCATCCGTTGGAAGCGTGAGGACCGGAAGGTCGACGAGCTGTTCCTTCCAATACTCCAGATGGCTTGCCAGTTCACCGCGATCGACGCGCTCCCGTTGCCAATCGACGTAATCGGCATAGACATGAGCCGGCGCATCCGGAGTGACACTGTCTCCGTCGAGCAGGTTCCGATACGTTTCCGCCAGCTCTCGCAGAATCAAGCCGGCCGACCAGGCATCTGCAACGAGATGGTGGGCGTTGAGCAGAAACACCCATTGCTCCGGACCCATGCGCAACAACGTCGTCCGATAGAGCGGCGCCTTGCCAAGATCGAAGACGCGGCGTCCTTCTTCATCGAGCCGGCGCTGCACCTCGAGCTCCCGAGACTTCGCGTCGAGCTCCGACAGATCGATCAGCTCCCAGGAGATCGGCGGCGATGGCACGATCCGGGCGATGGGATGTTCGTCGACTACCTCGAAACAGCTTCGGAGGATCTCGTGCCGAGCCACCACGGCTCGAAGTGCCAACTCCCAACGCGCGACGTCCAACGCTCCGTCGAGCACCAGCGCCTTGCGAATGTTGTATGCGGGCAGGCTCTCGCGATCCATGCGGTTGAGAAACCAGAGACTTTGCTGGACCAGCGAAAGAGCGCGCGTATCCGTGGTCCGCCGGCCGACCTGCAACAGAGCTGGGCTCGGCTCGATCCGAGTGTCCTGACTTCGGCGCAGCCTGCTCAATAGCTCTGGCTTGTGGACCTTCAACTGCTCCTGCATCTCGAGACTAACGGCCCCGATTGGTGACCGGACCTGAAGCTTGTCGCCTTCCGCCGAAAGCGTCACCCCCAAGCGGGCGCAGTCGTCCAGCAACTCGAGCAAGGTCATAACTGGATCTCCTGTTGCGCTCCCACCTCGACCGGCCGAAGCTCCTCGGCAGGCCGCAGCGCGTTGACTCTCAGGTCCAACATCAGGTCATCGACCATCGAAGAGACGCTGGCTCCTCGCAACACGGTGATGAGCGGGATGTTGAGACCAACTTCCTTCTGCAAGCGATTCTTCAGATTGACGGCGATCAGCGAATCGAGACCGAGTTGGGTGAGCGGCGTGTCGACGTCGAGCCGCGAAGCCGCGATCTCCATGACCGCGGAGACCGTGCGAGCCACCTGCTCGACCAGGTAGACGCGCTGCTCGCCAACATCCATCTTGAGCATCCTCTGATGAAGGAGCTCGGCAACGGATTCGACCGCTCCGCCGCTCGTGAGCTCCTCCAGCAGCGGCGCGTGCTCCAGCGCCGGATCGGCCATCGCCATCTGGCGCACATCCATCGGAAACACGGCGACCTGCGGCGACACCGGGCCGCTCATCAGCCGCTCGAGCACTGCCAATCCTTCGCTCGGAGTCATCCGGCGCATCCCCATTGCCTCCAGTTGGGCGTGCGCCTCACGGCCAACAGGTGTGGCAGCAAAACCGACTTCCGACCAAGCGCCCCAATTGATGCTCAACGCGGGTCGTCCGAGCCCGCGCCGGAAATGAGCCAGCGAGTCGAGGAAGGTGCAGGCAGCCGCGTAGTTGGCCTGGCCGCGCGGCGGTGTAATCGCCGAGAAGCTCGAGAAGAGTACGAAGAAGTCGAGCTCAGGGAGGAGTCGATGCAACGCCCAGGCTCCCAACAGCTTGGCTCGCAGCGCTTCCCAGAGCTGCGCTTTGTCGAGACGAAGCAGCGATTCGTCATGGAACACGCCCGCGGCGTGGACCACGCCACGAACGGGAGGACCGCCTTCAGCCGCGTACTGCGTCAGGAACGAAGTGAGTCGCTTTTCGTTCGAGACGTCGACTTCTGCATAGGTCACCGCGATCCCTTCGTCTCGCATGGCCTCGATCGCCGCGGTCGCGGGACTCGCGGGTGGGATGGGCGATCTCCCCATGAGGATCAGATGCCGGGCACCTTTCCCCGCCATCCAGCGCGCGACACCAAGTCCAAGTCCACCGAGACCGCCCACGATCAAATACGCGGAATCGTTTCGCAACGAAACGGCATGAGCGGTTGCGGCGGAAGCGCGGACCACGCGTCGGACGTAGCGCTGTCCACCGCGAACGCCGATCTGGTCCTCATTCAGGGAGGCACGCAGCGTTCGATCGAGATCCTCAGCCAACTGCTCGACTGGCGAGGCGGGGGCGAGATCGACGATCCCTCCCCACCACCCGGGATGTTCGCGGGCTAATGCGCCGGCAAAGCCCCACAGGGTCGACTGCGATACTTCCACAGGCTCGGCTTCCGGCCCGACCGGCTGAGCGCCGCATGTGACGAGCCACAGTCGAGGAGCGTGGCGAAGCTCGACTTGCGCCAGCGCTTGGACGAGCGCCGTCACCGACTCGATCCCAAGCCTCTGGTCAGCCTCGAGCCGGGCGACATCGAGATCACCATTCGAGGCCGCGTCGAGAGGCCAGAGGCAGGCGATGCCTTCGAATCCGCTGAGATCAATCTCGCGAAGGACACGAGCGAAGCCCGCTGGACCATCGGGATTGACGATCCACCGATCAGGCGCCACCTGCTGCGTCGCCGCGCCCGCACGCACGAACACGTGCGAAGAGTGGTTGTGACTTGCGGCCCACTCCAGCGCCACACCCGATTCATCCTCCAGGATCAGCCACGGCCGCGGACGCGCGTCGTGCCGCGCGTCAGGCCAGGGGACGTTCCGCCACGCGATCTCATAGAACCAGCTGGCATGCTCATCAACTTGCGCCGGCCTCCGGATGCTCTTGACCTTGAGGCCTTCGAGCTCGAACAACACTTCCCCGTCGGCGCTGTACGCGGTGATGTCGCCTTCCACGTTGCCGTCGGAGGTCATATCCGAGCGTTGCGCGTGACTCCAGACCGGTCCGGCAGAAACAGGCCGATAGACACGCGTTCTCCGCACGCCCACCGGAACGAGAATCGACGCATCGGAATCGTGCTTCTGCGGCAGAGCGGCCAGCGCGGTTTGCAAGCAGGCATCGAGCAGGACGGGATGGATGACGTACGCGCCGGCCTCCCTGGCCTGACCGGGGGCCAATCGCACTTCAGCGAGCGCCTCGTTCTGACCCAGCGCAAGCGATGCGATGCTCCGCAGACCGCCGTTGAACTCAACACCTCCGGCCGACAAGTCGGCGTAAAATTGCTCGGTCGACAGCACGTCGTTGCAACGGGCACGAAGCTCTTCCAGCGTCGTACGAGGGCGCACAACCTGAACGGGTCGATCGATGGTTCGCTCGCTCGAAGGGGAGGGCGCCTGCGCCTGATGCGCCTCCCGCAAGCGATTGAGGTATGGCAGATGCTGGAGCACCTCATCTGTCGTCGGGCCGAAGTCGAGTAGACAGGCCACCTCATTCACGCCGGCGGTCTGTAGGGCGTTGGTCAACTCGAGACAGCGCTCAGGCGTGCCCAGCAGCGCTCGCGTGGCGCCGAAACGATCGTAGAGAAAGCCGGCGAAGTCATCCAACTCCGCCTCGGAGAGCTGATCGATGTCGACGTCCTTGCCGCGGCTGTACGCAAGGCCGGTCATGAGTGGCTTGCTCGCCTTGAGGTACTCGCAAAACGGCTTCTTCGCCAGGCGGTGCACCGTATCCCCATCCGCGGCGAGAAAGCTGTGGCACATGACCGTCACGTTTCCACCGTCGGGATCATGCCCATTTGCAGCACGCTCTCCACGGTAGAGCGCGATCTTCTCCGCGAGGGTGTCCACGTCCTGGTCCAGCAGGTGAGTCAGCAGGTTGGCACCGAGTGCTCCCGCTTTCTTGAACGACTCGGGGCTTCGCGCCGCGGTGATCCAAAGCGGAAGCTCAGGCTGCACGGGAGTCGGGTAGATCCGCAGCTTGCGGTTCCGCCCGGGAACGCCATTGGCTTCGAAGGGCTCACCGCGCCACAGCCTGCGCAGCAGCTCGATGCCACCATAGAGATTGTTGTACCGATCATCGTACTTGCCCGGAGCGAGAACGAAGTCGTCGGGATTCCAGCCGGACGCCAGGGACATCCCGACCCTGCCGCCCGACAAGTTGTCCACCATCGCCCACTCCTCGGCCACCCGCACGGGATTGTGGAGCGGAAGCACGACGCTCCCCGCCATCAACCGAACGCGTTTGGTCTCCCGGGCAAGCGCGGCATGGAGGACCGACGGATTCGGATAAAGGCTGCCCATGTGAGTGAAGTGGCGCTCCGGCACCCACACGCTTCGAAAGCCCATCAGATCGGCGTAATGAGCTGCTTCCATGATCAATCGGTAGCGATCCTCGGAGCTGTTATCCTCCTTCGCTGCGAAGAACATCATCGAGAATTCAAGGCCGACTTCAGTCCCGAGTGCTGAGTCCTGAGTGCTGAGTCGCTTCGCGTGCGTCAGGGCATCCGCCGTGCTCGACACAAGTGCAGGAACATCGTCTGGTTGCAGTTCCTGAACGCTAGCTCTCGAAGTCTCGCTCACCGTCGCGAAGGAATCAGAGTCTTCGCTCTCTGCCTGAAGGCGCGCCTGCGTGTTGAGCACCCATGGCTTGCCCTCGAGCCGGCTGTAGATTCGGAGCTCTGCCTGGCCCGGACCCGTCTGCGTCACCACGGTCTGCACCTTCTGGGCGTCGGGCCCGAGGCTATAGAGCGTTTGTCGAAACTCGAGTGACGTGATCCGGCACCGCTCCAAGCCTAGTGCGTCGCGCGCTGCCGCGAGAGCAAGCTCGATCTGAGCCGAGATCGGCCAGACCGTGTTGCCCAGGAGCTTGTGCTCGAACAGATAGCTCCGCCGCGTGGGATCCAAGTCGGCTTCCCAGACGAACGTCTCCGGCTGATGCGGTGCCTGCGGCAGACGCTCTCCCAGAAGCCGGGTCGGGGTCGGCGCCGGACGTGTGGTCATCGGCGACGATGAAGGCTTCATCCAGAAGCGCTCGCGCTGGAACGGATACGTTGGGAGGGCCAACTTCCGACGGGTAAAGGGTCGGTCGAATGCGGCCCAGTCGATTCGAGCGCCTTTCACATAAAGCGCTGCGAGCGAGTCCAGCATTTGCTCGACGTCGTCACGATCGGGACGCAGGCTGGGCAGCCCTGCGGCCGCTTCCTCGCCGAGGCTTCGAAGTGCCAGCGGAACCAGGACCGGCGCGGGGCCGATCTCCAGCAGGATCAGGTTCCTTTGATCCCGAAGAGTCTCGACCGACGACTGGAACCGGACGGGCGCGAGCACATGATCGAGCCAGTACGACGCGCTCGACATCTCATCAGAGGTGACGAGCGCTCCCGTCGCGTTCGAGATCAGAGGCTTCGTCGGCCGATGGAACGCAACCCCTTCCAGCACCTGTCGGAAGTTCGCCAGCATCGGCCGCATCAAGGGCGAATGGAATGCATGCGAGACGATCAACTCCCGCGCGTGGAGACCCTCAGCTCGTGCTCGATCGAGCACCTGCAATAGATCCTCTCGAGCTCCGGAGAGGACGACTTCGTTCGGAGCATTGACAGCCGCCAGCGCCAAGGTTTCGAGATGATCGGCAATGGCCTCCATCGCCCAGGCTTCCGATGCGAAGACAGCCGCCATTGCGCCACCTGAGGGCAGAGCCTGCATCAGTCGGCCGCGCGCTGCGATCACCTGGATCGCGTCTTCCAAACTCAGAATCCCTGCGGCGCAAGCCGCGACGTACTCACCGACACTGTGTCCCAGCAATAGCGAGGGCTCGACGCCCCACGAGCGCCATTGCTCGAACAGTGCATATTCGAGCGATAGCAGACCGGGTTGGGCGTAGCGGGTCTCATTGAGCAGTTCCGCTTCCTTCGACCCCGGAGCGGCGAAAAGGAGCGACGTGATGCCGAGGCCGAGGTGTGGCTGAAGGAGTGCCTCACACCGATCGATCGCCATCCGAAACACCGGCTCGGTCTGATAGAGCCTGCGGCCGACACCAGCCTGCTGCGATCCCTGCCCGGTGAAGAGAAACGCCAGTTGCGGTGAACGATCGGAGGGCACGATGCCGCGGTGACGGACCGGCGACGCCTGTAAGGCGCTTCTCATTCCTTCCGCGTTGTCTGCCACGACGGCGATCCTGTGTTGCTGAAGCGAGCGTCCGGTGTTGGACGTATGGCAAACGTCACCGAGGTCCGCGTCCGGGCTTGCTTCGAGATACTCGACGAACCGTTCGCGCAAGTCGTCCAGAGCCTGCTCGCTGGGTGCTGAGAGCGTTAGGACATGCGAACCGCGGTCGCCCTCCCCTTTCGGGATGGCCGGCTCGTCCCACCCCTCGAGGATCACGTGGGCATTGGTGCCGACGAATCCGAATGCGCTCACCGCCGCCAACCGCGGTGCCTGTCCGAACCAAGCGGTGGGCTTCGTCGGAATGACGACGGGATGGCCGTCGATGCGGATGTGCGGGTTGAGCTGCTCTAGGTGCAGGTGCGGAGGAATCTCACGATGCTCGAGCAGGAGGAGCGCCTTGATCAGCCCGCAGATTCCAGCGGCGCTCTCCAGGTGACCAAAGTTGGTCTTCACCGAGCCAATCGCCAGAGGCGCGTCCGCGGGACGGCCTCCATAGACATCGACGATCGCGGACACCTCGATCGGCTCCCCAAGAGGCGTGCCCGTCCCGTGGCACTCGACATACCCGACCTCCTCGGCGCGGACGTCGCGAGAGACGTTTCAGCACGACCAGACCGCAGCCCTCGCCGCGCGTGTACCCGTCCGCGGCGGCGTCGAACGTCCGGCATCGGCCGGTCGGCGAAACCATGCGCGCTTTCGACAGGTTGATCGTCGCTTCCGGCATGAGCATCACATTGGCGCCGCCGGCCAACGCCGCATCGCACTCACGGTTACGAAGGCTCTGGCAAGCCAGGTGAACCGAGACGAGCGAGGAGGAGCAGGCCGTATCGACAGCCAGACTGGGACCCTGCAAGCCGAGGACGTAGGACAACCTGCCGGCCGCGGCGCTGAACTGGGTGCCGGTTCCGAGATAGGGGCCGATCCCCTCCGATCCGACGTCGCGAAGATGGCGGGCCAGATAGTCCTGATACATCAGACCGACAAACACTCCGGTGCGGCTCGAGCGCAGACTCTCAGGAGCGATTCCGGCGTTTTCCAGTGCCTCCCACGCCACCTCCAGCAGCAATCGCTGCTGCGGATCCATGCTGGCGGCTTCGACCGGCGAAATGCCGAAGAACGCGGCATCGAACTGATCGATCTCATCGAGAAATGCTCCATGTCTCGCGTACAGCTTCCCAGGCGCCTCGGGGTCGGCGTCGAACAGGGCCTCAATGTCCCAGCGATCGGCGGGCACCGTTCGAACGGCGTCCACACCGTTGTGTAAGACCGACCAGAAGCTCGCGGCGTCCGAAGCTCCCTATTGACTGAATTCCGATTCGTGAGCTCACCTGCCAGCAGCGCGGCCATCTCGTCTTCCGAAAGCCCGTCCAGCGTGTCGTCCATGGCAGCCGGCGGCCCCGCCTTCAAACCGAGCGAGATCACCGAGCCCATCGTGAGCTTCTCGCCAGCCAGACTTTCGGCCAGAGCCTCGATGTTCGGAAAGTCCCAGGTCGCCGTCGGCGCCACGGAAACGCCGAACGATTTCTGCAACTGATGCGAGAGCTCGACGGCGGTCAGGGAGTCGAGGCCGAGATCCGCAAACGGCTTCGTGACGCCGACGGTCGAAAGCTCCTGACCAAGTCGTTGCGCGATCCATCGCTGAAGCCACTGTTCAATAGCCTGACGTTCAACAGGTATCGCCGGCACACTGGGCGCAGGCTCCTTCACCGGCTTGGGCGCCGGGACTTGTGCGGCTTCGACACGAGCCAAGGGCCGGTTGCGACGCAGCAACGGATCCACCTCGTCCAGGACGCTGGCCCGGTATTGCTCGACATCACCGATTTGGTCGGCGTAGCCGGCAACGATCCTGGCGATCTCCTTGCTTTCGAGGAATCGATCCCCTTCAGGCGAAGCCTGCTGCACCTCGGCCAGGCTCGCTTCATAGGAGTTGCGCAGCCACGCGATCGCTGGAGCCAGATCGCGGCGCTGCTGCCGCGCCGCGTGTTCGACGACCGCGAGCCAAAGAGCCCACTGCCCGAGACCTCCGAGCAGCATCGCTACGCGCTGACCGTCCCGCCAGCTGTCGTTCGTCGACCGGGTGGAGCGCACTTTCAAGTCCCGGGCAGCCTGCTCGATTTGCGTCGCCAATTCGGGGCTGGCGAGATGTTCGCGTAGGAATGCCGAGAATGGTGGATTGTCCACGGCCAACCGGTTGCCCACGAACATCTGCATCGTTTCACTGGGACCCTCGAACACGCGCATGACGCGAGCGTCGCGCATCATCTGCGGGGCGACGTTCGTCTCGATGTACCCGCGGCCTCCGAGGAGTTGGACCAACTGATCGACCGCGCGATAGCCTGTCTCCGCCGCCAGATACTTGAGCGCTGGAAAAAACTCCCTTGGCACTTCCAGCCCCGCGTCGCGCCACTCGCCGAAGCTATAGACGAGGGTCTCGAGCGCGGTGGTCTCTACCGTGAGTTGGCCGAGGCGCTCGCGGGTGACAACGTTGTCGAGCAGATTGCCTGTGGACATCGTACGGTTCCCGGCGTAACGGACCATCAACTGGGCCGATCGCTTCATGACTCCGAGCGCGCAAGCCGCGATGCACGTTCGACCGAACTCCATGACATCCTGGGCGACGTCGCGTCCCATCCCAAGCCCGCCGAGGACACTGTCCGGGCTGACTTCGACATCGTTCAGATAGACCGTGTTCTGAATCATCCCCCTCATCCCCATCGTCAGTTCTTCCGGTCCCTGGACGAAACCGGGAGTGCCCTGACGAACGGTGAATGCGGTGATACCGGAGTGGCGTCCGCGATCATCGAGGACGTGCGCGAAGACATGCGCCCATTCCGCCCACGCGGCTGTACCGATCCACTTCTTGCTGCCGCGCAGCGTCCAGCCGCCCTTTCCGTTCGGGGTGGCGGTCGCTTCGATCGCACCCGGATTCGAGCCAGCCGCGGGCTCCGTGTAGCCAAAACTGGCCAGCTCGCGCCCCTGCGCGATGGGAGGGAGGATCTTCAACTGTTCCGGGGAGCCCCAACGCAGGAGCGGCCGGAGGCCAAGGGCGTTCTGGAGGCCGACGAACGTGCCCAGCGTGAGATCGACCGCCGCGAGCTGTTCGAACACCCGATACATGTCGTAGTGTGACAGGGCGAGACCTCCAGCCTCCAGCGGCGCCTGAAGCCCCAACAAGCCGTGGTTCCCAAAATCGAGAACGATGTAGGGAGGAATCATTCGCCGCTCGTCGATCAGACGGGAGTCGATGCGATGGTCGGCGTACTGGCGAAGCCAGGCGATGACCTTGTCGGCGCGCCCGGCGGAATCGAGTCCGGCACCGATGCTCTCGGTAGTGTTCGCGGAACGCTGAGAAGGCACGGCGCGCTCCGTCGTTTCGGCTCTGCTCATTGCAACCTCCGATGTCACTCGCGACCAGGAATAGACCTCGTGCAAACTTCCCTCGAGGAACGCCGCGCGGCATGCGGCTCGCCGGACCTTTCCGCTGGATGTCCTGGGAAGCGTAGCCGGCTTGAGCAGCACCACAGCGTCGAGCGCCAACTCGTGCTCGCCGAACACCGCGTCGCGAATGGCGCTGGCCGCGGACTCGGGATTGAGATCGCGCATGGCCGACCGTCGGACTTCGTGCACCACCACGAGCCGCTCGTCACTCCCTGCGCCGATCGAGAACGCGGCCCCACCGCTCGGTTGCAGGACAGGACTGCTTGCCGCGGCAGTGCGCTCGAGGTCCTGCGGGTAGTAGTTGCGGCCTCGGATGATGATCACGTCTTTCAACCGCCCCGTGACGAACAGGTTGCCCTCGTCGAGAAACGCGAGATCCCCGGTGCGTAGAAACGGGCCTTCTCCGGTATCCGCGAGCGTGGCCCCGAACAGCTCTCGATTGATCTCACGATTGGAGTCACGCTGCTGCCAGTAGCCCTGCGCCACATGCGGTCCGCGAATCCAGACTTCTCCGATACTGCGATCGGAAAGCACGCGCCTTGTCCGGGGGTCGACGATGCGAAGATCCTCTCCGCTGGGCACGTAGCCGCAACCCACCAGCCGGGTCTCCGCGTCCGGCGCGGCGTCGGCGACCGGTACGGCAAGACCCGTCCCCAGCGCCAGTGCATCGAGGCTCAGAGACCGAGCGCCACCGCCCCGAATGCTGCCAGTGACCAGCAGCGTGGCCTCGGCCATTCCATAGCAGGGATAGAAGGCGCTCGGGTTGAACCCGCATTCGCGATAGGTCCGCGCGAACCGGTCCATCACGCGGTGATCGATCGGTTCCGATCCGCAATAGGCGACCTTGAGCGAGCTCAGATCCAACCCCTGCCGCTGCTCCTCCGTGACGTTGTCGACGCACAGTCCATAACCGAAGTTGGGCGCGCCCGTCGTGTCCACGCGATACCTTGTGATCAGCTCAAGCCATCGCACCGGCTCCTGGGCGAAGGCCTGCGGGGACATCAGGATCGTCTTCGCTCCCAGATAGAGCGGCTCGAGAACGCTTCCTGCCAGACCCATGTCAT